>SDBS01000822.1_pt1 | contig 31193 bp, 25 predicted proteins | sample 2277091 | NCBI WGS metagenome assembly SDBS01 (sample SAMN10404972, study PRJNA504765) | marine sediment metagenome | isolation source: marine sediment core GS10_PC15, 163 cmbsf | place: Arctic Ocean: Southern Knipovich Ridge | collected 2010 | reverse complement strand
TCGTTCGGGGCCCGAGAGGCACAAATTTCCCCCCAGGCAACCCAAATTTGAGCCTCTACCCAAACGATTTTTCTCTCCAATTCTACTCCAAGGACCTGATCTACCATGTTCACCTACTCATTAATCGGAAGAATCCTTTTTTTATCCACCTTTTACCAAGTGAGATGCCGGCTGCGGATAGTTATATGACTACTATAAATGACTATAAGCTTTTGATATCAAATGTTTTAGATTCGGCAAGTTCTGGCCAAATCGTTTGTTATCGTTTGTTGGAGTTTGTGCATGTGTTCAAATGCACAAACTATATGTTTTTCTTCGCTAAAATATATTCTTGTAATCTATTATTCCCTGTCAATCTCCGCAAAGCATTTGGCTCAGGGAGTCCGCCGAAGGCAGGGCAGACCAGACCCTGTTGGCATTGTCCCAGCTATGCAGACCGTAGAACGGCCGGGTAATGAACAGCCCCTGGTACGATGGCGGCATAAGAGAAAAATCGAATACGCGTGTGAGAATCCAGATACAGATTACTCCAAAGGCGAATTTCCGGAAATGTCTTTCGTACAAACTTGGCCGTTTATCCGCCTTCGCCGAGTTGTTTATAACGACTCGATACCGCCTGGTTTTTCGCCTACGTGCCATTACTTGCTCTGCAAATTACCCCTAAAACCTTCGGAGGCTCAAAATTCCTGACTATCCATATTTTCCCGCTAAGGACAGGCCCATTCTCTAATCTCTAATTCTCTAATCAACTCCCACTTTGCCCGGAAGAGCTGTCTTCCGTTCTCTACCGTTGTTCTCTATCGGCTGGGCATTAATTGTCAGGGAGCTGGGATTTAAAAAGGATAAGCAACAGCACTCGATGACGCCCTCTTGCTACATTTGTTAGACGGCTTTTTCAACATTACCACTGCCCCTATTTTTCCCTGTTGGTTTAATATACTTGTCAATATTTCCTAATCAGCATAATTATCCCAAAGATTGTGGTCAGTTATCGATTATTGAACAATTGAAAGAACTCCAACCTAAGTTATAATATACAGCAATTGTTTCAAACTAATCGCATCAGCAGAATATTCTTCTTATAATTTGAATCAAGGAGTCAATTATGTTTAAGGTATTAATTCTCACATTAATATACAGTATTCTTGCTTGTTCCGGACCCGGAAGTAAAAGCATCTCAGAAAGCTCCACTTATATGGTCTCAGAAAAACCCTATATTGTACTGGAGCGAGGAGATATCAAGGCCGTTATAGTGAATAACGAGTTGGTCAATGATAAAATATTGCCGGGACATCGCAGCGGGTATAGCGGTGTGGCTTCGCTTACTCACCGCGCACGAGACAAAAACCTGTTTGTTCCGTTGTACGCCGGCCTTAATTTCGAACACATTCATGATGGTACTGTCAAGCCCAGAGAAATCCTCTTCGAGCCACGACAGGCACCGATGCAGACGAGGAAGGTTGATGAATATACAGTGGAACTTTACCAGCGACCAACACCACACTGGAAACTCGAGAGCCGGCTTCGATATCAACTGCTTGAGGATGGTGCCATCGAGATGACTTTGGAATGTGTTCCACACGCTCGGACATTCAAGAACGGTTATATCGGTTTGTTCTTCGCCAGTTATATAGATCAACCTGAATCACTGGATATTCACTTTTTGGGTCATGGGATTAATCAGAAAGATGTAAAACCTAGGTGGATCCGTGGTGTGACACCTGCGCATGGAAAATTGTCGACTCATCTTGCTCTGGATGATAGTCGCAATTTTGCTTACGATCCCGAATTTCCGTTGACGCTTGTCTTCAATTTATCGAATTATCGCTATAATGAACCATGGTACTACGGCGTAAGTCATGGGATGGCTTTAGTACTAATGTTTCGGCCATCTGATAATGTCAGATTCAGCCAATCTCCTTCGGGAGGTGGTAAGGGGAATCCGGCTTGGGATTTCCAATGGTTCATCCACCAATACGAAGTCGGGCAGCGGTACCGCTTTGTGATGCGAGCAATGTACTTGCCATTCGAGTCAAGAAAACAAATTATCCAAGCTACGGCTCCACACCGGGCTACTCTGCACCAGAGATAGATGGTCTCTTCGCTTGAGACTATATAACGACAAAAGCTCACGAGCCACAAACAACCCCAAAATGGCCCCATTTTCGCGAGTTGTAAAATATCAGAATTTTCGATAACTAAGGACAGTCACGAATGGCATGAAGATAAGCGTTAACGTTTTATAAGACACAGACTTGAAAAAAGGCTTCCTATGTTTTAAGTGGGTTGTAGTCATAAAACATTCACTTAAAACGAAAGGAGGCCACGTATGGCTAGGATTGCACAATTCAGAAGAATTCTCAAGGACGATTTTTCCAAAAGGATCAAGTATTTTTACCGAGAGGCGGTGACTCACATCTTAGCTGAACAAGCCGCCTGCGGACAACAGGTAACGGCCTCGCCGGACCCCAGTGCCTATTGATGTGCAGCACTAATCATAGCTCTGGCTACCTGCGACAGCGGGACGATTTTTTGGGCTGCTCCGCAGTCGATAGCTTCCTTTGGCATACCGAAAACAATGCATGATGCTTCATCCTGTGCTATAGTATAGGCACCATTTTTTCGCATGTTCAGCATACCGCTGGCGCCGTCATTTCCCATACCGGTAAGAATCGCTCCAACAGCATTGGCGCCTGCATACTTGGCTACCGAGTTAAACAGAACCTCGGCGCTGGGCCTTTGATGGCATACGGAGGGGCCGTCTTTTATAGTAACATAGTAATTTGCACCGGAGCGCTGCAGTAGCATATGTAGTCCGCCCGGAGCTATCAGAACACTTCCTGGGATAACGCGGTCCCCGTGCTCGGCCTCTTTAACGTTTACTGTACATTCGTTGTTGAGACGCTGGGCAAATGAAGTTGTAAAGTTGGCGGGCATATGTTGAACCACCACCGTCCCGGGTGCGTTGGCGGGTAAGGCAGGAAGCACGCATGATAATGCCTGGACGCCGCCGGTTGACGCCCCGATTGCGAAGATTTTATTGGTAGTCGCGGCCATATGCAGTTGTTGAGGTGGTGATTTCTCCCGTTGTTGCGGCATCGTATTCTTGTTGATGCGAGCCCTTGAGGCAGCCTTTATTTTTTCAATAAGGTCAGCACAGGCCTCGCCGATACTGTAGGCCGGGCCCGGTTTGCTTATAACTTCTATCGCACCGGCTTCAAATGCTTCCATGGCTGCTTTGCCGCCCTTTGGAGTGACAGAGCTTAAAATGATAACGGGCATCGGATGGGACTTCATCAATTTTCGCAGAAACGTTATCCCGTCCATTCTGGGCATTTCAACGTCGAGCGTAAGCACATCCGGCTTCAGCGATAAAATTTTATCGCGTGCAACAAAGGGATCGGGTGCAGTCCCAACAATCTCAATATTGCGGTGTTTACTCAATTGCTGGCTCAGTATCTTACGTACTAAAGCAGAGTCATCTACTATTAGAACTTTAATTTTTGTTTGAAGAGCAGTTTCCATAATCCATCTCCCAAAAAAGTTTAACCTGTTAGGCTGTATATCGCAGCACAGACCCAGTCCTTAAACCTCAGTAACATGTCCGGACGCTCATTTTCGGCAAGTTCTTCAAAAGCGGATTCAGCCTGGTGGCATAGCTCAGACGTCTGCTCAATACCTGCCATTGCCGATTCCCCCTTTATCTTGTGTAGGATCCGTTTTATTGTCGCAGCGTTTTCCTGGCGGTTGTTGCCCGCTTCATACGACAGTGTTGCCTGCTCAAGTTCATCGAGCATCGAACTGGTTGATTCTATGTAGTCATCTAATAAGTCACCGATATCATCGGGTATTTCTATCTCGTTTGGAACAGGCAGCTCGCCGTTATTTCTTATGCCCGAAAAGTCTTTGCTATTCATAGCTTATCTCCGAAGCAGTGTTTCAGTCTTTCATAATCAGTCTGGTAGCGATCAAGAAACCTTCGATGTTCAATTTGTAACTGTTTGGCTGCTCTACAAACTCATCCCATCCCGGCGAGTCATCACCGGTTTTGACTGCCGGAATGGTAACATCGAACACATCTGCCTGGGAGGAAGCCAGCATTGGAAGCAGCAATCCGCAGGTAACATTGGACATCTCCTTGAGAGCATCGTAACAGGTTTCATCGCTCACTTCTGTCAGTGCACCTATGTTTTCCGCAAGAATTCTGCAGAAGTCCAGACCTGCGAGTATTTGAATGGTTCCGTTTTTTGGTCCTGTGAAACTTATTTCGGCCAGTATGGTCTTTTCGGGTGCGGACATATCCTCTTCAAGCGGCATAATGGTCAAAAATGCCATCGTTTCCAGCGCCTGTGCCAAAGAATCGGTTAGCATTGTATCTGTTTTTATCATTGTTTTACCCTCCAACAGTCCGTATTATGACTTCCTTAACTTCTTCCGGCGTAAAAGGCTTATGCAGATAGGCCTTTGCGCCGTTGGCCAAAAGGTCTTCGATTCGAGTCGTGCTGGATTCGGTGCTAACAACGACAACAGGAATGTCGCTGGTGGCTTCGTTGTCTCTCATACGAGAAATCATTTCAATACCGCCCATCTTTGGCATATTCAAATCCGCGAGCACTAAATCCACCTTCGTTTCATCGAGAATCTTCAAAGCCTCTTTTCCGCTTTCCGCCTCGAAGATTTGACCAAGATCAAGACCAAGCATTTCTATGATTCGCTTTATCGCCTTGCGGGTTAAAGAAGAATCATCCACAACCAGTATATTAAGAGCCATATTATGTCTCCCGTTCAAACGATTAGTTTTACGTTGTTTTTATCATAAACTTTTCTCAAGACTGTTAGTCCTGATTGTTACAGCACCATTAGCTATGTTCATATACATATTGCGAGGCGAAGTCCCGCCCACGTCCTCAGCGTCAATAAACAATCTGTTTTGCCACAGTATTTTCTTGATGGCCAGATGATTGCGCTTGCCGATATCAAATCCATTGGGGCCGTTCTCCATTGTTGCTCCGCCGGCAATCTTCACCTGCATTCGTTTCATCTTTGCCCCCAATGCTAACATTTTATCAATCAAAATCTCCATACCGGTATCGGCAAACATCAACGGCTTTTCTTTGGCCCGTCCCGCATCCGCCTTGGAGCTCGGAAGCTGATAGTGAAGCATACCACCGGTGTTTACCGCCGGATCATATAAACATACACCAATACACGAACCCAATGAATATGTTGCCAGAACATCCACGAGCTTGTTGGAAACCTTGGCGTCTGATACATTTACGATTATTCTTCTGTTCGACATATTCGACCTCTATGGCTTAGCATAAATCGTGGGCTGGATGTATTTGAATTTGTGCTCAATACCGGTTAACGATTCCGAATGTCCGGTAAACAGAACTCCTCTCGGAGCCAGCAAATTCCAGAAGCGATTTACAAGCTGTGCTTGCGTCGTCTTATCAAAGTATATCATCACATTACGGCAGAAAATGAAGTCCACTCCACGGGGCGGATTTATCGGCCAATCTTCCATCAAATTCAGATACTTGAAGATTACAACGTCTCTCAGGCTCTTGCTCACCTCGAACACCCTCTGTTTGCTTATATGAGAGGGCAGCAGATATTTTTGCCTCTGTAGCGGCAAGACCGGCTCGACTCGTTGTTTATCATAAACACCCTTTTGGGCGGTTTCGAGCATACTTGTTGAGATATCTGTACCTAAGATTTTAATATCCCATCGTCCCTGCCCTTGAACGGTATCCAGCAAAGTGATAGCAATCGAATAGGGTTCTTCCCCGGATGAGCAGGCGGCACTCCAGGCGCGTATCCTAAAGTCGCGGCTTTTTCGTTTTCGTTCCAGCAGCGACGGCAGGAATCTCTTTTGCAGAAACTCGAAATGCTCCCTCTCACGGAAAAAGCTTGTTACATTTGTGCTGATCGAGTCCACAAGTATTGAAAATTCATTCCCTGTTTTATCTTTAAGGACATGCTTCATATAGTCTGAAAATGTCTTGAAATTGCCCTTACGCAGCCGTTTCGTTAATCGGGAGCGTACCAGCTCCTTTTTGTCCTTGTTCAGATTAATTCCGCAGTGTTCGTACACCAGCTTACTGATTTTGCGGAAATCTCTTTCTGTCAAAACAAAATTTTGTATTGTAAATGTTTCCACCATAAACCTCGTATCTCGATTTACGTTTTGTGAGCTAATTCCATCAGGCCGGGTACATCCAGAATCAGACTTACTCTGCCATCACCCATAATTGCTCCACCGGAAACACCCTTTGCTTTGCCTAATCCCCTGCCCAGACTTTTTATCACTACCTGTTGTTGACCTAACAATTCATCTACCATCAGACAGTATTTTTTATTCTCATCTTCGATAACAACCAGTGATGATTCGGTCGGGTCCTCAGTACTCGGGACAACACCAAATAGTCTGTACAGTCGAGTTAGCGGCATCAATTTGCCCTGGACCATAGCCATCTCACCTCGGCCCTGGACCGATGATAGTTGCTCGGCGGTTGGTTTGAGACTGCGGTCTATCGAGTTTATTGGGACAATGTAACGATTACTGCCGACCCTTATAATTTGACCGTCAATTATTGCCAGCGTCAGCGGCATACGAATGGTAAATGTAGCCCCTTTGCCGGGAGTCGAGTTGATATCAATCCTGCCATGCAGTGATTCAACGTTCTTTTTAACGACATCCATCCCAACACCACGCCCGGATATACTTGTTACTTTCTGAGCTGTTGAAAGACCCGCGTGGAGAGTTAATTTCAATATTTCTTCGTCACTTAGCTCCTGGTCGGCTGCAACAATGCCTTTATCGATGGCCTTTTTCAAAATGCGTTCTTTGTCAAGGCCTTTGCCGTCATCCTCAATTTCGATGACAATGTTTCCGGCCTCGTGGTATGCACGCAGCTCGATTTGTCCTGTTGGGCTCTTTCCGGCTTTCGTACGTTCTTCCGGCAGCTCAATACCGTGGTCGATGGCGTTGCGTATCATATGCACAAGCGGGTCGGCTATCTTGTCAACTACTGTCCGGTCGAGCTCTGTTTCGTCGCCCGTTGTGGTAAAGTTTATCTCCTTACCGGATTTCCGTGAGAGGTCACGAACCAGCCTGGCCATCTTCTGGAACACCCCCCCGATAGGAACCATCCGTATCGACATTGACAATTGCTGGAGTTCACGAATGATTTTGCTTTGGTTGGCAACTTTGTGGCAGAGGTTGTGCTCGGATGCCTGTGTCGTATTTACTTCTTCGCTAACCATCAATTGAGCGATTACCAGTTCTCCAACCATATTTACCAGGTTGTCGAGACGGGCCGTACTGACCTTTATTTTTTCATCTCCGGAACGAGCTTGCGCTTGTGCGGTTGTATCTTGCTTTTTCGGCTCGTCCTTTACGCCTAAAACCTCGTCCAGTTCTCTGTCCTTTTTCTGGGCCTGGGGACTTTTGAAAGAAACGGCAAGACTTTGGCCTTCCGCGGACGTTTTCAATTTTGCTAACAATTGTGGCAGGTGTTTTTGCGCGGACACGGCTTTGTCGGCCTTTACCGATTCCTTCAGGTCGGCAACCAGCTTTTTCATCATGTCAATTGATTCAAAGATAATGTCGATATTTTCGCCTGCCAGGGTCAGTTCATCCTTGCGGGCAAGGTCAAGTAGATTTTCTGCCGAATGTGCCAGTTGACCTATCTGTGGAAGATTCAAAAAGGCCGCCAAACCCTTTATCGTATGAAATCCACGAAATATCTGGTTGATTACCTCTTTGTCATCCGGCTTACTCTCAAGTTCGAGCAATCCCGCTTCGGCAGACTCGATATGTTCACCGGCTTCGGTGATAAAGTCGAGTATGAACGCCACATCCTGTTCAGAAATAACAGTGGCCTCCTGTGGCACAGTTTCGACATCTGCAGACTGTTCTGTCTCGGCTGGCTCGGATTCAGACGCGGTATCGTCTTGGCTGATTTCGTCCGTCAAACTTTGAAGGTTCGATATCGCCTGCGATATTATCTCGATTGACTTGGCAGTATCTTGCGTTTCCTTCTGGAGTACTTCCTGCAGCGCCTCAATTGCTTCGGATGTTGTGCCTTTGGCTTGTTCGAGTAGTTGTGATGGACAGTCGCTTATCTCGGCAATATTCTCCTTGATTTGGTCGAGGGTTGTCTGGAGGTTTTCAATCTCCGACAAATCCGTCGCGCTTAGCATATTTATCGCAGAAGCTGCCTGGTCAATAAGTCCTGTAAGTTTGTCAGTCCTTTGCATTTTGTTTTTTTACCGCCCCATGAATCTGATGCCGCCCCACGAATCTGATGTTATTGTCAAATACTATTCCGGCATTTTTGTTGTAAGTATTTCGACATTTAAGGACGGTCAATTTACTTAAATTAACCGATTTTTTGGGGATAAGGATTGACACAGCTTCGGACTTTTGCTTTTTACCGCCTCAAAACAGGACCGATAAAGCACTTGTGATGTTTATGCTAATGCGGGTGTCTCGGCTGTTTTACCGACGACTGAAACATTCTCGCTTGTATTGAGCAGCGTGCGAAAAATGTCGAATACCGTTACTAAGCCTTGCACTTTGCCCTGTTCATCCATCACGGGTAAACCACGCCCGCCAAACCGGCACATATTTTCTACTATTGTCGCCAGCGGTGTTTCCGGCCTTACCGTGCGAACAGGCCTGCTCATTATCCATTTGAGTTTGATTTGAAGTGTAGCATCATCCAGAGAACTATGCCATTTCGCAAATATCGGTCGCAGATAGATACTGGTTGCTCCTGTTATATCGGACTTCGATACAATACCTTCCAGTGTTCCGTCCTGGCCTATCATTATGTAGCCGCTATCCTGCTGCTGCATTTTTGTAAGAGCCTGCTGGACGCTCTCCTCTGAATTTGCCCAGACTGTCTCTTTTTGCATAATGTCTTTTGCGCATACTCCTGATGAAACGCTGATATGTACCGGGTTCCCGTCTTGCGGGTTCCCCATTGTGGGTTGACCTGACTCGCCCGGAAGAACAGCCGGTGACTGAGTCATCTTTTGGATAGTTTCGGAAACTCCGCCCTTGGCGGACTCTTGGCTTTGGTCAGGCACGGATGTTTTTTCTTCGGCCTCGGCTTTTTCTTCAGCTTCGACCTTGGCTCCTGCTTGTCCCGATTTATCGGATTTCTCCTCCGCTACTTCGGCCTTGGCCTCGCCTTCTGGTTTAGCTTCAATTTCGGCTTCGGCCTTTTCTTCAGCCTTGTCCTCGGCCTCGGCTTTTTCTTCAGTTTCGACCTTGGCTTCTGCTTCTCCCGATTTATCGGGTTTCTCCTCCACTACTTCGGCCTTGGCCTCGCCTTCTGGTTTAGCTTCAATTTCGGCTTCGGCTTTTTCTTCAGCTTCGACCTTGGCTTCTGCTTCTCCCGATTTATCGGGCTTCTCCTCCACTACTTCGGCCTCGGCCTCGCTTTCTGGTTTAGCTTCAATTTCGGCTTCGGCCTTTTCTTCAGCCTTGTCCTCGGCCTCGGCTTTTTCTTCAGCTTCGACCTTGGCTTCTGTTTGTCCCGATTTATCGGGTTTTTCCTCCGCTACTTCGGCCTTTTCTTTTGCTTCTGCTTTTGGCTCTTCTGCGGTCTCGGTTTTGGTTTTAGTCTCGGCTTCAGCTTTTTCTTCAGTTTCGGCCTTGGTTTCTGCCTCAGTTTCAGCTTTGGCCTTTTCTTCGGCTTCGATCTTGGCCCTTGCTTGGGCTTCGGCCTTAGCTCTTAGTTCGGATTCGGCCTTGACTTTTTCTGCTGCTTTTGCTTTTTCATCGGCTTCGGCTTTGGCTTTTGCTTCAACTTCGGCTTTGCCCTTTTCTTCAGCTTCTGCTTTGGCTTTTTCTTCGGCCTCGGCCTTGGCTTTTGCTTCAGCTTCAGCTCTGACTTTTGCTTCTGCTTCAGCCTTGATCTTTTCTTCGGCTTTAGCTTTGTCAAAAAGTGTTTCCTGGTAAATAGCACCGCAGATGAAAGGTGGATAAGAGCTGATTGTTATCTCACAAGGAACAAAAGTCAATCCTTCATCGCCGGCCAGATCTATCTTTTCCTTTGGATTATCCCACGGCTCACCGATAAAGGTATTGGTTTGCACGAGGTGCCCATGTCCTTCTAATCCCTCACGGAAGATCCTGTCCCAGGAACCCACCAGCAAGTTACCGGCTTCTGCTATTGTATCGCTGACCTCTTCTGCATCTTTGAGTGAGCCGCTTTTTATGTTTTTCTTAATCTTTTCCGGCCCAACACATTTCTCTAATAGGGATGTCATCTGAGCCGGCATAGTTATTGCGCCGGCAAGAGTAAATAATCCCTCCCGGCTGAAGATTATTTGAAATGTTCCCTCTAAAGCCCCATCGACCTTGACGCAGTTAACGGCTACGAGGTTCTTAAAACGTTCCTTAAGACTTTCAATAGTCTCAGTGGTAGATTTTTGGGGGTTACACTTCATACCCATGCCGAACATGGCGGAAATGTCGTTACAAAAGGCCTTGAATGCTTCTGCCGATAATTCTACGACTTGTGATTCGAGTTCTGTTTCCTGGGCTGAGCCGGAACCTTTGGAATCGGTTTTATCATCTGCAGCTTTCTGCTCTTGAGTTTCCTCCGCGCCTTGTTCAGCAGCAGCTTCCTTTACGGGTGCCTCAGCAGCGGTAGCCTCCTGAGGCTCAGATTTTTCGCCACCACTTTCTTGAACCGTCACGGATTCCGCAGAATCGGGCTTGTTATCAGTAGTTTCTTCTGTTTGGGATGTTGCCATTTACCAGACCTGATTACTTAATTGGTCGGAAATACTATTCGGAACTTTCCCTGTACAACATCGATAGCTCTGCAATATATTCGTCTTTGAATTTGACTTTGACTAAAGCTTTAATTGCTCCTTCGCCTAAACTATTTTGGAGCCCTCTACCCCCGACCACCATGGGAATGGAAACTGTGAGATTGCCCGCAACGTCCAGTAACCGTGATTTTACACCACCCATAACCATATTGGTTACTTCACCGAGTGCATCGGTTATTTCCCCTTCGCTCAGTTCCTCGCTTGGGTCCATCGCAAGCATATTCACCGCGATAGTTTTGGCACAGAGCACACTGCAGCAAATAGCAAGGCATCCTTCCAGCTTTCCTGTGAACGTGATTGAGCCTAAGAGGGAATCGCCTTCTATATCCTGATCAGGTTCGCAGGTTTCTATATTTCCAGAAATCATTGTGTTAAAAACTTCTTGTGCGCCCGCCAATAGCGCATCGTTGAGACATACCTCATCAATCATTATTAACCCCTTGTATTAGATTAAAATTTCGCACGAGTTTCGACTTGCCGCGGCGAAGCCCCGAGACGCAGCCGGACGATTGTTGTTCTAATTCATAAACGGCGACAGCTTTTCCTGGAACTTCTCAGGTGTGAACGGCTTGCTTATGAAGCCGTTAGCTCCTTTGGCGAGAACATCATCGATAAGCTCTTGAGAGCTTTCGGTCGATACCATTATTATCTTTGTGTCCGCGCAGGCGGGCAGTTCACGCACTTTTGTGACCAGTTCGGGGCCGCTCATTTCAGGCATGTTGACATCACAAAGGATAATATCAACAGCACCGGCGTTGAGCTTCTCAAGCGCCTCGTTGCCGTTGCCGGCCTCTTCTGTCTGGCCAATGTCCAGACCTGCTGTTTGCAGGGTCCGCATTATGATCTTCCTCATTGTGGCCGAATCGTCCACGATCATTAGTGATTTAGACATAAGATATTCTCCTCTTTGTTATTATTCGTTATTTAGCTAAAAATTACCGCCACGGCTTATATTGCAATATCTATGTTTTTTCGATAGATTCCTGGGGGCACTTTAGTTAAAAGCGGGAATTTATTAAGCTTTTCGTTACTGATAGAATCCCCGGTTGCGCCGGCAGACTTACTTTGCGGTTGTTTGATACGGCATATTTCACTAATATTTCAGCATTTTGCAGCCAAAAATTGTTAAAGTTGTTTTTTGTAGTGTTCGATAATAGTTGATGAGTCTTGTCTCTTGGGGTTTGGTTTGGGGGCAAATTAAAGTTCAAGTTAAAGTTAAAGTTCAAGTGAAGCAATGGCTGGACAGCCGGAGATCGCTGAAAAACAAAGCGTCGCTTTTGCGAACAACCACAAGCCGGTTTCAGGTGCGCCCTCTCGGCGCTCGAACCCGGGCTGTTGGATTATCAATGGCCTGAAACGATCACATACGGACAAGCTTCTGGAAAACACGCTTTTTAATAATATCGGAATTAGCAAGTCTCTCACTAAGCGTGAAATACAAATTTTGCAATTGATTCTCGCCGGTAAAACCAACAAGCAAATAGCACGAGCGCTTTCCCGAAGTTGCCGAACTATTGAGTATCATCGTAATAGACTTATGCATAAGCTCGACGCGCACAACGCAGCCGAGTTGGTAAAGCGGGCTTTCGCAATGGGAATTGCCCAAGCCTGTTAAATTTACGAAAAGCTGAATCATACTGTAAAGCTTCTCGGCTTATTTAGATTAGCGAATCTATCGTGGAATATGTGTTTTCAGGAGTCGTTTCTTATAGTTTTTACTGCCATGCTTTCCTGGAGTATATATCTCAAAAAAACGCTCATTTCCTCACCCAAATCCACGAAATTCGCTTCTTAAAAACAGTTTTATTGCTGTTTTTTGGTTGACTTAAATTGGCTTTTGTGCTATAATGATAACGTGGGGATGGCGAGTAACATCTGATGTTTGGATTATTAGTGGATAAACATTGTAAACATGAAAGGCAGGCGGACAATGCACTATAAATTTCCGAGTTTTATAATTGTAGCAGGATTAGCGATAACCGCTGTGTTGGTTTCAGGCTGTGCTACCGGGGCGATTAGTACCGGTAAGATTAGTAATAGCGAAGATGTCTTCATTAACGCGGCATATACTTTTGAGGATGGAGATGAGCTTGTAATCAGTGGGCGAGTTAAGCGCGGTTTTAAGAATTGCTGTGATTCGGCCCGGGGACATGTTGATATAGCCTTGCTTGCCCCCGATGGATTCGTTATTGACGCGTTCAGCACCTTATATTCTCCCCACAATATACCCAAGGTCAGGAGCAGATCATCACGTTTCGAAGTCCGACGTCCTTATCTGCCGCCTGATGGATTAATCATTAGAATGGCATATCATAGCGATTTGGAAGCTGCCAATTCGGCTGCATACGCCGGTGGCGTGTTTGACTGCGGACAAAATAAAGCGACACCTCAGTATGATAACGGACAATACAGGGATATAGTAACAAAGACCGAAGGTGTCGCAGCTAAAAAGAGCTAAAAGCGGCATACTCACGGTCTATGGGTTAGCAGTGTGCGGTAGCTTATACCATGCTTTTTCTTAACAAAACTATGACGTTAAGTCTGTAGATGTAACGAGTTAGATTTATTACTGCAACCTCACCTTAACATCGTAACATACATCGTACATGCTGTTATCAAAGACAAGCTGTCGAGACACAATCTCGTATTCTGCGTCTTCGCAGCGGAAACCATATTCTGAAAGCGACTTCTCCAGCCATTTCATACGCGTTTTCTCAGCTTCTTTGTCGTCTAAAGCCCAAACAGGTACCCGGTTTGAGTTGTCTGCTGAGCAGGTGCGGCTGCCTGGTGCACAGGACAGGCCGGAGGTGCCGGTAGATGCCTTGTACTTGAAGTATTGATTCCCGTTTTCAGTTTTGATTAGTTCTAACTTTGTGAAGTGTTTCCGGTTCATATCGTTACAACCTACCAGCAACAGAACCGCCAATAATAGAAACACAACGATACCACAAGTCATTCTTTTCTTTGCCACAAATATTTCCCCCACTTATGAAGCTTGATTGGATTGTTTTAACCGTATCTATACAAAATATAAGGTATAATTCTGTTGCAGCCAAATTGCACCGGAGGGCGTTTTTACAGACCGAAAAAAATGGAACGTATTAGGATATAGAGCATATTTTTAGGGACCTTTGAACCGATTTTGAAAAATCCCTTTTAGTGATAGCCGGCGATTTTTGAATTTACGGAGGAATGAAAATATTTTCTTATTTTTTTATGTTGCTCTTTGTGTTTTGCCGATAGTTGTTAATGTTATCAGAGTGAATTTTCCCATTTTGGGGGCAGATTTATGGGGGTTACGTTTATGCTCTATTCTACACAGAGATTTTTTTTAATCGTCTGCTGAACATGCCTGGATTTCCAGGAATGTGCGCAACTCCTGATACTACTGCCTATAAATAAAGTGTGAACTTAAGCGTATAGCAAAATTCCTTTCTTCTAACGTGTTTTCCGCACGGAGGCTGACTCCAGCGAGCAACTGGGCTCAGCCTTTTTAAAATCTGAAAAATCTTTTCGTTTGCTTCCAAATCCACTTGTTTGACCCTGGCATCAAATCAGGTAGTTTCCGAAATTAACTCACACCGAAAATTTGACGAATAGATGCTCAAGGTATTTATACACAGAGGTATATGTCAAGAATGGGGTAGGTTCATTTGTATGGGGGATAAGCAAGCTAAATCTGTTTGTGAACACAACTCCGAACGGTATCTTCGGGCGAAAAACGCAAAAAGACTTACCGCAGAAAACACGGAAGAATCAATATCGTAGAGTCGCTGTTCTTGAGTGGAATCGATTATTTTTTCGTTGCTCTTTGATAAGTGGTTAAAAGCTTAATTCTCAAAAGCTTTAGTTGTTACCGGATGGTATCAAAAGTCCGCGTAAACACATAAAACTGTAAAGGCCCTGTCAAATCCATACAGTATTAGGACCAAATTAGGACCAATGGTACCTTCAAAGGCTGAGAAATAGTACCGATGTCGAATTAGACGGCGAAAAGTCATGTCAGAGGCCAATCGGGTACTTTAAGGACAGCCGGGACTGCTTCTCAGTGTCGTAGTGTTTTGTAATTAACCTATGTTAATGTGAACTGTTTTAGGAGATTCTATTATGGCTGGAGTAACAGCTCAAACAGAGCAATTAAACAAGGCGATTCTGGAAAAGGAAGGTAAATACCTTACCTTTGCCTTGGCCAATGAGGAGTACGGACTGGAGATTTTGAAGGTCCGTGAGATCATCGGTTATATGGAGATAACCGCTGTCCCCCAGACGCCGATGTACGTTAAAGGCGTAATCAATCTGCGGGGCCAGGTTATACCGGTAGTCGATCTGCGCGCCAAGTTTGGTATGGAAACCTCCGAAACAACCGAGGAGACTTGTATCATTGTAGTGGAGATCGGCCAGGGCGGCCACGGCTTTAGCACAGGCATCGTGGTTGACCATGTAGAGGAAGTATTGGACATAGCCGGCGAGGATATTGAAGAGGCGCCGCAGTTCGGCTCAGCCGTCAATACCGATTTTATCCTCGGCATGGGAAAGATTGGCGAGTCCGTCAAGATCCTGCTGGATATCGACATGGTCTTGGCAGGCGACGATTTTGGCAGCTTCGGCGGCGGCTCGACAAACGAGTTTGTCAAGGAAGAAATCCCTCTTACGGATGAACAGACCAAGGAAGAAAGTCCTGCCACGGATGAAAAGGCAAAGCAGGAAAGTCCTGCCACGGACACGGACGAATAAATGTCATCACGGATGAATAGACCTCTATATAGGTTTAAGTAAAAGGAACTAAAGATGAATAAAAAGATTTTTTTGATCACCGGAATTCTGCTTTGTGTCACCGCGGTCGCCAATGCCCAATTCGAGGACATCTGGGAGCAGGAAACGCTTACAAATGGTTTCTGGGGCCTTAATGACAGCTTGGCAGCCAGTGGTATAGAAGTGGGCTTTGGTTTGACGAACATTTACCAGCTCAATCTCAACGGCGGTACCAGCACAAATAACCGCCAGGGCAGACACACAGGCAGCTATGATTTGGAAATCGGCGCGGACCTTCAACAACTGTTGGGCATTGAAGGCGGCACCTTTTTCGTACATACCGAAGGAAGCTGGTCAAGGTCAGATATTGACGCCACTTCAGTAGGCAGTGCATTCGGCGTCAATGCTGATGCTGCCGGCAGACGTGCGATGGACGTCACTGAGGTTTGGTATGAACAGGCGTTGCTCGACGATACTCTCCGCATACGGCTGGGTAAGCTGGACATTGGCGGCGGGTTCGAATGCCGTGGTTGTCCAGTCTCATTCGATGGCAGTCTCTACGCCAATGATGAAACCGGCCAGTTCTTAAACGGCGCCCTGGTTAACAACCCGACTATTCCGTTTCCGGACAAAGGCATTGGCGCAGTTGTTTACTGGAATCCCATCGAATGGTGGTATGCTTCAGTGGGTGCTATAGATGCCCAGGCTGATGCCAGAGAGACCGGCTTTAACACGGCATTCAAGAGACAAGATTATTTCTTCTTTGTCTTTGAGACCGGTATAGCCCCGTTGCTCGATTCAGCCAATGGTCCAATGCCGGGTACGTATCGTGTAGGCTTCTGGAATGATCCCCAGCCGAAAACAAATTCAGACGGTGCTAAGAACTATCGTGACGATATCGGCGCTTATCTTAGTTTTGACCAGATGTTCAGCAAGGAAAACGATGATCCAGAAGACAGCCAGGGTCTTGGTTCGTTCTTCAGATATGGCTACGCAAACAGTGAGAAGAACGATATTGCCGGTTTCTGGAGTTTTGGTCTGCAATGCCAGGGTTTACTCGAAGGCCGTGATGATGATGTGCTTGGTTTAGGCTACGCTAACGGCATCTTCAGTAATAACGCTTCTACAACCTATACTGATGATAACGAGGATGTCCTGGAAGTCTATTACAACGCACAGGTTACGCCGTGGTTAAATATAAGTCCGATGGTTCAGTATGTTGCTGATCCCGGCGGTAATGACACGGCCAAAGATGCCACATTGTTTGCCCTGAGGGCTCAATGGACGTTCTAAATGTATTGAGAAAAGCGTGTATGCTTTGCCTCGTGTAGGGCAAAGTTAATAAAGAAATCTGACAAAGAAAATTAAGGAGCTTAAGAAATGTTTAAGAATTTGAAACTTGGATCAAAGATTATTCTTGGATTTTTGGCAGTAATTGCTTTGGTAGCTGTTGCCGGTGTTACCGGCTACTGGGGTGTTCAGAAAGTTGGCAAAGCACTCCATATAGTAGCGAATGAAGAAGCACCTATTGTTGATGCCAGTATGGAAATGATGCTCGCGGTGAGCGAGGGCAAGATGTTAGGAGATGAGTTAAAAGGCGCTACGGCAGTGATAGTGAACAACGATACGTCCCAGATTGAAGGCATTTCCAACGCATTTGATGCAACTGTTAGGCGATTTGATAAATGGGCAACAGCGGTTTTAGAAGGCGGCGATGTTGATGGCGATACGGTCATCAAAACTGACAACACCGAACTGGCGTCCTTGATTAGACAGGCCGAAGAAACGCACGATACCAAATTTCAGCCGGCGTTTAAGGCTTTGAAAGAAAACGGTCAAAAACTGATTCAGGCCAAGGCTGCCGCTGATAAGGCGATGGTTGACATGGAGTCAGAGTACAATGACCTTGTTAAAATAGCAGAGACTTTGGAAATTACCGTTGGCGATGAGTTGGGAAAGAGTATGGCCGCTGCCGACACCGCCGAGAAAGCTCAAACGGCTGTGGCAGAAGAGGTGCCGCTGGCAGACTGTGTGATGGAAGCCAAGTTTGCCATCGCTCAATCACGAATGGCGTTGGAAGAGATTGCACAGGCAACGACCGATGAGGAAATTGCGGAGATTCTTCCCGAGTATAACAAGAGTATAAGCGATTTCGATGAGCTTGTAACGGCTGTATTAAAAGGCGGTGTTATCGATGGAACCAAGATAGTTGCCACTGATAACGATAAAATCCGCAGTGCTACTGAGCAGTTAGACACCGACCACGGCCATTTCCAAACGGCATCCGACATTGTGATTTCCAAGCGGCAGGAGATGATTGCAAATGCTAAAGTAGCGGACCAGGTAATGACTCAACTCGATGAGGCTGGCGACGCATTAGATGTACTGCTGGTGAAGGTCGAAGGTTTGGCCGGCGACGAAATGGACAACGCCAAAGCAAGCGGCGAAAGTGCCAAAGCTACCGCAACGTGGTCGTTGATTACTATAGTTGTCGGTTCCATTGTGGCGGGGCTTCTGATAGGTATATTCCTGACCCGTTCAATCACCAAGGTGCTCAACCGTATAGTTGAGTCTCTGAGCCAAGGTTCCGAGCAGGTTACTTCTGCAGCCGGGCAGGTATCTTCTGCATCTCAGTCGCTTGCTGAAGGTTCGACCGAGCAGGCGGCGGGTCTGGAAGAGACATCGTCCAGTCTTGAAGAGATGGCTTCTATGACCAAGCAGAACGCCGACAATGCTCAGCAGGCCAATACCTTAGCTTCTGAGGCACGCAAGGCCGCTGATACCGGCAGCGAGTCAATGCAAAAGATGAGCACTGCTATCAATGATATACAGAAAAGCTCCGATGAGACGGCCAAGATTATCAAGGTCATCGACGAGATAGCGTTCCAGACGAATCTGCTTGCTCTTAATGCTGCTGTTGAAGCAGCTCGTGCCGGTGAGGCAGGCAAGGGATTCGCGGTTGTGGCTGAAGAGGTCCGTAACCTTGCAATGCGCTCGGCAGAAGCAGCCAAGAATACTTCTGCGATGATTGAAGAATCGGTCAAGAATTCCAAGAACGGCGTTGATATTGCCTCTGAAGTCGGAAAGGTCCTTGAAGAGATAGTCCAGGGCATCGGCAAGACGACCGACCTTGTCGGGGAAATAGCCGCTGCATCACAGGAGCAGTCACAGGGCATCGACCAGGTCAATACGGCAGTGGCACAGATGGATAAGGTTACACAGCAGAACGCTGCCAATGCCGAGGAATCCGCCAGTGCCTCAGAGGAGCTAAGTGCTCAGGCCGAGTCTATGAACGATGTGGTCGGCGAGCTGATGGCCCTGGTTGGCGGTTCTGCCGCTCAAAGGAGCACATCAGGCAAGAAAAGTTCTGTCCGCCATCTGAACATCAATGTTGACCACAGCGCTGCTCAGAATGCCCACGAGGCGTTGAGCAAGACTAAGAAGCAGCACGGATTCGGTAAGTCGGACCATGCGTTTCACAAAATAGCCAACGGCCAAAAGCAACACCAGTGGCAACAGCATAAACAACAGCAGCAAGTTGCTCAACCGACAGCCAAGCCTGCTGCAGCGGAAAAGACTATCCCGCTGAAAGGCGACGAAAACGCCGGCTCCGATGATTTCAAAGAGTTCAATGGTTGATGATAGTTTATAGATAGTTTATAGTTTGATTGTGTTATTCCAGGCGGGCACATCGTGCCTGCCTGGAATAACTGCTCGAAAAGAGAAAAGCTAAAAGCGCAAAACGAAAACGATGGCCTATCTTGGTGCTTCGGGAGCAGTTTTTAGCTTTTAAGTTTTCGTTTCATGGATGACCGGTATGAGTGTAGAAAAGATAAACATTCTAATGGTGGATGATGACCCCGGCGCCTATCGGCTGGTAAAGCTGATTCTCGCTGAATCACACCAGCCGGTGGAGATTGTAGTCGAATCAGCCGGGACACTCGCTGAGGGACTGGATGCTTTGGCTGGGCACAGCTTCGATTTGGTCCTGCTCGACCTGGGACTTCCCGACAGCGAAGGACTTCACACCGTCGATAGGGCGTACAAAGCCTGTCCACATATACCAATCGTTGTGCTCACCGGTCTGGCCGACGAGGAAACCGGCGTACAGGCTATAAAAAAGGGCGCCAGCGACTATCTGGTAAAAGGAAAATTCTTCAGGGACATGCTGGTTCGCACTATTCGATATTCGCTTGAAAGAAAAGAGGTCGAGCAACAGTTGCGACAGGGCGAAGAGCGACTCAGAGCCATCATGGATAACATACAGACTGGTATAATACTTGTTGATGCTGAAACTCATACCATTGTTGATGCTAATCCCGCTGCTGTAGAGATGATTGGCACCGCCACCGAGAAGATTGTCGGTAGCGTTTGTTACAATTACATCTGCCCTGATACGAATGGACAGTGTCCGATTACTGACCTCAAACAGGATGTGAATAATGCTGAGCGCCATTTAATGTGGTCTAATGGTGAAGTGTTGACGATTCTCAAAACAGTAGTTTCAGTGGTACTGGGTGGTCGAAAATATCTGCTCGAAAGTTTTATAGACATCACAAAACACAAACACATGGAAATAAACCTCAAAATAGCCAAAGAGCAGGCCGTAACGGCCAAGCTCGAACAAGTCAATCTGTGCCTTGAAGCCTCGGTCGAACAAGCCGAGCTGATGACTAAGGAAGCCGTAATGGCCAATCAGGCCAAAAGTCAGTTCCTTGCAAATATGAGTCACGAAATCAGAACACCGATGAACGGCGTCTTGGGTATGCTGGAGCTGGCCATGGACGAACCGCTCAGTGATGAGGTAGCGGATTATCTGCGGACCGCCAAGTTATCAGCGGATGCTTTGTTAGCAATAATAGATGATATTCTCGATATATCCAAGATTGAAGCCGGCAAAATCAGCATAGAAATAATTGATTGCTTATTGAAACAACTGCTCGCTGATATTGATGCCCTTATGCGTCCCCAGGCCGAGCAAAAGGGTATCGAGTTTACTATTTCCATTGATACACCGGTGCCGGAGCAAATCCGCACCGACCCCACAAGACTGCGTCAGTGCCTGTTCAATCTTGTTGGCAATGCTATCAAGTTCACAGATACAGGCTACGTACGCGTACATGTGGCAGTACAGGATGATAAAGACGGCACAATCCTTCATTTTAATGTTGAAGATACGGGCATGGGAATCGAACCCGACAAGCAAAAGCTCATATTCGATGCATTCACTCAAGGCGACTGCTCTACTACCCGAAAATTCGGGGGAACAGGCCTTGGATTAGTTATCACCAGAAATCTTGTAAAGTTGTTAGGCGGGACAATATCGCTCACCAGCAAACCAGGCAAAGGCTCAATGTTTTCACTTACCGTCCCTGTCGGTGTTAATATTAAAACCCGGCCGCTAATGACCGAATTTAATCCCGATGAAATCGGGGAAACCAGAGCAAAAGGAGCACCTGCTATTTCGGTAAAATTTGTCGGCAGAATACTGGTGGTCGAGGATGATTCTGTAAATCAGAAGACCATCCTTGCCATACTCAAAAAGGTCGGATTGGAAACAGATGTTGCTAATGATGGCAGCCAGGCCGTTCAAAAGGCAACCGATGAGCACTTCGACCTGATATTGATGGATATGTATATGCCCAATATGAACGGTTATGAGGCCACAAAAGCACTGCGAAAAAAAGGCCTTACCGTACCAATCATCGCCTTGACGGCCAGTGTTATGAAAAGAGATTCCGACAAATGCCTCGCTGCCGGATGCGACCAATATTTAGCTAAGCCAATCAACCGGGAAAAGTTGTTTGAAACATTGGGTAAATATTTATTTCCCCCGGATTCAAAAAGTGAAAAGCAAAAGACCAAAAGCAATCCGTGCGACACAAAACAAAAGGTAATTGACTCGGTAAAGGGACAGGTTGACCAAATGAGTGAGCTTATTTCTTCTGACCAATCTCAGAAAAAAGCATCCACAGTCAAACGTAAGAATCATACTGAAAAAGACGTCATTGATTGGCCGGAGCTTGAAGACCGTATTGGTGACGAGCCGTTGATTAAAGAGATTATCTCGGGCTTCTTAGCCGATAATGCCAAACGCTTAGAGTTGCTCACCGAGGCCGTAAAAGCAATGAACCTTGAAGATATTAAGATGCTGTCCCACGCCCTGAAAGGCTCTGCAGCCACTGTTGCCGCAAAACCACTGTCGCAGGCCGCTTGCCAGCTCAATCTTGCTGCCAAGGCAAACAATCTGGAGACTTCTGAATCGTTACTCGCTGACGTACAGGCCGAATTTGACAAATTGAAAACATTGCTGGTTCAGCCGGACTGGATACAAATTGTGAAAGAGAAAACAAAAAGTGCAGAGTAGTAAAATGCTTAAAGTGAGCTAAAGTGACGCACCGCGTCATTGCGAGCGGAAAAAGCCTTTAGCCCTGAGCGAAGTCGAAGGGGAAGCAATCTCAAACCTAAGCAATGAGATTGCCATGTCGCTACGCTCCTCGCAATGACACTCCGTGTCACTTTAGGCACTCCAAACTTTAGTTCACTTGTAAATTTATAAAAGGATATACATTATGGGAAACGAAGATTTTTCAGGAATCAGAAATAAAGGCCCTTTGCCCGACCCACAGCAGATAAAAGTCCCGTCTGATTTGAACGATTTAATGGATGAATATGTGGACTCAGCCGCTTCTATGCTGCAGGAGCTTGAGGCCGCTGCCCTCGCATACGAGACCGGCAAGGACCGCGAGGAAAATGCTGCCGCTGTGCGACGGATTTTGCATAAGCTCAAAGGAGAAGCCGGTATAGTTGGCATTGAAGAGATATATGAATTTTGCCACCAGGCCGAATTTGCTGTGGATGAATTATCGGACGACGAACGCTCAGATATGTTATTAAGAGTTAAGGATTGGCTTGATGCTGCGTTACAGCACCTCACCGGCGAAACTACCAGTGCTTCTCGTGAACATACAAGTGAAAGCACAACCGATGGTGAATCTCGATGCTCGATACCAGATACTCGATACTCGCAAATCAAGAATCAAGAAACGAGAATCGACCCGCCAACGGCGGATTTCGATCGGAACCCAGCGTTGCTGGGTCGAGAATCGAGATTGAAAATTCTGATTGTCGAAGACGACTTTACCTGTCGCAAACTCTTGCAGATGTTCCTGTCTGAGTACGGCGACTGTTTTGTTGCAATCAACGGACACAAGGCCGTCGAAGCTGTCAGAGAAGCACTTGACGAAGGTCAGCCTTACGACCTGATATGCCTTGATATTATGATGCCGGAGATGGACGGGCACGAAGCTCTTGAGGCTATCCGACAAATAGAAAATGAGCGCGGAATAGCCGGACTCGACGGCGTCAAGGTGATTATGACCACCGCATTAGGTGATTCAAAGAATGTCATAGGAGCGTTCAGGACAGGTTGTGAGGCTTATATTGTGAAGCCCATCGGTAAAGAAAAACTCCTTGAAGAAATGGAAAAACTTGGTCTCTTTAATCTCGTGGCACGGGCTTCGGGCCCCGCCGAAAGGCGTCCTGTGGAGTGAAAACACGGCCAAGATGGCCGTGCCACAGTCTGAAAGCGGCACTGTCAAATGAAAATTCTAATCGCTGAAGATGACCCTACTTTGCAAATGGTTCTGAAGTCAATCCTTCAGAGATTGGGTCACGAAATTGTTGTAGCTGAAGATGGAAACCAGGCCTGGAAGATACTCCAGACAGATAGTCCCAAACTTGCCATCCTTGACTGGATGATGCCCGGCATAGAAGGCGTAGAACTCTGCAGGAGAGTCCGGGAGAGAACGGATGGGGATTATGTTTATATCATCCTGCTGACAGGCAAGGTCGAAAACAAAGACATCGTTGCAGGTCTGGACGCCGGTGCGGATGACTATATAACCAAACCGTTCGATAGTGATGTTCTGCACAGCCGAGTCGCTGTTGGCGCTCGGATTGTTCAATACGAAACGGTGCTGGCTGAAAAGAATGTTCAATTGCAGCACTACGGCTCCGAGATGGAAAAATTAGCCCAAGAACGGTCTAAACAGCTTATTCACGCCGAGAGAATGGCTACCGTTGGCCTTTTATCCGCCGGAATTGCACACGAAATCAACAATCCTGCAACGTTTATTGCCGGAAATATTCAGACGCTGGAGAGATTTTGCACAGACATGGAACCGGCGCTGCGCCAACAGATACAGCAGAACGGCGAAGATACGGAAAAGTTACAGTTCATTTTGCAGGAAATGCCTAAAGCTGTAGAAGGCATACACAATGGAGTTACGCGAATCTCTCGCATCGTTAAGGGGCTCAAAAGCTTTTGTCGTAAGAACGAAGAGCCGCTGGCCGCATGCGATATAAATACCTGCGTTGAACAGGCCCTTGAGCTTTGTCACAACGCTCTCAAATACTACGTTACGATAGAGCAAGATTTGGCCGAGAACCTGCCACAAATAATTGCCGATTCCCAGCAGATTGAGCAGGTGCTGATTAATCTATTCGTTAATGCCGCTGACGCTATGACCGAATATGGCCGGGGCACTCTGACTATAAAAACACAAGGTACCGATAACTCTGTAGTAGTTAAAGTAAGTGACACCGGCCCGGGGATTCTTGAAGATAAGTTCGACGATATATGGCAGCCTTTTTTTACCACCAAACCACCGGACAAAGGAACAGGGCTGGGGCTTTTCACCGTCCGCGGTATTATAGAGAACCACGAAGGGCAAATCAAGGCCGAAAACAAAACCACCGGCGGAGCCGAATTTACGATAACTTTACCAGTGGTTACTTAAGCCCAAAAGAAAAAAATCCGATAAGTAATACTGGACACCTGACAATGGGGGTAAATAGTGAATGCAAGGTTATTAATAGTAGATGATGAGCCTGAAATTTGTGAGATGCTCTCCCGTCATTTTCGCTATTTAGGCTTTCATGTAGATACGGCATCGGATGGCATCGAAGCTTTGGAAAAGCTCGCCAAGGCAAGAACCGAAGTTATTATCTCAGACATTGTGATGCCTCAGATGGATGGAGTCGAACTTTTAAGAACTATCCGGCAGCAGTACCCTATGATTCACACTATTATGATAACAGGGTATGTGACGTTGGAAAATGCTCTTGCCTGTATGCGACATGGAGCCGACACCTGCGTATTTAAGCCTCTCGAAGACCTTACCGAATTGGAAGAGGCCGTAGAGTTTGCCGTTGGCCGGCTAAAACGTTGGCATGAGAAGCTCAGAATGCTGCAAGCAATGAATCCTGCAGTCTCAGGAGGTTCCCATGGAAGATAACGCAGCTTTTGACATAGATCCGGAATTGCTGGCGGGATTTGTTGACGAGGCACTCGAAGGTCTGGCAACATTGGACAGCCTATTTGTCAAGCTTGAAGCCGAGCCTGCAAATCTTGATATTATCAATGCCATATTTCGTCCTGTGCACACCGTCAAAGGAAACTCTGCCTTTTTCGGTTTGATGAAAGTAAAAAGTCTGGCCCACGAAATGGAAACATTGTTGGACCTGGCCAAGCAGGAAAGGTTGGTGCCCAATCAGTCCATTATCGACGTCTTACTCGAGGGTGTTGACCAGCTAAAGGAAATGTTGGCCAGAACCCGGGAAGGACAGGGCGAAATTGAAGATGAGGCTTATTTCGATGAATTGCTCCAAAAAGTAATCTCTGCGAAGGAAGATAAAGAAGGTACTGCGGCGATTTGGGCAGACTTGTTTAACAAGCTCGAAAAAGCGAAAACTGACTTTGCCAAACTTGAACCGGCTTACATTGAGCAATTGAATGCCATTATTGCATTAGCATATCAACTCAAAACGGACAAAACCTCCACTGACAGTCAGCCGGAAAAAGACCAGACGAAAGCGGATTCAACTATTCCCGAACCCTTGCGGGAAATCAAAACAATTCTCGACCGCCACTGCGAAGAAGGGCTGGATGAAACCGACGCTGCTATTGTTCTGGATAATCTTACAGCACTAAAAGAGCTTACAACGAATCAGCAGGCTGCTGAAGTTATCAAAAGTACTCTGGATCAATACCATAGAATAGTCGGAGGCGGCGGCACAGGAGATTCGCTTCTTGTTGAACTGTTGCAGGAGAAAATCGCTGCATTGCTGTCGCTCAATGATTGGAAAACAGCTTCCGATTCCGGCAAAGCAAAGACTGCCAAACCAAAAGCGGCCTCAGCCACAGAAAAACCAAAAACAGCCGAGGAAGCTCACAAGACTATGCGCGTTACCGAAGACAGCATTGATAATTTTCTTACTTATGTCGGGGAGCTTATTGCGGTCGGCGAAATGTATGACCATCTGCAGAAGATGGTTTCAGTAAGTAAGTCGGAGACTAATCTGGCCACTGAGTTCAGGCGGGTAAACGAAACTTTTAGCGACCTCTCAGACAACCTGCAAAAAAGCATTATGGAAGTCCGGAAGGTCTCTGTCCGCACCCTCCTGCAGAAAATTCCAAGAATGGTACGCGATATCGCCTCGTCTTCCGGCAAGCAGGTCAAGGTCGAGCTGACCGGAGAAGACATCGAAATCGATAAGCGGCTCATAGAGACTCTCGATGCGCCGCTGACGCACATGGTTCGCAACGCTGTTGACCACGGCGTTGAAATGCCGGACACCCGCCAGGCCGCCGGTAAGCCCCCAGAGGGTGCTGTCCGTGTAGCGGTAACCGAATCGCCTGATGATGTTACGCTCACCATTTCGGACGATGGAAAAGGATTGGACATCGAAGCCATTAAAGAAAAAGCCGTCAATTTGGGACTACTCAAGCCCGACCAGCAGTTAACGCAGGACCAGATTATTGATATGATATTCACCTCCGGAGTTTCCACAGCCGAAAAGGTAACCGAGGTCTCCGGACGAGGCGTTGGAATGGATGTCGTCAAGCGCAGCATTACCTCAGCCAACGGCAAGATAACCATAGATACTGAGCCCAACCAGGGAACCAAATTTTCAATTCGGCTTCCGAAGACAGTTAGTACTCAGATTATAACCGGATTCCTCGTCAAGCTCGCAGACAATCGTTATGTGATTCCTATGGATAAGGTCCATGAAGTATTCCGGCCGGAGCCGCAGCAGGTCAGCTCCATAACCAGCAGAGGTCAATGCGTGCTTAGACATGGCAAACTATTACCTGTTGTTAAATTAGCCGATATTTTTGAAGGTTCTTTGGTTTCTAACTCTCTTATAAGTTCACAAAACCGGTCTTCCTCCTCTGATGAAAACAATATCGACGGAATTATGGTTGCTGCAAATGCCGGCAAAAGGCCGATGGCAATTTACGTTGATGATGTCATTGGTGTTCAAAAAGTCGTACTCAAAGAATTGGGCAGGCTCGAAGTAAACTCGCAGTTTTACTCCGCCGCCGCGGTCATGGGTGACGGTACTGTGGCAATGGTTCTGGATATTGACTGCCTCTTCGGGACCATAGACGCCGAGAAAATAGAAGCGTAAAAAGGAAAAGGCTATCATTCTTACGTAAACAGCAACGCAATATTATATCCGTTCTTGACGGACTCGCCTCTTGCGAATACGCAGTTGGATATATTCGATATGGACCACATATTTTTGTTACCGGGCGAATATCACGTAACCAAACAACAGATGTCTATTGACACTTTGCTCGGTTCGTGCGTAAGCGTTTGTTTATACAATACAAAAAATGGCTATGCTGCTATGAATCATTTCCTGAACGACCGTCCCAAAAACGAAGTACACCACGATATTGGACGATATGGAACCACCTCGACCGACCATATAATTAGCACTCTTATGGCTGTTGATGATAATCCATATAACTATCATGCACAAATCCTTGGAGGTGCAGCGGTAGTTGACGCCTTGGAAGAGGGTCGTAATATCGGCGGAAGAAATATGCTTGTCGCCCACGAAATACTTGATTCTTACCGCATACGCATTATCAAAAAGGACATCGGAGGAACTCGTGGCAGGCGCATCAAGTTTGATACAGCCACAAATACTGTCCAGATCAGGTACACAGGCCAAACCGAGGAAGCTAAACGGCTGACTCGAATGCGTCAGGAGATTGCTGCCAGAGACCTCCGCGTCTTGATTGTGGATGATTCCGCCACTGTCCGCAAACTGTTGCGAAAAGCCATCGAATCAGCTCCTGATATGGAAGTCGTTGGCGAAGCCAAAGATGCTTACGAAGCGCGGGACCTGGTGCTTTCGGCCGACCCGGATGTCCTCACGCTGGACATCATTATGCCTAAGCTCGACGGCTTAAGTTTCCTCAAAAAGCTTCAACAGTACTATCCCAAGCCGGTTGTTATCGTATCGACAATCGCCAGGGAAAGCTCAGAAGTAGCTGAAAATGCCGTAAAATTTGGCGCTGCTGAAGTCATAGATAAGGAGTCTTTGGAGTTGTACAAAGGAATGGATGTTGTTCGCGAAATACTGATACCCAAATTGCGATCTGCTGCTCGCAAAATCCCCAGCCCACTCCCGATACATCGGGATTGATTCACCTCAACTAATAACTTGGAAATCATCTCAAAACTGTCATGCAGAGCAGTGCAATCTGAAAATAATCAATCCCGATGTATCGGGATTGTCATCCCCGCCAAGCTTGTCCTCGACTCCGATCGGAGAGCGGGGATATTTATCATTTTAAAAGGGGGCCTATACCGATTCATTCGGTATAGACCCCGAATTGATGCAATTTATTACTTCAACTACACAATCTTAATTTACATCTGAATCTATGGTGCCGGCCGATATAGTCGAATATCATCGAAGAAGACCATACCTGAACCGCCGGCTTGCAGATTATTCTTATCGCCGAAACCAATAGCAATCGTATTAACATTGGCAAGGTTCACGCCCTGGGCTGCAAATTCCTGCAGGTCGATAGGCCATTCCATCCACCCTTCTATCAGCGCCGCATCGGGATTACCGTGATAGACCACCGCACTGCCGTTGAGAGCTACATACATCCGCTCAGCAGCATTAGACGCATCACCGTAGAACCATAGCGACAATACTGAAATGCCGTGTTTGCTCCAATTACGCGGATAACTCAACGTCATGGCTGCTTCAGAATACTTGAAGTTATTGTCGTAGAACAACGGCATCGATTGACCACCGCCGTGAACAATCGTAGTCTCAACATAATGCTCTCCCGCGAGGAAGTCCGGCTCAGCATAACCCGCCGTGGAACCGTTTGTCGTGGTCCCATATCCATCTATCCACGTACTGAATATCTCGTCGGGCGGATAGTCGTTGTAGTCTTCAAAATCCTCTACGAGAATGAAGTCGGCTACCACAATAGCCCGGACCCCGCCTTCGGTAATAGTCCCATCGGTATTGAACTCATCGATTCGCCAGTAGTAGGACTGACCCCAGGCGAAGCCCTCCGGGGGTATATATGTAGTGCTCACCTGGCGCCCGCGATATACGCCGGTGGTGTCGGAGGCGTCAGCATTATTGACTGCTTCTAAGTTCGTCCCAAAGTAAACATCGTGTTCAGCAGCCATATCACCCTGTTTCCAGGTGAGTGATGAGGGGACACTCTCGATGTCCAATATCCCGCTGGGAGGTTGCAAGTCCCAGGCCAGCAGAGGATCGCCTCTCATCACCTCTACGATCTCGGCCTGCGTTAGCGCCTTGTCATAAATGCGGACCTCGTCCATATCACCGTTGAAGTTGTTGAATGGCCCCTGGATACCATTGAACTCGGTCGCCTCCGAACCGACACCAATAAAGCCAAAACGGGTTACTTCGTCGCCGAAGGTTGGGGCGCCAACGGCTGAGGGTTCGGGGTTCCCGTCGATGTAAATAGTCAACCGTCCGTTGTCGAAGACACCACTCACATGATGCCATTGTCCGTCATCGACCCGTGTGCGACTGCCGTAGTCCACCTGTTGGTCTCCGGAGGAGGTCATCACGTGCCAGCCGACCTGGCCATCGCTGACGGGGGCATCGACAATGTCGGTGTTGATTTCCAGACGCCAGAACTCGTTACGGTCGAACGAGGCAATCATCTGATGATTAGGGTCGCTGGTGCGAATCCAGGCGCACACCGTTACCTCCGGGTTGTTGGCGTCGTTGTAGCTCATGTTCTTAATGGCCACATATGGGTCACCCTCCTCGGCGAAGTACAGAGCGCTGTCACCGATCCAACCATAGTCAAGCCACTGGGGCCCGAAGAGCTTGCCGTGGTTCCCATGCCCCGACCAGTCAAGGGCATTAGTTCCCGCACCCTCGTTGAACGTGTACCAGAGAACGAGGTTCGGATCTGCAAGTGGAATCTCGGGCATCGTCGTAAAACTCCAGAGAGGACCTTTTATCCACTCTGCGCTGTTGAACGTATCCACACGCCAGTAGTACGTGGTATCTGTGCTAAGCAGGCCAGGATCAAACGTTGCTGTTCCAATGTTCGGAGGCGCACCTGCCGCGTTGTCAACCTCTCCGGCATCTGTCCCGAAGTACACGGCGTGCATAGTCGCGTTCATGCCCGTAGACCAGGACAGAACTAAGTTAGGATCTTCAAATGGCTCGCCTTTTGCGGGAACCGGGTTATATGCAGTGATTGAAGGAACCCAGAAGCTCCACACCTCACCCTGCCAGGGGCTGTCGGGGTGGGCATCATTGACCTCAACCACTCGCCAGTAATAAGTTGAACCCGGAACAAGACCCTGAGGAGCTGGGAATCCAGAAAAACCAATCAGTTGGCTGGTCTGAGCCATATTACCCAGGAACGTCTCTTCTGCGCCTGCGCTGACATCCTCGAAGCTCGTCCCAAAGTACAGGTTGTGGGACACAGAGTGCCCTCCGGCTGTCCACTGCAGGGTTGTCCACGTATCGGTATACTTGCTGCCGTCGGCTGGGTCAGGACTATAGGCGCTTGCCAGGTATCCCAGCTCTATTATATCCCCGACCTCAATTACCGTCAGCACCTTATCGTAGATGCGGACCTCATCAATCAGTCCCGTGTATATCCTGTTGTCTTCGTTATAGCGAAGTCCGATTTTGACATCAAAGTTCTCGGTCGGGTGGATCGGGTCAGGGTCAGCATTTACCCTCGTATCATCTTGCCCATCCAGGTAAAATGTCACGCCACTCTCGTACGTCGAGTTCTCCCGTACCGTCATCGCGACGTGGTGCCATTGACCGGTGGTCAACTCAGTATCATTCTGGGCATTGCCGCCGCCAGATTCAATGCGTACTCTGTTATTACCGCCGTTGAACCGGAATTCCATTCTGTTACCGCTGCCGGTATTGCCCCAGCCGACAATTTCGCCGTCGCCACCAACGGGTCCTTCCTTCCTAATCCATGCAGTTATGCTGAAAGCGGGTGTGTTAGTGCCATCGCCAACAATGCCCTTGTAGCCTTCAATGACAACATAATCACCATCACCGTCGAGTTCCAAAGCCTCGTCGAACAAACCAGGCACAAAGTGGGCATCTCCCACAAGCGTACCGTCATGGCCGTTGCCGGAAGAGTCAACCACAGTACCGGTGCCCTCATCGTTAAGCTTCCACCAGGCGACAAGATGAGGGTCAGCAGCATCCGCTGTTTTCGTCAGAGCTGCGCCCAGCAC
>SDBS01000821.1_pt1 | contig 31220 bp, 28 predicted proteins | sample 2277091 | NCBI WGS metagenome assembly SDBS01 (sample SAMN10404972, study PRJNA504765) | marine sediment metagenome | isolation source: marine sediment core GS10_PC15, 163 cmbsf | place: Arctic Ocean: Southern Knipovich Ridge | collected 2010 | reverse complement strand
ATCCATAAGCCAAAGCTGCTGCAGTAGGCTCATTAATAATTCTTAAAACTTTAAACCCAGCAATCTCAGCTGCTGTTTTTGTCGCTGTTCTTTGTGAATCATCAAAATTTGCCGGACAGGTAATTACAGCTGATTCTACTTTTTCACCCAGTTTTTCTTCAGCATCAAGTTTCATTTTCTGCAGAATCATTGAAGAAATTTCAATTGGAGTGTGCCACTTCTCACCCATTTTAACCTCAACACCACCATCTTTTCTTTCTCTTGTCTCATAAGACAATCTTTTTAATTCTTTTTGAACTTCATTATCAGAGAATCTTCTTCCAATAAATCTTTTTACTGAATGAATTGTGTTTTTGGGATTTGTGATTGCCTGTCTTTTGGCTAAGATTCCAACAAGCCTTTCTTTATTTTTTGCCAAAGCAACCACAGAAGGCATTAAAATTGAACCCTCTCTAATTTCCAAACATTTTGGCTCTCCATGAACAATAGTAGCCATTTTTGTAATAGCTGTTCCTAAATCAATACCTAAAATTTTACTCATGTTTTCGTATTTTTTTACTTTAATTTTAATTATTTTACAACTTTCACTTTTGTTGGCCTTAAAATCTTACCGTGAATTTTATAGCCTTTCTGGATTTCTTCAATGATTACTCCAGATTCTTTATTTTTCTTCTCAACCATTTCAATAATTTCATGTAAGTTTGGGTCAAATTTCTTTCCCAAGCATTCTATTTGCTCAACATTTTGGCTTTTTAAAAAATCCTGAAATTGTTTCTTAATTTGAAGCAGTCCTTTTATATTCTTATCGTCTCTGAATTTTTTTGATATTTTTTTTTCAGCTGCGTCAAAATTATCTAAAATTGGTAAAAGTTTTAAAACAATTCCTGTGTTCGCATACTTTGCTATTTCTCCAATCCTTTCAAGCTCATCTTTTTTATAATTTAAAAAATCTGCTCTTTCTCTCTGCCAGCCAGCTAAATATTCCTTTTTTTGTGTTTCAATCTCTTCAAGCTTTTTTTTCAGCTTTTTTGTTTCTGATTCTTTTCTTTTCTTTTTCATGATTAATCTATATCCTCTAATAATTTTGTTAAAGAATTTATTAAACTAATGTTTCTATTGTAATCCATTCTTTTAGGACCTAAAAGCGCTAACATTGCTTCTTCTTTATCAGGAAAATAACATTTAGAAGATATAACGCTAAAATCATTTGCTTTTGAAATCGGGTTTTCTTTTCCAATAAAAACTTTTAACTCTGAATTCATTTCAAGGTCTTTAATATTATTTTCAAATCCTTTTAAAAAACTGGTGAAAGAATCAACAAAATCTTTCTCTCTAAATTCAGGTTCTTTTAGCAAGTCTCCCCATCCCTCTTTCCAGATAAAATCTTTATCAGAAAGATGAATTACAGCTAAGCTGGATGAGGTCTGGGCTAAAGATTTTAAGAGATTAGAAGCAAGCTTTAATATATCCTGTTCTTCATGAAGGATAGCTTCTATTCCAAAGATGTCTTTAAGTTCCAAGACTTCTTGTTCTAGTAGATTATCAACATAAAACCTATAAGCTTTATCAGTAGGCACTCTTCCAGCTGAAGTGTGAGGCTGGAACAAATAACCCAGGTCTGTTAGCTTAGCCATGTCATTTCTAATCGTAGCAGGACAGACATCAAAGCCATGCTCTTTTTCTAAAACCTTAGAGCTGATTGGACAAGCACAGTTAATATATTCTTTAATCACTGCATCTAGTACTGATTTTTGCCTTTGACTTATCATGGTTTTTTTCTTGTAAGAATATTATAGCTTTTAGCAGTCAAAAGTGTCAAGTGCTAATGACTGATTTTAGCAGTTTTCCTTAAAATATATTAAGATGAGATAATATTAAAAACCATCAATCATTAAGGTTTTATGAAACAGGATATTAAAGCCTCAAAATTCACCTGGATAGATATCAATAAGCCAAGCGAGCATGATATCAAGTATCTTAAAAAAAGATTCAGTATTCATCCTTTGGTTTTAGATGAGCTTATCAACCCCAGCCCAAGACCAAGAGTAGAGCCACATCAAAACTATGTTTTTATGGTTCTCTATTATCCAATGTATAATGTTGAAACAAGGGAAACCAGTTCCAGGGAATTAAATATTATTGTCAGTAAAAAAGCAATCATTACCAGCCACCATCAAACCATTCCACCTTTAAAAACACTTTTTGACAGCTGCAAGTTTCAAAAACAAGCCAGGAAAACATATCTATCAGAAGGAACTGGCCAAATTCTTTACTATGTTCTAAGTGCTTTTTGGAAGAATTGCTTTAAAAAATTAGAGAAAATAAATGAAAGAATTGATAACATTCAAAAAGATATTTTCTCTGGAAAAGAAAAAGAAATGGTTTTAGAAATCTCATTGGTTAAAACTGATATCATTAACTTCTGGAGGATCATTGAACCCCAAAAAGAAGTTGTTGAATCATTGCTCAAAGAAGGATTAGAGTTTTTTGGCAAACCACTACTCCCCTATTTCTCTGATATTTTAGGAACTTATGAAAGAGTGTCCAATGCCTTAGAAACTAAGAAAGAAACAATTCTAGCTTTAGAAGATACCAACCAATCACTGCTTTCAACAAGAATCAATGAAATAATGAAAATCTTAACAATCTTTTCAGTTATTCTTTTACCTTTAACCCTTATTGCATCTATCTGGGGAATGAACTTTCCTTTATCTCTTCCTTTGACTGATTCTCCAATAGGTTTCTGGACAATCTCTGGAATAATGCTGATTATATCAATAGTCATGATAATTTATTTTCGTAAAAAGAAATGGCTTTAAAGAACAAGAAATATATCTTGCTTTTAATAATAGCAATAGCAATATTTTTCAGATTCTTTCAATTGAGCTCTATTCCACCAGGCCTTTATCATGATGAAGCAATCAATGCTAATGAAGCTTTTTTTAGTTTAAAGAACTCAAATTATAGTATTTTTTACCCTGAAAACAATGGAAGAGAGGGTCTTTTCATCTGGCTTATCTCTTTATCTTTTTCAGTCTTTGGTGCTTCAATCTGGGCTTTAAAATTTGTTCCAGCTATTATTGGCACTCTTACTGTGATTGGCTTGTATTTACTCACAAAAGAATTATTCTCTTTAAGCACTAATTACAAACCTCAGGCTGTTAATATTGCTCTTTTATCAAGTTTTTTCTTAGCTATTTCATTCTGGCATGTTAACTTTTCTAGAATTGGTTTTAGGGCAATATTAATTCCTCTCCTTTTAACTTATTCTTTTTATTTCCTAATTAAGGGCTTTAGGAAACAATCAAAAAGTTCTTTAATTCTTTCTGGCTTTGCCTTTGGATTAGGTTTTTACACTTATACAATATTTCGCTTAGCAGTATTACTACTTGGAACTGTTTTGCTTCTTTTTTATGTTTTATATAAAAAAGAAAACTTAAGGAAAAACTTTTTCAAATCTGCTTCCTATATTTTATTAGCCACCTTAATTATTTCCATTCCAATAGGAATATATTATTTAAATAATCCTGAAAACTTTTTAGGCAGAACGGGGCAAGTCTCAGTTTTTGCTCAAGAAAATCCAATAAAAGCATTTATACAAAGCATGCTCGTCCATTTAGCATCATTTAATTTTTATGGTGATGCAAATTGGCGCCACAATTTTTCAGGCAGCCCTCAATTGTCTCTATCTATTGGAATTTTATTCTTAATCGGCATCTTCATTTCTTTTAGAGAGCTAATAAGCTCTTTAAAACAAAAAAGCTATTCATTATCTATCATTCATCTCATATTAATATCTTGGCTTTTAATAATGACCATACCTGCTGCCTTAACTTATGAAGGAATTCCCCATGCCCTACGCATGATAGGAACAATACCAGTGGCATATATTTTTGCTGCCCTGGGAGCTTACCAGATATATCACTGGCTTAAGAGTAAAATGAGTGATAAAAAACTATTAACTGTTATTTGTTTGCTCTTTTTATCTTTCTTAATTTCCAGCCAGTTTCAAAAATATTTTATTGACTGGACCAATAACAATGAAACAAAGAATGCTTTTTCTTATGATTATCTGAAAATAGGAAATCATTTAAACTCTTTATCAGATAATGTTCAAAAGATAATAATTGTTAATGCTTCTGGAGTTTCTGTTCCTTATCCTGATGGGCTCCCAATGCCAGCTCAATCAATCATATTTATTGAAAATGCAGAATATGGAAGAATCCGCTCTTTTTACATATTAGAAAAAGATTTAAATAAAATAGGAATAGAAAAACCAGCAGTTATCATACCAATGCACTATAATGAAGAATTATTTAAAAAAATAACAACCTTGTTCCCGCAAGGAATAATTATTAATGAAAATGGAGTTATAACTTATGCAATACAATAATATCTCAAACAAAACAACAAACTTAATTGCCTTTGCATTGCTTTCAATAATGCTTGTTACTGCTTGCCTCAGTTATTTAAATGATTCAACAACCATGGATGAATTAGCTCATATTTCAGCAGGATATTCCTATTTATCGCAAATGGATTTTAGAATTAATCCGGAACATCCTCCATTAATAAAAGATCTAGCAGCTCTTCCTTTAATGTTTTTAAATCTTAACTTCCCCTCAGATTCTCCTGCCTGGACTGACGATATAAATGGCCAATGGGAATTAGGCTGGGATTTTCTATATAATTCTAATAATAATCCTGAACAAATTCTTTTTTGGTCAAGACTGGCTATGGTCTTAACTCTTGTCTGTTTGGCTTGGTTTTTATTCTTTTGGGTGAAAGAAGAATTTGGCAATAAACTTGCCCTTTTTGTTTTAACCTTGTTTTCTTTTTCTCCTAACTTTATAGCGCATGGAAGACTGGTCACTACTGATGTTGGAGCTACTCTGGGTTTTGTTTTAGCTCTTTATTTCTGGCTTAAATTCTTAAGAAAGCCTTCAAAAAAGAATGTAATTATAGCAGGGCTTATTTTTGGTTTTTCAATGCTTTTAAAATTCTCCTTAATACTCTTACTTCCTCTTTTTGCAATTATTACCTTAGTTTATGTTTTATTGAATAAAAAGAATCTCTTAAAATACATTGGTCTTTCAATCCTTGTAGGAGTAATAGGAACAGTCTTTGTGATTTTACCAGTATATCAACTTCATGTTCTAAACTATCCGGTTGAAAGACAATTAGCAGATACTGTGAATCTGTTAGAATCCTCCCCTCTTGGTCCTTTAAAAGACATTGTTGTTTGGATGGCAGATAAACCAGTTTTAAGAAGCTTGGGTCAATATTTCTTAGGATTAATGATGGCAACTCAAAGAACAATCTTTGGAAACACTGTATATTTTATGGGCATGGTATCAGCTTCTGGCTGGTGGTATTACTTTCCAGTTGTTTACCTCCTAAAGGTTCCTTTAGGATTCCATGTTTTAGCTTTAATTGCTCTTTTAATGAGTCTTTTAGCAATAAAAGAGCCTTTATGGGTCAGAACAAAACAAAGGCTTAAAGAATGCATATTGAATAATTTCACTGCTTTTTCAATGATGATGTTCCTTTTGATTTATTGGGGAAGTTCTATTATAGGAAGCTTGAATATTGGATTAAGGCATATTCTTCCTGTTTTTCCTTTTACCTATATTCTAGTAGGTTTAGCTTTAAAATATGGAATTGAAAAGATAACACTATTAAAGCTTAAAAGAGCAGCAAATTGGCTTGTCATTGTTCTTTTAGGCTGGTATGTTTTAGCTTCTTTAAATGCTTATCCCCATTACTTGTCTTACTTTAATGAAATAGCTGGTGGAACTGATAATGGATATCAATATGTAGTTGATTCAAATTATGACTGGGGCCAGGATTTAAAAAGATTAAATCAGTATCTTGAAGAAAACAATATTGAAAGAATAAAAGTTGATTATTTTGGAGGAGGAGATTTGAATTATTATCTTGGTGATAAATGGGAAAGGCTTGATGCTCTTTCTGGGCCTCAAGAAGGCTGGCTTGCTATTTCAGCAACCCTTCTTCAGGGAGGAAAAGGAAATCCAGTGCCTAGTTTTACCAACCCAGCAAGTTATTACAACTGGCTCGATGATTACGAGCCAGTAGCAAGAGTAGGAAAATCAATCTTTATATATAATATTCCTGAAAACTCATTTGTACTTGAAGGGCGCTAAGTCACCAAATCTCAATTCAACATAATCAAGCTGATTTCTATTCTCTAAAGGAACTTGTTCTTTTAAAAGCGCTTCTAATTTTGTTAACTGCCAGTTCAAATCCTTTTGAGGGTTAAGATAAATTTCCCAGTTTTCAGCTGTTAAAATGTTAATTCTTTCATCAGAAACTATTAAGAATTTTTCTGTTTGAATTTCTAAGCTTTGTAAAACTGAAAAGGTTTTTAAAATCTTTGAGAATAAATCTTCTTCTAATCCCCTTTCTCCTAATTTAAGCTCTGTTTTTAAGTTAGGTTTTTTAATTCTTAAGAATTCAACATTATTTAAAGCTGGTTCAAAAACTATTCCTTTTTGATCAAGTAAAAAACATTTTTCAGTTAATTGTTCATCTTTTTGAATGTCCTGACAAAAAACTGCTACTCCAAATCTTTCTATAACAATAACATTTAAGTTTTTAGGAAAGCTTTTGTTAATTTCCAATTCAAGCATTTGAGGGAATGTATTTAAGGCAGTTTTTTGAATTTCATTGATATTAGCTAAAAAAATGCTTTTTGTTGAAAAAAACATTATTGTTTTTTGAACTTTGTTTTCAATTAAGTTTAAAAGGTTTTCTTTGGAAATTTTCTCATTTCCAGTAATTGTTATTTCTTCGATTTGGAAAAAGCTTGAGAAAACTAATAAATATATTGTTAAAATTGAAAAGACAAAACCAAAAAAAGTTGGGAAAAAATACTTTTTTTTGAAAAATGGTTGCTTCTTTTTAATTCTGTGGGGTTTGCGGTATTTTCTCATGAAGTTTTAAATTGTTTTTTTGACGATCTTTGTCTCTTTTTGTTTTTTTATCAAGATTTTTCTCAAGCGCTTCTGTTAAATCAACGCCTGTTTGATTAGCAATGGCAAGAAGAGCAAAAAGAACATCTGCTAACTCATCAGCTAAGTCTTGTTTTTCTTCTTTTTTAAAGCTTTGATCGCCATATCTTCTGGACATAATCCTTGCAACCTCTCCTACTTCCTCAACCAATAGAGCTAAGTTTGTAAGCTCTGAAAAATACCTCACACCAAGAGTTTTTATCCACTTATCGACTATTTCTTGAGCTTGTTTTAATGTTAAATCTTTCATATTTTTTTGCTTTTTTAAATTGTTTATGATATTTCGAAAAAATCCTCTAACGCTTTTTTTGTATAATCAGCCACTTTTAAATTTTTAATTTCTTGAAAAGTAAAAAATGCCAAATCCTTACCTTCTTTTTGTTGCTTTCTAAGATTATCAACAGAAATAGTCAACGGAGCAGTAAAGAAGAAAGCTTCATAAATGCCTTTCTTTCGTTTTAGCTCGTATTTTTTAAAAAATTTCAAATTTGTTAATTCTATACCGACTTCTTCTTTAATTTCTCTTCTGGCTGTCTGCTCTGGGGTTTCGCCTTTTTCCATTTGACCTCCAAACTCACTCCAAGTATCTCGATTCCATTGATTATTTTTATCTCTACATTGAAGAAGAATCTTTTTATTATGATCTATTAAAATAACCCCGACTCCTTTTCCTATAATCATAATCTTATTCTATCAAAAAACCGCTCGTAGAGCGATTTTTGTCTTTTTTTTCTATTCAATAAACGTTAAGGCCATTCCCCGTTTATTCCAACGGCCAGTACGGCCAATACGATGAATATAGTCGTCGTAAGTTGATGGTACGTCATAATTAATAACATGACTAATATCGGCAATATCAAGTCCTCTGGCTGCAACATCGGTTGCAATTAAAACTTGAATGCGGTTATTCTTAAACATACCAAGCGCTCGTTGACGTTGAGAGTTATTTTTATTTCCATGTATTGATTCTACTTTAAAACCCTTACGAAAAAGCGTTCTTGAGATTCTTTCAACTCCATGCTTAGTTCGTCCAAAGACGAGCACCTTATTGAATTCTTTTTGATTTAAAAGATTACGAAGAACGTCTAATTTTGTTTTACCTTGATCAATTTTAATAACATCCTGCTCAACGTTTTTTGAAGTATCTCTAGTCTTAACTGAAATCCTAACTGGATTTTTGGTAAATTCTTTAACAACACCTTCTATTTCGTTTGAAATAGTTGCCGAGAAAAAGAGTGTCTGGCGATTCTTTGACATCCCGTTCATTATAAAACGAGCGTCTTTAATAAAGCCCATATCAAGCATTCTATCTGCCTCATCTAAAACAACAGTGTTAAACTCGGACAGATTAATCATTCTTCTTCCTATTAAGTCTCTTAATCTTCCAGGCGTGCCGATAATGAAATTATACTTATAGCGAAGTTCTGAAATCTGCCTGCCAATACTCATACCTCCTACGCAACAAACAGAAAAAATTCTCATTCCCTTGGCAAAAAACTTAAACTCTTGGTCAATCTGAAGAGCAAGCTCCCGGGTCGGAACGACAATTAAAACTTGTTCTCTTGGGTTTTGTAAAATTTTATTAATAAGAGGCAAAAGAAAAGCTGCTGTCTTCCCTGTCCCGGTATCAGCAACGCCCACAACATCAGAACCACTGACAATGTGTGGAATAATTTGATCTTGAATTGGCGTAGGTATTTTATAACCCTTCTTTATAACAGTCGTAATTAATCGCTGATTAATCTCAAAATCCTGAAACTTGTGCTCAGGTATAAAATCTTCATTACTCTCAGCCATAATCGCTTTATTAACAAACCTTGCAGGATCTATTTTCCTCTTAAGCCGGCTCATGGGCCTCCTGCGGCCTAAACCCGAAGAGCCCGCATTTTTGTAATGGGATTGAAATAGATATTTTTTCGGTCTTCTTCTGTTAAAATTTCTTGTATTCATAATTTTTATATATCCGGCCTTTGTATAAATAAAAAAGACCAGTTGGTCTCGTAGATTTTGAGGAAAACTATGAGATTCAATTATATTTTGTAGTGTAATAATATAACAAAACTAATGTTTTGTCAACGGTGGATAATTGACCGATGTTGCGGATCTCACAACTGAACCACATTAAAACCTATTTTATATTAAATGAAATCAAAAAACCGCTCGTAGAGCGATTTTTGTGTTTTTTTACAAATCAAATACTTTTTACCAATGATTGTTGCCTTCTTTTTTAATCAATCCTTCGCGCTCACAGTGCTCACACCCTTCCCCGGAATTAGGAATCTTATCAGAATCAAGGCATTTCTTAATGTCCATGATAGCAGAATCAACCCAAGAATCATCTCCTTTATAAGGTAAGATTGAAGCTTTAAACTCTAATTTTCCATCAAACGTAGGAAGATTCTTGCTGGCATTAGCAAATAAGAAATATCCTGTGTTTGAAATATTAAAACCCATTTGCCTGAATATCCATTGATAAATCTCCATCTGTCTTTTATACCCCTGCTTATACTCATCTTCTAAAGAAATCTCTTTACTCGTGCTTGTTGCTTTATAATCAACAATATAGAGCTCTTTGGTTTTTTGATTAACCCAAATATCATCAATAATACCGTAAATCTCTAAATTGCTTTTTTTATGAAGCACAGAAGCTCCAAGATACTTATAATAATCATCTCTCCAGGCTGGCAGATCTTTATGTTTAAAGGGTATGGCATCTACACCATACTCGGTCATTAACTTATGAGTTTCTCCGTTTTCTCTTAACAAATCAAATTCCTTTTTAAGTAAATGATCAACGGCGCTGTTCAGTGCCCAACCAGGCATACCTGGCCTTCCTAATCCCATTCTTCTGTCTAAATAAAAACAACGAGGACACTGTAAAAAAAGATCAATTTTTGAACGGCTTATTCTAAAAGGCTCTTTTAAATCAGGACTATATATATTTCTTTGTCTTTTTCTGTATTTGTTCATTTTTTTGATTTTTATTATCCTAACCATATTAACACTAAAAAACAATTCTTGATATCACTACCAAGAAAAAATATACCTTGTGTGATCTCTCATTCTAATCAACTAAATATCAAATAATACTAAATGTCAGTGGAGTCGCTCCATCTTCTATCAAAGTTACTAATTAAATCTCCAAATATATTTTTACTTGTATTTTTATCTAATACTATTGCGAAAGATTCTTTACCTCCTAAATCTTTAATACTATGCCCTAAAATGATTAAAAAATTAGACGAGATTATGTACCGATCGTGAATATCAACACGAGGATAATTCTTAAATTTTATATTTTTTTTCTCATCTTTAAAATCTTTAAGTTCTCTCAAAAATTTCTTTCTTGCTTTTTCTCTGAGATTCTCTATTTTGGTTAAAAATTTAACAGTGACATTACTTTTAATATCTTTTAAAATATCAAGTGTTCTTTCACCACAGTAAGGATCAACAATTCTTAATTCGCCCTTGAGATTGTCTAAAATATTTTTAGATAAAGTTCTTTTGCTTGTAAATTTTTTTCCTGGTTCAAAATAAAATACTTTAATAAAGCCTTCTTTTATTTGAGAAAGTAAAAAATCTTTCCCTTCTTTCATGATTTCATAAGAAATTTCTCCGTTGTCACGATAAATATGAGTTTTCCCCTTTGCTCTATTAAAAGAGTTAATGATAGATCTTTCATCAATACTAATTTCCATGTAATTGATTATAATCAAAGCTATCTGTTCAGCAGTTAATTTTTTTATACCTAGCTTCTCTTTTATAACCCACAAAGTCCATAATCCTTTTTCTAAAGGGCTTTTATAATTATAAAAATCAGGAAAATCTGAAGTGTCTATTTTAGAAAAATCTTTAAGGGATTTTGATTTTTGGGCCATCTTTTATGTCTCACATAATTTTTTAATTAATTCTCTAGCCTTTGATTCCCCAAAAATTATCAATCGATATGTAGTTTTTGGGCTTTTTGATTTACCCTTTCTCCGAACAGATGAAGGGACTAATTCATTTAAGTAGGTGGCAAAATTTTCAAGGGGGATTCCGTTCTCGCCCACATTTCTGCGAATTTCTTGAGAAAACACTTCGTTTTTATTAAAACAGTATTTGTAACCCAAAAGCACTAACAATGAAGCATTTTGAATTTTTTCTTTAGGATTTTCGCCGATAACTTTCACTAATGTTAAAATCTCATCTTCGAAATCAAATATCTCTCTGATCTTTTCTTCAGAAATCTTTGCTTTTTTAGCTAATCTCTGGATTCCGTCTTCAGATTTCTTTAATGTCTCTGGTTCTTTTGTTTTTATTGAACTCTCTAATTCGGATATTCTCTTTCTATGATCTTCTAATTCTTTCTTAATTTGGTTAATTTCTTTTTTTATCTCCATGAGTTTATTTTAATTTTCTCTGATATATTTTATTTAAGGTTTTAGAAATGTCTCAAAAAAAATTTCTCCAGATTGTGTAAGATCGTAAATCCCATCCCTTAAATCCCGTATCAATCCGTCTCGAATTGTTCTACGAAGAAGTTCATCTGAATAAGAACCGTCAAATTTTCCATCTTTCCACCCTTGTTTAATGTCTTTCCTTTTTATCTTCTGCATTTCTTTAATCTTCTCATTGTAACCAACAATGATAGCTATTTTTTGTTGCCCATTCTTAAGGGTTCTATTCCTTGCTAGTTCCGGTAGAGTTTGTGCTTTTTTGCTCCTTTGCATAGAAACATTAGCAGTTTTAAATACAGCTTTTTCAAGACGTTCAATTCGCTTCAAAAAAATTTTAATATCCCGATCATTTGTCATATATTTCATTGGCTTTGATTAACTTTGTTTATTGGTATTTTTTGGGTGACGTAATATTTTACGCCACTCTGGTCGCAATTTATACATCCCTCTTCCTGTACTTTCAACCCAGTTGTTTTCATGAGCTTCCGCAGAATAAAATCGATTAAATTTAAGACCAAGTAGAGAGGCACCTTTCATCTTATCCCACTGTGCCCGTAATTCGGCAAGAAGTATTTCTTTATTTTCATCACCCTTAGTAAGCCGAGCTAATAACAAAACAAATTTCTTTGGACCACTCAATCCCATGGCATATCGTTTAATAAAAGGGCGAAGAGGTATTTCAAAATCGAGATCTATATCTGTAATAATAGTATCATTCTGTAAGCCAAAATCTTTATTTGCGTCCCTCGACCCTCTATGCTGCTGAACAGATAATTCAACAAGGCACTCCTCTAAAAGCACTTTAATTTGCTTAATCTTTGAAATGATGTTTTTTTGATTCATGTTAGTATATTGATGTTTTTTATTTTCCGTACTTCCATTTTTTATCAATTTTTTTACGGGCCAAGATCCTTCTCTTCACAAAGTCGAGCATTGTTCCAGAAAGGCTTGTTATTTTAAAAACATACCCTTTTTCTTGAAGAGTGTTCAAAATTTCTCCCAAAGATCTTGGTTTATCAAAGTATCTTTCCTCTTTCAATTCTGTAATAAGTTCGGAAGTTGTGCTACGTTTTTTTCTCATTTCCTGCTTCTTTTTGTCTTTTACTACAAATTCTTTTTTCTCTCCCACTATCAATTCTCGAATAAAAAATGCGATTCTGGAAACTTCTGTTTCCGTACCCTTGATTAATATGGTTGTACCTTTTTTAGTTTTAATTTCTATAAGTGCCATAAAACTTGCTTTCATTATGGTAAAGACTATGGTATTGATATACTAACAGACCTAAGAAAGGTTGTCAAATGCCATTTAAAAGAAAGGGGGTTCTAGCTCTCTAATTGGATTTTTAAAAACATAGTACTTTCTATTTCATGGTCTTTTATTATTAGTGTCTGATCCCATCCTTTAGTAAGTATTGTATTTCTATCCTTTTGAACTGTTTTTATTTTTTTTTGTATAAGAAATTTCCTTAAAACTTGCTTTCATTATGGTAAAGACTATGGTATTGATATACTAACAGACCTAAGAAAGGTTGTCAAATGCCATTTAAAAGAAAGGGGGTTCTAGCTCTCTAATTGGATTTTCTTCCTTATTTATTATTCTGTCGCACAACATAGAAACAGCTCTGTTCTCAAAAAAGATCAATGAGAATAAAATATTTAATCAGCATTTTTTCAATAATAAACATTATTTAAGATAAGTAGTAGTAATAACAGGTGTTTTGCCTTTGGGAAAAATAGTTATATCAATTTCGTTTGTCTCCTGAGCAGCCTTTATGAGGCCTTCAGCTAAACGTAATGCACTATTTTTAGAAAGCACAATACCGACCGACTTCCCTTTCCAGTTTTTCATATCTTTAATATAAACTTTTCTAGGCTTTACGTTGGTCCTAGTAGATTTTCTTGGCATATTTTTTTGATTTTGTTAATTAATTATTTTTTTTCGACTTTTTTAAAATTAGAGTTTTCCACAGTTGACACTATATTATGTTCGGTAAATGTTCGGTATAATATAATAATACCAATTAATAAACGTTGGCGTCAAATGTTAACAAAAAGACAAAAACAAATTCTTGATTATATTGAAAAATTTATAGAAAAAAATGGCTATTCCCCTTCTCTTGAAAAAATAGCAAAGCATTTTAAATTGGTTAAATCTACTATTCATCAACATGTTGAAACTTTAAAGAATAAAGAGTATTTAGAAAATCAACCAAGAATTATAGAAATATCTAAAAATAAAGAATTTCAAGCACTAATTCAAATTCCGATGCTGGGAACTATCTCTGCTGGCCAACCAATCGAAGCGATAGAAATACCTAATGAGACTATCACAATAGCAGAAAACGAAATCGGCAAATTTGGCAATCATTATGCTCTTCGCGTCCAAGGAAACAGCATGATTGATGAAGGAATTTTTGATGGAGACATTATTGTCATTAAAAAACAATCCGTTGCTGAAAATGGACAAACTGTAGTAGCCATAATAGATAAAGATCAAGCCACTCTAAAAAAAATCTATCGAGAAAAAGACAGATTTAGATTACAACCCTCTAATCCCTCTCTTTTCCCAACTTACACAAAAGAATTAGAAATAAGAGGAATAGTGGTAAAAATTATTAGAAACTTTGAAAGACAAATTGAAAAAGTGTCAAATCGCAAATTACAAAGAAAAATTAATTATTCATGGGATTTCAATGGTGCTAAAACAAAACCTTATACTCATGGATTGCATAGTTATCCAGCGATGTTTATTCCTCAAGTAGCAAGAAGATTGATCTTAACCTACAGCAAAAAAGGAGATACAATTTGTGATATTTTCTGTGGCTCTGGCACCGCTTTAATCGAAAGCAAATTATTAAATCGCAATTCTTATGGAATTGATTTAAATCCATTAGCTATATTTTTAGCAAAAGTTAAAACAACACCAATAAATCCAAAATCACTCTCAAAAGAATATATAAAACTTCTAACGAAAATTAATAAAATTAAAAATAATGAAGTAAAAAAGCCAGAATTTAAAAATCTTGAGTTTTGGTTTAAAGATAAAGCAATTTTAGAATTAGCTAAAATTAAAAAAGCAATAAGGACAATAAAAAATAAGAAAATTCAAGATTTTTTCTTAGTTGCTTTCAGTGAAACTGTTAGAAAATCATCAAATACAAAAAATGGAGAATTTAAATTAGTAAGGATTAAAGAATTAGAAAAATACAATCCTGATGTATTAAAAATATTTAAACAAAAAGCAGAATCCAATATAAAAAGAATGGAATCATTTTATAAAGATGCTGATAAGAAAGTTTGGACTAAAATTATATTCGGAGATTCTTCAAAAGATAATGGCATTAAAAAGAACTCAATAGATTGTATCATTACTTCTCCACCTTACGGAGATAGCAGAACAACAGTTGCTTATGGTCAATTCTCTAGACTTTCCTCTCAGTGGCTAAATATTTTTAATGATCCAAACGATGCTTCTGGGGTTGATAATGAATTACTAGGCGGCAGGGCAGTAAAAAATCTTACACACTCTCTTTCTTCAAAGCACCTCTTAGAATCATTAAAGAAAATTACAAAGAAAGATGAAAAAAGAGCTAAAGATGTTCTTAGCTTTTTTATCGGATTAAATGATTGTTTAGTAAAAGCTTACAAAATGCTTAAACCAAAAAAATACTTCTGTATTATTATAGGTAATCGTCTTGTAAAACAAATTAGAATACCTACTGATTTTATTATCGCTGAATTAGCTAAAAAAATTGGATTTACCCAAGAAAATTTATTTGTTAGAAATATTCCAAATAAAAGAATGCCTATTAAAACATCTCCTACAAATATTGCTGGTGAATTAGAGGAAACTATTACAAAAGAGAGTGTTTTAATACTTCGTAAATCATAAAAGTTTTTTCTTAACTCTAAATAAGCGAGGAATAGATTTTTGCGGTAACCTAAAAGCTGAACCATGGTCATGAGGCTGGCCTTTTTTAGATCCTGTTCTGTATATACCTAAACGAATATCATATTTTAAATACTTAATGAACTTAACCGGATCAATATCCTGCAATAAATAAGCTTCTTTATAATGAAAAAATTCTTGCCCCTTTTTCTTTTTTGTATCAGCTAAAACAAGGATTAAACCATCTCCAATTTTTTCTATTGCTTTTTCTTCTAAAAAACTTAAGGAATAAAAACCTATTTTGACACCATCTTTCTTTATGAACATTTTTCCAGCTCTCCGACTAAACTTACAATGGAAACCCATAGCATTTCTTTTATCTCCAATTATTGTTTGTCTCAAACATTTAATCTTTGGAAATTCCTTATCCTTATATCCAAACTTCTCTCTCATTTCTTTATTAGTTATACCCTCAGGACTTTTAGTAAACAAAGTCATCATTGATTGAGTATTGATTCTTTGGGATTTAAGTTCCATGACTCCAAAATCAGGTAACGCTATATTATTTTCAGGAATCCCAAGCTCATCTTCGAGAGTCTTTCCGATGCCCGTATCTCCAGCTCTATGAGTTCTAATAAAACCTTGCTGCTTAATCTTTTTTAATTTTTTCTTTAATGTTTTTAAATTCATATTATTTAATTCTCTTCTTCAAAATTTTCTATAATTCTTTCGAACCATAAAACTGCGGCTTCTCCATTCTTCTTTGTTATCTCATCCATTTTTCTATTATGCTTAAGGCAATTTCTATATTCTTTTAATGATGAAAAATGCTTTTCTAGTTCTGATTTAGAACCGAAAATTTCTGAAAAATACGTCCAATTGCTTAATATAATTTTAAAATAATCCATTATGTCTAAAAATGCTAACTTCTCCTCATTAGAGTAATCGACATCTCGTAGATAAGGATGCTTTTTCTTTTCATGTTCAATTTTTTTTACCACTACTGATCTTATGTCGCTTGGTACAACATCCTGCCAATAATTGGGAATTTCATCTATCAGCTGTTTATCAATAATTTCCCTAAATTTATTTTCTATGAAGTCGACTGGCCTGTTTGGCTCTTCTTCTAACTGTCTTTCTGTTTTTGTCGTTAGTCCTCCCAATTCTCTAAACTTATTTTCTATTGCTTCTGCTCTTCTATTTAAGAAGGTATCGAAATTGTTGTCTATTAATCCATAGGTTTCTTGATCTGTTATAAAGTGGCTCTTTAGAGTCTCGTTGATTTCAGAATTTTCTTTAGCATAATCAGATAAATAATCACTTGGTGCTCTGTGCCCCATTTCACGGTTAAGTACAGCCGGTGCTAGGACTATATTGACTATACTATCGCGAAGTCCTACAAATTCATTATTGATCTCTAATAAGTACTTTTTCGGAAAAATATGGTGGAGGTGAGCCTTACTATATTCAGAAAAACTTTCTGCAATGCTAATTTCTCGATTATCTCTAAAGTGTTTGGGCATATTATAAGAATATAGAGATAGAACGGTTTTACAAAATGCATTCCGGAAGTGATATTTTTGATTTATTAAATTAGATTTTAAGCTATCCCAATCAATTAAATATCCAAATTTAACTTCGTTGTCTTTTAGCAATTCGTCGAACAAGACACAATCTTGTTCAATTTTTGATTCAACTGTAGAGCTATAGTGATTCGATAAGCTGGCCAACCAAAACCATCTAAATAATGTTTCTGACTGATTGTTGCTTGGGTTATTGTTATGATAGTGAAAGTATGAAATTGGAATTAACAAAGAATCGAATGGTAAATATTTAAAATTTTTGATTCTAATTTTATCTTTAAGAAAAGATAGCGAGAGATTAAAAGCTCTGATTATCTCATCCCATTTTTCTTCGAGCTCTCTTATGTTAGTGTCATTCAATATATTCCTACTGCGACACTTCTTATCATTCAAAATGACTGATGCTATCTGCAAGATTGTCTCTTCTCTAATCTCAGACAACTCACTATCTGGTGGCAATAACTTATTTAATTTATCTCTTAGATTAAAATCCTTTTCCCAACACATAGCTATCATTTTTGCTACCACGGTTAATTTTCTACCTGTATCATTAATACGCAAAAAAATTTTAACGATCTTTTCTATATCTCTTTTGTTATTTTCTATATCTCTATCTTCTTCTTGGTTTTGTATGTATATCACCGAGAAAGCATAATCTTTAAACTTATTGTAAAGGTCATTAAGGACTGGCTTAAACTTAGTTGGGAATTTATCTACATAACTAAAATACTCAACTGCATCCACAAATAGTTTATCTAAAGGCACCAAGGTGTAATCAATATCTTGTCTCTCTTCCTCTTCCTCTTCCTCATCCTCACTTTCATTATCATCAGTAGTTATGCGAGAATAATCGAATTTGCCCGTAGTTAAATCGAAATAAAATCGTGTTCTTTCTTCTTCAATTTCTGCACATTTAACTGCAGCGTACAAAGAAGTTATACGCTGTTGTCCATCGATAACATAATCAATAAGCAAACCAGGCGTTACTTCATTTAATTTTTCACCACCAATTTCTCTATGCCTTGGTAGGCGTTTTAAAGTTTTCCAAAAAATGAAACTGCCTATTGGATAACCATTGTATATGCTATCCAATAGTTCTATGATTTCTCTTCGACTCCATACAAAATTTCTTTGAAATGGAGGTATTTGTATTGTGCTCTTCTCAACGCCCCTCATTAAATCCTTGAAGTTAATCGGAAGTGGTTTGATACGTAAATTTGTAAACGAAATATCTATAGGATCAACGCCCTCTAACGCTTCCTCTGTTGTTTTTTCTTCTCCTATATCTTGTCTTGATTCATACCATTGCTTGTATGATTCGCCTGATATTTTAACTAGTTCTTGAGGAACTCTCTCTAATAGCGATTCTCCTGCCTTAGTTAAATACCATTTCTTTTTTTCTTTTTTAATATAACCTCCTTTTACTAAACCGATTGTCCAGAAACGAAATTTAGTTATCCACCTAACAGCGCCCGTCTTAGAAGTTGTTACTTCATATCCAGACGGCTGAAGACGTTTTCGCATTTCAGGGATCAATAATCTTGTAGGAAATTCATTGTTGTTTTCAGAGATAATTTGAATAGCAACCTGTAAATATTCACCTACTCTCTGTAAAGGTATTAACCTCATATATCTTTTTATAAACTAATTAATTTATTTTTTTGTTTTATATCCTACTGTTTAATCTTATTTAATCTCTTTACATCTTTCGTGTATTCAATAATATCCTCACGTATTCTTGACATCTGCCTGTAATTCCATAATTGCCTTAGTTCTTCTTCTGACCGTCCCTTTTCTATCATTGATTCCAAGTTAACAATTATCATTTTTAAATCATTTAATATTACTGTTTTGACTCTTAATTTATCTGGTATTCTATGTGTCTTGCATCCATCGTCTTTGCAAGTAGTTCCTAGACATTTCTTACATAAATTTGTTTTACATAAGCATTTATTTTTTTCTTTCATAGTCCCCTCTTAATTTTTCTTAGTTTTTCGATTAAAAATGATGGCCAATACTTCCTATTTACCACAAAATCTTGAGTTTTGACATGTTCTTTGTTTTTACCTCCAAAGCCTTTTTTAAACAAGCTCAAGCCGTACCATGGATGATTCTTTGCTTTGTCAGAAACGACTCCCCAGAAATTGAATTTCTCACATCCTCTTTCTTTAGCTTTTTTAATAGCTTCCCAAAGCAATAAATAAGAAACAGGGGTTTTAGGATATTTTAAAGAAGAGGCGCCATGATGATAAAACCCTATTCCCTGCCAAAAAACAAAAATTCCTGAAGCAACTACTTCATTATTATATTTTCCTAATAAAACTAAAATCTGATTATCTTCAGAAAAAGCTTTAAATTCATTTTTTAAATAATTTAAAGGAAAGGGTGTAAAGTGCTGACGCGTTTTAGTCTGCTGATACAATTTATCAAATTCTTCAATATTATTTGTTTCAACAATCTCAATATTCTCTTTAATGGCTTTTTTAATTAAATAACGAGTAGTTTTCCGCATACTCTTTAATAACTCTTCTTCGCTTAAAGTAATGTCCAGTTCCCAAGTTAACTCAGGATGAACAAATGTAGGAGCATTACGAAAACCAAGCTTTTTAAACACAACCAAACCTGATTCTGTTATAGGAGCAATTCTAATATGGCTTACTTTTTCGTCAACAGCCAAAGCTTTTAACTTATTCATTAAAGTTTTTAAAACCAAAGCTTTAGCCCTACAAACAACAGGTCCATGAGGAATAAACAAGAAATCCCCTCTTTTTGCTTTAATCTTAATAACCAAAGCGACGCCGATTAATTCATTATCATATACACCAAACCTCCATATCCTATCCCCCATCAACACATTAAACTCCCCCCAATTCCAAGATTGTAAAAATGTTTTTTCCTCACAATTTTTCAAAAAATTCTCCCAGATTTCCTTATTTTTAATTTCTTGAATTCTTAATATCATTTAAATTTCTTTAAATATAAATCCTTGACAAAACTTGAATAATATACTATAATTATAATAGTTGATTTGTAATGGTTGTCATCAAGATCATAACATTTATCATTAGCGCAGTGGCATTCCTTTCATTTTACCACTGCCTAATTTACCTCGCCGGCAAACGATCGGAAAGAAGCTTTAAGACCGGATGGCGGGCGAGTATCTTGGAGCTTGTTGAAAGATAGGCTCCACAATAGGGCACTATAAATTATAGTGTCTCTTCTCTTGCACTACCTAATTAGTAAATCAATCAACTCTCTCGGTACCCTGCTTTCCAGAAGTATAACATCACCTGCTTCATCAAATATTTTTATTTTTTCATAGATTTCTTGGGGATTTTCAAGAAATAAAATATTCTCTTCTTTCATTCCTTTCTCAATTGCTCCTTCTTTTATCTCTTCAAATTGATCTTTTGTTGTAATAATTGCTAAATCACAAGTTTCAGCAATTTTTCTACCAATTTCCTGATGAACTTCTTGAGAGCTTGAACCTAATTCAATCAAACAAGGCATAATAACAACCTTTTTACCAGACCAAAGCTTTAAATAACTCAAATGAGAAAATACACCATTAGGATTAGCTGAATAAGTAGAATCAATAATATTAACACCATTTACACCTTTAACGATCTTTGGATCATTTTGCTTAAGATTTTCACAAGCTTTAGCAATTTCTTCCAAACTCATACCCAGTTCTTTTGCAACAGCTGAAACTAATAAGATATTTTCAATACTTTCCCTACCCAAAAGATCTACTTTAAATTGAGCTGAATCTCCATCTCTAGAAAAAGCTCTAAAATGAACAGATTCTTTCTCTATAACCATATTTTTTGCCCAAAAACCCAATTCTTCTTTAGTTGAACAAAACTGAAGATTTTCTATTTTTGGCTCTAAATTTCTAACAATTTCATTGTCAGCATTTAAAACTGCCAAACCATTTTCAGGCAACGATTCAATTAATTCAAACTTAGTTTTAGTAATATTATCCTGGCTTCCAAATAAAGCCATGTGCTGTTCATTAATACCAGTTAAAACACCTATTTTAGGCTTAGCAATATCACAAAGCAATTTTATGCCTCCCCTACCATATGCTCCCATTTCAACAATAAAAACTTCGTGCTCATCATTTAAATTATTCAAAATACACTGGGATATTCCAACCTCTGAATTCTGATGAGCCTCTGTTTTCAAAACCTTGTATTTTTCTTTTAAAACCTCATATAAAAACTCTTTGACTGAAGTTTTTCCATAAGAACCAGTAATACCAATCACAATCAAATTTTTAAAGCTTTCTCTTTTAATTCTAGCTTTTCTAATAATCCTATTCCTCAATAAAACTGTAATAGGCTGAAAAATCAATACAATACCAGAAACAATCAAAGGAGTGAAAATATCAAAAATCAATAAGCTTAAAATCAAATCTTTTCTGTAAAGGAAAGTAACAAGAAAAGAAATTAAAAAAATAACACTTACAATAATCAAAAAAACAGTTTTTACAGTTAAAACAGGTTTTTTAACCTTTTTTAAAAACAAATCATAAATAAACTTAAAAGACTCTAAAACATATATAATCAATAGAGAAATTTCACCTATCAAGAAAAAGGACGGCTTCCCTAATACATTACAGCTATAAGAGGGCGAAGAGAGTAAAAACAATGGAAATAAAATCAGCTTTAAAATCAAAGCCTTATTTAATAAAAGCTTTTTTCCCTTGTAAGTCCTGAAATGATCTATAAATCTTCCAATATGATATTCTTTTAACTGCCAAAGATAAAGCCAGAACAAAACAGCTTTAGTTTCGCGGATAAACCAGAATAAGCCTAAAATAAGAATAAGAAACATATTTAATCAGTTAAAAAAGAAATAATGATTTTAAATAATTTACCTGGCACTTCTAAATGAGGACTATGACCAACATCTGGCAGAAGCTCTAAAACTGAATCCTTAATCTGTTCTTTTAAAATATGGGATTGCTTAACAGGAAGCATCTTGTCTTTTTCTCCCCAAACAATTAAAGTCTTAATTTTAATCTGAGACAAATAAGGAAATAAATCTTCATCAATCACTTTCTTAATACTTTCTTTCATTACACCATCTGCTTTAACATAATCCTTATTACGTAAAAAGCTATAAAAAATATTCCTAGCACCATTTTTAAATCTTATTAAAAAATGAGGAGAGAAAATCATATTTCCAATGTAGGCCATATGAGAAATTATCCTATTCTTAAGGCCTGGCTTTGACTTAAGACCCGCTGAATCGCATAGAATTAAAGACTTAATTCTCTCAGGATATTTCACAGAAAACTTTATAGCTACTCTGCCTCCAAAAGAATGCCCCAAAAGAATAAACTCATCTAATCCCTGAGATTGAATAAATTCTAACAACCATTTTTTATAATTTGCCACATCCCATGGCTGAACAGGAGGATGGCTTTTACCAAATCCTGGAAAATCAGGACAAATCACTTTATAGCCCTCGCCTGCTAACATTTCCATTACTTTTATCCAGGAATCAGAAGAACCTCCCCAGCCATGTAAAATCAAAATCACAGGACCTGATCCTGCAATTTTATAATTAACTTTCAGATTATTAATTGAAATTATCTTCTCTTCCATCATCTTAATCAATCTTCTTAAATCCAGTATATTTTTGCAAAACCTTGGGAATCAATATACTTCCATCTTTCTGCTGATAATTTTCAATAATAGGAATTAAGATTCTTGGCGTAGCTATACCAGTATTATTCAAAGAATGAGCAAATTTAATCTTATTATCTTTAGTTCGATAACGAATATTCAACCTGCGAGTTTGAAAATCAAAAAGATAAGAATCTGAATGCGTTTCCCTGTATTGCCCTTGTGAAGGAACCCAAGCTTCAATATCATATCTTTTAACCTGACCGCTAGATAAATCTCCACTACAGCAATTAACCACCCTATAAGGCAATTTTAATTGCTGCATAAGCTCTTCAGAATCTTTAAGAAGCTCTTCGTGCCATTTTATTGATTCTTGCTCATTATTTTTACAAAGAATAACTTGTTCAGTTTGTAAAAACTCATGAATCCTAAAAATTCCTTTTACGTCTTTACCATAGCTTCCTACTTCTTTTCTAAAAGCAGCTGAAATTCCAACATACTTTTTAGGCAAATCTTTCTCATCTAATGTCTCATCAGCATGATAAGCCATTAAAGGAACTTCTGTTGTTCCAATCAAGTATAAATCATCATCAACCTTATAGGTATCTTCTCTTCCCATTGGAAACATTCCTGTTCCAATCATTGCAAATTCCTTAACCATTGCTGTTGGCCTAAAAAGAGTAAAACCTTTTTTAACCAAGCAATCAAGAGACCAGCGAAGAAGAGCTTGTTCAAGCAGTACTGCTTTATTTTTAATCACATATTGCCTAAAACCTCCAATCTTTGCTCCCCTCTTTAAATCCACAAGATCTAACTTTTCCATTAAAGCAATATGATTTTGAACAGGAAAACTGAATTTTGGCAGTTTACCCCAACGCCTAATTTCAACATTCTCTTTATCTGTCTTTCCTTCTGGGACATCAGAAGCTGGAGGCATTGGCACACGCAGCATTAAATCATTAAATTGTTTTTCAAGCTCTCTTAATTTCTCATCTAACTTATCATTACTTCTATCAAGCTCTCTCATTTCTAATATTATTTTCTCTTTTTCTTGCTTATCTTTTGTTGCAACTATATCTTTTGAAGCTTTGTTCTTTTTAGCCCTCATATCTTCTAAAGCCTGTAGTGTTTCTAAGCGCTTTTTATCAATCTCCAAAAGCTTATCAATATCAACTTTAACCTGTTTTCTCTTACAAGCTTCTTTTACCCTGGCTGGATTCTCACGAATGAATTTAATGTTTAACATATTATTTTCGCTTCATGGTTGGAAATAATATAACTTCTCTTAAAGAATGAGAGTCAGTTAATAAAACAATCAATCTATCTATTCCCATGCCAAATCCTGCTGCTGGCGGCATACCATACTCTAAAGCTTCCAAGAAATCTTTATCTTTTCTTTGCGCCTCTTCAAATCCTTTTTTAAATAACTTTTCCTGCTCTTCAAATCTTTTTCTCTGTTCAATCGGATCGTTTAATTCAGAAAAAGCATTTAAAAGTTCTGTGCCTCCAGCAATTAATTGAAAATTAGCCAGCTTACTTGAATCTTTTTCTAAAGCTTTAGCCAAAGGCTGAAATCCTTTTGGATAATGAATAATAAATGTTGGTTGAATGATTTTAGAACGAAATGTTTTAAATATTTCATCAGCTATTTCAGCTTTGGGGGCGCCTTTTTCAATATCAAGCCCCATTTTCTTAGCTTCCTTAGCTAAAGCAGTTTCATGAATTTCATCCAAATTAATCTTTGTATGTTTTTTAAAAATAGTAAAAAACTCAATTCGTTTCCATGGAAGTTTAAAACTAATCTTTTTCCCCTCATATGTTATTTCCAGTTTTCCAAATACTTTTTTAAGAACATGAGCAAACATCTGCTCTGTTAACTTCATCAAATCCTTGTAATCTGCATAAGCCCAATAAAATTCAAGCATAGTAAAATCAGGATTGTGATATCTGTCAACTCCTTCATTTCTAAAACATTTACCAATCTCATAAACCTTTTCAAAGCCTCCAATTAATAACCTTTTTAAATAAAGCTCAGGAGCAACGCGCAAATACAAGTCCATGTTCATTGCATTTAAATGAGTTTTAAATGGTTTTGCTCTTGCTCCACCATAAATTGGCTGTAAAATCGGAGTTTCAACGCCTAAAAATCCCTCTTTCTCTAGAAAAACTCTCAGTTCTTGAATGATTTGAGAACGAAGCTCAAACTTCTTTTTTATTTCTGGATTAAAAATCAAATCCAAATACCTTTTTCTAAATCTTTCTTCAGTATCTTTTAATCCATGCCACTTTTCAGGCAAAGGCAGCAAGCTCTTAGCAAGCATGTTAAAATCTGCCACTTCAATGGTTTTTTCTCCTTTTTTCGTCTTAAACAATATTCCTCTTATTTCAATAAAATCACCAATATCAAAACTATCTAAAAAGAATTTATATGCTTTCTCCCCTAATCTGTCTTTTTTCAAAAATCCCTGGATTGTTCCTGTTCCATCCTCAATATGAATAAAAGTTGCACCCCCATGAACCCTTAAAAGCCTTAATCTTCCTGCTAAAATTATTTCCTTTTTCAAACGAGCAAAAGAAGCAAAACCCTTTAAAGCATCAGCTATTTTATGAGTTCTTTTAATTGTCAAAGGATAAGCAGAAAATCCAAAATGTTCAATCTTTTTCAGTTTTTTAAGCCTAATTTTTTTAATTTCATCTCTTGTAGCCATATATCCTAATTTTAGTGATTTTTAATGATTTAGTAAACCCGATAGAAGAATTCTAATAAACAATCTTAATTGATTTATTGAGTAAAATACCAATTTAAAATCTCATAAGCCGCAGGTAAAGTTGCTGCTCTTACTCCTTCCACATCTTCAATCATAATAGTTAAAACAATTTCCGGATCGTCATAAGGAGCAAAAACAGTTATCCAGTTATGATATAAGTTTTCTGTAGGCGTCTCAGCTGTTCCTGTTTTAGCTGCAGCTGAAACAGGCAGAGAATTAAGGAGCATTGAAGAAGCATGAGGACTATTATAGCCAGTGACAGCCTGCCTCATTCCCTCCCTAACAACCTTAATATTATCAATATCAACAAAATCTTCTTTAATAATCTGGGGCTCTATTTCTTCTATTATTTCATTTGTTTCACTATTGATAATCTTTTGAACAATCTGGGGTTTCAAAAGCTTGCCATTGTTGGCTATTGGTAAAAAACTAGCAACCACTTCTATGGGAGTGATTAAAAGATAACTCTGGCCTATGGAAAGATAATAAGTATCTCCATCCCACCATCCCTGGTCCCAAACTCTCTTCTTCCATTCTTTGTCAGGAATAAAGCCCGTTGCCTCTCCAGGAAGATCAATTCCTGTTTTTTCTCCCCAGCCAAATAACTCTAAATATTCCTTAATCTTGGTAGGACCCAAACCCTCTTGCTCTTCATAACCACCTCCAAGTCGGTAAAAATAAACATTACAAGATTCAGCTAAAGCTTTTCGCATATTAGTATAGCCATGACTTCTTAAATCTTCGTATGCCCATATCCTATCAGGATCCCAATAATCCTGAACTTCAATCTTCCCTGTACAGTAAATATTTTCATCTGGTAAAATGATTTCCTCCTCCAAACCAGCCAAAGCCATTAACGGTTTAATTGTAGAACCAGTTACATAACGGCCAGAAATAGCGCGATTAAAAAGAGGTTCATCTGAATCTTTCAGAAGTTTCTCAATAGTTTCTGAATCTCCTTTTGAAAAAACATTATTATCAAAAGAAGGAAAAGAGACCAAAGATAAAACTCCTCCTGTATTAGGATCCAGAGCAATAGCCACTCCTTTTTTACTTCCAATCTCGTAAAGCTTGTTCTCTAACACTTCTCTAACCTTTTTCTGAAGGTCAGAATCAAGCCATAAAACCAAATTGTTCCCTGATTTAGGCAAGGAAGCAATCTCCTGAGACAATATATTGCCTAAAGCATCTCTTTCAACCATCATTTTCCCAGGATTTTTCCGTAAAACCTCTTCATAGTAATTCTCCAGACCATCTCTCCCAACGTAATCTAAAATTGAATAAAATTCAGAAGAAACTTCCAGCTCCTGCTTTTGAATCTTACCCATATAGCCTATTAAATGAGCAAAAACCTCTCCTTCCATATAATCCCTGGTTGATGTTTTCCTTATCCTAAAACCAGTTAAATCATTGATTTTTGTTTGTAGAATAATTAGTTTTTCACGCTCTAGATCCCTAGCAACATAAACCAAAGAATCTGTGCTTAATGCAATTTCATTTTTCAGCTCTTGATAATTCTTTTCCAAAATCCTGGCAACCTCTATTAAAGCTTTGTTGTTTTCTTCAAACTGATTGTTTTCTTTTTCATAAATTAAATCAAATTGGGGAATATTAAAAACTAATTGTTTTAAGTTTCTGTCATACATTACACCTCTCCCTGACTCAATGCTTTTAATAATAAATTTATTCGCGTTAGCTAAAGCTGAAAATGTTTCACCCTTAATTACCTGAAGTTGAAATGTCTTTAAAAACAAAACCATCATTGCTAAAAATAAAACAAATAAAAATCCACGCAAAGTCTTTTCTAAAAGAGGTATATTGATTTTCTTAAATGGAACACCCCAATCCTCTTCTTTTTGTTTAGCTAATTTATCAAGCAGAATCTCATGAGGCTCAATATCTCTTTTATCTTTAAATTTTATCTTTTTAAGTCTGCCAAACATATTTTTTGAAAACTAGTTTTATAAAAATTGAAATAAGAAAAGAAATTAAAAGATAGTAGCCAATATGAGTGCTAAAAAATACATCTAAAAAAAATCCGCCAATTAAAGACGAAACAATTCCAAAATTATTTTTCTGTTCTTCAAAAAAATTAATTAAAACCACTGCTATCAAGACAAAATTAGGGGTGTAATTTGAAAAATGAACAAAAAAACTGCTTTGAAGCAATGTTAGAAAATAAAAGCCAACAATTGCAAAAATAACTTTTTTAATCATTTTTATCTTTTTTAAAGAATTTATTGATTGAAACCAAAGCCTTTAATAATAAACACGTCTTTTAAATCTCTTATTTCAAAATCAGGTCTTACTTGGGCTTGCTGAAAAGCCGCAACATCAGACTTCTCAATGCTTTGAATCTCACCTACTAAAAGATCTTTGGGAAAATTGCCGCCCAAAGCACTGGTAATCACCTTATCCCCTATCTCAATGTTTTCTTCTTTAAGAATTAAATCAAGAATGATTTTAAAATTACCACCCCCCTTAGCCAAGCTGTAGATTTCTTTTTTGAAAATTTCAATGTCAAAAGAACTATTTTCTGCAGTCAAAAGCTCTATTTTTGAGAAGTTTTCATAAGTTTCAATTATTTTACCTATCAAAACCTTGCTCTCAGTAATGACTGGGAAACCAAATTCCATGCCATGTTGAAACCCTTTGTTAATTACAAGATAGTCCTTTCCAACATCTTTAGCAATTACTTGGGCCAAAACCAGCTCAAACTCTTTTTCAAGACCCAATCCTAAAGCTATTCTCAAGAGCTCGTTTTCTTTTTTAAATTGCTCTAATTGTATGTTCTCGCTTAATAATTCCTGATTTCTTGCAATAAGAGCCTTGTTTTCTTCATTAAGACTTTCAGCTTCTAAAATTCCTTTGAATAATCCAGATGTTGTAATTCCTTTTTCCCACAACCAAACCTGAACAGGTTCAGATATTGAATAAAAAAACCCCTTAATAGCTGTTGAAAAAGGAGATAAATTCAAGATGAAAACAGTAAGAATAATAAAAACTATGATTCCAATTTTTAAATTAATACTATCTGAAAATTGATAAAAAGAGTTATTTTTATTCTTTCCAAATTTTCTATTCAGTCTCATTAATTTATTATGTATTACATAGCAATACATATCAAGCTTTGCTTATTATTAAGAAAACGCATTTAAAAGCAAAACAAAAAGGCGCTTTAGCGGCGGCTACCTACTTTCGCGGGCAACCCACTATCATCGGCCTTGAACTATTTCACTTCTGTGTTCGAGATGGGAACAGGTGGAACAAGCTCAGTATAGCCGCCACTAAAACGCCTTTTCTAATCAATTACAAAATGTCTAATAATTACTTGGTAAAATTTTAGAGAGCAAGATTAATTCGATTTATTAGTACTGCTCGGCTTAATGGATTGCTCCACTTACACCTGCAGCCTATCAACCTCATCATCTTTGAGGAATCTTAATGAGTTCTAATCTTGGAGTGGGTTTCGTACTTAGATGCTTTCAGTACTTATCCCTTCCCAACATAGCTACCCAGCGATGCTCCTGGCGGAACAACTGGTACACTAGAGGTTAGTTCAATCTGATCCTCTCGTACTAAGACCAAATCTCCTCAAAACTCAACGCCTGCGGTAGAGAGAGACCGACCTGTCTTACGACGGTCTGAACCCAGCTCACGAACCACTTTAATGGACGAACAGTCCAACCCTTGGAAGCTTCTCCGCCTCCAGGATGTGATGAGCCGACATCGAGGTGCCGAACAGGGCCGTTGATATGGACTCGCGGGCCCTACTAGCCTGTTATCCCCAGGGTAACTTTTATCTGATGATCTCCGGCGGTCCTACTAACCACCGTCGGTTCACTAAGTCCTGGTTTCCCAACTGCTCGGGCCATTACCCTCGCAGTAAAGCCGGCATATGGCTTTGCCCTAAACGTACGATTTCCATCCGTACTTAGCCGACCTTTGAACGCCTCCGCTACTTTTTAGGAGGCAAGTGCCCCACTTAAACTGCCCACCAAACACTGTCTCGCGTTAAACGCGATTAGAATCAAAGCTTTGAAAGAAGGGTGTTTCATTGGAGACTCCATCCTGCCCGAAAACAGAATTTCAAAGTCTACCCTCTACGCTACGCATCCAAAGCAAAAATCCAATATCAGGATACAGTAAAGCTCCTGGGGTCTTTTCGTCTAGCCGCAGGTAGGAGGCATCTTCACCCCCATTGTATTTTCACCGGGCTCCTCGTTGAGACAGTCCTCTAGTCGTTGAGCCTTTCATGCAGGCCGGAACTTACCCGACAAGGGATTACGCTACTTTAACACGGTTATAGTTACCGCGGACGTTCACCGGAAGCTTAACCCGTTCAGCCAATCCGCCCGAGAGCGAAAAAACCGACAAGCTTAACATTCCGGCACTGGTCAGGCCTCAGCCCCTATACATCCTCTTACGAGTTGAGCAGGGACCTGTGTTTTAGATAAACAGTCGCCAGAGGGACTTTCGCTGCGGCCACATTGCTGTGGCAAGGCATATTGCGAACGTACGCCTGATTGTTTGCCGAGTTCCTTAACGAGGATTCACCCATTCACCTTAGTACACTTACACCAGTCCACCTGTGTTGGTTTGCGGTACGGATCCAATTAGCTAGTATATTCAAGGTTTTTCTAGGAAAAGCGCTCTCCTGAATTTCTCTTTCCGTAGAAAGAAATTTTCACAACACTTGGAAAACCTTATGCCATGAACGCAAATCCAATAATGCGCCCAGAATACTACTTTTCGTCGCTTGAGTTTAGCTAAAAGGAGGGTCGGAATATTAACCGACTGTCCATCGAGTAGGCCTTTCGGCTTCCCCTTAGGCCCGCCTAACCCTTGGTTGATTGTCATTGCCAAGGAAACCTCGGACTTTCGGTGTCAAGGGATCTCACCTTGATTGCGGTTACTCATACCAACATTCTCACTTCTTAGCGCTCCATCAAACTTTACAGTTTAACTTCGCTGCACTAAGAACGCTCCCCTACCACGCACTGCAAAAGCAATGCATCCTTATCTTCGGTACTGAGCTTTAGTCCCGTAAATCTTCGGCGCAGAATTCCTTAGCTAGTAAGCTATTACGCACTTTTTAAAGGATAGCTGCTTCTAAGCTCACCTCCTAGCTATCCGAGGAATTCCACATCCTTTCTCACTTAGCTCTCAACTAATAGTTGATCTGTTAAAAAACAGAAAATTTTGGGACCTTAGATGAAGGTCAGGGTTGTTTCCCTCTTGATCTTGGACATTAGCGCCCAAGTTCTGACTCTAGAGATACGGAAGATGAAATTCGGAGTTTAGTAGAAATATCTACCTTGCGGCACGATATCTCTTCCAGTGCTCTACCTTCATCTTCTATTCTTCTAGGCTAGCCCCAGAGCTATTTCGGGGAGAACCAGCTATTACCAGGCTCGATTAGGGTTTCCCAACTTACCACAACTCATCCCAAGGTTTTGCACTACCTACGGGTTCGGGCCTCCTCCACCTTTTCAGGTGGATTCACCCTGGTCATGGCAAGCTCGCCTGGTTTCGGGTCTCGCACACTTTCTCATAAACGCGCTATTAACACTTGGTTTCCCTATGCCTCCGTCCCAGAAGGACTTAGACAAAGAAAGCGCACGAACTCGTTGGTGCCTGCTCCAAAAGGTACGCCGTCACTGCGAAAAACGCAGCTCCGACTTTTTGTTAGCAAATGGTTTCAGGTTCTATTTCACTGGGATCACCTCCCTGCTTTTCACCTTTCCCTCACGGTACTTGTTCACTATCGGTGAGATTGAGTATTTAGCCTTGGCTAGTAGTTTAGCCTGCTTCCCGCAGGGGTTCCTTCCCCGAGCGGTACTCAAGAAAAATAACAAGGAGCACAAAGTGATT
>SDBS01000819.1_pt1 | contig 31225 bp, 18 predicted proteins | sample 2277091 | NCBI WGS metagenome assembly SDBS01 (sample SAMN10404972, study PRJNA504765) | marine sediment metagenome | isolation source: marine sediment core GS10_PC15, 163 cmbsf | place: Arctic Ocean: Southern Knipovich Ridge | collected 2010 | reverse complement strand
CCTTGCCGAAAAATTCCGCGCGCAGATCACCCGACATTTTTTCATACAGCCGGTTCCAGGCATGGTACCCATCGACTGCCAAATCATTGACCAATGATTCCAGTTCCACCGGCAGCTTTTCCCGGGCGATACGCCGCCGTTCATCGAGGAAAAACCTGATTGTTTTCATCTCCTCGCCGACAAATAACGTTTCCCACTGTTCGTCGGATTGTTTTGCAGCCAGCGCCTCCAAAGCGGTAAGCAAATTATCATACACCGCGCCGTCGGCCTCGATGTCAGCTTCAATCCGCTGGGCCTCGCTGTCGTTGACATCCTGGCTTACCAGGCAATGCGCAAACGAATGCGCGCGGTGCAAATGTTCGATGATTCCCTGGACCTTGAGAATAAACGCGGCCCAGGCCCCGCGGGTGGATTCATTCAATTCCTGGGGCAGCTTATCCAGATCGGCCTGCGCGGTGGTCAAGTCTTTATTAATCTGTTTGCGGAAATCGGCGAACTCCGGCGATGAACTCCCACCCGAAAACAACGGCTCCAAATCCCACGTTGGCGCGCTGGTCGTATTTTGTGCATTCATTTTCCCGAATCCTTTTTATTTATCCACACCATCATGCGGCCCCGCCGGCCGACACAATACTGGAATGCTAAGATAAGCAATAAACTCGGATTTAGACAGACACGGCCTGTCAATTTCGACCGGTTGGAGGAGCGGTTCCTACAAGCGGAATTTCTCGCCGAGGTATATCCGTCGGGCGTCGGGGTCGTCGGCCAGGAATTCCGAGGTACCCGCGGTGAGGATCTTGCCCTCACACATGATATACGCCCGGTCGGTAATCGAGAGTGTCTCGCGCACGTTGTGGTCGGTGATCAAAATCCCCAGCCCTTTTTGGCGCAGGCGCTCGATGATCGCCTGGATATCCTCTACGGCGATGGGGTCGATCCCGGCGAACGGCTCATCCAACAGCATAAACAGCGGCTCGGAAACCAGCGCGCGGGAGATTTCCACCCGTCGCCGCTCTCCGCCGGAGAGTTGGTAGCCGTACTGGCCCGCTATATGCTCGATGTTCAAATCGGTGAGCAGTTCACCCAGGCGTTCCTTGCGCCGCGCACGGGTGAGTTTTTGGGTTTCCAGAATGGTCAGGATATTATCGGCGACCGTCATCCGGCGGAAAACCGACGGTTCCTGCGGCAAATAGCCGATCCCCAGCCGCGCGCGTTTGTACATCGGACGTTTGGTGATATCGGTGCCGTCCAAAAACACCCGTCCCGCATTGGGCCGGATAAAGCCGGTGATCATATAAAACGTGGTGGTTTTCCCGGCGCCGTTGGGCCCCAAAAGCCCAATCACCTCCCCCGCGCCAACCTCGATGGAAATCTCATCCACCACCCGCCGCCGCCGATAAACCTTCACCAGTCCGTCGGTGGATAGGCGGTGCCCGTTGTTCGCGCCCGGTTCTTCCATAATTTCAGTCATCATTTATACCCCAACTATCCCACTTGGGGAACATATCTCTCCGCTTAAGGCAACACAAATGGAAAACCATGTTTCCCGAATCATTTATTGACCAACCGGGGGAAAAACCGCGAACAAGATCGGGGGGATTGAAATCCGCATCGTGCTAATCTCACCTTGGTTGTAAAAAGAGAGGCCAATCCAGAATACGTAAAAATCAGCTGTCGCCAGTTAAAATCCGTCAAAGGCCGGTGCTGTGTTGCTGGCTTTCGATCATCAAGGCATGGAGTTCGGCGAACCGGTGCTGGGTGAGAATTCGTCGGGGATGACGATGATCTCGCACAACAACGGCTCGCAATTGCGTATTCTGCTCTTTAGTTTGGCGAGCGGCGTGCGGATTCCCGCCGGTGAGGGCACGATTGTGACGATCCCGATTATCGCTGGTGATCATGGACTGTCGCTTGCTGAGGTCCAGGCGGCCGACTATCAAGGCAACACGCTGATCGTGGAATCGGCCAAGGTTGCCTTGCCGACCGCGTTCGAGCTTTTGCAGAACTACCCGAACCCGTTTAATGCGGCCACAGTGATTCGATTCGCCTTGCCGGTGGCCTCCGATTGGCAGTTGCGGATTTACAATGTCACCGGCCAGCTAGTTGACGAGTTCACCGGGCATGCGGCGGCCGGTTTTATCACGGTCCGTTGGGATGCCGTGGATCGAGCTTCCGGCGTGTATTTCTATGAATTGATCGCCGGTGATTTCGCCGATACCAGGAAGATGGTCTTGACCAAGTAACGCCTCAGTGACCATCAACCGACAATCTCATAGCCCCGAAGGGTTCAACCCCTTCGGGGTTTTATTTTTCCTTGTATCCTTTAATTTATGAGTTATTATAAACAGGTGGACGCTGGTCCTGTATTGAATCAGTCGGTCCATGAGGCGGGGAAGAGGAATGACAGTCAAACCACAAGTTGATGAATCGTCACTCAAAGCCGGCCGTCTGGTATCCCTGGCCGCCGAACGCACCCGTCTGGCGAACCACCGGACGTTTTTGGCCTACCAACGGACGGCGTTGACGCTTTTTGTGGCCGGGGTAACATTTATCAGGTTTTTTGATAGTCTCATCGTGGAAATCATCGGCGGGGTGTTTGTCCCAGTGGGCATCATAACCATCGTGGTTGGCATCGTTCGTTATCGCCGCACTCGGGATCGTATCCGGCAGGCAATTCAGCGGCGGTGAAGTCTATGACATTCAATTCGGCTGTTGTTCTTTTCGCCACTTTTGCTGAAACTCCCGAGCCGGCAACGGTGGGCTATGGCAATCCGCGGTCAGATTTCAGTCCCGAAACGCTGAATTTCCTCAATATCGAATAGCGACGGTTGTGGTTAGTAAATCATCACCTTGAGCTTCGTTGCCGGATGTCTGCATTCCACAATCCCCTCTGGATAAATGTGCGATAAAAGCGTATCTTATAATGGGATGGAGCAGGAATACACCGACAAGCCGGGATTGCTTGACCTGGGAACGCGGCCGCGAATCCTGGTCTCACGCACCGATCGGATCGGTGATGTGGCGCTTTCCCTGCCGGTGGCACGGGCATTAAAATCCGCTTATCCCCGGGCAGAAGTCGATTTCCTGGTCCGCGAGGAAACCGTGTCGGTCGTGAGCAGCCAGCCGGGGGTCGATAGCGCCGTGATTTATAATCCCGAAGCCGGTGGGGCCGAGGAGCTTGACAAAAACCTGGCCGACCGCCGGTATGCTGCCGTGATCTGTCTGTTTCCCCGGCCGGAATTGGCCCGCGCGTTCTCGCGGGCGAAAATTCCGGTCCGTATCGGCTCCGCCCGGCGGTGGTATTCTTTTCGGTTCACCCACCGGGTCAATATCAGTCGCCGCCGGTCGGGACGGCATGAAAAGGACCTTAACCTGGATTTACTCAAGCCGCTCGGGCTTCATCCTGATTACTTAACGGTCCCGGAGATGGTTGGTAACCTGTGTGTACAAGATATCATGAATGATGCATTCCCGGCCTGTTCCAATGGGGAAAAGAGAAAACCGCTGGTCGTGGTGCATCCCGGGGATGGCGGCTCGGCGGTCAACTGGCGGATTGAGCGTTATGCCGACTTGGTCGGCCAACTGGCGGGCGATGGTGTCGATATTGTGGTCACCGGCCTGGAATCGGAGAAAGAAAGCCACCTTGCGGCATTCGGTGAGATTATCGGGGTGGGGAGTATTCTCTCGGGGCGCACCGACCTGCCGCAATTGCTGACGGTACTCTCCCGCGCGGATGTTTTTATCGGTGGTTCCACCGGACCTCTGCACCTGGCGGCCGCGCTGGGTAAGCCGGTGGTGGGATTGTACGGGCCGGTTCGCACAACTACACCCGACCGCTGGGGGCCGTGCGGCCCCGGCCATGCCGTGCTGATGCCCGATGTCCCGGTTTGTGACTGCAAAGTCGGGGCGTGCAAAATGGGTAGCTGCATGGATCGCATCACAGTTAATGCTGTCCTCGATGCTTGCCGTCAGGCGTTGCACCGGACAGAGGCCCTTTTGCCCGAACACCGGCGAAATAAATTGTATCCGGCATCCGATCATACACCAAGGGGGAGATTATGTCCTTGATCGCCTCCCGTAAATCGGAGCCGGAAATGAACCTCGCTGAATTCGTCATCCGCATCGAGGCCCTTAACGCCAACGTGAACATTCCCTTACTGCGGCGGGCGTACGAGTTTTCCGAGGCCGCTCATGATGTTCAGAAAAGGGCTTCCGGCGAACCGTTTTTTAATCACTGCATCCAGACCGCTTTTATTCTGGCCGAACAACACCTGGATACCGCCACCCTGGCCGCCGGGTTGATTCATGACGTGGTCGAGGACACGCGATATTCCATCAAGGCAGTTAAGGATGAATTCGGCGAGGAAATCGCCCTGTTGGTCGATGGCGTGACCAAAATGGAGGACGTGCAGTTTAAGAGTAGTGCCGACTTGCAGGTGCAATATTTCCGGAAGATGCTGTTGTCGATGGCTGATGATATTCGCGTGATTATCATCAAGCTGGCCGACCGGCTCCATAATATGCGCACGTTGGAATATCTCAAACCGGAGCAGCAAGCGCGGATCGCGAGGGAAACCCGCGAGGTGTATGCGCCGCTGGCGCACCGGTTCGGGATGGCCAAGATCAAATGGGAACTGGAAGATTTGTCTTTAAAATACCTGGACGCGGATGCCTATAATGAATTGGTCGAAAAGATCGCCGTTTCCCGGGATGAACGAGAGGCCTATATCCGTCAGGTTGCCCAGCCGCTCTCGGAAGCTTTGGCAAACGAGGGAATCACCGCTGAGATAACCGGGCGGGCCAAACATTTTGATTCGATTTACCGCAAAATGAAAAAACGCCACAAACCGGTCGAGGAGATCTACGACCTTTTGGCGATTCGGGCGCTTACCGGCAGCGAACGGGAATGCTATCATGTCCTGGGGATTGTTCATTCATTGTGGACGCCGGTGATTGACCGATTCCACGATTACATTGCCACTCCCAAGACCAACATGTACCAATCGCTGCACACCACAGTGATCGGGCCACGAGGTCGGACCGTTGAAATTCAGATCCGTACGCATGAAATGCATTGGATCGCCGAATACGGGATCGCTTCCCACTGGTTGTACAAGGAGGGCCGTCAGAAAGCCGATGAGACCGACCGCCGTATCGCCTGGTTGCGCGAGGTCCTGGAATGGCAAAAGGAAGCGACCGACTCATCGGAGTTTATGGACTTTTTGAAAACCGATTTATTCCGTGATGAGATTTACGTCTTCACCCCCCGGGGTGAACTCAAGCCGTTGCCGCGCGGCGCGACACCGATTGATTTTGCGTTTGCCGTACACACCGAAGTTGGTTATCGATGTACCGGGGCGAAAGTGAACGGGCGGATCGTTCCCTTAAGTTCCGAACTGCATAACAGTGATGAAGTTCAGATCATCACCTCGCCGCGTCATAATCCCTCCCCCGATTGGTTACAGGTGGTCAAGACCGCCAAGGCGCGCGCCAAAATCCGGACTTACCTCAAGCGGGCACGTTTTGAGGAATCGGTGGGTTTGGGACGGGAGATGCTTTTCCGCGAATTGAAAAAACGTCGGATCACCATGCCGTCGGATAACCAGCTTGATGATTTGGCGATGTCTCTTTCTTTTTCCGGGCACGAGACACTGCTGGCTCAAATCGGGGATGGAACGTGCTCCTTGAGCCATGTAATCAACAAAATCGCCCCGGAAAAAGAAAAGCCGCAGCCGAAAACGATTGTGGCCCGATTCATCGACCGGGCACGCAGCAAAAGCGCGGTGCGCATTCAGGACATGGATCAGTTGATGTTCCGCTTCGCCGGGTGCTGCCAGCCGGTCCCGGGTGAACAAGTGATCGGATATATTACCAGAGGGCGGGGGATCACCGTGCATCGCGCCGATTGCCCGAATGCCCTGGCCCTGGCCGCTGAAACGGAGCGAAAGATCGAGGTGAAGTGGGATGTTGCGCCGGACCGGTCGTTTTTGGTTCAATTTTCGTTGATTGTGGAAAACCGGGGCAAAATTCTCTCCGAAATAACCAACGCCATCAGCGAACTGGACACCGAGATCCGCTTAGCCGAGATATCCGGCAATGCCCAGGCCGGCACCGGACGATTCATCCTCGAGATTAAGAACCTAAAACACCTCAAACGTGTACAAAATAAGATAAAAGCCGTAAAGGGCGTCCTCGCCGTGGAGCGGACCCACGGCCTCGATGCGGATTTACAGTCCGAATCCGACAAGGTCGGGGAATAAATCGCTCGTTCGTGGGTGGATTTACCATGCTAATTGCGATGTACACACCAACTCGGCGAGAGTCTGAAATCGATCAAATAAGTGGTTGCCGCCGAACACGCGGCGACATCCGTCCCGGCCTTCCGGGCTGGATAATCACTTTCGGCATCACACTTTTTGCCCTGCTGGTGCTCACCCGGCCGGCCCCCGCCCAGTATTATTTCGGGAAAAACAAGGTCCAGTACACCGATTTCGACTGGCGGGTAATGGAGACCGAGCATTTCAGGATATATTTCTATCAATCCGAGCGGGAACTGGCCGAGATCGCCGCCCGGTCGGCCGAGGATTCCTACCGGGTACTGGCCGACCGCTTCAATCATCACATTCGCCGACCGATCCCGCTGATTATTTATTCCTCGTCGAATTTTTTCTCACAGACAAATGTTATTCCGACTCTTTTGCCCGAAAACGTCGGTGGGTTCACCGAGTTTTTTAAAGGCCGGGTGGTGGTTCCGTTCCATGGGTCATACGCCGATTTCAACCGAGTCCTGCGGCACGAGCTTGTCCATGTCTATCTCTCGGCGAAAATCCCGGCCGTACTGCGGGCCCATCGAAAATACAACGCGGCCCGAATCCCGTTATGGCTAGAAGAAGGGATGGCCGAATATTTCTCCGGGCCGTGGAATTCCGAGGCCGATATGGTCTTAAGCGACATGATCCTCACCGACCGGTTCTTTGATCTCGATGAGATCGGCGCCATCTACGGCACGTATCTGATGTATAAGGAGGGTGAATCGTTCTGTCACTTCCTTGCCGATCGGTATGGGCCGGAATCGATCCTACGCATTCTGGAAAACTGGTGGAAATCCGGTGATTTTGGCGACGTCATTCAAGCTACTCTGGGCAAGAATCTCCGGCAAATCGGCGAGGAATGGAAATACTGGCTGAAAAAAAGGTACTTCCCGAGGTTTGCCTCAACCGGGCTGCCCTCGCTCGATGCCGTCGAGTTGACCAAACCCGGGTACGCCATTTCACCTTGCCCGATACGGCTCTCACCCGAGGGGGAAGGCGAGGATTGGATTGTCTTTCAGGCCAACAAACTGGGGTATGCCGGGATTTACATGATTCCCCGGCGCGGCGGTGAAAAGCGCGCGATCAAGACCATACTCAAGGGCGAACGCTCGCCGAAGTTCGAATCACTTCATCTGCTGCGCTCCGATCTTGATGTGTCCAAAAGCGGCCAGGTGGTCTTTGCCTCCAAGAACAAGGAACGCGACCGGTTGTATATCATGGACCTGGTCACCAAACGAATCACCGCGGAATTCGATTTTCCCGACTTGGTTTTTATCGCGTCGCCGGCGTGGTCCCTGGACGAAAAGACATTGGCGTTCTCCGGTGCGGGTCGGGATGGCCGGGTCGACCTGTATACACTCAAGGTTGAGGAGGGCTCATCGCCGACACGTCATACCCGGGATTTCTTCAACGATCTGGATCCCGTTTTTACCCCGGACGGGAACGCCGTGGTTTTTGCCTCCGACCGCGGCCGCTGGGGCGCCCAGGGGTATACCAATCTTTTCCGCCTGGAGCTGGCTGACGGCTTGATCACGCCGGTCACCTGCGGCCAGCAACATGACCGCCAGCCGTCGTTTTCCCCCGACGGGAAGAAGTTGGTTTTTTCCTCGGACCGTAACGGCCTGCGCAATTTATATGTGCTTTTTTCCGACGGGGTCATTGAACAATGGACCAGTTACGCCACCGGGGCGTTCAATCCCCGCTTCACGCCGGATGGCGGAAGCGTAATTTTTTCGGGGTACCAGGAGTTGGGGTTACGTGTTTTTGAGATTCCGGTTCCCGATACGGCTTATGCCGTGGTGGGACCGAAAGACTGCACTCTCGTCCATACATGGGAACCGCCGCATATCGAGGGAAGTGACACGCACGGCGTAGCCAAGTATTCACAGAAATTCTCGTTTGACATTGCGCAATCGGCGGTTTCCTATGATGCGGTGTATGGCACATTGGGTGGTTTCCAGACCGCGCTGACTGACGTACTGGGCAACAAACAGTATTTCTTTTTGCTGGCGAACAGTACCAGCACCAAAGAGGACTTTATCACAAGTTTTAATCTATCGGCTACGTATCTGGACCGGACCCATCGCCTTAACTACGGTTATGGGCTGTTTCATCTCTATGACGATTACTACGACCGGACCGATGGCCTCTTCACCGAACGCCAGTATGGCGGCGTTTTTTATCTGGGATATCCCATATCCAAATTCCGCCGCTTCGAGAGTTCGCTGGTTATCCGGCAATCAGACCGTGATTACATTATCCAGGACCGCAAGCGCGAAACGCTGCTGGGCACGGGGTTTATCTCATTCGTACATGACAATTCGATTTGGGATTTGACCGGGCCGATTGATGGGTATCGTTTTCGTATCTCGCTGGGCCTGACCCAGGATGTCTCCAATTTCGAGTATTTCAATCGGTTGGGGATCGTCGATATGCGCAAGTATTATCGGTTGGGACGTTATTCATGTCTGGCCATGTGGGCGCTGGTGCAGTCGTCCTCCGGCGATGAACCTCAGCGGCGGTATCTGGGCGGCTCATGGTCCTTGCGCGGATACCCCCGGCGGATGTTTTATGGACGCAACGTCCTGTTGTTCTCCAACGAACTTCGGTTTCCTTTAATCGACAACCTGTTCATCAAATTCCCGCTGGCCCGCCTGGGGTTCCAGGCGATTCGCGGAGCGTTGTTTTTCGATGCCGGCAATGCCTGGGATGATGATTTCGACCGGATGAAAGGCGCGCTCGGCGTTGGGGCGCGGGTCAGTCTGGGGTATGTCATGGTGCTGCGATTCGACTTTGCGCGCCGCACGGATTTCAAGAAAATAGATAAAAAAACGAAATTTGATTTCTTCTTCGGCTGGAATTTCTAATGATCGTGACCGGGCGAGCATCAATGGGGTATATGCCAGCTATCAAACACCGTCAAACCGCCGTGGGCATTCGCCGAGCGGGCCGACTGGCATCAAATTGCCTGCTGATGGGGGTGCTGGTTCTTTCGGCGTGGGGGTGTGTCCCCGGCCGGGTTAAAGTGAAGCTTGCCGCCCCGGTTCCCGGTGCGGGCTGGCCACAAACCCGGCTGAATGATGCCAACACCGCCTTTGTGAACGGGCCCGCCCGACTGCCGGATGTCTTGCTTTGGGAGGCCAAAACCGGCGGTGCCGTACGCGCCGAACCGACGGCCGATCGGGGTTTGATTATCGCCCCATCGGAGAACGGCCGGTTGAATTTCTATAATGCCGCCACCGGCAAGCGAGTCCATCGCGAAGAATTCTCCGGACCGCCGACAAGTGCTGTTTTTGCCGGTGATTCACTGGCGTTCGCTGTCGATGCCAAGAAGCCCCGCTTTTACCTGTGGAATATCGCGCGGCAAAGCGCCGGTCGTGAATTGGAAATTGCTCGCACAATTGCTCCCCCATTAAGATTGCCGGAGGGGTGGCTTTTGCAGACCTATGCCGGGACATTGATCAGGACAAATGAAAATGGCGACACTGTCTGGACACAACAGTTTAAAATGCCGCTGATGATTGAACCCGCCTATGTCGAGGGCCGCGTATACCTGGTCACCGGGGGCAAAAAAGTTTTGTGTATCGAGGCGGATGACGGCACAATAGTGTGGGACCATTCCTCCGCGGGGGGCCATGCCGGCTCACCGGCCGTGGACGAGATGGTATATTTCGGCTCCCTGGATTCCAATTTTTATGCGCTGGATATCGAAACCGGTGAAATGCGGTGGTTTTTCCATACCGGCGGTCAGGTATTTACCTCGCCCGCAGTCGATGAACAATATGTTTATTTTGGGGCGAATAGTGGCTTCTTCTATGCCTTGGACAAGCGGTCCGGAGACCTGATCTGGAAGCTGGCGGCGGGGCTGGTGCATAATTCCTCTCCGGTAGTTTGGGGGTCGACGGTTATCTTCGGCACGTCCGACGGCCGTTTGCTGGTTGTCGATGCGGCGGTCGGGCGGATTATCCGGGAGTTCCATACTCGTGGCAGTATTAACAGCGCACCCATAATCTACCAGGATCGGGTGTACATAACCGACGCCAAACATCGGTTGTATTGCTTCGGTCCGGCAGGCGAAACGCGTTAGGGGTACACTTTTATCACCGCGCTTTCCGCCGCTTGCAAAAACGATCCAATAGGTAATAAAAAAAATCCCCGGGCCGAGGAAAACATTCGACCCGGGGGGCGCAGCGGTGGGGGGGTGTGTTATCTTATGTTTATCTTCCAGATCACGTCTCCCGGACTTCCCGTTCCCCTATCCGCATCAGGTGGCCGACAACGGCGTTGGCGGTCAAACGTACATGTCGATACGCCGTGGCCGCACCTCATTATTTTGCTTTGCCATATCCTTAAGTCCCAGAAGCGATTCCCGCAGTTCGACCAGGTCGGGATTATCATTGCGAAAACTGCCAATCAAATCTTCCAGGGTGACACCATGTTTGAGGGCCCCGGCGATATTTTTAAACTCATTGACCGTACCCGGGAATTCCGGCGCGGTCAAATATCCATCTTGATTCTCATCGCTTTGCTCGACGAAATCAGCGAAGAACGACTCCACCGTTTTGGCCAGTTCCTCCGGGCCGGAATGGCCCGAAGTCAGAATCCGGTCATACAATTTATGCGCATACCCTTCACTCATCTCACGAATTTCCGGATTGGCTTCCATGAATTGTCGTTTGAGATCCGCCGCACTAATGTAGCCGTCTTCATTCAGATCCAGACTGTCAAACTGTTCCTGACTGCCGTAGAATTCCTCAGTACCGAGCCGGCCGTCTTCATCGGTGTCAAATCTGTCGATTTTGTCCTGGAAAAACCGGTCGAATAGTTCCGAAACGGAAGTAATCTGTTCTTCCTGCTCGACGGCCTCATCCTGCCGGCGAGCAGCCGGTTTTGGTGATGGCATGGCCTGGGCATCAAACAAGTCGAGTTGGTGGTGTTCTGTCGGCTCCGAGGTAAATGCCGCGCGGGCCACACGGCGTTCGCCGGTTGCCTGGGAAAACTGCTTGAAATCGTAGATTGGGCTTATTGCGCCGATAGTCATATTCCACCCACCCGTGAGGTTGTCCGCCAATTTAACAAGCAATTGATATTCCTTTCGGTCGGGTAAATTGGCCATCCGTCTAATTCCTACATGGACAATAAATTACACCTGATCGAATAATTGCCTCGGACTGGCCCGCCGCCATAATGGGGGGGCTGGTCGGCCGGAATAATGGGATATTTCCCATATTGCCGGCTGGGGCGTGACCGCCGGCACATTTTTTATCGAGGGCGACCCACCCCGACTGGCCCGCGTCAACGCCCACTCCGGCCACTATTTCTATAGTAATGTAACCCCGACCGTTCGGGAGGACATCGCCGTGCATTCTAACGACTACCTATTGTCCCTGGGCCACTTTTTCAATGCCCTGGACCGTCTCGGCATTCCCTATGAATCGGTGCTGATCAGTAAGATGTAGATTCCGGTATCGGCGGCGGGTGCGAACACCACAAAAAACCGGTTATCCTACGGGTAATCGCGGACGAGGAACGGCTGCTTGCGCGAGATAACTTTCTCGAACCGGTCTATGCCGATGGCCGGACCCGACTCTTTCGCTTGTGCCCGCATTAGCAGAAACTCAACGCCCCAAAAGAGCAGAGAATCCCGACTGTCATACGTGTAAAGAATAGACTTTCGTAATGACAACCGGCCGAAAAACCACCAAATTGACAGCTGATTGAATATAATCAGCGCGTGGATTTAATCCGCTTCCCCGGTGAGCAAATCCGTCAGTTTTATAACCCGGAATGCACCGTTTTTGGATGCCACGGCCAGATAGGCAATTGCACCATCGAAGATGAACCGGGGAGGGGGATTAGTCCGACAAATCAGCGACAGCCGGGCCGGTCCTGTGTGCTCCGTACCATACCACCAGTTTCCCGAGCCGTCCAGCCACAGCAGATGATTGCTGTCCGGTGTGACGCTGACAGTGCACCAGATGGTTTCTGTTGAGATGTCGGCGGGAAGCTCAATGTCCCGACTCGAGATAACCGGTTTTTGTTTCCCGTCAACGGGTATCGTGTACACGCGTAGCGCATCCGGCTTATCACCTGGGCGGACAAGGCAGACAATCGCGACCTTCTCTGAAGATGTCTCGCAGGCGTCAAGTGGCTGGCCGGGGAGTGGAACGTCCTGGCCAAACGTGGCGACTTCTTCCACGGTCGCCATGTGATTGCTACGGATCATGATTAATGAGGTTCCGGTTTTACCCTGCCCCACACAAAATGTGACGGTGTAATCGCGCTTGTCCCCACGACTATGTACAACGGTCGATGATGACGGCATGAAAGGCAGGATTACCGAAGAATGGATAGCGGCGGAACCGGTTTTATCCCAGTCAATGCCTGCCTGATAGAATGTCGCCTGGCCTTTCACCTGCTTGATGGCGAAAACGCGGAGATTATGCGCCGAGTCCATGACCGGATGGCCGGCCAGCGCCCAGTTCCCCTCTCCGGATAATAGTGTTTCGCTCTTATGTATTACCGTTCCCGCCTGCGTACGCTGCACCCTTATCGCCGTATCCTCTGTCCACACCAGCCAGTTCGTGAAATCCATTCCGCCCCGAGTGGGCATTTCCGGGATATCCACCAGGGCTATGCTGCTGTCGGCGATTTTGTCGATTCTGGTTGTGTACAATCGCCCGAGTCGTGAGTTGTCCCATAATCCACCCAGCCGGGTTTCCTCGACAATGAAAGCGTCTGTATCATCAACATGCGCCCAGGCGGCAATGAGTCGTAATCCTGCGGACTCCGTTTGTTCCGGCACCGCAGTGAGGGCGACGATATTAGCCAGCCGGAGTTCGAATTGCATCTCCGGGCCACGGACCTGTGTGGTATCGACATCCAGGGCCACCTGGATTTTATACTGCCCTATTTTTGTCGGTTCAAACATCGGGTTCAAGGAAATTTCCGCAGACCACTTCCCCTTCGGCGGGAGTTCCATCTCATCCTGCGCCGGCATGACTTCCGGGTCATGCATCGGATTGGGGATCCGTGCCTTACAGAGATTGATCGTCAGATGTGTGCCATCGGGCTCCGTAATCAAGTAATTGGGGCTCGATTCGTTCAGTAACGGGTCGGGGACACGAATGACTGAACTTCCCGGATTTTCCAATAATATCCGGAGTTGGATAATTTCCCCGACGACGTACGACTTCGAGGTCATTTCCGTATTCATCTGTATCATTTCTGCCATGTCTCCTGCGTCATGGATAGTGCACTGGCCAAATCCAATCGTACTGCCCAGCGTAGACACTACTACCAGGGCAACGATAGACCGCCTATGGTTTCTTGTTATCTGCATCCGTCATTGATAACGCGCTTTCATTCCACCCGCGAAGTTTTAAAATACACAGTCCGCAAAAGTGCCACGGGAGACTCTGGTATCCCATGACGCAAGCGATATCGTCATTGTCGTGATCGTGCGGATTGTCCGAGTTGGTCGGCGTGGTCGGCGACCAGACTTGCGGCGTTTTGGTTGTATAATGATGCCGCATGTATAGACAATGCCCGGATTCGTGAATGCCGTATTGTTCGACCGGGATGCCTTGGGAGGCATAACTCGATGTGGGCCAGCAGACCCACGGATTTCCATTTCGCATGGCGACTCCGGCATAGCGGAAATAGGTCTGGTGGCCCCAGCCGACACGAAAAATGGTCATGCCGTGATACTGGTTTTTGGCGAATTCCTCGATAATGCGTTTCATCCACGGCTCTACTTTCGCCCGACAAAGCGCAGTATATGCCGGTTGCGGCAGTGCTCCGGCTCCCGCTGCAGTCTGGTAGGCGGCATACGATTTGAAATCCACCGCGTTTAATGATGCATAATTGATGTCGCCAATAACGGCAAAATCGGGATCGCTGCTGAGGGCAGCGGTGATCTTCGTTGTCCATTCCGCACTGGTGATATTTTTGGTCGTCAGGTTTCCGGTGAATTCCATGTATGCTTTGCGCATCTCATTATTGATTGTGACCATGTTTATGGTATTCGTATTGGCGTGGGGTTTACGCAGGAGTTGATTGATCCGTACACGACGCCAGACATGCATCTCGGCGGTCTTCTCCTCGACATCCGGCGCGGTTTTCTTCTCTGCGGTGGTGTCGAGGTCTTTTTCGCTGTGCAGATAGGCGTGGATTTTGTAACGATCGCCGCCGAACCGGGACGGTCGAAAGATGACCCCGGCGTGCCCCAGTTCGTCACCTTCTTTTTCTGAGGCCGTGGAAACCATGGCAGCTTTGCGCACGGAAGTGGCGACTTTGAACGGGAACTTGACCGTATCACTGTTGGACGGGAATACTTTGGTGATCTTGTCTCCTCGTTTGCCGCCCCGGATATTGTGGCAATTGTCGCCCTTCGGTCGGGAGAGGTCCGTAAAGTAGTCGACCGCCGCCGTAACAAAGTTTTTTGGCTTGCCACTTAAGATGGAGAGATCGTCGGGTCCGTCAATCCACTCAAAAAGGACTTTTTGGGGGCCGACAGCCTCGGGTGCAAAGACCTTGCTGTCATCTTTTTTCTTTAGATAGATTTTCGTGTAAATCGGGATTTTCAAGCCATCACTCCAGAACGCCTTTTCGGCAGTGAAGCGCGGATTTCCTCCGGGACTCAACGCGGTGTCGTTCGTGAAGAAAAACGCGCCCGAGACATAGATTTTCTTTTTCCCCGATTTGGGTAAGGCTCCCCCCTCAATGCAGTGCTTTGCCCGGTCTTTGAGAGCGGCCTCGGTCGTCGGCCCGACCACACCCTTGGCGGGCGCCGCCGGATCATGTTCGCTTTGAAACCATTCGACGGCTTTCTTGAACTTGTCGCTTTTGGAACCATTGATCTCGTCGTGATAATAGCCGAGAGCTTTCAACCGCTCCTGTTGGCCTTTGGTCGTCGATACGTCATCGTCGAAAATGCCTTTCTCAAAATCGCCGAATTTCATCTCCAGAGAATGTACGAGGACCTTGAATTCGAGGATTTTCGTTTTCTCTCCCGAGTCTGCGGAGAGTTGTACCTGGTAGGGCGAGCCGCCGGCGGTAACGTAACTCGTCTCGATTTCACCGTTCCAGTCGAACGTATGTGTTCCATCGGTCTTTTGATCATCATCCAATTCATGAGTATAAACGACCTTGCCGGATTTTTTCCCGGTGACGCTTAACGTGACTGTCTGGCCGCTGAGACGTTCGATCTTGTACGTGATTTGTATATCTTCCACGCTTGGGGCGAAATGATCATCAACCGAAACAAGTTCCAGCAGCCGCTCCACCGGGATGACGGGCGGCACCGGCCCAATTTCCTTTAGGCAGTCTTTGGCGATACTATCATAACAGGTGCACCGGAAAAGATCGTCGGTTTGGCCCGGCGGCGGCTCGGGCCGCAGTCGCTTCTCACAAGGCCCGGTTGACCCATTCTCGCATGGCAGCACGGGCAGACGGGCTTCGTTGAACAGGTAAAAAGTCACCCGGCGGTTGGGCGCGTTTTCGGCGTCACGGGTCGTTTTATCGTCGCTTGCCGATGCCGGAACGACAGGATTGTACTCGCTGCACCCCACGTGCTTGGGATCCATGAAACGGTCGTCCCCGATATCGATATCGTGCTTACCCGACATGTAGGCGTCAAAAAGCGCCGTGCGAGTGATCGGACCCGCGATTCCGTCCACGGCGAGGCCATTGTCCCGCTGGAAATTTTCCACGGCGGTCCTGGTCAGGGGACCATTGATGCCGTCCACCGGGCCGGGATCGTACGGGCCGCCCATATCCTTGAGGATGTATTGGACGCTTTTGATTCCCCACTTTTCATTCGGGTGGTTGTAAAGCTCGTTCTCCCAGATATCCGGTTGGTTGGCAATGAAAGCGTACACACTCAGCGCGCGACGATCGCTTAAATCTTTGTTGTATTGAACTGAGCCGACGTGATCGGTATGCCCGAAAACCATGACTTTTGCATCGGGATGCGCCTTTAGTCCATCCTCGAGATCTTTGAGTTGACCGACCACTGATGGTAGAATAAAGGACTTATCGAATTCGAAGTGGACGCCATCGATTTTATAACAGGCTTCGAATTGTTTGGGTGGTGCCGGAGTTTTTTTGGTCTTGAGCGTGTGGGTCCGATCGGTAGCCAAGCCATTTTTCGTGAATGGCTTAGGGATCAAAAGATCGCTTTGGGTCTCAACGTCGGCGGAGATGAGAAAATTCTTATCGGGATCGTAAGCATAACAGCCGAGCTCATCGCGCAGGTGCTCCAGCACGACATCAGCATCAACGGTACCCCAGTTGTATTTGGTAATATCGTCCGCCGAGAGCGGATTGCCGGCGGCGGTCTCCCGCTCGGCGATCTGCTCCAGCGTGTCGTCATCCTGGGGCGTGTATTTAGTTGCCGCCGATTTCTTGTCGAATCCCATTAATAATCAGCCTATTGAATAATAATTCTGAGACCCGAGTGATAATAACCGATAGTTAATTTTATAATACCTCATATCCCAATTCCCATACTAGGGGGGGAATTCATACAACTTCCGTCACTTCCAGAGCATCATCGTCATTCATTTCCAGGATATCACAGGTGCCGGCCGGTATATCCCGGATCGAGATCAGCCCGCCGCCGCCGGTGGTATATTTTTTGGTTTCCCCCGTGGTCAGTTTGACCTTCAACTCGACGCCGGAAATCGGTTCGCCGGTTTCTTCGTCGATGACTTTGAATTCGATCCAATGGAGGGGTTCCTCGGTGGCCGGTGGTGGGGTGGCCGGTTCTTCTTCCTCAGCCGGTGGTTTTTCGCCACCCACACCGGTGCGTAATCGCGCTGTGGTAATCCTGATCTTGCCGGACACCAATTGCCAGGCAAGTTGCCTCAGGGTCTCGTGATCGTCTAAACCAGATAAATCCGGGCGGAAGAGTCCCTCCGCGAGGATAGCACGCAAAACCCTCATGTTATAACCGTCACGCGCCAACTCGCGGAGGAACTTAAGCGCCAATGCCTCGCTAAGAAACTCCTCGCAGATGTCCCCGGGGCGCATATCGCGCAACGTGAGAACCTCATATTCGCTGAAATCCCGGCGCAATGCTCTACGCATCAGAACCCTCCGTCACGGCCCGAAACTGCTGGTGTGGCACAGCCACTGACTGACCTCACCCAGACAAATGAAAACCCTCAAGCGGGTATCGGCAACAGAAAAAACCATCATTCCAAGTGTAAAACTCAACCACATCTCTCCCCGATGGATCTCACAACGTCAAAACGATGCCCCGATCCTTCAAGGGGCGGTGACAGCCCACCCGAGATTAAATAACTGACCGAGCTTCATTTGTCAAGTGGTGTATGCCGGAGCATCCCGCCCGCCGGGGCCGACAATAGTGTCAGGCATCTCCACCCGCCGGTCCGCAAATCGAAACTCGGGCGACCGGAATCCGTTCAATGGGTAAGCTCGTTCGGAACTGGTGGGTGAGGATTGTGAAAACGGGATATGAACAGGTGACGGCGGGGAAGATTACAGCTTCCGGGTACCAAATTGAATTGGCGATCCCGTTTTCCAGGATGCGCTTTTCCAATAAAGAGAAACAGACCTGAAGGGTCGATTTCTGGGGCAATCACCCGCGCGAAAGCCGCCGCCAGTATTCCTGGGCCGAGTATGACCGTGATGAATCCTACTGGCCCTCTCGGTGGGGAACAATTATCGGATCAACCCGTTTTCGGTGTTCTACATCGGGACTGCTGGCGACTATGATAATCTCAACACCAATGAGGGTGAGGGCCCCAAACAGTGGACGCTCGGTTCACGGCAATTTTTCGTGAAGTTGCCGTATCTGTTCCAGTTGTAGATGAATTTTCTGGTGAAATTGACGCCGGTGCACGAAATCTTAATTTATTAAGAGTTCCGATGAAACTCCCCGTCTGGTTTTCCGTATGCCGGATTAAGCACGCGCCCGGCGTATCACCCCGGCGCTGCCGAGGGAAGGGTTAGCACCCGTAATTGTATGCCGTTCCCGGGGAGGATGAAGTTGGGGGATGTCCCGTGGTCGGTTGCCGGACACCGGTGGGCAAACCGGCGGTTGTGGGAAAACCAATCACGCGGGCCATCCGGTGACGGTAACCGAAACATGGGGGACGGCGAAATGATGTCAGACTGTGAACGGCGGAACTCTTTCCCGCAAAAACCCCGACCGGGTGGAAAACCGAAAACCCGTTTTGGGGCGTTGTGCGGCCCAATCTGTTTTTTAGTCGCCGGGTCGATTCTTTTTGCCGGCGTGGTGTCCGCGCAAGAAGAAAAAACGGGTGAACGGATTGTCCCGGAGGTACGGGCGTACCGCATCAATCCACACGCGCCGGTCATCGACGGTGCCCTTGATGACCCAGTATGGAAAAGCGGCAAGATCGAATTTGTGCGCGGTTTCAGACAGATCGACCCGGATGAGGGCCAGGCCCTTACTGAATCGACGGTGGTGGCCGTGGCGTATGATGATGACGCCTTGAACTTTGCTTTCTGGTGCTACGACTCCGAGCCGGAAAAGATCGCCCATCAACTGGTCCGGCGCGACCGTTGGGGGGAATCGGACAAGGTGCAGGTGCGGCTTGATCCGTATCACGACCACCAGACCGGTTATCTGTTTGAGGTGAGCGTCTCCAATGTCCAACGCGACATGCGTTTATTCGATGATGAAAACGTGGATACCGATTGGGATGGCGTTTGGGAATCGGCGGTTAAAGACCAACCCTGGGGCTGGTCGGCCGAGATCCGCATTCCCTACCACTGCCTCCGTTTCACCAAAGAGGAGGAACATGTATGGGGTGTCGATTTCGTCCGGCGAATCCTGCGTAAAAACGAGGTAGGCAACTGGGCCTTCGTTCCGGCCGAAGAAGGCGGCCTGGTTTCCAACTTCGGCCATTTAACCGGATTGTATGACATCAAACCGGCCCGGCACCTCGAAGTCCTGCCGTATGCAGTTTCCAGTCTGGAAACCGAGCCGAAAAGTGCCGGAAATCCCGACGGCAGGGCCTATCCCGGCAATCTTGGCTTTGATGTCAAATATGGTTTGTCATCGAACCTGATCCTGGATGCGGCGATCAACCCGGATTTCGGCCAGGTGGAGTTGGACCGCCCGGTGTTGAACCTTTCCACCATTGAGACATACTATCCCGAAAAACGGCCGTTTTTTCTTGAAGGGTCCGATTTGTTCCACTCGGAATTCAATCTTTTCTATTCCCGGCGGATCGGTCAACCTCCAGGTTGGATCGATAACGATAATTTAGACTATTATACCGATCGCCCCAAAGCCACCACGATCCTCGGGGCGGCCAAGCTGACCGGCAAACTGGCCGGCCGCACGTCGATCGCTCTACTCAATGCCGTCACCCAGGAGGAAAGCGCCGAATATACTGATATCTTCGGTCATGCCAAAAGTGGAGTTATCGAACCGCAGGGGAATTACTCGGTCTTCCGCATCAAACAGGATGTGCTATCCCGGTCGAGTGTAGGCGGAATACTGACCCTGGCCAGCCAGGATCAATATCATCCGGCGTTGACCGGCGGGCTTGACTGGCGGTTATTAACCGCAAATGGCGTCTGGGGCATGCGAGGTCAAACGGTCTTTAGTCGGAATGACGGCGAACATGTCGGATTCGGACTTGATGCGATGGTAGAGAAGGCGGCGGGCAAACACGTCCGTGGCGCCGCCGGTATGCTGATCAAAGACCCGTATCTGGATCTAAACCGTTCGGGTTATCTCAGTCGCAATAATACACGCCATGGCTGGGCGTGGGTACAATATCGGACGCAAGATGATTGGTGGATTGTCCGTAACAGTTGGAACAACTTCAATATATACGGCTCGTGGAATTTCAGCGGCGCCAACTATACCCGGGGCTGGAATGTCAACAGTCACTTTGAGTTTATCAACAACTGGTCGCTCGGTGGCGGATTCAACCAGAGTTTCGAGGATTATTACGATTTGGAAACCCGGGGCATGGGACTCTGGGAAGCCCCCCGTGCCTGGAGTTGGTGGGCCTCGCTGAATACCGACCAGCGCCGGATGTTCTCCTTTAATCTCAATCCCGGGAGCGGTAAGGGCCGCAATGGTTCATGGTGGGCCAATTGGATCGGCGTTGAATGCCGCCCCACCGCAAACACGGAATTTTCTGTAGGCACCAATTATGTCCGCTACTTCGGCCAGACCCGTTGGGTGGATAACCCGGGGGATACCGCAACGGTGTTTGCCGATCTGAATCAGGATGAAGTGGTCTTGCAGGCCACGGCCAGCGTGATGTTCCATCGTAACCTATCCTGCCAGCTCTCCGCGCAGGGGTTGGTGGTCGGGCTTGATTATCAGAACTACCGCCCATATATCGGTCACGGCGATTATGGAACGCGGTTGGACGAGGGTGAGTTTGGCAGCCATGACTATAACTATTCGGCGTTGAACTCGACTTTGCTTATTCGCTGGGAGTACCGTCCCGGTAGCACGTTGTATCTGGTATGGACCAGGGCGCAATCGAAATTCGATGAAATGGCCAATGATCTGGACTTAAAGCGCGATTTTGACCGCCTCTTTTCCGGTAATGCCGAAAACGTCTTTCTGATTAAGGCCTCGTACTGGTTGAACATGTAGTCTGCGATTTGGTGCGTAGCCGACCCGCGCCCTAAATAATAACGAGGGACCGGACCCATCCGGTCCCTCGTTTATTTAATGATTTGGTCGAGTTAATACCGGCGATGGTTTACTGGAGGTTTCCCGCGTGGAGAGCGGCGGTCGGGGTTGCCTCTCGCTCCAGTTCCCGGCGGATGGCCTGGGCCAGTGATTGGATGGTTATCGGCTTTTTGACAAACCCGCCGGCGCCGAGCCGCAATGCCTCGGCAACGCGTCCACTTTCGGCATATCCGGAAACAATAATCGCCTTTTGTAACGGGTAAACTTCGTGCGCTTTTTTATATGTCTCCGCCCCGTCCATTCCACCGGGCATCACCATATCAAGAATCATTAAATCCGGCTGTCGTTTGTCCAGCAATTCAATGGCCCGCTCGCCGCTTTCCGCGGCCGCCACAGTGTAACCCAACTCTCGCAACAAGTCACCGGTGACCTCGCGCTGGATCGGATCGTCATCCACCAGCAGGATGTACTCGTCACCTCCGGTCAATTGCTCATCATCGGCGGCCGATACGTGCTCCCGGGTGATGGGAAAATACAAGTAGAACGAGGTGCCTTGATTTGGTGTAGATTCGCAATCGATATAGCCCTGATGGTCTTTGACTACCGCGAACACGATGGATAAGCCCAGGCCCGATCCCTTATGGTGGTCGGTTGTCTTGGTGGTGAAGAAGGGATCGAAAATCTGCCCCAAATCATCAGGAGCTATGCCGCATCCGGTATCGGCAACGGTCAGTTTGACATATTCGCCTTGCGGAATGCTGGTGATGTTGCCGGACGGCTTCATGACGTAGTAGTTTTCAGTCCGGATGGTCAGGTCCCCGGAATCATGCATGGCCTCCCGGGCGTTGGCCACCAGGTTGCTGATTGCCCGCATGATCTGCGATTTTCCGCCTTTGATATTCATCAAGTCTGCGCCAATATTCTGGTGCAATTGCAACGTATCGGGGACGGGGAAAATCTGGTCGACGACCTGGCTAATGATATCATTGAGGTCCATTGGTTCGTGGTTGTAATGACCGCGCCGGCCCAGGGTCAGCAATTGTTGGTTGATTTCCGACATCTGTTCCGCGGCCTTTTCCATCGCCGCCACATACCGCCGGGCCGGATGTGCCGGGGGAAGGTAGTTGGTAATCAGTTCCGGGTAGGCCACCAACGGCCCCAGGAGGTTATTAAAATCGTGCGCCACCTGCCCGGCGATACGGCCGGCGGTTTCCAGCCGTTGGGCCCGGGCGGCGAACTCCTGCAAACGTTTGGTCTCGGTGATATCGATGATTCCACAAAACGCGCCAATATAGTTGTCCTGATTATCGCGGCGTGGAGAAACTGACATATGAATGGTTCGCTCATTACCTTTGGCTGAAAGAATCCGCACTTCGCATTGACAACTTCCCCCCATTTTGCATTGGGTCATCTTGGACTGCACGGTATCCCGCTGATCGTCGACCACATAATCCAGCAGGCGGTGCCCCACCATCGTCTCCGGGGACGCCTCGTCGAAAATCCGGGCGTATGAGGGATTGCAAAACCGGATCGTTTCATGCTTATCGACTACGGCGATGCCTTCGATAACGGAATTGAACATTTCCTGATAGCGGCTTTCGGATTCTTTCAATGCCTCTTCGGCCCGCTTGCGCTCGGTGATATCACGGGCAAACGCACAATTGTATTCCTGTCCTTCAAATTCCAGGTAGTTGACCGTAATTTCGACCGGAAAAACGACACCATCCTTGTTGCGGTGGAGTGATTCAATAATGAACGATCCCCGTTGTTTTACTGCCTCCCAGTGTTCGGGCCAGACCTCAGCCGGGAAACCGGGATCAATATCATGTACCGTCATCGAGAGTAATTCCTCGCGGGAATATCCGAGTTTGCTGCAGGCGGTGTCGTTCACATAGATGAGGCGTCCGTCCGGTCCCATCCAGAACGCGGCGTCGCCGGAATGATCGGTGGTAAACTTGGCCAGCCGTAATGCTTCTTCGCCTTTCTTGCGTTCGATGGCGATGGCGATATGCCGGGAAACAAAGGTCATCAGGTCGAGGTCGGCTGCGGTGTATGTATCCGGATCGGTATAACTTTGCACCGCCACCACACCGATGGTACCCTTCGAAGTCGAGAGCGGGACGCCCAGCCAGACAGATGACGGTTGGCCGACCAGTTCCACTTCCCCCGCCTGCTCCAGCTCCGCCGTGGTTTTTTCATCGGCGAACAGGGGTTTGCCGGTACGGCGGACATAATCGGTTAAGCTCTTTTTTAACTGCTGTGGCGTAAAATCGTCAGTGTCATATTGGTCGACCGAATAGGGGAATGAATACGACTCGGTTCGCGGATTATACAGCGCTACATAAAAATTAGTCGTATCGATCAGTTTACCAAGCGCTCGGCGAATAGTTTCTAAGAGTTTCTTGACATTGCTCGAAAGATTAGTGGCCTCGGAGATGGCGAACAGGGCGGCTTGGACATCCTCCATCCGTTTGCGTTCGGTGATATCCTCCGAAACCACCTGTATTTCAGTAATCTTGCCAGCCGCGTTTTTGACGGGTAGCAAAATGCTCTTGAACCAGTATTTGCCGGTGGGCACCTTTATCTGGTCCTCATACTCGGCGCCGATGCCGGATTCGGCGATCGATTCAAACCTCTGCACGGAGGTTTTTACGAAATCTGGATCGGAAATGAGTTCACCCAATGTTTTTCCCGTTAGCTGATCAGGCGTTCCGCCAAGGTTCTTTGCCCCCACCGTGTTTATCAGTTCCATGCGCCATTCATGCTCATAGAATGCCCAGGACGTGATCGACATCGCGGTATTGTCAAAAAGCGCTTTGTATTTCATTTCGCTTTTCGTTAATTTCCCATTCCGTTCGGCCACCTGTGCCTTGAGACGGTCACTATGTTCCCGCAATTCCTCCTCGGCATGTTTGCGTTCAGTGATATCGGTGATCACATTGGCAAAGCACAGGGGATCACCCCGTTCGTCGCGGATTAAGAAAATGCTTTGGATTGCGGGAGTGAATCTGCCGTCGATAGATATGAGGGGCAGCTCCATTGTCTGGTGCCCCCGTTCAATAACTGCAGGCAAGATCTCGTTTTGCAATCGCAGTACATCAGTTTCTGAATAATAATCACTGACGTTGGTCCCGCAGGCGTCTTCGGGCTTTTGCTGACCAAGAAACCGGCAGAGCGTAGGGTTGGCGTAGGTAATGTTACCCTCCAGGTCCGCCATCCCCAGCCCCTGCTCGGACGCCTCCGCAAACTTGCGGAAAATCGCTATTTCCTTCTCGGCCTGTTTCCGCTCGGTGATGTCGTGCACAACGCTCATCACATACCGTTTGCCGCCGGCTTCCTGGAAAGGAACGACAGTCCCCAGAAATTCACGTTCGCCAAATGTTATTTCGTAAGTCCTTTTTTCCCCTTCCAGAGCGGCTCGGTAATGCGGTTCGATGGTCTCACAGAATTCACGAGGGAAAACATCGCTGATGTGCTTGCCCAACATTTTTTCTTTTGCCAGTCCGGCTTTGGCCAGCCCCCGGCCTTCAATAAGAACATATCGCAAATCTTCATCATGTAACGCGATGATGCCATCGGGAAAGTTCTCCGCGACAAGGCGAAAGCGTTCTTCACTTTCTCTCAGTTTGCCGGTGCGTTCGGCGACCAATTCTTCCAGGTGATCGTGGTGTTTTTTCAACTCTTCTTCGGCGTTCTTGCGATCGGTGATGTCCAGCATGATGCCCTGGTAATGCGTGATTGTCCCGTTATCGCCTTTTCTGACCCTGGTCCGGTCATCGACCCAGCGGACCTCGCCGGATTTGGTGATGATTCGGTATTGCCTGCTTATTCCCGCGTCCCGACCCTGGGCATGGCATTGTCTGACCTCGGCGGCAACGCGTTCGAGATCGTCGGGGTGAATAATACTCGCGAATTGGGCCTGCTCGGTATAGAACTCCTCCGGACTATAACCGAATTGCCGCACGCCGTCCGAGACGAATTCGACCGGCCAGTCGTCGCCGACCCGCCAGAGAAAGACCACGGCCGGGCTGTCGTTAACTACCCGCTCCAGGATTGTTCTCTTTTCCGCAAGCAGTTGCAATGATTCCAGCGATCGTTGTTGCTCGGTGGCATCGGAAATATTTACCAGGGTGTATGTATTTCCGCCGAACATTATCGGGACTGATGTCTGAAGAATGGGTATCCGTCGGCCGTCCGCAGTAATGAGTTCGCGTTCGTTATCGCGGGTCCCCGATCGCAGACTGAATATCGAACTCTTTTTTCCCTGCGGCCGGTGGATGAATTCCCCGAGCGTTGCATCCACAATCCGGCCGCGGGAAAGCCCGATCAACTCGCATGCGGCACGATTGAGCTCGATGATAACTTCAGATTCCGGTTCGATAAGCAAGGCGCCGGTCCGGATCGCATCGAAAACAGCATTAAAATGCGCTTCGCATTCCCGACGAGCGGCGTTGGCGAATGCCAGTTGCGCCGCGTGGCGGGCCAGGTGCGCCACCAGTTCACGGTCGAGATGCCCTTTGACCAGATAATCCAGCGCGCCCTTTTCCATTGTGCGAAGGCCCAGCGTTTCACAATCGCTGCTGCAGATGACTACAATCGGTGCCCGTTGCGCATAGTCGCGGACATGGGCCAGCGTCGATAACCCCCGGCATTCGGGTAATGACAAGTCCAGGAAAACCAGATCGATACCGCCCCGTGAGAGGATCTCCATTCCCGGCGAAAGCTGTTCGGCCACCTCCACCTCAACAGCCGGTGACGAGGATTCCTCCAGCATTGAGCGGATCAGACGTGTATCGGTGCAGTCATCCGCAATGAACAGGATTTTTGGTGGACTAGCGGCCAAAAAACACACTCCTGGAAAATTTCACCCCAGCGAATTCAGATTTTTCATCTAAATCGTAAGTCGATCAATCATGCGACCTTAGCGCTGATTCACCACAGGTATATCCGTGCCAACCAACCGCATCTGCCATCCGGTTATTGGCGATCACTTAGTAGATTTATCGGCAATTCGCGGGGAAGGTTGATTGCCGGCCCGGCCTTCGGAGCAGGTTACTTGTTGTCTGTTATGATGAACCGACTGAATGGTTGCTCAGCTGCCGGCAAACCTTGGCGGGGCGCCACCCTACGGGCTATCCCCTTTGCCATTTGCCGCACAAGATATTATCTTCCGGAGGCAATGGAGGTTACCACAAATATATAATCCTAATCGGGGACCCTAAAAAGGAGAGATGGCGGAATGAAGATCGGATTGGCATGGATCGCGGCGGCGTTGTTGGTATCATGCGCCATGCAAGCCCGGGCGCAAACCTTCACTTTTGAAAAGATATCCAATGAATTATCACTCTATCAAAACTATTCCGATGAGATAAACACACGGGGACAGACAGTACAGGTCGTCGCGATCAATCGCGTTCGAATCGGCTGGTGGTTTCAGACAGAATTTACCGCCGATTTCAATTACGACTATGACAAGGCAAAAGCATGGGATTATTATCTGGAGATCGGGATCGTCAAGTCCTTATTCAGCGGGTTGTCAATCAACTACCAACGGATCGAGGGGACATTTGTCGCAAAGCCGACAAACCAGGTCGGCCTGCGTTGGACGTTTTAGGCGCCCCGAAAACGGGATGTGCGGGTTTTCGGGATCAAGTGGGTTCGAGTTTGAGCAATGGATTTTGCCGGAGTGCTGCGGGAAAACTCGGAAGGGGTCAAACAAAGTTTCCGGAATAAAAAATGAGTAGTCATGAAAAAATGGGCCGGGTATACCTCGTCGGCGCGGGCCCGGGCGACCCGGACCTAATCACCCGCCGCGGCTATTTTCTGTTGGAACAAAGTGACGCCGTGGTGTACGACAACCTCGTTCCGCGGGAGTTGATCGACGCTCTCCCGGCAAGGGTGGAACGCTTTTATGTCGGCAAGAAAGCGGGGAAACATACCTTGTCCCAGGACCGGATTAACAAGTTGCTGGTGCAACTGGCCCGGCAGGGCAAACAGGTTGTCCGGCTCAAAGGCGGCGATCCCTTTGTCTTCGGCCGTGGTGGTGAGGAGGCGCTCTACCTGGTTGGCCACGGCATCCCCTTCATCGTCGTGCCGGGAGTCACCGCCGGGATTGCCGGCCCGGCCTATGCCGGTATTCCCGTGACCCACCGGGGCAAGGCCGGCCACGTGATATTTGTCACGGGACACGAAGCGGCCGGCCCCGAGGCGAGCGACATCCCCTGGTCGGGACTTGCCGGACTGGCTGAGGGTACGCTGGTCGGTTACATGGGTGTCGGGCAATTGCCGGCCATAGTTGAAAAACTGATTGCTGGCGGCAAGTCGCCGCAGACCCCCGCGGCGGTTGTTGAACGGACCACATTCGGGACGCAACGCACGATCACCGCACCATTGGCTGAACTTCCCGCCAGGGCGGCGGAAGCCGGAATCACACCACCGGCGCTTTTTGTTATCGGCGAAGTTGTTTCCCTCCGTGAGGAATTGGATTGGTTCGGTACCCTGCCGCTTTTCGGGAAGCGAGTGATGATAACCCTGCCGGTTGGCCATTCCACCCACTTGGGCCGAATACTCCGTGACCTTGGCGCGGAAGTACTTGATCTGCCGGTTTTGAATTTTTTACCGGAGTATGACCGTCGCGCCTGGACCCGGTTACAGGCGGGCATTCGTCCGGGGGATTGGCTGCATTTCACCGAGAAGAATGGCGTGGATTATTTTCTGGAAATATGGCGCCAGCAGGGAAAAGATATCCGCGCGCTCGCGGTTTTTTCCATTGCCGCGACTGGGATTGGCGCCTTGGGCGCATTAGAAACGGCTGGGATCAACCCGGACCTGGTGGCCACGAGATCGACTACCACTGTCGGGCTGGCCGAGGAAATGGCCACCCAGTTGGAGTTGCAGGGGCGGCGGGTTGTTATGGTGCGGGGGAACACCGGGGATACGGGCGGTGATGCCCTTCTGACTTCCGCCGGGGCGGAGGTCATTCCCATGATCGTTTATCGTAATATCACCGCAAAATGGGATGAGGATGATCTTGAGCGATTTGAACAGTGCCCTCCCGATTTCGTTTTTATCACTAGTGAAGCGGCAGTCTCCGCCCTGGTGAGCATTCTGGAATCGGAACGCGTGAAACGCCTATTTGCCAATGCCGTCTGCATCTCCAGCGGGCCATCGACGACCAGGGCGGCGCGCGCGCGAGGGATTATAATCGCCATTGAATCCACGGTTCCCTCCGTGGAGGGTATGGTCGAGGCACTGGTAGCTAGCCAAATAAATGCATCAAAATAGCTAAGTCTTGGCGCCGAAATCGGTTACCTGCAACGCCACAATAACGATATCTTGAGAACATTTGCTAATACCACCTGATTTGTCCCGATGACAGCCCGGTGAACCCCTCGCATCTCACTGGCTAAAGCGCAACCAATTACCTTTCAATAGGTTGGCTGTTGATTTCCTCGTCGATCCCTTTGCGGAGGGAGCCGGAGCAAGTAATGCCGAGTGAATATGATAACCTCCGGCATCGTATCTAGTTGGGGAGTGAAATGACCTGATCGGCTCACCGAGGAGGGGGGTGGGCTTTTCCGGTTTGCCTGGGTGCTCCGTCAGCACCTAAAGGTTGTTCGCATACCCAAGATAGGAGGCAGAATACTGTTGACAAGAACGGCTCAGCCGATATCTTAACACTGGGATGGAAGCCCGTGCCGCCTGCAAGTCCTTCCACTTCCCCCGGGAGTACATCTCGCAGGGGGTGGTGTGTGGTGCAAATGATGGAAGATAAACGCGGGATTATGCGACGGTGGGCAAATGTCCCTTCTCCCACCGGGTGGAAACCATTCCTCGGGGCCGTGATGCTAATCGTCGCCTTGTTTTTCCCGGTCGGCGGTTCAGCTTTGGCGGACGAGGCGCCGGTGCCGATTTGGGGCGTGATGGGTCGCCTGGAAACGGGGCGTGATCACCTGGCGGATGATCCCGCCGCGGTCGCTGCCGTGGTTTTCGACAAAGGCGATATTATTGTCGGCCCCGGATATACTTTCGCTCTTCAACGTAGTTGCCGGATGCAGATTTTCTCCCCGGCCGGTTATCGGTATGCGACGATCAAGATTCCCTATCATCGCGGTGAGAAAATCGCGATGCTGGAAGCCCACACGATTACCCCGGACGGCCGCCGGGTGAAAGTTCCCAAAAACAGGATATACAAAATCGATAATGGCCAATGGCGGGCCCTGGTTTTCGCGTTTCCCGAGGTAACTCCCGGTTGTGTCGTTGAATATCGCTATGAGTTGCAGAGCCGGGATTTTTACTATTTGCGGCCGTGGGTGTTCCAGACCGACATTCCCACGGAGTATTCCCAACTGGTTGTGCATCTGCCCCCGGGCTTCGAGTACGCGGCGGTAATCAACGGCTATAATTGCGTCAATCCGCCGATCATTGATGCCTATTATTCGGCCGAACACCGTAACGCCAGGGTTAAGACATTCAACTGGGTAGCCGAGGACCTGCCCGCCCTGCGTCCCCTGCCGTTCATGGCGAATCTGGAAGACCATCGCGCTCGCCTGGATTTCCAAATTATTCGCTATCGTACGCGGGACGCCAACCGGACGTTCATCGACTCATGGCCGGATTTGATCGAGCGCATTCGGTCCTGGTATGACGATCTGCTTTGCCTGTCATCGGAATCACGTGAATTGGCGGCAGAGCTGGCTTCCGGATTATATGATCCGCGATCGTATGCCGAACTGGTTTATCGCTTCTGCCGTGATTCGATCGGCTTTGTCACCGGGGGGAGGACCGTGTCGGCCGAGGACTTGCGTCCGGCCTCCAGGGTGCTTGAGGATCGCCGGGGCAGTGCCGTTGAAAAGAACCTGGCGTTGATCTCGCTCCTGCGTTGGGCGGGATTGGCAGCCGATCCGGTTTTGATCTCGACTATTGATCATTTGTACTTCGATTCCCGTGATCATCGGCTCGATCAGTTTAACCATGTCATCGTACGCTGGGTCACGGCCGAAGAAACGATTTTTTTGGACGCATCTGATCCGGCGGGATGGTTTGGACTGTTGCCGCCGGCCGCCGCGGTTGACCAAGGCGTCTGGATTGGCCGGGAAACCGGCGCAATCATCGATATCCCGCCGGTCGATTATGATCACCTTACCCGGTTACAAGCCGAATTTTGGCTGACGCCAAACGGCGATGCGCGGGGGCATATCGACGGGCAGTTGGCCGGTTTTCGCGCGTGGGAATGGTCGCGACGGGCCGCACCGGGTGATTTCGAGGTGTTCGTAAAATCCACCTTAATGCCGGCAGTCGCGGATTTCAATATCCTGCACATTGACGCGCCTAATCATACGGAAGACGGCATTATTGAATTCAGCATGGATGTCGTTTTAAATAATGTTGCCATGGCTGGTTCCGGCGGCTTGTATTTCCGGCCCACCGGTCCGTTTGCCCTGAGAGACAACCCGTTTATGGACCCCCAACGGCAGTTCCCGGTGGCGTTTCCGTTTCCCCATTGTGATCTCGCCCGTATTATTTGGCATCTCCCAGACGGGTACGAGGTAGTCGAAAGCCCTCGTGGCGGGGGAAAACATGCGGACTACCTGGATTTTTCATGCGGGATTTCGGCTGACGGCCGGACGGTCACTGTCGAGCGACGGTTATCGGTAGGGCGGCGGTATTTCCCTCGTTCGGCCTATGGCGAATTGCAAGATTTTTTTCGTGGCGTTGTGGAAATCGATCGCGGCCTAGTTGTGGGGATGAGGACCACAAGCCCAACCTCCGCCGGCTATACCCGCTAAACCGGATATCGGCGTGCAGAAAATTCCTGGTATTTTCCGACTTATACTGCTGTTAATCTCCATATCCGTTATTGTAATACTGACTCAGCATACTGCCATACATTCAGCCCGGTCAGCGGAAAGGGCATCCATCCTGCCGGATGCCGTTTGGCTGTATGATAACTGGAAAGTCGAAGTGTCGCCGACGCGGGGCATTATTCTGGATATTGAACGCCAGGCCCGGGTTAATTCACCGCAGGGCCGGGCGGTGGGGCGGCTGAAAATTTGGGAGACATTTTATCAATCGCTGAAGAGTTTTCGCGGCAAAGTCACCGATACCCTCGGCGGCACCCTGTACGCGGTCGAAAAAGACGACCTCAAGTCCGGTTTTCCGTTTTCCGATTTTTAAACCCTTCAAGTGTATTAACCACCATACAAACATCTTTATACACTATCCGTCTTTTCTCATATATAACTTTCAATTTTTT
>SDBS01000818.1_pt1 | contig 31226 bp, 29 predicted proteins | sample 2277091 | NCBI WGS metagenome assembly SDBS01 (sample SAMN10404972, study PRJNA504765) | marine sediment metagenome | isolation source: marine sediment core GS10_PC15, 163 cmbsf | place: Arctic Ocean: Southern Knipovich Ridge | collected 2010 | reverse complement strand
CGGACTTGTAGGTCCGCCCCTACGTATTACTCGTTCACCCCCTCCCCAGAGGGGCGAGGGGATCATTATGTAGGGCGGTCCTTCCATGGGCCGCCACGGTGGGGATTAAAATCCCCGCCCTACGAATATTGCGGATTATCTCGTGATGACCAACCGGCGGGTGAGGGCGCCGGTATCAGTCGTTAAGCTGGCGATGTGTACGCCTGGGGGCAGAGGTCGGAGGTATCGTAGACGATTTCGTGGCGGCCTGGGGCGGTGGGGACGCTCACAGAGGACGCTACGAGCCGGCCCGAGAGGTCGTAGAGTGAAAGCTCTGCGTTTCTTGTGTCCTCTGGGAGGTAGTAACTGAGGGTCACCCGGTCCGTCGCCGGGCAAGGGTAGGGGGCGTAGAGAGTGAGTCGGTCGGTATCCGGTCCCGGCCAGGTGGCCTCAACGGGACCGAAGCGGAAAATGGAGCCGTCGGGGAGTGTGGCTTCGAGGGTATAGAGGTGGGTGATGTTGGGTTCGGCGTCGCGGTCGAGGTAGCGGTAGAGGGCGTCGCCGGAGAGGTTTACCAGGCGGTCGCCATCTCGCTCCAGGCGCCAGGTGGAACCGATCAGGTCGCCTTCCTCGCTCCAAGATAGAAGGATGCCGTCGTCGGTAGGTTCACAATGCAGATTGATATCCTCTATCCCTGGATTCTCAATCTGCCGGACGTACATCACGTCGTAGTCCCAGTTGTCCTCCCGGCTTCGCCCGACGATTCGTATCAATCCGGAGGGGCCGACCGCGCCGGTGGCGCCCATGTTATCGTGACCGGCTATCACATCCTCGTGACAAACCGGATCGGCCACCAAATCACCGTTCATATCAAACTCGAAGATGCCTATTCCCTGAGTTATGTTGCAGAACAGATAAATTTGATCCGTGTCTTTAATAAAATAATTCTTCTCACTCAGGGCCAAATCCCATTCATGGTATGCAATTTGTGGAAACATAAGTATGTTCCCGTCTTTATCGAGAATACAATTAATCAGATAGCATTCATAATTCTCGAAATGAGTGTAGGCAACATGAACATTATCGAATGAATCGACACATATAGCGGGGCGACAATCCTCGGGTTCGTGGGCTAAAAGACCTTTCCCGATTCGCGCCGGAATACCCAGGTCTATCAGCGGAGTGAGCGGAGTTCCGTCATCGCCGTCAATCTTCCGGTAAACCACCGAGTGATCAATCCCGTCGTCAGGGATAGTAAATGAGTATGTATAGACGACGTGGACGTTCCCGTCGGAATCCACCGCGATTCCTTTATCCCAGGTTGGAGACATCCGATAGAAGGAATCGTCGGAGATCGCATGGTCGTAGGCCAGGAGGTTGCCCGAGGAATCCAGCTTGGCGTGCTGCAGGGAGTTCCACCAATCTTCGCCGTCCCATTCACTGATGCAGTAGAGCAGGTGGATGTTGTCGTTTTCGTCGGAAACGGCGTACATATACAGGTCGGCCGGTGTCTGCGTGTCGATAAGGTGCTTTGGATCTACGATGTACGAACCGTCGGTCGTGTCTAGCTGGCAATACCAGATGTCGTGAGGTTCTTCGACCGCCCGCTGCCAGAATACGTGCGCGTGGCCAAGCGAGTCAACGGTAACCGTGGCACTGCGTTCATCGACCCCGTCATCCTCGAAGATTCTAGTCGGCTGGATGGTTAGTGTACCATCCTCCAGAACTTGTGCGTAACTGATATCGTAGTAGTACGGCGTCCAAGCACTCATCCAAACGACAAAAAGTTGATCATCTGGTGTATAAGCGGAAAAAATCGAGACCTCAGCGTGTTCACTGTCTAGAATGTAAACGGGATCGTCCCATTTCACCGCCCACAGGCTCGTAAACAGGCCTATTAGTAGGATGGCCAACAGCGATTTTTTCATCCAGCACCCTGATTCCAAAGGGGAGGACAACCCTCCCCCTAAATATAGCCCATTCGCGGGAAAAATCAAACCGGCGGGCCGCGACCCGCCGGATGATATTTACTATCCTGAACGTTCACGCCCTTTCCAAGGACGCGAGGAAGCGCAGGACCAGGCCCCCCAGAGTGGTGAGGGCGTATCCCTCGTTGGAGCGGGTGATGAGATTGTGCAGTCGCAGCTTGGCCAGCCTTTTCTTCAGCCGGTTCGGTGTTTCGTTCAGCTCGTGGGCGAGCTCGTGCGAGCCGATGCCGATGCGGCTTCCGAGGACATCGAGGTATCCCAGGGTCCAGGCGCCGGTGCGCGCCCGGCGGTCTATCTCTTCGAGGCGCTTGGAGACGGCCATGACGAGGCCCATCGTCGGCGGCTTTGGCGGTTTCTGCGGCCCCCCAACAAACTGGAACCGGACGCGGTAGACCTTGGCGTTGTCCAGATTGCAGTCGGGGTTGCGGGTGCGGAAACGCTCGAAGAAATCGAAGAGGGTGTCGGCGCCGGCCGAGCGTGCGTCCGAGGCGCTCACCTTGCGGAGTTTGACCGGGGAGATGTCCAGCACCTTGATCATGCCCACGTCGGGTGATTCGTAGACGTTATTCCGGGATACCTTCGGTTCGTTCCACTGCCGGAAGGCGATCGTTATCCGGCCGGAGCGCACACCTTCAAGTTCCTTCTCAATGAAGAACAGTGGGCTACTCACACCAACCATCTCCTTAGCTGAACATTAAAGACCTGCGGCGGAAATAAGTAAAAAAAGCGTACACCGGCTCATAGGTGAATTATACACTACCCACACTGACTTAGTCAAGCCGGAGGGGCGTTTTTTGACTAGGAGACGGTTGCGCTGTGATGAGAGCCGGTATCAATTGACTCCCCAAAGCCTGAATCTGAGGAGACACGAAGTGATCCAACATTCTCTTTGACGCCGCGGACGTTCTGGGCGAGGGGGGCACCCGCGGGTGCGCCTACAGCGGCAAATGCTCCGCCCCGGTGGTATGTGTACGCTGAAGACGGAGTAGATTTGCACAGGTAAAGAGGGAATTGGATGGACGACCCCTCGTTTGCAGCACCGGCCGGGAGGTGGTTCGGTTGCCTGGACCGGGCGGTGGGTATATAATCGCCTCTGTCAATTCAAACCCCCGCCGCTGGAGGGATCGGTTTTGAAGAACACGGCTCCGCTTTTTTTCGTTTTTGCAATGGTTTTTCTGCTCGCCGGCTGTGAGGTGAGCGAGTTCGGAAAGCCGCCACGGCTTCTTCTGTACGAGGTGACCGATCTGGCGGGTGACCTCCTCGACGTGAGGTTCAGCGGGAATGAGGGCTGGGCGGTCGGTCCCGTCGGTGATGAGGGGAGCCAATCCTCGGTGCTCTACTTCGACGGCGAAGGTTGGCAGCTCGTCGAGGGGCCGGAGGGGGACTTGCAGGCGGTGCTTGGGGACGGCGACGGCGGCTGCATCGCCGTGGGCCGGGAGGGGCTGATGACCCGGTACGACGGGATCGAGTGGACCCGATATCCCAACCTGACCTACGAGGACCTGGTCGCCATGGACGGCACTTCAGAGGATTACTGGGTGGCCGGGCGCAACGGCGTTCTTCTCCACTACTCAGGGGGGGAATGGGAACTGGAGTCGGTCGGGGATTACGGCTTTACCGACGTGGTGGCGACCGTGGGAGGGGCCGTTGCGGTGACCGCCGACGGGTCGGTGGTGTTCCGGGACGGTGGGGAGGAAAACGTTTACGACCTGGGTGTGGACGGCTCGCTGAACGGGATTGCCTACACGGGTGAAGATGGTTATCTAATCGTGGGCGACGGGGGGTTGATCCTCCTGGGTGACGAGGGCGACTGGACGACTTTGAGCAGCCCGACGAACGAGAGCCTGAAGGAGATCAGCGCCATCTCGGCGGAGAACTTCATGGCGGTGGGCTCCCGCGGGACGGTCGTCCTCAGCCAGGGCGGGGAGCTGCGGGTTCTCGATTCACCGACGGAGGGGAACCTCATGGGGATCGTACTACTCACGTTGAACGAGGGCTGGGTCGTCGGCCGGGGCGGCGTCGTTCTCCACTACTATTAGCTGTAATGTGGTCTCGAAGTGAAGAGCGGATCAAGGTTCTGATCCTTGCCGGGGGCAGGGGCGAGAGCCTGTCCGTTCTCGCCGCCCACCGGGCGGTTTCCTCCGTGCCCTTCGGCGGGCGGTACCGCCTGATTGATTTCCCCCTCTCCAACTGCGTCAACTCCGGTCTCTACGACATCGGCGTCCTCGCCCAGTACAATCCGATCAGCCTGATGGATCACCTGGGGACGGGACAGGCCTGGGACCTGGACCGCAAGCGGACCGGCGTTTCCCTCCTTCAGCCGATCCAGACCGACGCTGACTCGTACTGGTACCGTGGAACCGCCGATGCGCTGCGGCAGAACCGCCAGGTCTTCCAGGGGCACGATTTCGTTTTGGTCCTGCCCGGGGATCTCATCTTCAAGATGGATTTCCGCGGGTTGATCCGCCAGCATCGCCGCCGCCGGGCCGCCGTTACTATCGCCACCGCCGTCGCGGATTTCAAGGAGGTCCGTCGCTTCGGTATCGTTGAGGTCGCCGACGACGACCGGATCACCGCCTTCTTGGAGAAGCCGGAGAAGCCCGTGGGGACCGTGGCCAGCATGGCGATCTACCTCTTCGACGCGGCCTATCTCACCCACAAGCTGGAACCTTTAATAAAGGGGCAGTACGACCTGGTGAGGGACGTGATCATCCCCGCCGTGGGCGAGGGGGTGGTGCACCAGTTCCCCTTCAACGGCTACTGGGAGGACGTGGGTGTGCTGACGCCTTACTACCAGGCCAACATGGAGCTTTTACGGGACTCGCCCCGCCTGGAGACTACGGACGCCTCCTGGCCGATCATGACCCCCACCGACGAGATGCCGCCGGCCAAGTTCGGTCCCGAGAGCCACGCCGTCCGCAGCCTGGTCGCCAACGGCTCCATCGTGAACGGCAAGGTGATCAACTCCATCCTGAACCGGGGAGTCTACGTGGAAGGGGGAGCCCTGGTGAGGGACTCGATCCTTTTTGGAGACACGGTGATACGAAGCGGAGCGGTGATAGACCGCGTGATCGTTGACCGGGGATGTGAGATAGGCGAGGGCGCCCGGGTCGGCGTCGGCGACGTCCACGGCGGGAACGAGCGGTACGGCGACCTCTTTTCCGGGGGCATAACGGTGATCGGCAAAGGGAACAAAATACCGGCCGGGATGAGTATCGGCCGCCACGTCTGCCTGGCCACCGAAACCTCCCTGGAAGGTATTGGCGACGAGATACCCGCCTGCGCGGCCGTCGGTGATTTCGATTTTCCCTAACGCCCGCGCCGTTGCGTTCAACTTACGTTGTTCTGAGTATTTCTTCCGCTGCAAATCTACCGGTAACAAATTTCAGTTAGATATGGGTTTATGATGTTGAAGCACACCGTTATCTTACTCATTCTATTAGTTGCTGTTTCCTCAGCCATCCCACCGGATATTCCTCAACTCAATCCCGATGATGGGGTTTTGTTAGACAGCCTACCCGAGGACGCCTATGAGAGGGCGCGTTCGTTTGTGGCCGGGTTTCTCGATGACTACCTGGATGATTACGCCCTGGGTGACGCCGAGCAGTTATACGGTTATGGATACAGTCTCGAACCGATAGCCTTGGCGTTTATATTCACTACTTATTACGATTCAATAAGCTGGGCCGATTACTATGAGGTTCAGTCTTTGTATTTACTTGCCGCTGACTTGACTATTGATAGAGCGCTCAGCCTGGGCCCCGAGGCACCTTTGGTGCATGCGTTCTCCAATCTAATGGATGAGTTGCGTCGGTACAATGTGGTTGTAGTCGCCTTTGCGGACAGCGAACCCGTTGTATTGCACTGTACGATTGTTTCAAATATTTATACTCAAAGGGTCAGTGTAAGCCAATCGGGTTTGGTTTGTTTAGGGTACATTCTCGGATCTAATAGCATAAGATATTCCGGCAACGATGAAGAAATAATAATACACTATTCATTCGGTAAACTATACGAAGATGTAAATGAAAATAGGTATTTAATGAGTGGTGGTGTTAAATACGAGCTTGATAACTATGAAGACCGCAGAAAACCCCGTTACTACGAGATGTGGGGCGTGAGGAATTATCTCGACGACCCGATTCGCAACTCCGGTACCCGGTGATATAAGATGCAATTGAAAGGTCTGCTGCTCTGTCTGCTAGCTGTTCCGGCGACGGTACACTCCGCCGGGGTTCCGCTCTGGCTCGCCGGGGCCGATGAGGGGCAGCTCGCCGCTGTGACCGAGGTGTGGCCCGAGGCGGAGGTCTTGCCCCCGGGGCTTTTCCCGGACTCGCCCTATCCCGATCTTCTATCCCTCTTGGAAAACGGGGGGATGGCCCTGATGGTCGCCTTCGATGCGGGACCCGCCGGCCTGGCGGTGTCGGGAAGGCTGATCGCCCGGGGCGGCTACGACGAAGACCTGGGCACCGTCCACACCGCCGCGGAGGAGTCCAGCCTTCTCGAGGCGATCAGCCAGTTCCGCGACCGGGTTGCGGAAATTATCACCCCGGTGTCCGACACCTCCCCCGAGGAAACGATAACCCTCAGCGTCGGTAAGATCATCGAAAAACTGAGCGGACTTTCCGGCTGGGGTGTCGCACACGCGGATGGCGCCACCACCGACGAGCGGCGCCGCCTGGCCCGCCGGCGCGCCTACGACGCAGCGGAGGTGGACTTCCTCGACCGCCTCGAGGAAACATTCTATCCAAAGGTCCTTCTGGACGCCCTCTCGTACAAGCAGGTGGTCGCTCTGGTCCGCGGCTACCTCTTCGTTTCCAGGGAGGAGTTGCGGCCCGGCGACGAGACCTACGGGGTAGCGCTGCGCCTGACCCCGGAGGGAATTCGCCTCCTGGCCGGCCTTCTCTTCACGAAGCTCAGCTCTCGATAACCCGATGGTCGGATCGTATCCTCTTTGATATCCGTATGGAATGTGTTTAACCTCACATTACCATTATTAGGCGGTGTAAATAGCATGGAATTTACCCCTTGTGCGCACTCCGAATTTAAACGGGGACTGCGACATTACGATCGATTCTGGTGCAGGCTCGGGATCAAGCCTCCTTTGGCTGGTTTGACCATTGCCGACTTGGGTTGCGGCCACGGTTCGATGTGTTTCCGGCTGGCACGCGATGGGGCGGCGCGCGTGGTCGGGACAGACATCAACGCAGGTGTTATCGAATATGCCCGCTGTCAGTTGACTGAAAATTATCCTGATTTACGGGACAAGATACATTTTCATCACGGAGAATTCGCCACTTACGATAATACCGTCAGCTTCGATTATGTCGTTTCCAAAGATACTTTTGAGCATGTGAACGATCCGGGACGATTGCTGGATGATATCCGTCGGCGTTTGAAACCAGGCGGATTGCTCTTTCTGGGTTTCGGCCCGCTCTACAACAGCCCGTTGGGTGATCACCACGGAGCAGAGATATTCTTGCCCTGGGGGCATGTGCTGTTCGAGAATTGGCTCGTGACCCGGTTAAATCGAAGACGCACCAACAAGATCAAATCAATTTGCGATCTTGGAATGAATGGGCTCTCATACGAAACATACAAACGTCTGCTTGCTCATTGCGGCCTTACGCTCATCCATCGAGCGGTCAACCGCGGCGAAGGTTCGGGGTTGATTGTCCGGTTGATATACAGATTGTTTTTGGCCCTTAGCGGCATCCCCGCTCTGGGTGAATATCTGACAATAAATCTCTATGCCGTCCTTCGTAAACCGTTCTGACCACTTTGCGTCAAACGATTATACCGATGTCCGAGCTCTTCGACAGCCTGCCACCGCCCGACGAGCCACTGGCGTACCGGATGCGACCGAGGGCGCTCTCCGACGTCGTCGGCCAGGATAGTGTAATCGGCCCCGGTACACCGCTGCGCATAGCGGTCGAACGCGGCAGGCTCCCAAGTCTGATTCTATACGGCCCCCCGGGGACCGGTAAGACCACCATCGCCCTGGCGGCGGCGGCCCAGGTCGGGGGCCGGGTGGCCCGTCTCAACGCGGTGACGGCCAAGGTTGATGACGTGCGCCGGGTGGTCCGGGAGGCCAAACGCGCCCGGCAGGCCCGGCTCAGGAAGCCGGTCGTGCTATTCATTGACGAGATCCACCGCTTCAACCGCGCCCAGCAGGACGCTCTATTGCCCTCGGTGGAGGCCGGCGTGGTGACCTTCATCGGGGCCACCGTGCACAACCCCTACACCAGCATAATCGGGGCCCTCCTCTCCCGCTCGTTGGTCCTGGAGCTGATGCCTCTCGAGGCGGCGGATATCCGGTTTCTCCTACAGCGCTCTCTGGACGATGGGGAGCGCGGCCTCGGTGGGTATCAGATCAAGGTAGCCGACGGATTTTTGGATCGCCTGGCCCATTACGCCGGAGGGGATGCCCGGCGCGCGCTCGCGGCGTTGGAGCTGGCAACCGTAACCGCCACGGCCGACGAGAACGGGACGATCATCCTGGGTGTTGAACAAGCGGATCGTGTCGCCTCCGAGCAGAGCCCCCTCCACGACCGCGCCGGTGATTTCCACTACGATCGCATCTCGGCCTTCATCAAGAGCATGCGGGGCGGCGATCCCGACGCCGCGATCTACTGGATGATGCTGGCGCTGGAGGGTGGCGAAGATCCACGTTTTATCGCCCGGCGAATCGTCATCTGCGCCTCGGAAGACGTGGGGAACGCCGATCCGCTTGCGCTCACGGTGGCGGTGGCGGCGGCCCAGGCCCTGGAGCTGGTCGGTTTGCCCGAGGCGACCTTCAACCTGGCCCAGGCCGCTATCTACATAGCATCGGCCCCCAAGTCCAACGCCTGTGGCACCGCCATGCTCGGTGCGCGGGATGAGGTGAAGAAAAACCCGGCTCACCCGGTGCCATCCCATCTGCGGGGAACCGGCTACCGGGGGGCGGAGAAGCTGGGCCGCGGCGAGGGTTACCTCTACCCCCACGACCACCCCGACGCCTTCGTCTGCCAGGTTTACCTGTCCGAGGACGCGCCTCGCTTGTACTTTCCCAAGGAGTTGGGCGGGGAGATCGAGATAAAAAAACGTCTGGCCCGCTGGTGGCCGGAGAGATTCCGACCGCCCGGGGAAGGCGCCTGTTCCGAGGAGAGGGAGGGTGAATCTTGATCCCCCAAGGCGGAGGGAAAGCCCGGTCAATGAGCGCAGAGATTAATGTGGGCTTTCCCACTTGATTTGTTTTCCTCAGAGAACCATAATGGTACTTCGGTCTAGCGGAGTGAAGCATCTTTTAAGGGAGGGTTGTGAAATGCGTAAACTGACGGTTCCTGCGTTGTTGTTAGTCTTGATCCTGGCCTTCACGGGCTGCGAGGACGATGGGAACGGCGACGCGGATAACGGTGACTCCGAGCCCGTAGGGGATGAGGATTTGGTCTACAAAACCGAGGAGAGCCTGGTAGATACCTTCATCAAAGCGGCGAATAACCAGGACAAAGAGACATTCTTCAACCTCTTCTACGATGAGGCTACGGCGGACGCGGTCTGGGAGCGGATCACCGAGAGCGAACTAACCTTTTCTCCGGGTTATCACATCGAGGACGGTCCCTTCGGCAGGCACGTCATCTTCGACAGCGCCCGCTGGGAGGGTTTCGATACCTACGAACAGCAGCTCTACGTCAGCGACGATCCCGCGTTGGGCGGGGGCTGGATAATCAACGGCCAGGATTACGAGTTCGTCGTTATAGAGGACACTGAAGAGGTCGTTGAGACGGAGGATGTGGAGCCGGAGCTGTAAGCCGACTCCCCGAATCCCTCTTGCCTTTCAAGGCTTTTACAAGGGGTTTTGCCAGGGGCATAGCTCGCTTCGCTCGGTAAAACCCCTTGTCTTCGAGGTTCACGCATCTGTTAACGAGGAGGCATAGGTGCGCAAGTTCATGATTCTCGCGCTATTCATAGCGCTGATGTTCGGTTTCGCCGGCTGCGGCGATGAGGCCGAGGAGGAGGAAGAGGCTGAATTAGATATATCCACCATCGAGAAAGCCGTTGACACCTTCATCGAAGTGGTCGAGGATAAGGACAAAGACTTGTTGACGAGTCTCGTCATTGATGAGCAGTACGTTGATGTGCTCTGGCCGCTGATTGACGAGCTGGGGCTGACCATCACCGGCGGCTACGAGCTCGAGGAGGACGCCTTCGGCACGACGGTGATCTTCGAGGACGCCCGTTACGTCGAAGACGGGTGGGACTATGTCTTGGAGCTCATGTTCTCCGAGGACAAGGGCAAGTGGCTCATCTCCGGCTACCTGACCATGCTCGCTCCGAGCGGCGGGGATGACGATGACGAGGAGGAGACGGAGGATGCCGATGAAACCGCGGCGCTGGAAGAGGCCGCATTGGAGTACCTGAAAGCGAATTACACCAGCGCCGTCAAGGCCGTCTCGGACAACTACGCCGGGGGTGACTTCGGCGGCGACGTTCAGTACTACATCCACTTCGTGGACGGGAAGTTCGACAAGATACACTCCGTGGCCACGGGGCATGGCGACGACCGCGCCTACAACAACGAGGAGTTGCGCGCCGAGATGGGCGCTTTGGTGGAGACCTTCGAGGTGGACGTGCCCGGCGAAGTCAACGTCTTCTGGGTGATGGAGTTCCCCTTCTAATTGACGTATTCTGGATAGCGGGGTCGCCACAGCGGCCCCTTCTTCTTTCTTGGCCCATCATCGGCGATGGTTTATACTAGAGGTGATGCTCGACCCAAAGCCGAAAGCCACATTTTTTATCCGATTACCGGTCTGGGTTTGCCTGGCGACCCTTCTGGCCGGTTGCCGCGACCTGGATGAGGAGCGCTCCATGCGCGCCTTGGCCTATGCCGACGTCCTCGACGAGGTGACCCTGATCCTCCGGGTGGAGAGGTTGGCCTACCCAGTGCTGCTAGAGGAGCTGTCCGCCGTGCAGATCCAGCTCCGCCGGGAGGTCTCCCGCTGGCCCACCGAGCAGCTCCTGGCAGTCCTCCGTCTCTACCCCGATACCCCCGAGGCCAGGCAGGCGATCAACGCCGAGGGACGCCGTCTCGATGATCTCGAGGCCGCGCTCCTCCTGGAGGCCGAGGAGGAGTTGGCTAAACCCGATCCACCCAGGCCGGTGGACGACGCCTTCGATCGTGATCTGAGAATGGTCGCCACTTTCATCCCCAAGGAGCGGTTCAACTCCCTGGTGCGGGACGGCCTCGACGAGCGGACGGTGCTCCTCCTCGCCGAGTACGACATTGAGCGTCGGACGGAGGGTCTCTCGTGGCATGAGATCGTGGGTAGACTTTCCTCGAGTCTCTCCGAGTACACCCCGGTCGCCGCGGCTTACCGCAGGACAAACCGGGAGATCCAGGAGCGGCTCGAAGCGGTTGCCCGGTACCTCGATAATCTAAAAGACAGGGATAACCCCTTCTCCTCGGAGCACCTGCGCGAGTAATCCCTTGGCTTCACATCCCCTCACCCACATCTTCTCTCCCGCCGGTTCCCTGGCCGGGCTCCTGGCTGGATACGAGGAGCGGCCCGCCCAGACCCGGATGGCTGACGCCGTTGCCCAAATTCTCGAGGTGGGCGGCAGCCTCATGGTCGAGGCCGGCACCGGCACCGGAAAGAGCCTGGCCTACCTGATCCCCCTTCTGTCACGTGCGGACGTGAGTAACAAGGCGGTCGTCGCCACCAACACCATCGCCTTGCAGCAGCAGCTCCTCGCCGCCGACATCCCCCTGGCCCTGGGCGCCCTGGGGATCGAGGTGAAGGTGGCCCTCCTCCTCGGACGGGGGAACTACCTCTGCCTGCGCAAGCTCAACCGGCAGCAGCTCCTGGGGCTCTTCTCCGACGCCGATTCGGCCGAGAGGCAGCGAATCCTCTTTGAGATCGCCCCGACCCTGGTGCGGGGAGAGCGCTCCGAACTGCCCTTCGCCATGTCAACCCAGGAGTGGAAGCTGGTCGCCTCCTCCGCCGATGGATGCGCCGGCGGACACTGTCTCTACAGCGGTGAGTGTTTCTTCCAACGGGCCAGGCGCCGGGCCCAATCCACCGCCGTGGTGGTTACCAATCACGCCCTGCTTCTCTCTGACGTCATTCTGCGGTCGGAGGGGGCGGCGATCCTCCCCGATTACGCATATCTGATGATTGACGAGGCGCACCGCCTCGAAGGCGTCGCAACGGATCAGTTCAGCCGGAACGCTTCTCTAGGCCGGTTACGGAACACTATCAACGACCTCTACTCGCCGGTTCGACGCACCGGAAGCCTCGCCGGTCCGGTGATGGGCGAGGCGCTCAATGGCGACGAGCTGGGGAGGAGATTCGCCAAGGTCCTATCCGCCGGCGAGGGACACTTCGCCCTGCTCCACGCCGGTCTCGGCCCCGGAGGTGAGGGGGAGCAGCGCATCATTCGGAAACCGCTCTCCTTCGACGCCGGGCTGGACGCAGAGCTGTGCCGGGTGTCCGCCTGGTTGGAGGGTCTGGCTGAGGAATCGGATGGGGACGAGGCCCTCGAGGTGGGAGGGGCGGTAAAATTATTACGTGGTTACCGTGACGACCTCTTGGGGTTGGAGGAGAGGCGTTGGGAGAGTTTCGTCTACTGGGCGGAAGGTCTTCACGATGCCGCGCGCTTGCAGCTTCGGGCCGCGCCCATCGAGGTCGGACCGATCCTGGAGAACCATCTATGGCCCATGCCCGAGGTCGTCGTGGCCACGAGCGCCACCCTCACCGTGGGCGGTGATTTTTCTTACCTCTCCACCCGCCTGGGATTCCCGCCCGGCGAGGAGATCGTTCTGCCCCCGACCTTCGACTACACCACCCAGGCGGCCCTCTACCTCCCCCGCCTGCCCGACCCCCGCGACGCGGGTTTCTTCAAAGAGGCCGCCCGTGAGATCCGGCGGCTGGTGGAATTGAACACGACCGGCGGGACGCTGATCCTCTTCACCAGCTACCGGACCCTGCGCGAGTTTAAAGTGGGCCTGGAGACGGACCTGTCCGGGCTTGGCTGCGAGGTGCTGACCCAGGGGGACGTGGACAAGGCGTTTCTCTTGAGGCGCTTCAAGGAGTCTCTGCGCGGCGTTCTCTTCGCCACGGCCACCTTCTGGGAAGGGGTGGACCTGCCCGGCGACGAGCTTCGGTTGCTCGTCATCACCCGGCTTCCCTTTGCCGTGCCCACCGATCCGGTGGTGGCGGCGCGCTGTGAGCGGATCGAGGAAACCGGTGGGCGCTCCTTCGACACCTTCACCGTTCCCGAGGCGGCGCTGCGGCTGCGCCAGGGCTTCGGCCGCCTGATCCGAAAAGGGACCGACCGCGGGGTGGTGGCGATCCTGGACTCTCGCATACTCACCAAGGGATACGGTGGGATAATGCTCGCGGCTCTGCCCCCGGTAAAGAGATTCTACTCCTTCAAGGAAGAAGCGCTCCGAGTCTACCTCGCCGATTGAGGGCGACCCTTGACCTACGGCTGCGTGACTTGTATCATGGGTCGCCTCTACAGCGCAGGGGAACTCATCCGAGGATAGGCGGGATGCAACTGGTGGAAAAGCTCCTCACCGTGATGCGCACCCAGGGGGCCAGTGACCTCCACGTCATCGTCGGCTGCCCTCCCCACATGCGCCTTGACGGTAAGCTGATCCCCACCAACCTGGAGCCCTTCTCCCGGGAGACGGCCAATTCCTTCACCGGATTTTTTTTATCGGCCCACGCCGGCGCCCGCGCCCGCCTGGATGAGACCGGCCAGGTGGATCTGGGTTACGAGCTGGAGGGGCACGGCCGTTTCCGGGTGAACGTCTACCGCACCGCCGATGGCCTGGCTTGCGCCATCCGGGCGATCCCCCACGTTATCCCCTCATTGGAGGAGTTGGGGCTCCCCAAATCGGTCGCCGGGCTCACAGACCTTCCCAAGGGTCTGATCCTGGTCACCGGGCCCACCGGCTCGGGCAAGTCCACCACCCTCGCGGCCATCATCGCCAAGATCAACCGGGAGAGCGCACGCCACATTATCACTCTCGAGGATCCGATCGAGTTCCGCCACGAGCAGGGCAGGTCTTTAGTCACTCAACGGGAATTGGGCACCGACTTCACCGATACCGCCACCGCGGTGCGGTCCTGTCTGCGCCAGGATCCCGACGTGATCATGATCGGCGAGATGCGCGATCTGGCGACGATGAACGCCGCGATCACCGTCGCCGAGACGGGGCACATGGCCCTGGCCACATTGCATACCAACTCGGCCACCCAGACCGTCACCCGGATCATTGACGCCTTTCCGCCCGACCAGACACGGCAGATCCGCATCCAGCTCTCCTTCTGCCTGGAAGCGGTGATCAGTCAGGTGCTCATGCCGCAGAAGGAGGGCGCGGGGCGCATACTGGCAACCGAGATCATGATCGCCACCCCGGCGGTTCGGACGCTCATCCGTGACGGGAAGGAGCACCAACTCTACTCGGTGATCCAGGCTGGTCAATCCCACGGCATGCACACCCTCAACAGCTCGCTCTTCACCATGATCGAGGCCGGACTGGTGGACCGGGAGGTTGCCCTGGAGACTTCGAACCGCCGCGAGGAACTGGCCGAGCATCTAGCTGATGCGCCGATGACGTAGGATATCCCATGGGGTTTCTCCTGGCGCTTGCGAAGACGCGCGGCCGGTTGGGTCGAGCCCTGAGGGGCTTGGCGGGTGGTCGCCTCGACGATGAAACCGCCCGTGAACTCGAGGAGGCGCTGATCCTGGCCGATACCGGCCCGACCGTCGCGTCCGAGTTGGTGGAACGTCTCCGCGGACTTTGTGTGAAGAGCAAGACGGACCCGAGAGAACTGCTGGCCGAGCTGATCGCCGAGAGGCTGCCCGTGGCGCCGCCGGTCTACGACGGCCCTATCCCGGAGATAATCCTCCTGGCCGGAGTCAACGGCACGGGGAAGACAACCACGGCCGCCAAGTTGGCCGCCCGGTACTCACACGCCGGTCGCCGGGTGCTCCTCGCCGCCGCCGACACCTACCGGGTAGCCGCTGGGGAGCAGCTCGAGATCTGGGCTGCTCGTGCCGGTGTACCGCTCGTAAAACACACCGAGGGCGGTGACGCCGCCGCGGTGCTCTTCGACGCCCTCCAAGCGGCGAAGGCCCGGGGAGTCGAGGTCGTCATCGCCGACACCGCCGGGAGAATGCACACCAAGTCCCACCTCATGGAAGAGCTCGGAAAGCTCCGCCGTGTCGTGGGTAAAATGTTCGGCAAGCATCCGGTGCAAACGGTGCTCGTTCTCGACGCAAGCGGCGGGCAGAACGGCCTCTTTCAAGCCAGAGCCTTCCTCGAAGGCGCCGCGTGCAACCGGATCATTCTGACCAAACTTGACGGGACGTCCAAGGGCGGTTTCGTCCTCGCCATCGCCGCCGAGACCAAACTTCCGGTGACTTACGTGGGAACCGGTGAGGCTCTCGGCGATCTGGAGCCCTTCAATCCCAATCAATTCGCCAGGGCCATGGTCGGCCTGGACTAAACGGTAACCTCTCCATTCCAAAGGGAACCTATGAAACTAGAAAACTTTCGCAGCCAGGACAAGGAGGCCATCTCCTCCATCCTCTCCACCGATCGTCCCTGGGCGTCCTACGCTCTGAGTGATCTTTCCGATCTACATTTCGGCCTCTCACGTTACTACGTGAACGGTCCCAATCTGATGCTGGTGTACGAGGTTCTCCAGCCGCCGGCTCTCTTCCTCTACGGCGGTACCGGCGCACTCCGCTTCATCTGTTCGTTCCTCCCCGCGGGTGACTACAACGCCTCCTTCATCGGCGAGCCCGAGGCGATCTTCTCCGAGGGCACCAATGTTGTTCAGCTCAGGCGCATGCTCCGGATGATGCAGGATCTGAAGGATAAAACCTTCGACATAGGGGTGGCCGAGGAGCTTGGAGCCAAGGATTCCGAGGCCATCACCGCCCTGATGGTTCACTATCCGGATAACTCCTTCCACAAGGATCAACTGGCCTATCCCTTCGCCGGCATCTATCTGGACGACCAGCTCGCGGCCTGCGCCGGGACGCACGTGGTCAACGCCGACGAGCGGGTCGCCTGCATCGGCAACGTGGTGGTCCACCCCGAGTACCGCCGCCGCGGCTTCGCCCAGCAGGTAATCGGCAAGGTGCTGACCCTCCTGGCTGACCAGGCCGACCTGGTGACCCTCAACGTTGCGGTGAAGAACAAGGAGGCGGTCGAGCTTTATCAGCGGTTGGGTTTCTCCACCCACTGCCGCTTCAACGAGGCGGATATCAACCTGCCCGAACCTGTCGAAGAATAACCTCGGACGGTCATGGAAGACCGACCCCTGGTTCTGTTCACCCCGGGCGATCCCAACGGGATCGGTCCCGAGTGTCTGGTCAAGGCCTGGGACCGAATTTTCCGGCTTTGCCGCCCGGTGATCGTGGGGGCTGTGCGGCCCCTGGCAGCCGCGGCGGACGTGGCCGGTGTCCAGGTGGAGTTCCAGCTTCTGGCGGACCTGCGGGATGCCCGCCCGACGATGGATGGAATCGCCATCCTGCCGGTGGAGGGGACCGACACCGAGCCCCGCTGGGGTGTGGTGGATGCAAAAGCCGGGGAGGCGAGCTTCCGCTGGCTGGAGCGGGCGGTCCAACTCTGTCTGGAGGAGACAAGGGGTTTTAACCCCTTGCCCACTATCCTGGTAACCGGTCCCATCTCCAAACAGGCCTGGGCGCTGGCCGGAATCCCTTACGCCGGGCACACCGGTTATCTGGCCGAACGATGCGGCGTGGCGGGTCGTGAGGCGATGGCCTTCGTCTCACCGCGAATAAACATCGTCCTAGCCACAACGCATATCCCTTTGGCCGAGGTTGCCCGTCAACTGACCACGGAGCGCATCGTCCGCGTTACCCTCCTTTTCCGCGACTTTTTGCAGAAACGATTGAACCGCGAGCCGAGGCTGGCCCTCTGCGGCCTCAACCCCCACGCCGGTGATTCCGGCGTCATCGGCGACGATGAGGCCCGGATCGTCGTCCCGGCGGCGGAAGAACTAGGAGTTGAAGGGGTTGATATTTCCGGTCCCTTCGCCGCCGACACACTGTTCACACCAAAGAACCTGGAGCGCTACGATGGCTTCGTCGCCCTGTACCACGACCAGGGGCTGATCCCGGTGAAGCTGTTGGCCTTCGACTCCGCGGTCAACGTAACCTTGGGCCTGCCCTTCCTGCGCACGAGCCCCTCCCACGGCACCGCCTTCGATATCGCGGGGAGGGGGATTGCCCGGTCGGAGAGCCTCCTGGCCGCTGTTGGTTGCGCGGTCAACTCATGAGGCTCTACATTGAAAGCCAGGGCTGTCAGATGAACGAGCGGGACGCCGAGCGCCTGGCCGGCGGCCTGTTGAACGACGGCTGGCGACTGGCGAAAAATCCCGCCGAGGCGGATTTAATCTTGGTCAACGCTTGCAGCGTCCGGGAGAAGGCGGTCAACCACGCCCTGGGACGCCTGCGGCAGCTCTTCGGCCTGACCCGGAAAAGACCGAATCTCCTCTTCGGCCTCACCGGCTGCCTGGCCCAGCACCTCGGGACCGAGGCCCGTGAAATGGTCCCCCGGCTGAACCTGTTGACCGGTCCCGGCGCGATTAAGCGGCTTCCTGTCCTCATCAAAACCCTGCACGGACCGGATGATTTCGCCTTTGATCTCGACCCGGCTGACGATCTTACGCCGGTCTTCGATTCCGAAGGCGATTACCGCTCGGCCCATCCGGCCATCGGCCCCCACGCCGCCTTCGTGACCATCATGGAGGGCTGCGACAACCGTTGCGCCTACTGCGTAGTACCCTACCTGCGCGGCCCCGAGGCGAGCCGCGCTCCCGAGGTGATCCTGGCCGAGGTGGAGCATCTGACCCAAAAGGGCTTCTCGGAGATCATCCTCCTCGGCCAGAACGTGAACTCCTACCGATCGAACAGTTACCGCTTCCCGCGCCTCCTGCGCGAGGTCGCCCGGATACCCGGCATCCGGCGCGTCCGCTTCATCACCAGCCACCCGAAGGATCTGAGCCGGAAGTTGATGAAGGTCATGGACTCGGAGCCCGCCGTATGCGAACAGCTTCACCTGCCGTTGCAGTCGGGATCGGACCGTATTTTACGGGCGATGGGCCGGGGTTACACGACCGGCCACTATCGTAAACTCGTCCAACTGGCGCGGGAGCTGGTCCCAGGTCTCACGCTGACCACGGACCTGATCGTCGGCTTCCCCGGTGAGAGCGAGGAAGATTTTCAGCAAACCTTGGAATTGGTGCGGGAGATCGGCTTCGATTCGGCCTTCATGTTCAAATACTCCCCCCGCCCGGGCACTCCGGCCGCCGAGCTGCCCGACGACGTACCGCCGGAGACCAAACAGGAGAGGCTGGTAAAAATCATCGGGGCGGTGACGGAGTCGGCCTTCCGGCGCAACCGGGAGCTGGTGGGCGAGAGGTTAGAGTTGATCGTCGAGGGAACGGACAAGCGTGGCGAGCCCTACGGCCGCACGCGCGGTGGCAAGCGGGTCAAGCTACCCGGTGAGATACACAGACCGGGTAGCGTATGCGTTGCGGAGATCACCGGCGCCGGACCCCGATCCCTCACCGGCCGCCAGGTGGAGGCTTAATCAAATGGAGCGGCTCCAAATCGTTCTCATCCTCCTTTTGACCGCCGGACTGGCCGCCGCCTTCGTGGTGGAGCCGGAACTTTACGGGAGTTACCGCTTCGTTTTCGCCAACACGGAGTACGACACGCCTCCCGCGCCCCGATCCGACGAGCGCAGCTACCTTCTACAGCGCCTCGAGGTCAGCGTTCGCTGGCCGCTCCTGGACTGGGTTGTCCTCGAGGCCGGTCTGGAGCTGGAGCACGATGTCTCGGACGCCCTGGAATATGATTCGGGGAATTGGGATAACTTCCGCCTGAACCCCCGTCTGCGCCTGGAGGCCGGTTTCGGCGACTGGGGTGTCGTTCGGCTGGGGCACTTCGATCCGGGGCTCGGCCCGGAAACCATCCACGTAGAACCCTACGACCATCCCGCCGCCGGCTTCGGCTGGTGGGGGGATAATCCGGAAATTTCCTGGTCCCTCTTCGGCGCCCGGATGGGCCGCGTGACCGAAGATACGAAGGAGGTCTTCCTGGCCGGTGGCTCGGTCTCGCCGTGGTTCGATCTGGGTGTTATCGGCTTGATTCCGCGCGTTTGGTTCGCCTACCGCCACGCGGGGGGATACGATACCGCCGGATACCAGGGATACGAGCCGCCCGACGGGGTGCGCAAGGAGGAGATCTGGAACCTGGGCGGTGGATTAGAACTTTCCTTATTCGAGAAGGCCTTGTCCCTGGGCGGCGGTTACTTCGCCAGTCTGATTCCCGATGCGGATGGCCGGGGCGAGCTGATCGAAGCCTTCCTCGGCGGCGGTTTCTGGTGGCTCGATCTGGGAGCAACGCTGTACCTGGGCAACGGCTACCGAGGTATCCGACCCTTACCCGCCCTCGTATCCGCACCGGTCGTCAACGAGGAAGATGCTGATGACATCCGGTTTCTGGATTTCAACCTTGTTCTGAACATCCCCCTGCCCTACGGCGCCGTGGGGCGCGTCGAGATGCGGCAGGGGTTTTTCTTCGACCCCGATTGGAGTCTCATAGACAACCGGAACCGGGTGACGTTGCTGCTGGATTTCGCGTTTTGATTTATGCGGAGGAAATTATCCCCCCTCTCCCTGTGGAAGAGGGTAGGGATGAGGGCTTCCTTATCGTAGGGGCCGACCTTTAGGTCGGCCCACGGGCGGGTGTGGACACCCGCCCCTACGCTGGCAGTGTAAAAAATCGGGGGAACCCCGGAGGCTTGGGGTTCCCCTTTATCGCGCCTATTTCCTGATGAGGGAGGGGGTCGGCGCTAATAGCCCATCATGCCGCCCGGCCCGGGACACATCCCAGGCTCACCGGGTCCGCCCGGTCCGGAACCCATATGGCGGCCGCCGGAGCCGGGGTGGTGCATCTGCATCTCGTCGAAGAAGACCCGCTGCTCATCGGTCAGCATACCGCGGATCTCCCGGCGCATCTCGAGATGGGCGATGAGCATCTCGGTTCCCAGCTTGTCCATGCTCTCCTTGGCTCGGCGCACGGCGTTGAGGTCCGGCTCGGGATCGCGCAACAGCTCATGGAGGGCCGTCTTGGCCTCGAAAAGCTGTTCGTGGATACCCTCCATCTCCTCCCAGTGCTCCTCGCGCATGTTCTGTATCGCTTCGAGCTGCTCGGCCGTCATGTCGGGGATGCAGGCCAGGCAGGCCTGTTCTTTAAGCCCCTCGCCTGGAGGACCTTCGCCTTCATGGTGCGGCCCCTGAGCGGAAACGGGCAGGGTGAAGAGGACTCCGAGGACAACCACCGTGATGAGGGTCAAGAGGACGGGTTTGCGTTTCATCTCTCTCCTTTTAGTTCTTCCCACCGAGGCGGGATTTCTTTTGATTAGGACCCATCTGTTTTAGTTAAATCTCTGTTGACATCCAGCGTCTTGGCGCAGTACGGGCAGTAGTTCCATCCCTTTTCCACGGGACGACCGCAGTGGGGGCACCGTTCCAGCCGAATCCCGGGGTCCCGCCGACGGATGGTCAGAAAGAGTGTAACCGCGATGCCCAGGCTCCCGATGAAGAGAAGGACCAGCGGCCAGGGGAAGGGCGGGTACGGCGGAATGCCCATCATTCCCTCCAACCGGCCCCGGAATTCGCCGGGCGGGCAGTCCCGCAGCTCCGTAAGGGCATACCGGCGCTGTCTGGGCGGCAGGCAGCGCAGGAACTCGACGGCCCCCACCTTCTCCTCCTCACTCAACCGTTCCAACCCCTCCAGAACCGGGAGCGGCAGCTCCTCGAGCTGGTAATGGCGGGCCGCTGGTCCGTGGTGCATGGGACGGTGAGGAGCCTGCCCGACTTGGTGGTGGATTGCCCTGGGGAGGAGCGCCACACCGGCGATGAGCGCCCCGAGGGAGAGAACGCCGAGGAGGATGATGATCGGCCTCTTCATCTCGGATCACCCCCCAGCTGGGTACCGCAGTGGGGGCAACCCTTCCAGAGGGAACGCACCGGCTTGCCGCACTCCGGGCACTCGGACTGGAGCCGGGTTCCGCAGTGGGGGCAGGCAAGGTAGTCGCGCTTCACGTCGTCGCCGCAGGCCGGACAGAGCAGCCGCACCCGGTTCCTCTCCCGCCGGTGGAGGTATCCGGCGAGGATGCCGAGGACGGGCAGGGCAAAGATCAGGAAGATGAGCAACATCTTTCTCCTTTCATCGCCCATTAAGCGCAAGGGTCGTGCCAGCCTTCTCCTTGAGGGGATTCTGGATGTGCATCTTGCTGATATATTGCACCTTATCTGGTTACTCCGCCCATGTCGGCCCGCCTCGAATGGTCGTATCCTTGCATATTTTAATGTAAAGAAAGGGCCCCGTGATCCGTTATCCGGGACCCGTATGTCAATCAAGTCTTTTAAAATCAAAGAGTTAACAGCTGCATGAAATCATGCGTCAACCCAGGCCGTACTTCTTCAGCTTGTACTGCATGGCGCCCCTGCCGATCCCCAGTATCTTGGCGGCCCGCTGGACCACACCCCCAGCCTCGATCAAGGCACGCTCGAGCATCCGCCGTTCCAGCCTCTCCACCGCCTCGTCCAGACCCATCCCCTCCGTCGGCTCCGGGGGCCAGTCCGTACCGTCCACGCCCACGATCTCGGCCGGAAGCTCCTCCGGGGTTATCTCCTCCCCCTGGCTGAGGATCACGAGACGCTCGCAGAGGTTGGCCAGCTCCCGAACATTGCCGGGCCAGGTATGGTTCAGCAGGGCGCGGCGCGTCTCCGGTGCGAATCTCCGCGAGGGCAGCCGGTGCGCCGCCGCCGCCTGGTTCAGAAAATGCCGCGCCAGGAGGAGCACGTCCTCGCCCCGGTCCCGCAGGGAGGGAAGCTCGATCGTCACCACCGCCAACCGGTAGTAGAGGTCCGGGCGGAAGTCGCCGCGGGTGACCGACGCGTGCAGATCCGAGTTGGTGGCCGCCACGAGGCGGAGGTCGAGCCGCCGCACTCTCGTATCGCCCAGGCGGACCGTCTCTCCCTCCTGCAGGACCCGCAGCAGCTTTACCTGAGTCGCCGGGGGCAGCTCGCCTATCTCATCCAGGAAGAGAGTTCCCCCATCGGCCAGTTCAAAGAGACCGGGCTTGTCCTTCACCGCTCCGGTGAAAGCCCCGCGGGAGTGGCCGAAGAGTTCGCTTTCCAAGAGCTCGGCGGGCAATGCCGCCGCATGGATCGCAATGAACTCGCCCTCCCTCCCGCTGTAGCGGTTGATCGTCCGGGCGATGACCTCCTTGCCCGTGCCGCTCTCCCCGGTGAGGAGCACCGTGGCCGAGGTGGGCGAGACCCGCCGCACCGTTTCCAGCATCGTCCGCCACGCCGGTGAGTCACCGAGGGGCTCCACCTCGCCCAGTCTCTCCCTCAGGGAGGTGACCTCGTCCCGCAGTCGTTTCCTCTCGAATATCCTCTCCAGGATCAGCCCCACCGCCTCTAGATCGAAGGGCTTCTCGAAGAAATCCTCGGCCCCGGCCTTCAGCGCCCGCACCGCCGAGTCCACGTCGCCGTAGGCCGTGAGGATCACCACGGGCGTTTCGGGGTGGCTCTTCCGCAGCTCGTCGAGGAGCTCCAGACCGTTGCCGTCGGGCAGCTTGAGGTCGAGGAGAACGGCGTCGGGGGACTCGGTCAGCAACCTTCGGCGCGCCTCGCCCAGCGTGCCCGCCTGCAGAGTCCGATGGCCCCTTTGTTCCAGGCCCCGGCAGACGGCCCGTCGCAGGTTGGCCTCGTCGTCCACAACCAGGATCGTCGGCATGATCCCTCCGTAAACGGCGGCTTCGGTGTGTATCCTGAAAGTGAAAACAAGGGTTTAAACCGAGCGAACCGAGCGGAGCGAGCTATGCTCCCGGCAAACCGAGCTATGCCTCTGGCAAAATCCCTTGTCTCAGGAGCTGACCACCCCTCACGGCTCGTTGGATCGGATGGTTCAGCGGGGGTTGCCCGAGGCGGCCCAGTTGACCAGTCTGGTCAGTCCCCCGCGCAGATCGAGTTTGGGCTCCCAGCCCAGCTCTTTTCTGATCCGGCGACAGTCCAGGGATATCCGCTTTACCTCGCTGGGCTCGGGGGCGTGGGCCGGCTTGCCCCGGAAGCCGGTCAGCGAGGCCAGGTGATCGTAGATCTCCAGGACGCTGGTCTCGAGACCCGTGCCCACGTTGTAGGTCCGGCGCGCGGCCCGCGAAGAGGTGGCGGCGAGCCACACCGCCTCGACCACGTCGCCCACGTAGACGTAGTCCCGTGTGTTGGTGCCGTCGCCGTTGATGACCGGCTGCTCCCCGGTGCGCATCAAGCCGGTGAAGATGGCGCAGACTCCGGCCTCTCCCTTCTCATCCTGGCGTGGCCCAAAGACGTTGCCGGGCCGGATTACCGCATAATCGAGGTCGTGTTCGACGGCGTACAACCGCAGGTAGTGCTCCACCGTCAGCTTGCTGATGCCGTAGGCGCTTATCGGCCGGATGGGGTGGTCCTCGTCACAGGGATGGTACTCCGGTTCCCCGTAGCCCGCCCCGCCGGTGGAGATATAGACCAGGCGCCGAACCCCGTGGGTGGCGGCGAGGTGGATCACGTTGAGGGAGCCGATGATGTTGTAGCGCGCGTCGAGGAGGTGGTCCCCACATCGGACCCGGACCTGGGCCGCGGCTTGGATCACCAACTCCGGGGCGAAGGTCTCGAAGAGGTTCCGGAGTGTGCCGGTGGGGCTCGGCGCATCGCTTGTATTCCCCCCGAGGGAGATGTCTATCTCGCTGAAACCCCAATCCGGATCGAGGTTGTGCCGGTGGCCGGTGTATAGGTTGTCCACCACGTGGACCCGGTGGCCCCCGGCGGCGAAGCGGTCAGCGATGTGGCTGCCGATGAACCCGGCGCCGCCCGTAACGAGTACTCGCACTTGAGCCCCTTTCCCGTCAGATGTTTGCAGACCTAAAAGGAGAGCCTGTCGCCCTCCAAAGCAAACGACGCACCCGCATTATAGCACCCACCGTGGAGACCTACAAAACCGCTCCCCGTCAGTACTTGAACTTCCACCTGAGGTCGAGGCCGTACCCCTGTTCTCCCTCTTCCTCCACCGTCGTACCCAGCAGGGAGAGTTTGTCGGTGATGAAGTACTCCACCGAGAAACTCTCGTTGCCCTCGGCGAGCATGTCCCGGGAGTAGGAGACGTAGAGGTCCCGGAAGATGTATTTCCCCATGGTGATGTCGAGGCGGTCTATCTCCCCCGATTCGGTGATGCCCTCGACCTTGAGGGTGTCCAGCCCCACGGCCTCGCGGGCGAGGCGCTCGAGCTTGGCCTCGATGAAGCTCGCCAGAAGGAACGCAGCCTGACCGGTGGCGTGCTTGGTTGCTCCTTCCGCACCCTGTTCCGAGAGCATCCGTTGGTAGTCGCCCCAGGTCATGTCCAGGGCGATCAGCATGATGATGTCGCGCTCCGGCCACTCGGGGTACTCGGCGCAGGAGAGGGTTATCTCGGGTTCCGAGAGCTTGCCGCCGACGTTGACGACCAGGGTGAGGCTCTCGGTTGTCTGGCTCGCCGTTTGCCGGCGCATTCGGCTCGAGGCTTGAATCGAAAGACGCGGGTCCGGTGGGACCATGCGATCGAAGCTGATCGTCCCGGAGTCCAGGTCGAAGGCCTTGTCGAGAAAGTAGACGCTCCCGCGCTTGGTCTCCAGTTCGCCGCCCAGGGCCAGGTTTCCGCCCACGAGCGTCAGGCGGAGATCGGCTCCCACCTCCAGATCGGCCAGGTCCGACCGCACCCAGAGGTTCTTCTCGGCGACGATCCTCAGGTCGAGCTTGAGGGGCGAGTCCGTGCCCTCGCCGGCGGGTCGGCCGGCCCGTACCGTTCCACTTTGGCCCAGGGGCAGCTCTACGTCACCCTCCACGATCTTAACCAGGCCGGTTACCGAGGTGCCGGTCGGTCCGCCCTTAACCGTGACGCCGAGGTCGAGGGTTCCGCTGAAGACATCGGCCAGGTTCCTCACCTGGAGACCCTCACCGATGAGGGTAACTTCTCCGCTGAACGGTTCCGCTCCGTAGGCCAGGGTCCCGGAACCGGTCAACGACCCCTCACCGATAAGACACGCCAGGCTGTCCAGCTCGATGGTCTCAGGCGTAACCGTCAGGTCCAGAATGAGATCGTCCAGGATGAGGTTGTAGTCGTAGAGATTCAGCCTCCGGGCCGTAAGGCGGACCAACCCATCGGCCTGGGGGCCGTCTATGGGACCGGAGATGAGGCCTTGAGCCGTCAGGCGGCCGTCCTCGAAGGCCACGTAGTCCGGGAGAAAGGGCATTTCGTCCAGGGGGAAGTCGTACACGCTGAAGTAGAGCTCGAAGGGCCTCCCGCCGGTGGTAAGTCCGATCCTGCCCAGGGCGTCCAGCGAACCACCCACGAGGGAGGCGTCCAGACCGACGAGGCGCACCTCCGAGCGGGTGAGCTCGGCTTCCAGACTCAAGTGGTCAACCTGGAACCCCTCGGTGCCGATTCCCCTGGCGGTGACCTTCAGGTCCCCCAGCTTCGTTGGATCGCCGCCGGCGGGCAGTGGCTCGACACCGCTCAGGGCGTTGACCAGTTGGAAGAGGTTCGCGTCGGGGAGAATGTTCAGGTTGAGTTCCAGATTGTGGAGGTGGTAGCGGCCGTAGGAGACGGCGGCCAGGACAAGTTCCAGATCCATCCGGGATTCGACGGGCCTCCCCGACAGCTCCAGATTCAGCCTGGCCAGGCCACTCACCGGCTCTTCGGTGAGATTCAGCGCGGCGTTCAACGCCCCCAGATCAATCTCCGGGGCCCCCAGCGATGCGGTCAGCTCCTTATCTTCGAAGACGTACGTTCCCTCCAGGGTGAGGGTTCCGGCGGTGGATATCAATTCAAGCTCCCCCACCGTCAGGCTGTCCTCGGTCAGCTCCGTGATGAAAGGACGGGCGTTGAGCAGGTCCAACTCGCCATAGATGGCGTGGAGGATCTCGGTCTCGAGGATGATCCCGGAGTCCAGTAGCTTGAAGCGTCCCCGGTACATCAGTGAGGTTTCGTCGTCCAGGACGAGGTGGAGCTTTTCGATCTCTCCGCTCATCCCGGTGAGGTTCACGCGCCCCTCCAGCTCTTCGAAGGTTCTCCCGGCGACCGTGATGTCCGCCAGGTGCACATCGCCCCTGAAGGTCGGTTCGTCCGAGAGCCAGAGCTCACCCTTGACCCGCGTCTGCCCCACGCGATTTTCGCCCAGCCCCGAGTTCCGGGCGGTCAGGTCGAAGAGGAGGTTCTTTAGTGTGCTCCCCTCCCCCGTTGAAGTCAGGAAAAGACTACCGTTGAGCTGGGCCCGTTCGGTGGTGAAACCGGCGAAGGCGCCCTGGGAGAGCAACAGCTCAAAGCGCGTTTCCAGATCGGTTATCGGGCCCGCCAGGGTGGCGCGAAAGTCGAGCCGTCCCGCCATCTCCTCATCACCCACGAGTCCGCCGAATCGGTTCAGGGACACGCCGTGGCCGTCGAAGGCGAAGGCCAGCTCGTTATCCGCGATCCGGCCGTGAAAGTTTATCCGGCCACCTCCCAGGCGAAGAAGCCCCTCGGTGACGACGAAGTCGTTGAACGTTCCGTGGCCCGACAGGCGGAGCTGATCGATGCGCAGCCCCTTCAACCGGCTGGGGAATAATTCTAACTCGGTGCTCAGGCTTCCCGCGGCGTCGCCGTTCCCGTTGACGGTCAGGCGCCCGTTGAAATCGCCGGGAAGGTCGGCCAGTGTGATTGGAGCCAGCTCGGCGGGGTCGAGGCCGTAGAAATCCACCTCGGCCCGGATCACCGGCTGTTCCTGGGAAAGGTCTATCACCGCCGTGCCGGTCGCCCTGCCGCCTCCCCGGTGCAGATTGAACTCGTCCACGACGAACCGATTATCCGCATACCCGCCGCGCAGCTCGAACTCGTCGAGGAGGTACCCGGCGGCGTTGGGGTTGCGCAGCTTCAGTACGAGCTGGACCCGGGGGTCGGTAAAGCTGCCGTCGAGACGGACGGCGATCTCGGCGTCACCGCTCGGGTCCAGCTCCCCGAGACCGATGCGTCGGAGCTCGGCCAACGAGAAGTGGGGCGAGAAGACATCGAGATCCATCCGTTCCTGTTTCGGCTCCAGCTCGCCGTTCAGGTAGAAAAGGGACGAGGGGAGGGCCAGGGAAAAGCCGTTGAACTTGAGGGGTCCGTGGAGGATGATCGTCAGATCGCCCGAGGCCCAGAAGGACTGGCCCCCGAACAGGTTCGTTCTTCCTCCCAGGGCGAGCCCGGTGAGAAATACATCCTCGTTTTCGAGGAACAGGGTCACCTTCCCCGAGAGGTTGTTGAATTCGAGATCCTCCTTACCCTCATCGAGGTAGTCATAGCGGAAGAGGGCGTTTACCAGCCTGGCGTCCTCGATGAACAAAGGAGGTTTTTCCTCCCTCTGCTTCCCCCCCGCGAAGATCTCCTTCACGCTTAAACGGCCCCCGCTCATCTGCTCCAGCCTGACCTCGGCTCCCACCACCCTGGTCACCTCGAGCCTCATCTCGCCGGCCAGCATGTCGAAGGGATTGTATTCGACCTCGGTCTCCTTGACCACGAGGAAGTATGGCTCCTTGCACTCGGGCGGGTTGGCGATGGTTACGTCATGTATCGTGGCGCTGGTGAGGAGGATGCCCTCCAGGCCACCGATAGAGAAATCCGCATCGTATATTTCACAGAGGGAATCCTCAACGATCTGGACGATCCAGGCCTTGGCGAAGGGAGTTTGCAGTATGATGAGGATCAATATCAGCAGACCCAAAATGGAGCCGGCGACCCAGAGGATGACCTTGAGGATGATACGCAGCCAGCGGGGCGTCTGCTTACGCCGAGCGCGCAACCATCCGGTCGCCCGATCCTTTACGTTCTTCAAGGTCATATGGCTTCAGTTTGGGTTCATCGGTGCGGTCAAGGGTATCACGACGCCCGCCGGGTGGCAATCCGGAGGGTTGACGGACCTCCCGGCCGCCGGTATAATCCATCGGTGATCAGGGTAAACTGCAACCGTCGTCACCGCGAGGAAAGATGGACCTCACGATTCTTCTCTACTCCGTAATCTGCCTGGGCGCCCTCGGGATGCTGTTCGGCTTCGCCCTGGCCATGGTAGCCAAGAGGTTCGGTGTCGAGGTTGACCCCAAGGTGGCCGAGATACTCGATGCGCTCCCCGGCGCCAACTGCGGAGCCTGCGGCTACCCCGGCTGCTCCGGTTTTGCCGAGGCAGTGGCCACCGGCAAGACGCCGGTGACCGGTTGCACCCCCGGTGGTAACGCCGTGATAGAGATCGTCTCCAGGATCATGGGCGTCGAGGCCACGGGCGGCCGGAAGATGATGGCCGTCGTCCGCTGCCAGGGCTCAGGAGACCGGGCCAAGGATGCCTTTACCTATTACGGCGTTCCCCGGTGTTCGGTTGCCGAAACCCTGGACTCGGGGCACAAGGCCTGCGTCTACGGCTGCCTGGGCTTCGGCGACTGCGTGGAGGCCTGCCCCTTCGACGCCCTCTTCATGAGCTCGGGCGGATTGCCGGTGGTCATCGAGGAGAAGTGTACCGCCTGCGGCGCCTGCGTCCGCGCCTGCCCCCGGGGGATCATCGAGATCATCTCCGCCGACGAGCCGATCTTCCTCGGTTGCGTCAGCCGCGCGCGGGGCAAAACAGTCAAGGACGCCTGCAAGGTGGGCTGCATCGGCTGCTCGATCTGCGCCAAGGAGAAGGGCAACCCCAAGGGCGGGATCGAGATGGACGGGACCCTACCGGTGCTGGACTACACGCACGAGGGCCGCGACTTCTCCGATCCCCTTCGCGCCTGCCCCCAGTCCTGCTTCGTCCGGCGACTGCCCGCCGTGGAGGACGAAGTCCAACAAGCCTCTTGACACCGTTTGCGCATAGAAAAAGGGGAAGTCCCGCGGCTTCCCCTTTTTATAGCTAAGTGAGACAAGGGGATTAAATCCCTTGGTCTAAGTCACCGACTCAGTCGCCTTCCTCTATTTGCTCCAAGGCCTTGGCGGCGGCCCTCGCTTCGGCCAGGCGCCTCGAACCGGCTTCCCCCTCACCGCTCACCTTGCCGTCAACGATCACCCTCACCCGGTAACACCGTTCATGGTCGAGCCCGCTGACCTCCACCTCGTAGCTTGGGAGCTCCAGATTCCGCCGGTGGCAGATCTCCTGGAGCTTCCCCTTCGGGTTGTCCGTCGTGAAGGTTTCGTCATCGGTTACACCTAGAAGAACCCACCGGATGAAGCCGGCCACCGCTTTGTAGCCCAGTTCCAGGAAGATCGCGCCGATCAGCGCCTCGAAGAGGTCTTCGAGGAGGCCGTCCCTTTCGAAGCCCCCCGTCAGTTCCTCTCCCCGGCCCAGACGGACAAACTCCCCGAGCCCCAGTTCCCGCCCCAGCCGGGCGAGGTTTTCACCCCGGACCAGCGCGGCCCGTTGTTGCGTAAGATCGCCCTCGTCACCCCCGGGACGGCGTTCATACAGCTCCCGGGCCACCACGAGGCCTATCACCGCGTCGCCGACAAACTCCAGGCGCTGGTAGTCGCGGTTGTAGTCAGGATTCTCGTTGCGCCAGGAGGACTGCGTGAAGGCCTCCATGAGGAGGTCGGTCCGCTTGAGGTCGAGACCGGACAGCTCGCGCACCCGTCGTCGGAGTTCGTTTAATTCAGTATCCATCTTCTCCCTCAAAGAGGTCGGCTTTATCCCACAAATCGAGGGCGTGCCGGCACAGCTCCCTCCCCGGTATCTCCCCCGCTCCCGGTTTAGCCAAGAGGGCCAGGTGAACGGGCGTGCGGAACCGGTGCTGGTTGAGGCGGAAAAGCTCACGCAGGCGGCGGCGGATACGGTTGCGCACGTTGGCCTTTCCCACCCTGCGCCCGGTGACCGCAACGAAACGTAAACCCTCAACGCCCTCGGTCAGCCAGACGAGTTGGAGCGGGCCCGAGTGCAGGCGCCTCCCGGACTTGAAGAGTCGGCGAAAATCCCGGGCGGTGGTGAGCCTCAGCGACCGCGGGTACCGGTAACGCATGGTCCCATTGTAACCCATCCGAGTGCGACAGTAAAAAAGCCAGCTTAAAAGCTGGACATGGCCTCGCGACGATAGTTTATTGAAATATAAACGCATTTTGCCGCGTACACGGCATTTGTAATAGATAAGCTTTATTCGCGTAGCTCGGGTCCAGCGCCGCGCGCTGGAGGTTTAATGACTCAGGCGTTTGCGGCCCCGGGCGCGGCGGCGGGCGATGATCCGGCGGCCACCCTTGGTGCGCATCCGTTTGCGAAAACCATGATCCCTTTTGCGCTTGATACGGCTGGGCTGATAGGTTCGCTTCATCCGTGCTCCCAAGGGGGCTATTTCCCTGCGGGCGCAAAGGTTAACCCAGAAACACGGCGTTTGTCAACCGTCAACCGGTCGGTGGGCGGGTCCGTGATTCAACGCGCCGCGCTGGGAGCGGCCAACCGGAACGCCGAGCACAGGGACAGTTATTTTGATTCTAGTACAGCGCCTTGATGGCGCCCCAGGAGGTGTCCTCGATGGCGTGCCTCTCACCCCAGTAGCAGCGGATCATGAAGTCGCCGAAGATGGTGGTGGGTGTCCAGGAGCCCTGGTAGCCGGTCCAGTTGTGGGTGCCGGCCGTCGCGTCTACGCCCTGCGAGTCGGAAGACGGGTAGTTCCCGAGCTGCTCGTTGGCGACGTAGAAGACGGGGGTGGAGATGTACACGGAAACATCAGGTTCGACCCACTCGTAGACGCCGCCGGTGGTGAACAGCAGGTAGGTGCGGTCAAGGTCGCTGCCCGGATACCCACCCAGGTCGTCGAAGGTGTGCATGTAACAGCCCTGGAAGGTGGAGTCCGGCCAGTTTGGGTATGTGACGGCACCATAATTATAGAGATAACCGTCATCGCCGCCGGTCTTGACCTCGTCGAACTGCACGGCCCAGTAGTTGCCACCGGTGAACCAGATCCAGCCGCTGGACATGATTCCGTCATCCCAGTAGAGCTCATACACTTCCGGTGGCTGAGGATGAGCGCTGAACGGGATGCCGGAGGTAAAGGTGCTGTTGGCGGCGAAGGATGCAACTGCCAGCACAAGAATCAACAGTTTCTTCATTTCTTACTCCTTAGAATCAAAGGTTTGATGACGTTTATAAAGATAGCACACAAAAACAGGTGTGCCAAG
>SDBS01000817.1_pt1 | contig 31252 bp, 16 predicted proteins | sample 2277091 | NCBI WGS metagenome assembly SDBS01 (sample SAMN10404972, study PRJNA504765) | marine sediment metagenome | isolation source: marine sediment core GS10_PC15, 163 cmbsf | place: Arctic Ocean: Southern Knipovich Ridge | collected 2010 | reverse complement strand
CCGATCAGCGGGATGGTGCTCTGGCGTGAAATCGATGAGGGCGTTCCGGTGGTGCCGTTGACTTCGTTTCAGTCGGGCACGGAATTATTTTCCATGGCGCCGATGACGGAACTGGTTTTCCGTGGTACCGTCGATGAGATTGATGTCGGCAAGTTGAGCGAGGGTATGGAAGCCGAAATTAAAATCGGCGCTCTCCCCGAAGCCAAAGTTAAGGGTATACTCTACAAAATATCGCCGAAAGCCCGCAAAGAGGACAATACAATTCTCTTCGATGTGGAGGTTGTGCTGACCGAGGTCGGCGAGGAATTGCTGCGCGCGGGGTATTCGGCTACCGCTGAAGTGATTATCCAACGCAAGGATTCGGTGTTGACCCTCCCCGAACGGCTGGTCACGTTCCGCAATGATTCGGCGTTCGTGGAGTTGTTGAACGAACTGGGGGAACCGGCGGAATCGCTGATTACCACTGGGCTTTCCGACGGTTTGAAAGTGGAGATTGTCGCAGGTTTGGAAGACAGCGTCCAGGTCGTGCAGCGACCGCCCAAGGAAATCGAATAATTATGGCCTCGGCGACATTCTTAACCCAGATGTTCCGCGACATGCGCTCGCAGAAGCTGCGGACGCTTTTGACCCTGTTCGGGATCATCTGGGGCACCTCGGCGGTGATCCTCCTGCTTTCGTTCGGCGAGGGGATCCATATGAGCCAGCGCAAGTCGGTGCGTGGCCTGGGTGAGTATATCGTCATCATGTGGGGCGGGCGGACCTCGATGGATTTTCAGGGACTGCCGCGTAACAGACGTATCCAGTTTAAAGGAGAAGATGCGACATTGCTGCAAAGCGTCCCATATATGAAAGCCGTTTCGCCGGAGTACGGCATCGGCGGGGTTAAAGCCCGCGTGGGAAAGCTGGATAAGCTGGTGCGGATTACCGGCTGCTGGCCGGTGTTTTCGGAAATCCGCAACGTAATCCCCCAGGAAGGTTCGCGGTTTATCAACGACGAGGACATGAAAAACCGCCGGCGGGTCATCTTCCTCGGGACCGATCTGGCCGAGGAACTGTACCCCGACGAAGAACCGGTGGGACAATATATCAGCATGAACGGCGTGCCGTTTTTAATCATCGGGGTGATGAAACGAAAAGAACAGGATTCGTCATATAACGGCCGCGATACTTACCGGACATTTATTCCCTCGATGACATTCAAAACAATGTTCGGCCGCGAATATGTCAATAACATGGTCTTTCAGGCGGTCGCACCCGAGCGGATGCCGCAGGTTATCCGCGGAGTTTATGAAACCCTCGGCGCCAAATACAAATTCGATCCGGACGACGAGGAAGCCCTCTCGATGTGGGACACCTCGGAGATGGAAACATTTTTCAACACTTTCTTTGGGGCCTTTCGCATCTTTCTGGGCATCATCGGCGCCTTCACCCTGATTGTCGGCGGGATCGGAATTTCCAATATCATGAATATCGTCGTCGAGGAACGCACCAAGGAAATTGGGATCAAGATGGCCCTGGGTGCGAAAAAACGGTTTGTACGCACCCAGTTTATTTTCGAGACATTGCTGATGACCGCATTGGGCGGCTTGCTGGGCTTTTTATTTTCCTATGCCGTGATCAATATTTTCCCAATGCTGCAACTCGAGGAATATATCGGCACACCCCGGATGTCGTTTTCGGTATCCATGGCGGCGATTTCGGTCCTGGGATTAATCGGGCTGATTGCCGCATATTTCCCCGCGCGCCGGGCTTCGGATTTAAACCCGGTGGAGGCGTTGCGACTGTAGCGGAAAACAATCATGCGTATCTGGCATTTCCTTAAATATTACCTGCATGATCTGCGCAAACAAAAAAAGCGCGCGGGCCTGACCATCCTCGCCCTGGTCTGGGGCACGTTTTCGATCCTCATGCTACTGGCCTTTGGCGAAGGATTAACCAAACAGCTCAATAAAGCGCGGATGGGTCTGGGCGAAAATATCATAATCATCTGGGGCGGACAAACGTCCATTACCCATCAAGGATTACCGCGCGGCCGCCGGATCTGGATGCGTCCGGACGATGATAAACTGCTACAGCGGTTGATCCCGGAGATCAAACATGCCGGTGGCGAATATCATCGTTGGGGTGTAGACCTTATCCGTGGTAAGAAAGTTCTCTCACAACATGTCACCGGTATTCCGGCCAGCTTTATGGAAATGCGCACTCACTACCCCTCGGCCGGCGGCCGGATGATCAACCAGATCGATGTCGACCAACGGCGCCGGGTGATGTTCCTGGGGTATGAACTTAGACAACAGCTTTTCGGCGATGAAGACCCGGTCGGTCAGCAAGTCGAATTGCGCGGCATACCATTTACCGTCATCGGCTACGGGCAGGACAAGATGCAAATGGGCATGTACAGCGGCCCGGATGTCGATAAGGCCTCAATCCCGGTTACCACATTCAAGGCCATATTTGGCGACCGGTATTTCGACAACATGGTCATCCAAGTGTATAATACCGATGACAATGAATACGTCAAACGTCGGGTTTATGAAATACTGGGGGCGAAATACAAGTTCGACCCCGATGATGAAGATGCCCTGGGTATCTGGGACACCGTCGAGGGCATGAAGCAGTTTAATAAAATCATGTTTGGCATCCAGGTGTTCCTGGGTATCGTCGGGGGCATGACCTTGTTGATTGCCGGGGTCGGCGTGGCCAATATCATGTATGTCGTAGTCCGGGAACGCACGCGGGAGATTGGGATCAAAATGGCCACCGGCGCCAAACGGCGGCATATTATGAACCAGTTCATGATGGAAGCGGTGCTCGTTTGTTTTACGGGGGGGGCGGTCGGCATTTTGATCTCGGCGGCCGTATGTTACCTGCTGGGATTAATTCCGGTAGAGTCGGGCAATGACGCGATGAACTGGCTGGGACGGCCGACAATCTCCACGACAATCGGGCTGATTGTCGCCTCAATTCTGGCGGTGATCGGCATCTTTTCCGGGTTGTTTCCCGCCCGTAAAGCAGCGGCGACCAACCCGGTCGAATCATTGCGTTATGAATAAAATACAGTGGTGCATGAGTTACGGGATGGATGGTAAGCGACAGCAAAGCAAAAAAGATACGGTGGTGAGTCATGCCAAACGGTAACGGAACAATCATCAATATGCAGGGGATTTCCAAAATCTACGACACCGGCAAAGTTAAAGTCGAGGCGCTCAAGGGCATCGATCTGAAAATCCAGCACGGCACCTTTGCCGCGCTTGTCGGGCCCTCCGGCTCGGGAAAATCGACGTTGATGAACCTCCTGGGCTGCCTGGATGTCCCCACCGAAGGTGTATACGAATTCAACGGCGAGCGGGTCGATGGTTTGCACCATAACCGCCTGGCCGAGATTCGCAACGAGCAGGTCGGCTTTGTTTTTCAAAATTTTAATCTGCTGCCGTATGCCACCGCGCTGGAAAATGTCGAGCTGCCGCTGATCTTCAAGGGTGTGAAAACGAAAAAACGCCGCGCCCGCGCCACCGAAATGCTGGAAAAAGTCGGGCTCGGCGACCGCGTGTCCCACCAGGCGATCGAGCTTTCCGGCGGAGAGATGCAACGTGTCTCCATCGCCCGCGCCCTGGCCAACAACCCCTCACTGATCCTGGCCGATGAACCCACCGGCAACCTCGACACCAAATCGGGCATGGGCATCATCGCATTGTTCGAGGAACTCTGGCAAAAAGGCCACACGATTTTGATTATCACCCATGACCCGAACATCCCCAAACGCACCGAACGCGTGATCTACATCCGGGACGGCCTGCTCACCGAATCCGGCAACGGGAACGGGGCGCACTAAATGCCGAGCAACCGCCGATGACGGTATTACATCTAACGGGCATTAAAACCGGCTTCCTCCGTAAGCACAACCGTACAATCCGGTCTTTCATAGATTACATGCAGTAGTGTATCAATACCCGCCACTGTCTGCCAATAAAGCTCCGAGCCCGAAGCACAGGGATTGATCGTCTCCACTCGGCCATTGATATAATAGCGATTGATCAGGCAGGGATCGCACGCCGGATCGATCTGATGTTCCTCCACCGGGAACGACGCCAGAAGTTGTTCTAAGTCGAAAGACTGCCCGTGAGTCAGCACGATTTCGCCGAAGGGAATTTGCATCAGGCAGTTATCGGTCCACCCGGCATTAAAACACGGCATGGTGAGGATACTGTTATCAAACAACGTCGTCCCGGACAACGTGTATACACTATCTGCGTCGCGCACCACACTGGCGTGATAGATCCGATTGACCGGCGCGCAAAAGCCAAACATCGGCTGGCGATACCAGGCGAAAACTTCGACGGCGCCTTCCTCCGGCGGCTCGACTGTGAAATTGATCTCCCACTGCCGAAACGGCTTCAGATCATCAAATTCATAATTGAGCAATGCATAAGCGGTGTATTCCCCGACCGCCAAAGGCGCATGATAGGAGTGATCGAACCACGAAGCCCGTACTGGAAGCGTATCTCCTTCTCCCAACACGCCACCCCAGTCCCCTTCCCCCTGCGGCATCCTTTCATAGGTAGAACCGAGATAATCCAACCCCTGGACGATAGAAAACCGGGCTGCCGGCCAGTCGTACTCGGCGGTCCACGCCTGATCTTCACCGGTATAATTGATGATGGAAAACTCAAATAACATTTCCTCGCCCAAACGAAAGGTGGTCATCTCACGGCCGACGGCATCGGTCAGCTTAAAATCAACGACCAGGATTTTTTCGCTGGGGTCCGTACCGGAATCACTGCAGCCCAACATAAACACCAGGAACAAAAGGATAACAAATCTTTTCATTGCCGCATCCTCCCCTCAGGGTCATTAATTAACCCTTGCCGATCAAAACAATCAAATCACAACCTCTGGCTGTCGCCATAAATACTCCCCCCACCTTTGAATATTCCATATTTTCTATCAAATATGGCCCCGCTTCTTCTCGCCGCAGACCACTATTAGCGGCATAACTCATTCCACCGGAAGATGTTACGATTCGTAGTGGCAGTCCAGTCACAGCTACAACTTCACCACCCGCCCCGCCGGCGCGTGGATATTACGTGTGGCATTACGGGTGTCCAGTATCAGCGGGGCATGGCGGCAGATGAGTTCATAATCGAACGCGGTATGGTCGGCGAGGATAACCGTGCAATCGCTGTTTTGCAGTCGTTCGGGCGTAATATCGACATGTTTCATCGAACCGTTGTCGGTTTTGATTTCCGGGACATACGGGTCGGCGTATTCGACGTCCGCGTCGCGCTGCTGCAGCAGCCGGATGACATCCAACGCCGGTGATTCACGGACATCGGAGATATCTTTTTTGTAGGCCACGCCCAGCGCGAAAATCTTCGCCCCGGCAATCGCTTTCTGCATGCCATTAAGCGCGCGGCCGACACGTTCGACAACATACTCGGGCATTCGCGAGTTGATATCGCCCGCCAACTCGATAAAGCGGGCATAATAATTGAGCGATTTCAGTTTCCACGCCAGGTAATGGGGGTCGATGGGAATGCAATGCCCGCCCAGTCCGGGACCGGGGTAAAACGGCATAAAGCCGAACGGCTTGGTCGCCGCCGCATCGATAATTTCCCAGACATCGATGTTCAACCGGTCGCACATCAGTGCCACTTCATTGACCAGCCCGATATTCACCGAACGAAATGTATTTTCCAGCAGTTTGACCATTTCGGCGGCCTGGGTCGAGGAAACGATTACTACTTTTTCAATTGATTGTTCATAAAACAGGCCGGCAATTCGCGCGCATTCCATGGTCGTGCCACCGACAATGCGCGGCGTGTTTTGGGTCCGGTAGACCGGGTTACCGGGATCAACGCGCTCCGGGGAGAATGCCAGATAAAAATCCGTGCCCACTTTTAACCCGGTCTCCTCCAGCATCGGCCGGATGAGTTCCTCGGTGGTGCCCGGATAGGTGGTCGATTCTAAAACCACCAACATGTCTTGATGCAGATGTTCCTTGATCCCCTCCACGGCCTTGAGAATAAAGGAAACATCGGGGTCTTTGGTCTTCGACAATGGCGTGGGCACACAAATAGACACGCAGTCGGCCTCGGCGATGATTCCCGGATCGACCGTGGCCGCGAGTTTTCCCGCCGCGACCAGGGGCTGCAGTTCATCGTTTGTCACATCGGCGATATCGGACAGCCCGGCATTGACATGGTCAACGCGGTCTTGCGCGATGTCCAACCCGGTCACCCGTAAACCGGCGCGGGCGAAACCGACGGCCAGGGGCAAACCGACATACCCAATCCCGACGATGACGACATGTGCCGTGTGATCCTTGATCCGCTCTTCCAACGAGGCAGTTGTTTTCTTTTGAGTCATACCCGGCTCCGGTGATATTCCAGTGTATCGGACAGGGTTTTCCTTAATGTTATAGTCGGGCGCCAGCCCAACCTATTCAGTTTGGTGATATCGGCCCTGAGGATCGGGATATCAATCGGCCTTGCGCTCTTTGCGTTAGGGACCACGGTAATTGGCCGCCGGGCCATACCAACTAATGTTTTCACCACCCATTGAATTGATACGGCTTTGCCTGAGCCAATATGATACACCTCTCCCGGTTTTCCTTTTTCGGCAATCAGCCGGTAGGCCCGCGCCACATCCCGCACATCGGTAAAATCACGGCGCGCGGAAAGGTTACCCGTCTTCAGGGCTTGCCGTCCCGCCCGGCCTTCGAGACGGGCAATCCGGCCCGCCATGTCCGAAATGACAAATCCCGATCGCTGGCGCGGCCCGGCATGATTGAAAGCCCTTACCCGAATTATCGGCAGGCCGTAGGCGCGGTGATAGGTAGCGGCCAGGAAATCGGCCGCCGTCTTGGAAATCGCGTAGGGGCTGACCGGATTTAACGGCTGGTCTTCCGCCAGCGGCAACTGCGAGGGTTTAACCCGCCCGTACATATCCGATGAGCCGACGGTCAGGAATACGCGCAGGATTTTCCCGGCCCTTTTGTTCTGCCGGAGGGCTTCCAAAAGATGCAATGTCCCACCGAAATTGACCTGCATCACCAGTTCCGGATCGGCAAAAGAGGCGCCGACATCACTGAAAGCCGCCAGGTGAAAGACCATATGCGGCCGGATTTTCCCCAGTAGTTTTTCACACCCCTGTGCCGACCGGATATCCAGCACCCGTATATCGAGTTGGCTTTTCACACCGGCCAGGTTTTTTGTCGATTCACCCCGCATCCGGGTGCCGAAAACCTCGTATCCCGCACCGACAAGCTCCTCGGCCAGGTACGACCCGGCAAACCCGGCGATTCCCGTAATTAATATTCGGCGAAACTTCAGCACGGGAAATAGATAGCGAAAGCCGGGGCGGTAATCCAGTAGGAATTCGGCACCAACCAAGGGGGAATCGGACCGTCACCGAATCCGTTTCAACTCGAGCAACACTTCGTCGGTGATATCCAGCGAGTCCGCGGCATACAACGGCCCGACACTCTCCCGGTCCAGAACCAACGGAATTTCCAACCGCTCACCGACTTTCCGGCAGGCCTGTTCCAGTTTATCATACAACGGGTCCATAATCTCGCTGGTATTGGTCTCGATGATCCCGTCGGGGCCGAATATCTCAGCCATGAACTGCTGATATTCCTGCGATTTTTCGCCCAGCCGCTGCTGATACATTTTCACCGAACTCTCGCGGCGGTTTTCCTGCGCCCGTTGCAGGCGGTCGGAGAGGTCCCGTAACTCATTCTCGAATTTCTGGCGATCGCCCTCGAATTGGTCGACCATCTCTTCGATTTCTTTCTGGGCCTGAAGGAATCGCGGTTCTTCCCCCATGATCCGCTCGGTATCGACCAGCCCCACCGGCATCTTCGCCGCGGCCCCGGCAGAAAATAAGGCGACCAGCCCGATAATCGAAATAATTCGGTGCAACATTGGATTTACTCCGTGTTTTGGTGGCGTTTCAAATCCGCATCGACCATCATATTAATCAATTCCTCAAACGAGACTTCCGGCTCCCAGCCCAGGTTCTTGCGCGCCAGCGAACAATCACCCAGCAGAGAATCGACCTCGGCGGGCCGGAAGAATTTCTGGTCGACCTCGACATATTTCTGGTAATCCAAATCGGCGCGGGCAAAGGCAATCCGGGCCAGTTCGCGTACGGTGTGCTGCTTGCCCGAGGCAATGACATAATCGAGCGGCTCCTCATGTTGCAGCATCAGCCACATCGCCCGCACATAATCGCCGGCAAAGCCCCAGTCACGCCGGGCCTCGAGATTGCCCAGATAGAGCTTGTCCAGCTTGCCGATTTTAATCCTGGCCACCGCATCGGTGATCTTGCGGGTCACAAACTCCTTGCCCCGCCGGGGAGATTCATGGTTAAACAGGATCCCGGAGGTAGCGTGGATACCAAACGACTCGCGGTAATTGACGGTCATCCAATGCCCGTAAACCTTGGCCGCGCCGTATGGCGAGCGCGGATAAAACGGTGTCGTTTCGGTTTGCGGTACCTCCAGCGCCTTGCCGAACATTTCCGATGATGAGGCCTGGTAAAACCGGCTCTTTTTGCCGACCAGCCGGACGGCCTCCAGAATTTTGGTCACGCCCAGCCCGGTAAACTCACCGGTCAATACCGGTTGGACCCATGATGTCGGCACAAACGATTGCGCCGCGAGGTTGTATACCTCGTCGGGTCGTGATTCCTCGACCGCATGGATCAGCGAGAGCTGATCGAGCAGGTCGGACTGGAGAAATTTGATCTTGTGCTTGATGTGTTCGATGCGTTCAAAGTTTTCCGTCGAGGCGCGGCGCACCACGCCGTAGACTGTATATCCCTTTTCCAGCAGGAAATCCGCCAGATACGAACCGTCCTGACCGGTAATCCCGGTTATCAGCGCATTAGCCACATCAAGTCCTTTCCCCAATAGTATCTCTTACAACCGACCGGCGCGCCGGTTTCCACTGAAATATAGACCCCAATCGGATGGGGCGCAATGGCAATAGAAAACCGGCGATCTCAATTGAGATCGCCGGTCGTCGAGTCCTTTGGCGCACGGCAATGCCCTTCAAAATCCTCCACGAACTGCCATGCTCGTTCAATGCCATTCGGCTGGCGGCCACTCCTCGGCGGTTGTGGCAGGCCTGTTGGCTTACGCCGAATTCCCCGCCGCCTTTTTCTTCCGGAAACTGAATCGGCGCTTGCGGGGGTGCTTGCCTTTGGCTTTGCTGCTATCCTGGCCATTTACCGGTTGCGGCGATGGGCGCTTGTTTCCACGAGTCGGCTTCGGCTTCCCCTCGGTAGCCGGGCCGCCTCCGGCCTTCGGCTGACGATGATTGCCCTGACGTCCCCCGCGGCGTGAGGATTTTGCGGGTTTGCCTCCTCTTTTGGACTGGGCCGACTCGGGGAAGACAGTCTTTGCTCCCGCGGATTTGAGAAAATTCTGAAAGATGCCACGGTCAACCAGTTTAAACCGATCCGAGATATCCTTGAACAGTTCGGCCGGCCCGTCTTTTTCAAACGACCGCAAATACTTCTTGAACGAACCGTATACCTGCGAGATCTGCAACATAGCTGCAGCGTTAACTACCATGGCGGGCAGTTGTGGTTTGTCCCGCAATAGCGGCACGCGCTGGCTGACGTCGCGCAGGTCACCGTCAGTAAACTCGGCCACGCGTTTGACGTGAAAATTCTTGAATCCGTAAAGGATTTCCGGCCAGTTCTCATCGATTGTCTTACGGTCACCGGCGGCGATGGTAAATATCGAGTAGCCCAGGAGTTCCAGGTACCCGGCATCGGAAGTCGGCTGCTCGCCGAGCACAGCATTGTACAAAATGGAGGATTTTTTCTCGTTGGGATTGTCTTGCACGCCGTTTTTTTGCGCTGTTGAAACCTTTGCCTCGACCATATTCATAAACCTACATATCTACTATAAACAAATTCCGCCTCCATATCAACCTTGCAGTGCCGTCCCGCGGTCGTCATAGCCGCATTAATGCCATGATAGTAACGATACAATATAGCATTCGGTCCGCTTGCGAGATCATTCAAGAAACGGAAAACGATCGCAAAATACTCCTCATAATCATCAGGCGTGGATAGAATCTGTTGCGCGACAACCTGTTAACATTGCCGTCAAGGATGGTCACTTTGCTTTAAGAAATGGTCCCATCCCTGGGGAGAAAGGGATTCGATCTTGCCGTCGGGTTTGACGAATTCCATACGGGGCCCTCGCGTCATTATGCCGATATTATGAATCGGCAGACGGCATGCTTCAGCCAGCAGATTCGCCATGGCCATTTGGTCTTTCGGGTTGACGGTAAATAAAAGCACATAGTCCTCACCGCCGGAGACCGCGAACTGCTGGATATCCAACTCCACCCGCGCGACATATTCGCGAAAAGAGGTGGATTTGGGGATTCGATCGGCATAAATCCGCGCGCCAAGCCCGGAAGCCCGGCAAATATGGTTCAAATCGGCGGCGACACCGTCGGAAACATCAATCATCGCTGTAGCCCACCCGGACTTACCAATTGTCTCACCCTCAACCACTTGCGGGCGAGGATCGTGGAAAGCCCGAACTAAGTCAGTGAAATCCCGAACCAACTCCTGATGATTGGCGATGACATCCAAGCCGGCGGCGGCGTTTCCGACCGGACCGGTTAAAAAAATCAGGTCGCCCTCCCGCGCCCCCGAACGGAGCACCGCTCGTCCGGATTCAACCTCGCCGGTGAGCGCGACATTGATGACCATGTCCCGGCGGGATGTCGTTGTATCGCCACCGAGGATATTAACGCCGAATTCATGCGCGCGTTCGCGCATCCCCCGAAACAATAACTCCGCGAATTCGACATCAATGTCACGGGGGATGGCTATGGAGATTACCGCTTCCCTCGGTGTTCCCCCACATGCCGCAATATCCGATAGGTTCACCGAGACTGACTTGCGGCCCAATTGGACCGGAGTGGTCGTCTCACGTCGGAAATGTATGCCCTCGACCAACATATCGGTGGTTAGGAGTATGTCGCGACCGGCGGCGACCCGAAATACCGCACAATCATCGCCGATGCCGACGGTTCCCGGTTCCTTGCGCACCACCGCCCCGGCGGTGATACGCTCGATTAGCCCGAATTCACCCAACTCATCGAGTTTCATTTATTACCCACCTGTTTCTCAAAACGCAAGATATTCACGGCCGGACAGGGCAGCAATCAATATCGTTGTGCGACTCCCAAAGACAGCGTGCTTAGCAGAAATCGGTATCCCGGCACTCGCTTTTCCAACCCGATAAAGGACAACACATTACACTTGACAAAACGAATCCTAGGCATATATTGGTAACGCATATTTCGGTCGGGATTTGATTCCGAATCGGTGGTGAGGGGTGGTGTACCGCGTGTACCACAGGCGAAGTCATTGCGTGTCAAAGTGATGAAGATCTGGCGATATGTCGGGGGGGGGATTGTCCCCGCTTTTTTGACGGCGGCTCTGGCCCTGGTTATTCTCGGCGAAAATGTGGCCGCCTTTTATCCTTCACCGGCTTCCAGCAGCCGTTTTGACCCGGCTCCGAATCGTTTAATCATCAAGGTAACGCCCGAAACGGTCAATGGGCATGGTAAATCCATCGCGCTTGATATCGCCGGTCTCAAAGAAAAATTCGGCTTTCCCGGCCCGGCCAATATCAGGCCGCTTATCGATTCGTCGGCCACAATTCCGGCCGGGTCCGGCGCACCCGCCGGCATGGTTCACCCCGGTTCACAAGTATTCCTTGTTGATTTCCCCGATGGTCTCAATCTCGATTCCGTCATTTTTCAGACCGCAGCCCTGCCCTGGGTGGAGTATGTTGAATACGACCGCCTGATGCAACTGTACGATGCGCCCGACGACCCTCTGTATCAGTGGCAGTGGGGATTGTCAAACACGGGCCAGACGATTCCGGTGGTCGACCGTTACCCCGGCCCGTTCAACGATACATTGATCTGGGTCGAGACAAATCCGGGCTTTGATGTCGATTTCGCGGCCATACACGATCACCCCGGGCCTCACTCAACGATCATTGTCGGTATTCTGGATACCGGTTCCGACCTTCTGCATGAGGACCTAATCGACAATTTGTGGCATAATCCGGGAGAAATACCGGACAATGGGATCGATGATGACCACAACGGGTATATTGATGATTATTTTGGCTATGACTTCTCCGGCAATGAAACCCATTTACCCAACGAAGTAATTCCTGATCCCGATCCAACCGACTACCTGGGACACGGGACACATGTGGCGGGGATTGTCGCGGCGGTTACCGACAATGCCCTGGGCATCGCCGGCCTGGCCGAGCGAACGAAAATTATGACCCTCAAAATATTTCCCAACGCCCATTACTCAATTGCTGCGCGGGCGATTTATTATGGCGCGGACAATGGGGTGGATGTATTCAACATGTCGTTCGGTAGTCCCTTCGCGTCGCGGGCGATCTCCGAAGCTTTGGCCTACGCGCGCGCGCGCGGCGTCTTGCCGGTAGCGGCCTCGGGCAACGATGGTATCGAAACCGACAACTATCCCTCGGCGGATATATCCGTGCTCACGGTGGGCGCCTTCGATTATGAAGGCCAGGTGGCCCATTTCTCGACCTACGGCGAATTTCTCGACTTGGTCGCTCCCGGTGAATCCATTCTCTCGCTGCGCGCCGCGGGAACCGATTTATACGCCGAGGGCGGGGAACCCGACGTACATGTCATCGCGGAGGATTATTTGCTGGCCGACGGCACAAGTATGGCCACGCCGCATGTCACCGGGTGCGCGGCGGCACTGTTGTCGATCGAGAGTGGTCTTTCGCCCGACCGGCTCACCGAGGTGTTGAAGAACTCATGCGTTGACATCCTCGACCCATACGGTTTCGGGGACTCGTTTCCCGGCTGGGACAAATATTCAGGTCACGGATTGGTTAACCTGGGCCGGGCGATAAATGAACTGGCCGGGGTGACGCTGCGGATAGAAACACCGCATGAGGGCGAGATCCTCGCGCAAACCGTGATCATCGAGGGCACAGCTGACGGTCCCGCATTTACCGAGTACCAATTGGATTACGGATCGGGCGCCGCCCCCCAATCATGGACCACCCTGGCTCAATCAACGACGCCCCTCACCCATGCGGTGCTATATTCATGGAATACCGCAGGTTTGACGGGGATTTATACCCTGCAACTCCGCGCCCCAACAGGCCATGAAGACCGCACCACCATCACCCTGGCCAATACCGCCATAACCTCGATCACCTCGCCACAACCCGGCGATACAATCTCGCTGACGCAGGCAGTATTCGGCTCGGCCGTTGCACCGGATTTTCTGTATTCCTCAGTTTTCTATGCCCCGGAGGACGATCCCGGCGATACGACGTTTGTCTGGTCAGGCACGAAATCGATAGTCGATAATCTGATATGTACATGGTCCATCGATGCCGCCACCGAGGGCTGGCATTACCTGATCCTGGTGACCGCAACCGAAAGCGGCGTGTTGTCCGATTCGGTGCTGGTGTATGTGAACAACCCATACCATGAGGGTTGGCCGGCCTATTTTAATGCGTATGCATTTTTTACCCCGGCTGTTGCCAACCTCGATAATCTCCCGAATATGGAATTCATCGTCCCGACGGCAAACGGTTTATATGTATTTGATGAGGACGGCACAGTTGCCGCGGGATGGCCGCGAGACACGATGGGGAATTATGGGACGATACCGGCAATTGCGGACCTCGACGGGGACCACCTCAATGATATCGTCATTGCCTCCGAGAATTACCTCCACATCTACACGTTTATGGGGGAACCGTACGCCGGCTGGCCAAAAGAATTCGCCGGAGTGACCGGCCTGTATGGCCTGACCGTGCCGCTGATTTGCGATCTGGAGCAGAATAACGACGCTCATGGAGGGCCGTGGGAAATACTGGCCATCGATCTTGGCGGAACGATACGGGCCTTTCATGACGATGGCACGGAAATCGAATTTGAGAACGCCGACTACCCACTGATCGTTGATGTTCAACAAACCAATGGCGGTTCCCTCCCCCGCGCCTCGGTGATTGATATCTCGAATCCGGACGGTTCCTATCGGGACGGTCAAAACGAATTGATCGTGGCCGCCGATGGGTTATGGATCTGGAATGCCGAAACCGGCGCTCCTTTCCCTGGGGAGGGTTTCAGCCCCCAAATCCGGGACTATCGGTCGACACACGGGATGGCCATCGGTGACTTTGACGGCGACGATGCCGAACTGGAGATCGCCGTTTGCTATCGGCCGCCGGAGTCGAATATCTGGCACATTGACGTCCTGACGGCTGATGGCGCCAGCTTGCCCGGGTGGCCGATATCCACCGGGCTTTCCAGCCAGAAATACCTGATGAACCCCCTGGCGGCCGGGGACGTGGATGGCGACGGTTTACCGGAAATTTTCCTCACCTCCTATTTTATTGGTGAGGGTTTTGTTATGGCCTATCGGGCCGATGGCTCCTCTCTGCTGCCGGAAAACCCGGATGGAGTCTTCCTTCATCTATCCGGTTCATCATCGCCGGTAGTCTTGACCGACGTAACCGGTGATGGGTTGCCGGAAATCGTGTTTAAAGTCGGTGAATTCTTTTATGGTCACGAATACCTGTATGCGCTGACACCTGACGGCGAATTCATTCCAGGTTACCCGTTACGCTTCGGTTTCGGCATGGGTACACAACTGGCCGCCCCGCTGACAACGGATCTGGACGGCGATGGATATCTGAATATGCTGACTCTGGAATCGACCGGCCGCGTTGCCGCCGCGTGGGATTTCGCCGCCGAATACAAAAACAACGGTCACCCCTGGCCGAAATTCCGGGGCGACAACTGGAATTCAGGCGTGCTTACCGTCTTTCCCCCCGCCGGCGGACTGGTCATGCACATGATGAACATGATCAATTACATATTTCGATCCGGCCCCGATCTTCCCCCCTATTACCAAACCGACATGGACTGTAATGGCCGGATCACCATCCTGGATATGGTAATTCTCGTCAATTACATCTTCCGTAACGGCCCGAAACCGTGCACGCCGTAATTCACCACCATCGATCCGGACTCTCGCATCTCACAGTAGTAGACCGGGCCCATGACCCGGCCGGCATTTTGAATTTGTGGGGAGCAAAACGGATGCTACCAAATAGACATATACGATCGTAACGAGCGTTCCTCCGGTGCGGTAATCGAACAATAAAGATGTCCATTCGCTAATTGCGCTTTCACCGGAGTCACACTAAAAGCCGGCGCCTGTCCCCCATCAGACTGGTCGGACAAATCGGTGCCGTAGAGCAGGACGAAGATGATCACGACGAACAACAACAACAACCATAAAAACCACCACGACTTGCCGGAAACGGATACATCTTTTCCCGGTGATGTTTTATCATCATCCTGAGACTTACCGGTCACTGGTATTTTTTGTGTGTCCTCATCCGGGGCGGGCTCGATCCGGACCAGTTCCTCCAGGATGGCATCGAAAACTTCATCCGAGGCACCGTCATTCTCACCAATGGTCATCACTTCGTGCGGCTGATATGTTGTTATCGACCCGGAATCATCGACCCGCGCCAAAGCGATGGTGATATTGTCCTCACCACCCACGGCATTAGCCGCCTTGATCAGGTTGTCCCCAGCGGTTTTAAGATCCCGGCGGGCCTCCCGGAGAATCCGCTCTATCAACTCGTCATCAATAAAGCCACATAAACCATCGGAGCAGCCAAGGTAGATATCCCCATTTGCAGTGGCATCCATGCGAATATCGACTTCCACTGCGGGCCGCGTACCCAGGGCACGCGTGATAACATTGCGTTCGGCAAAGTTCTTGGATTCCTCCTCGGTAAGTTCATTTCGCGCGATCAACTCGGCCGTCAGGGAGTGGTCGACCGTTAACCGCTCCAATTTGCCGTCCCGTAGACGATAAGCCCGCGAATCACCCACATGGCAGATAGAAACCAAACCCTCATCGAAGGCGAACACCACCAGCGTTGTGCCCATTCCTCGGGCCGAAGCGCTTTGGAGCGCATAATTGAAAATTCTCCGATTGGCCAAGCGGGCGGCCCGCACCAGATGTCGCGCGCTGGGCGTAAGGGTTTCCTCACCCGCAAAATGCAGTCGATCCGCCCAAACCTCCGGATCCCCCGCAAAATAGGATAAAAAAACCTTCTGCGCTTCCGCGGAAGCCACCTCCCCGGCGGCGTGCCCCCCCATGCCGTCACAAACGACGATGGCGTTTGCCGACGGGATCAAGGCAAACGTATCTTCGTTTATCTTTCGGACCCGGCCGATATCTGTATTGCCGAAGAATTCTACATTCATGGCTGCTGAAGTTCCCTCAATACCCAGTCATTATAAATAATCTCGGCCGCAATGTGCAACATATTAACCTAATCAATTTTGGCGGAATTTCAAGGTTATCGACTTAATTTTCCGCCCTGGCTTAATCCTGGAATCCTTGGTATTGGACCGGTTTCCGTCTCTGAGGGCCACAAAACTGAATTCTCCGGGAGGTACCTTGACCAACAACCGACCTTCCTTGCCGGTGGTACCGAACTCATATCGCTCGCCCGACTCGGTCTCATACCCGATAACCGTCGCCCCGGAGACCGGTTCCCCGGACGCTTCGACAGAAAACCGGACCCACTTGAATACCTCAGGTTCGGGCCTGCGATCAGTTTCTCCCCCTGCGGAGGAGGACGATTCCCCGTCCGGGCGCATGATTACGGTCAGGGCACCCACCCCACTCGACAGGAGGACGAGGGTATCCCGATACCCTTTTCGCGCCAGCATGATTTCATGGTCGACGGCCTCAAGGTTGAGGGAATATGGTGTCCGCAATTTATCATCAGGGCCCTTGATCAGCCGCTTACCCCGGCGCACCCAGCGGATTTCCGCCCCGATATCCTCGGAGCGGGAATCCTCACTCACCGCCGAAATACGGATAAACCGCCCCAGCATCGGGGCATAACGCCCCGGCGAGTCCTCGGTTACGTCGATTTCGAAGGTATAATCCAAAAAGGAGGACCGCCGCAGAGTTATCCGGTGAGGCCCCAACGCCAAATCCAAGGCCACGGCGGTTACCCCGACAGAAACGGAATCAGAATCAAGATAGATCTCCGCGCCGGGGGGGCGGGAAGAGATCGTGATCGCCCGCGAAAATGTCGCGGTGATACTCATTTGGGCGTCCCCGGTCAATTCCTCGAAATGCCACCGCTCCCGGTCAAAATCACCCAGCGGACCCTCAGCCGAGAGGATAAAAGGCGAGGGGGCACGAAAACCTGCTTTACGGACTTCAATGGAGATTGTATCCGTCGCCCGTAAGGTGTACCCGGCCGCGCGAACCGCCGGGATTGATTTACCGTTGATATAGATGTCCGCGCCCGGTGGCCGGGTGCGAATGGACACTGTCCGCTCCAGAACGAATACCGGCAAATCCTGAGGGGCCTGGTTTTCCAAAACCAGAATCGTCTCCGCCGGGGCGAAACCGGAATACTCCAGGCGAATGGTGGTAACCCCATCAGGCCACCGCTTCACCGTTCGCGGCGTGCGACCGACATATCGATCGTTGATGTAAATTGCGGCCCCCACGGGCACCGAGACAATCTGCGGCTCCTGCGGCCGGCTGCCGGTGGAAAAGTCTATTGACCGCCCCAGCGGGGTCAATCCCAGGAATACATCCAAAACCAGGGCCAGGACTATCACAACCGCGATGGACGCCCACAACCCAGGCCCAAATCTACGCTGACGGCGCCCGGTCGTTTTGGTCATTTCCTTGACCAAACTGCCTTTCCGAGCCAGCGCGGCAATTGGTTCAAGGGTATCCGGCACGGGGGCCGGTGATTCAGGTATCACCTTAATGGGCGGTATAGTTTCACCCTGTTGCATGCGCGTTTCACGAACCGGTGTGGTGACCAGATCCACGAGCTCTTGACGGGACTCTTCCTTTGGCGGCTGAAACCATTCAGGCCCGGCCCGGCGCTGTAGAAGGCGCGCCAACTCCTGGTTCGCGGCCGCGGGTTTTGGCGTGGAAAATACTTTTTTGAAATCGGTGAGGAACGCGCGGCAGTCAGGATACCGGCTATCCGGTTCACGAGCCATGGCGCGTCGGACAATCACGCGGAGTTCCGGCGGGATATCGGCCCGGTCTAACGGTGAAAAATCGCCGGCCCCTTCAATTATTTTTTTTCTGATCCGCGCCGTACTGCGGTCCACGAACGGCACCCTGCCGGTCAACAACTCATAAAGGCAGATGCCCAGGGAAAACAGATCCGAACGCCGGTCAAGGTGCGCGCCGCCGCCAATTCGTTCGGGGGGAAGATAGGCCAGACGGCCCGGACGGTCGCTGAGGGCTTCCCGGAGCCGCAGGCGCGCCAGATCATACCCCTTGAGCTTGACACCACCTTCCGAGGTAAGCAGGATGCAAGTCGGGCAAACATCCAGGTGCAGTAGATGGAGCGGCTCGCCTGTTTTTTCGTCAACTAACTCGTGAGCGGCCTGCAACGCCAGGGCGATCTCGCCGATGATATAGGCGACCGGAGACAACGGGCATGTCTCTTCATCGGAGGCCAATAAGTCAAGAAAAACACGTAGCGAAACGCCGGCAATATATTCCGAGACAATAAAAACACGGCCGTCGGCGGCACGTCGAAGAGAGTACGATTTGAGTACCGCACGGTGCGCCAACCGCGAAATCTGGTCATATTCTTGCAAGAACAGATCGAACGACTCGGGGTCACCAAAAAAATCCGCGGCCAATTCACGTACGAGCACTGGCGTCCCGGTGACGCGGTCACGTGCATAATAGACTGTTTCCGCCGGTGATTCTTCAAGGTGGGCCAGCAGTTCGAAACGTTGGTCGATTATGCCCAGCATCGGAGTTCCATTTCATACGTGATAGTCGCGATTAGCTCAACCACCGGGGGAAAACGAGATCCCCCCATTATCTAGGCCTGTGAGCCGATAACCAGCTCCAAATCGACCGATCCTCCCAGGTTGATTTTGTCATTAGGGGCCAGTTCCGTCCGCTCGATGCGTTTGCCGGCGACAAATGTTCCATACAGTGAGTTTAGATCAGCAACGAAAAAAAACCCGTGTTCATAGGACAGCAGCAAGTGGTGGCGCGCGACATGGTCATCGGTCAACACCAAGTCGTTGTCCCCATGCGAACCGATGCTGGTTTTGGGTTTTTCGATGCAAAAACGTGTCCCGGACTGCTCACCCGAAGTGATCAAGAGGCCGGCATCCAGGTTTATCTTCCGTCCGCGACGCCGGAGAGCGGCCAAAAGAAGGAATAGGACGACCACCGCGCCGGCGACGAATAACCAGGGGGAAGGCACGGTAGATGGCGGTTCTTCGGATACATCCGATGGGACAGCCGCGTTCTCACTTGCTCCTGCCACCGGCAGGGTATCGATCGATACCGAATCAGGTACTACCGCCGGGACCGTGCCGGTGGTCTGGGCACTGGGATCACCAGCCGGAAGGCACAGGAGAATCGCCCCCAAGACCACGTATTTCATTAACCCCCACCGGAGCCGTTGGTCCACAATATGCCCCCCACGAACCGTGTTAAGCCCGCCGCACCTGTTATTCACTCTTACCGAACACGTACCCGCCCGGTTCCGTATCCGGGCCGGCCGATCAGTCGATCTTTTTGTAGCCCTTCGGGACGTCGAATTTACCGGCCTCAACCGTGCTGGTCGAGATCGATTCGACTTCAATTGTTGTTTCAAATATGGCCCCCGAACTGCCGCCGGACTCCGTTTTCTTGGCTTCCTTGGCGGGCCGGCCCATCAGCCCCCCCAAGCCCTTCATCATCTCCGAGGCCTGTTTCATCGCCTCTTGTTGTTCGGCCATTTCCCCTTCGCTTTGTTGTTGCAGATCACCGGAAATGGTCATGGTCATCTCCTGCCGGATCGGCAGGCCATCGATTTTGGACATTTCATCGATTAAAGATTCGGCATCAAATCCCATCATCGACATTGCCGACGCCGGCGAGTCCGCCCCGCCGCCAAAGCCCATTTTGGCCATGGCCTTACGGGAGAAGTCCATATATTCTTGTCGGCCCGGACACTCCCGGGCCACCCACATCCGGTTGTGCAGGTGGAAGCTCCCCGTATCGCCGGTCTTTTTGTTTTTCCCCCGCATGATCATCTGCAGGATTACTTCTTCGCAATTGAAATTATTGATTTTCTTTTTGTTGCCTGTCCGGTCGATTTTGTATTCGGGCTTGTCTAACTCCATATCGTCGGTCACGGATGACTCCTGCCCCGGCATGCCCTGCGGCGGCATCGACATTGAATCCATTGCCGTTTGCATCTGCTTGAATGTCATCTCAGTATACGTCTTTTCCTCATGGTCAACATTCCAGGTCAATTCCTTGTCCAAACGAACGATACTGGTAGATTTCATGCCCGGAACGGAAAACCTCGGCATCTCGGATTTCATTTCGGTGTCGGTGCATTGTTTATCGCCGCTGATGTATACCGTGGAATGGCCGGTCATCGTCATCATCCCGCCCATCATCGATGAGGTCGTTTTCTGTTTGACCACGACATCGGCCGACGCCGGCAGAGCCAGGATCCAAAGCAGGATTACCACTCCGACCGCCGCCATGATTTTACTTTTGTACATTTTTCCTCCCGGTTAGCGTTAAGCTCAATATTTACTTGCCCCAGGGGGTAGATAGCCGCCTATCCCCCGGCAATTCGCCTATTGTTGTAATAATCCGACACGGAAGTCAATCAATATATTTATGAAAATAGCCCGATCAAACCGACAGATTTCACTCCGTCCCGGAAGGAGGCCAAAAAAACCGCCCCGACCGTGATGGCCGGGGCGGGTGGTCTATGCGTTCCGAACAATCGCCTAACTTAGAAATTGCCGATCAGACTGAACTTGTGGTTCTCACCAAGGAAGTCTTCTTTCTCGGTGATATAGGCATAATCGAGCATGAACTGCTTGAACCGCAAGCCGGCGCCGACGGTAAAGGCACCGTCGTCAACACCAGCCCGAATGGCCGTGCCGTAGTCTTCGTTCTCGAAAGCATAGGCATATTCGCCGCCAAGCCGGAATGCAATGTCGCTCCGGTGCTGCGTCTTCTGGATTTCAAACGGGAACGTGAACCCTTCGAGAATCTGGGGGTGGATGCCGATACCCAGCCGGTAGTTGGCCGGAATATGGTCCTCACCCACGGTAATCCCGAAATGCTGGCCCACAAAGCCCAGCGTGGCTTCATCGTGGAAATCCCACTGGAACCCGAGATCTCCCCCGACGCCCGTATTGGAAATACCATCCATGTCGTGGTTGACAATCAGGAAATTCACGCCCCAGCGGAAGTCACAGCTCATATTGGCGTAGGTGAAGGTGAACACGTTTTGCGGATAGTTGAATGTGCCGCCACCCTGTCCGTCAGAGATGGGCACATCATCAATCCCGGTGTTCATCCACGAGAAACCGACCGCGCCAAAGTCGAAGTTGCCGGCCAACGCAACATAATTGTGCTTGCGGTCGAACGACATATCCGCCGACATCATCGTGGCGAAGCCCCATTTATCGATTTTGTTCAACCCGGCGGGATTGAAAAACGCCGAGGTCGCGTCACCCGCAATGGCTACATAGGCATTACCCATGCCCCAAGCGCGAGCGCCGACTCCGGTCCGCAGAAACGGGAAAGAGTGGTTATCTTCCGCGGTTGCCGTCGCCGTCACTCCCACCATCAGGGCCGAGAAAACGCCCACGACTACCGCAATCTTACCCCACGGTATCCTGGTCATTTCAGCTCTCCTTTTCATAAGCTTTGTTTTCTCTATTAGGCGCCGGCGGGGGCCTTATTCCCCCGCCGGCTCATTTTTCCTGTGGTGGGTTATCTCTTGACCACCGCAATCTTCACCACGTGCGAGAAGCTCATCCCCGCGCCATTCCTGCCGGAGATGTGGCAGAGATACACGCCGCTGGCCACGATTTTGCCGTCAACCTGGCCATCCCACTTCACTGATGTACCGGAGATAAAGGTATTCTCGTTCTCCCACAGAGCGATGACTTTCTCACCGGCCAAGTCGTAGATCTTCACGCTGACCCCATCGCCATTACCGACGAAGATAGTCGTGGCTTCGCCAGCCCAAGGATCGAACGGGTTCGGATCGTTGTACGGCTCATCTCCACCAACACCATCGCAATCTTCGCCACCAACGGTGAACATGCGGAAGACGGGTGTCGCGTGGTTGCCCACCAAATCGGGCACGCCATGGTCGTTGTGATAGATCCACTTGTTGTCGGAGAAGTCGCGATCGTCATCGTCTTCACCAACGGTCCGACCACCCTCCATGCCATCCCACAGCACCACAACATAGCGGCGATAGATGGCATTTTCGGCTGTCAAGGAGAAGACCAACGTGATCTCTTCGGTCCCATTGATAACTTCAAAGCCGGACGCATGCTCCTCGTAAACGAGCTTGTCGGACGGGATTTCGGTCCCCAGCGACAGATCGTAGTCGTACACGTCGGCTTGAATGTTATCGAGGTCAATACCGGCACCGTCATCTTTCAGGATAATCCTGAACTCCGGATTGGGGCAGACATAATCGTCAGGCCATTCAATCGTCGGTGCTGTTTCATCGACTTCGAAGTTGACCGTCAGTGACTTGGCACAACCCTGGAAGGTCCGCGCTTGCACCCAATAGGTGTGGTCGGTGCCTTCATCCAGAGCGGCCGCGCCGTTCCAACGGGTCTGCAACAGACCGGACACGTTGTCCCAGGTGGTGATCCAACCCGTGGCATTCGCGCCGTTGTTGTAGATTGTGATCCCGTCGAGTTTAACATGGGTCTGGAGCGAATCGACATCCCAGTTATTGTCGTTACCGGTGATGTTCGAACGCACCAGCGTGTTAAACGTCGGTGTGGCATCGGTGTAACTATTGGCCCACGGAGTGACGGCATCGTGCGGTGCCGCGGTGACCGTGATCGGTCCGTCGCACGGGTCGGCGTCATTCGAGACCACCGCGTAGATACCGTGCAGGTCATTGGCCCAGAATTCTACGGTATGCGCAGTGGCATTGAAGCCCGCGGCGCCTGAACCGAAGAAGATGCCTACGTTGACCTTCCACTCGTCGCCGTCCCACCATGCAACGGCCAGCGAATCGACGATCGGCGCACCAGAACCGTACGGAATCTTGATCTTGGCGTATTTGCCGTTGTTCAGGCCGGTAATCGGCTCACCGCCACAGTCGGTGAAGCGAATCGCCGGTAGGTAGCCATTCACAACAGCTGGCCAGACATTGTACAGATCGTTCTGCGGCGTGAACATCGTCGGCTCCAGCGCCGGGAGAATAATCACACCCTGCGTGGTGCTGACTGCGTCACGCTCGATATTCACGCACGCGCCGGTAGCTGTGTTGCAAAGCGTTCCCGGCAGACCCAGCGTCGGGTAAACACGGGCGACCGTGATGTCCGACATGATCAGGTACGAAACCGGGTCCGCATCTTCCGCTGCAACGTAGTAGGAACCGTAGAACGAGCCCACACCACCCTGACAAATCGGCTGATCGTTGATATTGCCAAGATAGGTGGCGTCGTCCATGCCTATCATCTGCACCAGATTGACCCGCTCGGTGGCCAGCGTTTTTTCGTTGAGCGGCTGGTAGATGCCCAACATCCCGATCCGCAGCGCGTTGATCGCGCTGGAGGATGTCAGATTGGCGATACCCAGGTCACCGGAGGACTTATCCTCGAAGGTGAGCGTGTTCAAATCGCCGGAACTGTAGGTGATCGAGCAATTGGCAACCGTGATCGCGAGGATTGGGTTGCCGGCCGCGTCGATATCCCAATTGATGTGTTCTTCTGTTCCGGTCGCATAGTGAGCGGAAACCGGCACTGCACGCAGACTGTAATCATCATCGGCAAGCATGCAAGGATCCCAATCGGTGTACCACAGCGATGAGTCAATCATCGTGGTGATACCGATGGTGGTCCAATCCAGCTCGCCGGTCAAGTCCGCCTGCCGGATTTCGAACTTCAACGCCTCGACGTCCGTGTCGCAAGTCATCGCGTAGATACGATGTGCATCGCAAGCCGGGCACGCCACCGTGGCATCGCCGAAGCCGGCAATCCACGCCACCGGCGGAGTCTTGTCGTAGACACAGACGGTGGTGAGGGCTGAAGTGTATTGGTTACCAACTTTGTCGGTAATCACGGTCCACAGGCAATACTCACCCGGAGCCAGCCCGGTGGTGTTCCAATGGACCGACGGCGCGTCGGTATCCAGATCAATCACCTTACCCCAGATCGGATCGATCGGCATATCGCCTGATCCGGCGCCGGAGATCTGCGAACCCAGGACGGCCAGTAGCGCTCCCCAGTCGGCCGAGGCGATGTTGTATACCTGGCCGTTGGTCGCCGCAGCGATGTTGGAATACGTGGCAAACGACGGATCGGACACCACATGGACCGTGACGCCTTCCTGTTGCATCAGGGCGATGGTTTCGGCTTCAAGAGCGTTGTCATCGCCTGATTCATCGGTTACCAGGATGAAGAATTTCCTGGCGTTCGCGCGGAACGTGTAATGTTCCAGCGTTTCCATCAGCGAGCCGGCGCCATCCTCGGTGCCGCCACCGATACCGACGGAAGTGACCATTCGGTTGAAGGTCGTCTCCACGACGGTCCACGCACCGGTACCCATCAACGCAGCGGCGTAGGAGCCGTCATGCGCCATCGGCACGGACTTGGTGGAGTCGTTCACCGCGGAGAAGTACCCTTCGGACTCGAAGGCGGTTACCGCGAGGCGATAATCCAGGCCGCCGAGTGAACCGACGAACTTGCTGATTTGGCCGCCGATGACCGATTGCTCATCGCCCATCGAACCGGACGCGTCAACAACCCAAACGATGTCCACCGCGCCAGTCGCGCCTTCACCACAGTGACCGGCGAAGAACTGCACGTATTTCGGACAGGAGTTGTATTCGGTACCCGGACCCAATGGCGAGCGGTCATCCACCGCCACCGCGACGATCTCCACGTTGGTGCCTTCGGTAACATCGGCACACGTCTCGGTGGTCTGATCGCCGTTAACTTCAGAGATTTCACTAAATGGCTTGGTGTTGTCGACGAACAAGGTGATCGAATTAGAGTGGCATTCCTGACCGGAACGGTCGTAAGAGAAGGCCATGATCACATAGTATCCATCGGGTACGACTTTGCCGATATCGGCCGTGTTCCAGGAAATATCCCAGGAAGTGGCTTTATACCGGTCAGAGCCGAGGGTCACCCAGCCGTTGGCCGGATCGCCGGTGTCGGTGTGACCGCCCGGAGCATCCAGCGTTTTGTACTTGAAGACTACCGAGTCGACCGGGACATTCGAAGTCAACGTCACTTCGGCCCGCAGATCGACCGTTCCTCCGATATACCTCACATTGCCCGGATGACAAGTGCTATCCGAAGGTATCGGAGTCAACAATTCGACTACCGCGCAGTCATTAACCACCTTGACCGGCACCGCGCACTCAATTTCGTGCTTGTTGCCGTCGTTCGCGACCCAGAGTAAGTACTCGCCGTCGGGAACGTCGTTGGTGATCCACGGATTGTCGATTTCAGTGGTCGCGGTGCTGCCCAGTGCGCTGTAGTAGTACACCAACTCACCTTCAGTACCGACGACCGATGCGGCAATTGCCACGGTGTCAGAGACATACGCGCCATGTGCCGGCGAAGTGATCTTCGCGTAACCATCTTCCACAGCCAGAATTTCAACCGGAAGCTGGTAGTATGTCTCGTTGCCCAGCGGGTCAACCGACGTGACGCGGACATAACCACCCCAGTAGCAGTTGCTCATCGTAACCGCGCCGGAATCGACCGGATCGAACGAGAACTCGCACAGGGTAGTATTGTATTCCGCACGCGTGCCGTACTTGCCGCCGGCGGTCACGATACCATATTCATAGTGATCGATATCGCAATCACCGCATGGCGGTTCGGCGACGGTGATCTCAAACATCGTGCCTTCTGCAATCACGGCCGCGGCCAACGTAAAGGTCGGTATCGGGGCCGAACGATCGACGGCCAGGATCATATCCCAGGCATTGGCTTCAGCGAAGGTGAAGTCGCTGAAGGAGCCGCCGCCCGCGATCGCCCGCAGACGGTAGGTGCCTTCGGCCCAGCCGGAGATGTCCACCGTGATCGAGAAGATGCCGGCCGTGCCCGAAACATCCGTGCCCAGCAGCGTGTACTGATCGAAGACGTCCGACTTGGTAGTCGAACTCATGTAGAACGCCACCTGACTGACCGTTGCTTCCGGATCGGCGGTGGCGGTGATGGTGATTTCATCAGCGTTGGTCGACATCACCGCGCAAACCGGAACCGCTTCGTCAACAACGATGGTGACTTCCGGAATCGGATTGACGACTTCGACGTACCAGACGTCCGAGGTCTTGTCGTTGCAGCAACCGTCGGTGGCTACCGCATACACCTTGTAAGTCCCCGCAGCCAGGCCGGTCGTCGGCCAGACGGTGGTGAAGGTGTTGTCGGCGACGTAGGTCATCTGGACGCCGAAGATTTCCGTGGTACCCGACTGGACATAGATCATGACCTTGTCGAGCCCGCAGTTGTCTTCCGGTCCGTAACCGTCGGCCTGCAAACGATCCCAGGCCTCAGCGTCAATGGTCACTTCATCACCGGCGGTGACCAGGGTGGGATCACCCGAGCCGCCATCGGAGAGGTCGCCATTAACCTGGACGATGTAAACTTCCGGATCGGTGGCGTCAGCGCTGACCCATACCTTTTCAGATACGGCCGTGGCGCCGGACTTTACCGTTACCTGCGCCCACAGGTAATAATCACCATTAAGGGCAGGTTCCCAGGCCACACCGTAGTTTCCGTCGATTGAGTAGAGATCTTTACCGATCCAGGTGGCCGTTGCACTGCCCACCGGCTGGTAGTAGAAATCTACCTGGGTGATGTAGTTGTAGTCGTCCGGCACGGTGGCCGCAGCGACCAACTCAAGCGGACAACCGATGAACATCTCGGCTGTCGGGTAGGTCATTGCGACGGTCGGCAGACGACAGGAGAGGTACACGGTGATCGTGTAGAGATTCTCCTGGCGGTTACCGGCGTCGTCTTCCGCCCAAACCGTCAAGTAATACATGCCATCCGCCAGACCCAGCGCGTGTGGGTACCACATTCCGGACAGGTTGCCATTGGTGCCGGCACTGGTCACGGAATCAAACGGGACCCAGGTCTCGCCATCGGTGCTGTAGGCGAAGACGGCCATAGTGAAGTATTCATCCAGGAGCGTCTGCGCGGTGACGACTATGCCGCCACCCTCATTTTCATGATCCTGGCAGAAGACTTCGTGATTCTTCGGATCGATAATGATCGCTTCGGTCTTGTCGATGTCAAGCAGATAGAGCTCGATGCAGTCGGAACTGGTGTTGCCGCAGGCATCTTCTGCTTCGACATACAGAATGACCGTCTGATAGCCATCGGCTTGAGTCAGCCAGAAGGCCATACCGCCATCTGGATCGCCGGATGGATCGAAGGTGACCGAATTCAGGGCATTTTCGCCCTCGTTGATCCGAACGACCTTCGAATCACATGTTCCCTCCGGCACACCGAAGCCAGCCTCACAATCGCAGGAGTAGCACTCCTCGCCGGCTTTAAACAGCGTCCAGGTGACCTTGACGATGTCGTCGGTCAGACCCAGCGGCTCAACCAGCGGCTGGACGGTGATGGCGTTGCCATATTGCGTCCAGGCCCAGCCACGCGGATCGCTCAGCGTGCAACTGGTGTTCGGCTGAATCAGTTCTTCGCCGTCGATCATGGTCCAGACCGTATCGATCCAGATATTCTCGGCCGAGTGGTCGATGAACCAGGTCGTGGCGTCGCAGTTAGTGGTGTCGAAGGTATTGTGATCGAATTGCTCGTCACCGTTCATATCGTACGACCAGGTACCCCAGATCGTCTTGGCAATGACCCGGAAGTCATAGTAGACCTGGTCGGTCAGACCGGTAACATCAACGCCATCCCAACGCCACATTGTAGAGTTCATGGCTGGAACACCGGCGCCGAGGGAAGTCCAGTGCTCCCAGCGGTCGGCGTCGGTTGATTTCTTGCGATACAGGTAGAGATCTTCGATATCATCGACATTGCCTTCGGCCCAATTCAGCTCGGCATACAGAGTATTGTTGGCTCCGGACAGACGAGGAATGCCGTCCAGGGCAACACACTCATTGTCGGTGAACAGGCACAGCGGCGGAGTGTCGATATCGACGCAGACCTCTACGCATTCGGTAACAAAGATGTTGCCCTGGTCGTCGTAAACCCGCGCCCGGATGTAAATAATCGTACCGGAGGCGGTGACCCAGGCCAGGTCATCCTTATTATGCCACCAGGCAGTGACCAGATCACTAGAGATCGAGTCGCCGGGCTGGATAGCAAAGTTATTCCAATCGGCTGTGTCACAGTCGATTTCAAGCGTATCCAAGACGAAGAAGATCTGCCAGCAGATCTCGCCCGGATCGACGCAGTTGATCGAATCGATAAACGTGCCGGTCCAGAACGTGTCGCACACGGCCGAATCTTCGGGACCGCACTGAATTTCGACACTGTCGCGAGTGGTTTGCGTGTCGAAGTAGGTGCCGATGCAACAACTGGTCGCCCATTCGTAGTCGATCTTGACCACGCCATCCGGATCGAGGCAGTTGGCCAGCGGATCGATCTCGACGGTCACCGGGACCGGATCGAGGACCGAGTGCGCACGGCGGATGCATTTGCCGTCCATCGGGTTGACCACCTGCGCACACGGGGCGATCTCATCGAGAATGCACAGCTTAACTGTCGTGGTGGTATACGCACCAGTAGCATCGCACCATTGGACTTCCAACGTGCCCTCACCCTTACTCCAACCAGTAGCATCGAGGTTGAAGGTGGTGGTCGCGCTGGTCAGGCCCTCAGCATACCAGATCAGGTCGTTTGAGCCGACATCGTCATCATCATCGGCGAAAGCGCGTGCCTTATAGGGCATCACGCCGCCGGTGAGAGTGATGGACACGGTGTTGGTCGCGCCGGAGATTTCCCAGCCATGTACACTACAGTAGGGCTGTTCCTCCGGCAAATCACCGTTGATCGTAACAATCTCGCCCTCAATTACCGAGGTCGACCACTGGAAGTCCCACACACCGCAAGCGGCAATCGCTTCGGCAATCGTGGTTGCGTTACTGGCCTCGTCAGCACCCAGAATTACCAATTCCAGGTCGTCGGTCAGTTCAGTGCCGACGATGGCGTCGAGGTCGTCACAATCCAGCAGCAGCGCGTAGGTATACGGAGCGCTCGCGCCGACATCGGTGAAGGACACCGAGGTCCACGGGCCCGGCACACCACCGCGCATTTTCAGCCGCACCATGACCGAGCCGATGCTCTGCACATCCTGGCTCTCTTCATCGAACGGCTGGATATAAATGGTCAGCCCCTGCGTGCTGTCCGCGCCATCCCAGTCGCACATATCGCAACTGAAGAGGCCGCCCTCTTCGGGCTGGAACACGCACATGGTCGGGGCCGCGCAGTCAGTGGTGACGGCAACGGTTGTCGACCAGTCGGACATGTTGTTGGCGTTATCCCGAACTTTGATCTTGAAGCGATAGGTCTCGCCACAAGTAAAGTTCGCCTGCATCGCCACCGTGGTGTCCGAACGCCACTGAGTTATTGCGGCGCATGGACTTGACGGAGTGGTTTCAAACAGGGTCGCCAGTGAATCATCCGGGTCGGCACCTTCTCCGCCATCCCACCAGATTTCGTAGGTCCACGGGCCGTCCTTAAGGTCACCCGCACCGACGCCATCGGTGGCGGTGGTCCAATCCAGAACCACTGAGCCATCAGGTCCCGGCGTGGCGGTCAATGCACTGACCGGCGGCGGCACCTTGGTGTCGACGGTGAGCGTTTCGGCGGGTGTATTTTCCAGATGCGGGAAGCTCGGGTAGCCGAGCCACAGCGTATCCATATTGCCGAAGATGTCGCTCATGTACACCGCGACACTATCCCTGCCTCCGTGCACGTATGGCACTGTGGGGCACACATCTGTATGCGGGACCTCATCCACGGCGTAGTCGGTTGAGTTATTCAACCGCGGATCGAGAACCGTCCAGTTTAAAGTCCAGATATTGCCCCCGCTATCGGACAATGTATGGACATGATTACCGCCCAGACCCGCGACAAACAAGTCAGTCCAGATCGAGTCGATATCGCCTTCGGCGTCCATATCGATTCTTAGCCGGACTTCATCGCCAATATTGACGACGTTGTTCGACGGATTCTCGGCGTACAGCGTCCAGTAACAATTGGCGGCAATCGGAGTCGGGGGCCGGTTGTCAATCATCAGCCCGGCAAATTGATACCGGCCATTGTCGCCCAACTCGTCTTCACTCATCCGCATGTTATCTGCGTTGTCGTAGGTGATTAAGGAGCAGGCGGTAACGGCCGCCGAGGCCACTACGCTGTCCCAACCACCCGGGCCGAGAGTGAAGTCGACCGAGAAGTTCTGATTATCGCCGGATGGATCCGTCAACGTCTGTGAAGTGAAGCCCCAGTCCGCATGGAAATTAGCCACCAGACTGACGATTTCAACTCCCTGGCCGTCGGCACGGTTCCAGTTTCTCCAGTTATCGCCCATGGCCACGGTGAGGCGCAGCATATCGCCAATCGCCGCTACACCGTCGCCATTCACGTCCCCACCGGGCTGGACGAAGTCGAAGCTAACACCAACGCCTGTGAAGCTGGGTTGCCGGGTATCGATGTTGCGCAACACCGGGCATAAGAAGATGGCTTCGTTTTCCGCCTCATCTTCGGCAAGCACTTCCAGCTTCTTATTGCCGGAAAGCGTGTCCGTCCGATGAATCGTAAGGGCATCCCTTGCCAGAATCGGTGTCACATCCGCTTCCCAGATATACAGCGAATCCAGGTCTACAGCTCCCGGCGCAGATTGCGTCATGTTGACGTGAGTCGACGTCGTCACGCCAAATACCCGCAAGTCTACTCGCGGCATGTCGGGACTGGTGACATCAAGAGCAGCAGGTCCTTCATCGTAGATCTTAAAGCGCACCAGGACATTATCCAGGTTGTCGATGGTCCCGACACCGTAACCGGCCTGGTCACCCCCGTCATCGGAGTGTTCCCAGCTGGGCCAGGTGGTGTCAAACGGCGCCAGAAGACACTCGATGATCGGCGGCTTGGAGTCGATTACCAATGGC
>SDBS01000815.1_pt1 | contig 31261 bp, 35 predicted proteins | sample 2277091 | NCBI WGS metagenome assembly SDBS01 (sample SAMN10404972, study PRJNA504765) | marine sediment metagenome | isolation source: marine sediment core GS10_PC15, 163 cmbsf | place: Arctic Ocean: Southern Knipovich Ridge | collected 2010 | reverse complement strand
GTCTGACATGCCAGAAAAGGATAAAATCGATAGAATCTTAAACACTGCTCGATTAGCACCCACATGGGCTAATAGACAGGGTGTACAGTATATTGTTGTCCAAGAACCTGAAAATGTAAAAGCAGTTTGGGGCGCTATTGGACAAAATCCCAAATTCACGGACGCACCAATGTTCATCGTCGGAGTAATATCTGAAAAAGGCTCGGGAGTTAATTTGAATGGTGAAAAATATTATGGAGTAGACTTTGGAATTTGTTTTGAACATTTAATACTAGCAGCTGCTGCAGAGGGATTAGCATCATGTTGGATTGGATGGTTTTCTGAGGACAAGTTAAAAAAAGTATTGAAAATTCCTAATAAATATAAAGTAATGGGAATTACTCCCTTAGGTTATTCAGTTAAATCTAAAAATGAAGTGGTTGATAGGAAACCACTAGAAGAAATTGTTCATTACGAATTTTTCTAAAATTTTTTTTTCTTACTCTGTATCAATCTGAAAAAATGGGAATTAGAAAATGTTTTAGATGTGGAAAAGAACTGGAGTTTGAAAACTATATCAAAAATAGTGGTCCAAAAACTGTAGAACATTTTACTAAAATCTGGAATAGTGAGTATATCGAACTTTACTGTTGCCATTGTTATTCTTTCAAAACAAGGTATCAACCCTATTCGTTTTCAAAGTCTGAACTTCAGTCTAAAGATAAAGAATTCTTTTTCTTTAAATAGATAGAATAAGATTTTACTTCATGGGAAACAAAATCGAAGTTTTATGTGAAGTGATTTTTTCTGATCCAAAATCAGGGATTGAAACGAGTTTAATAGGAACGATTGACAAACTTAAATTAATAAGATTTATTAAAGGAGCTGAGGAGTTTTTGATTTTCAAGGAGAGACACCATCCCCCAATTCCAAAATTGGAGGTAAGAGAAATTACAGAATATCGAGAAAAAATAATTTGTAGTAATAAAAAGGAAAGTTCAAGTTTAACAAAGTATTTAATCCCAAGTTATGGGAAAATAACTTAGATTTCCCAATAGCTTTGAATTACTTAAATTGATATAGATAAAAATCGGTCTTCAGGAAGAATTAAGATTCGAGTATTTCTCCTACATAATACAAGCCAACTAAATTACCCCTTCTCTCAAATTTCCTCGAAACTAATAAAATAATTACATGTTCATTCTCATCTAACATTTTATTCTCTACAGCATGTTTCACTGATTGTTCTATGATTTCTTCAGCATCCATACTGAAAAAATCATTATTTTCTATGTACATTGCCTGTACTGCCCATACTAAATTTAATTCTCTAGCAGTCTTTTTTGAAGGAGTGATCGCAATAATGGGTAGTGGTGGTCTATATTTAGCTATCATTCTCGCTCCATATCCAGTTCTAGTGATAACGACTATCTTGCCTCTAAAATTCAACTGTTCCATTTCTGATGCTAAAGCATAAATAGCATGCCCAAGAGTTTGTGTATGTGTTAATCTATCGGAATCGTATTCGTCGGGAGTTCGTATTGACATATTTTCGGTGGCTGTTTTGGCTATTTGATTCATATATTGTACAGCATTAATTGGGTACTTCCCTACAGCAGTTTCGGCAGATAACATGACAGCGTCGGTTCCGTCCATAACAGCATTATATACATCATTTGCTTCAGCTCTAGTAGGAATCGGGTTAGAAACCATTGATTCTAACATTTGAGTCGCAACAATTATTGGTTTTCCTTCACGATTGCTTTTATGAATCATTTGTTTTTGCCATAACGGCACTTTATCCGGATCGATCTCAACTCCCAAATCTCCACGGGCCACCATGATACCATCTGAAACTTCTAATATCTGATCAAAATAATCTAAAGCAATGGGACGTTCAATTTTGGAAATTAATTTAATAGTGGAATTCCCATAATTTTCTAGGATCTTCTTAACATGTAGGACATCCTCACTCCCAGACACAAAAGAAATAGCAACATATTCAGGATCGAGTTCAGCTATAAATTTGAGATCAATAATATCCTTTTCTGTTGGAACTTTTTGAGATAGGGAGCCCAAGGGAATATTAACTCCTTTTCTATTACTTATCATTCCCCCAGCAAGCACTTCTCCAATTACATGGTCTGTTTCTTTCTTTATTACTTGAATTTTGATGATGCCATCATTTACGAAAAATGAATCACCTTTTCTTATTGATTTAAGAAACCCTGGTAATGGAATAGAGAATTGACTTTGATCTCCCATAATTTTTTTTTCATAGACTTTCACTTCCTGCCCTATGCCTAAGTTGTAAGTTTGATCACCTTTGAATTCACCAACCCTAATTTTCGGACCTTGGATATCTGCCAGAATCCCAGTAAATTCACTAACTTCTCTAATTTTTTTAACTAATTCTCGTTTTTCTTGATGTTCCCCATGAGAAAAATTAAGTCGAAAAATATCTACCCCTGCTTCAATTAATTTTCTAAGCATCGCTTTTGAGCTTGAGGCAGGACCAAGAGTGCTAACGATTTTTACGGTGTTTTCTCTAAATAACATAACAATTAACCATTTTATATTGGATGGATAAGTAATATTTAATTATATTATTGTGTGTATCCTTAAAAATTATTCATTTTCTACAAGATTCTTTAATCTTATGATTTTATTGTGAAAACTAATCCTAATTTTATTTAAAGCCTTGATACCCTGATTGTAATCTTCAGTAAGTTTAATCTCCTTTAATAAAAGCAATTGAACTCTTAATGTATCAGGAAAAATTGAATATTGGATTAGTTTTAATTTATTCTTAATTATGTAATCCCTTGCTAATTGGACTAACAAGTCTGAGCTGTTATTTGCAAGAGTTACTGATAAAAAATATCTAAATTTTGGGTTCTTAATGTAATTCTTCACCTTAAAAAAATAAAAGTTTTTGTGAAGCTGATTTAGATCATTGATAGATTGAACTTTTAGAACTCTTTGTACTTCATCAACAACTTCAGAGATAGGAGAATGCTTTCCTTTTACCTTTTTTGAAGCCTTAGTAAGGTTAGTTTTAACAAAGGTCTTAATATGCTCTTGGTCAGACATGAATGTTTTTATGTTACAAAGATTTGAAATAACCAATTATTCCATGTTTTTTAAGTACGAAGTACAGAAATTAAATATTTAATATAAGTCTTTTATAACAAAGTCTAAATCAAGATTTTTAAGTGTTTCTTTGAGAGGGAATCCATTTTCAGGATTCCAGCCAATTTCTTTACAGAATCCTTTAAAAAAGTCTTCATACTCAATAGTTATTCCCTTTGTTGTGCCTCTATTATCCGGAGGATTACCAGAAGTCCGACCGGACAATTTATTATTAGTTATATCAATGCCTTCACGTAGCGTGAATGACTATCGTAAAGTCTGAATTCTTAAACCTATTTTTATAAGATCATCAATGGATAAATCCCAACCAGTTAAATTGTTAATAAGATTGGTAAAATGATAAGATCCAAATAATGTTGCGAACATACAAAGCCCTACACTATTTAAAATTAAAATAAATTAAGCCTTAATTAAATTTTTTCGAAACCAACAAGTTAAAAAGAAGCTGTTTACTCAAATGTTTGTCTATATAACTAAATATTCTTTTCTATAAATTGAAATCGGATTTAGAAGAATCATCGTAATGATAGTATTCAAGAGCATTACTATGTAAAAGTGTTTTAATTAAAATTAATTGAAGAAACATTTAAATATACAATTTACTATGATATTGATGGTACTATAATAGAGCGATCCCTCAGAAATTACCACTAATACTTAATTTCAGAGTGAACGTAGAAGTACGAAGGGGTTATAATAAATATTTTTTCCTAAAAAATGGAAATTATTAATTACCATAAAAATCAAATATCTATCATGTCTGTAGTGCGAACATTAAAGAATAATGAGGTCTATATTCAGAAATTCATTGATTGGGATAAATTTGAAAACGTGTTTTATAATAATTTTTATTTAGAAAACTTCAAGATCGTTGTGAAGGTACCGCTTTTTCCTAAGCGAGATCCTAAAGAGGATATTAAAATAAAAAAATTCAATCTTGAAAAATATACTTTTCTGATGTCTTATGGTTAACCGAGTTTGAGTGTATAACTCTAATTATTACAATTGTGATTTTCTCCTCTTTTTATCAATTATTCTATTCCAACACGAGAAACATATGTATTCTCTGTCTTTGAGCAATACTAAATCTTTAGTTGCACGTATCATTCCACACTTACAACATTGTTCGATCATTTTACATTGAAACAATTACATTAAACCAATCATTATAGCTAACAAACCCGCTGTATGAGCAAAAATTGGGTATTCTAATTGAGTTAAGTTTAATCCTAATAAATTTAATAAGGGAACTATGAAAAAAATCAATATTAATCCAAAAGAAATTTCATAAATACCTCCAATGAGAGATATTAATTTAAGTTTCTTAAAATTACTATTTGTCATGTTTAAATGTTTTTTGTTGAAATAATAGAAAAGCAATATATATATTTATATTTATTTTAATCACTTTTTTAGTTCTTTTAATCAATTATGACGAGGAATAAGAGTCTTAATAATTAAATTATCCCTCTGAATTTCATTATTAAATTCCAAATCATACCCTTAGAAGAAAATATTACATGCTGAACAATTTTCTCCATTATTGTAACAAAAATTGCCTAATTTTTATAGAAATAAGAGATAATCAATTATTAGAATTCTATGATTAATAAAAAAAAAATTCCAATTATTATCGGTGTAGGTCAGTTCACGCAACGTAAAGATAGCTCTCAGCCTCTTGATCCACTTAGATTAATGATTAAGACTAGCCAGAAAGCAATTGATGATACAAATGTTAATAATTTAGTAGATTTTGTCGACGCTGTTTATATGGTTACTATGATATCTTGGTCATATGAAGATGCTCCTGGTGAACTTAGTGAAAAACTCAATATAACTCCAAAAGAAAAAGTCTATTTAGGTGATGGCGGAAACAGTCCTCAAACGTTAATTAATCGAGCTGCTAAAGCTATTTTTAATGGAACCCATCGCAGTGTTCTTATTACAGGAGGGGAAGCGGCTTACACGGGTTCTAAAATGATTAAAAATACTCTTCCTAAAGGTTGGCCACCATATAAAACCCCAAAATACATGGAAAAAAATACATATGGAGAGATTAACGATTTTGAAAGGCTGTATGGATTTAGAAGAGCGGCAATACCATATGCAATCTTTGAGAGTGCCATTAGAACAATTTCTAAGCGGAGTCTAGAAGACCATGCTAAATACTTAGGCTATCTTTTTGCTAGATTTTCAGAAGTAGCTTCAAAAAATCCTTTTAGTTGGACTCAGAAGTATTATCAAGCGGAGGAAATCTCAACTCCTAGTCCTATTAATCGATATATTACTTATCCTTATACAATGCGTATGTGTGCTAACAATTTTGTAGATCAGTCAGCCTCAGTAATAGTTACAAGCTTGGAGTTAGCTGAACAACTTAATATTGATCCTAGACATTGCGTTTATTTAATGGGGAGTGCAGATTTAAATAACATTCATGAAATTACTCGACGTCCACTATTATATGATTCTCCTGCAATAAAAGAAGGTTCTAAACTCGCATTAAAACAAGCAAGTCTGACTCTTGATGATATAGATAAATTTGATATCTATAGTTGCTTTCCCTCAATAGTAGAGATAATAATGAGAGAATTAGGTATTAAAAAAGAAGATCCTCGTAATTTAACAATTACCGGAGGACTTCCATATTTTGGAGCACCATTAAGCGTCTATTCTTTACACGCTATTGTTAGAACAGTGGAAATGATAAGAGATAATCCTTCTTTAAATATAATGGTTTTAGCAAATGGTGGTTATAACTCCGGAGAATCTGTTGGAATTTATGGCTCAAAACCACCCCTCATTCCTTGGAGTATTCGAGATGATTCGATTATCCAGCAGTCGATTATTGATAAAAAATTGCCTCTACCAATCGAAAGAGCTAATGGTTCCCTCACAATCGATGCCTATACAATTATGTATGATCGCTTAGGAAAAATTAAGAGAGTGATTGCTATTGGAACACTTGAAAATGGACTTCGTACTATTGCGGTAACAGAAAATTACATTCCTGAGCTTCCAATGTTAGAAAAACAAGATTTAGTCGGGCGGATTTTTATGGTTAAATATAATTCAACTGTGAACAGGAATATTCTCAATGTTAACTGAAATTACTCACCAACTTCAAAAAGCAGAAAATTTATCGTTTTTCATTTATCAACGGAAAGAACTTTTAGACAAGTAAGTAATTCTTTTTTTCATAATTAATGACATTACTCAAATTTAATCCAAGCTTCGCATGTCCTCAAGGCTGTAAATTTCTGTAACTTCTCGGTTGCAGAGTCAATTTCTTCTTGAATCATGAAATATTTTTTTATACCTTGTTTTTTAAGATCCTCAATTCTACTTTCGACTATACTTTTTACTTTTTTTGAAAGATTCTTAGTATATTTGGTACTCATTTTTTTTAAGTCCAAATCACTAATTTCTAGAGCCTTTATTTCCTCAATATAGCCTTTTTTATCAAGGTTGTCCAATTTATATTGGAGAAAACTAATACTCGTTTCGCGTAGCTGTAGTGCTCCGTTTACAATATGCATATGATCTCCTCGAATTTTTGCCAAAATGACCTCCCAAATAGTTATTGCTGCAACGATCAGTGCAAAAATGTCAGCTAATAATAAATAAATTCGAACATCTGCTAAATCAATAATTTGTAGAGTAAAAATTAATGAACTAGCTGCAATCAAACTTAAAATTAATGTTATTATGAGTTTAATTTTTTTAACTTTAGTAAATTTTTCCGAAAGAACATTATGGACCGCTTCTAAATCCACAGAATGGTTATACGCAGCTTTAATTTTTGCAATAGCAATTTCTTTTAAGTCTTGTAATTCCGATTCATTCTCCATGTTTTATTCACTAATTTGAATTTATTATAATTATAAATAAATCATATATATTAAATTAACAACTTATCGTTAACCCAACTTTAGGTAATAGTTTTTTCCTATTTTATCTTGATGTATTAACTGTTCAGGAAAAGGTTTAATATTCATTATTGATTTATTTAGAAGGATTAATAAAGGTTTAGAGTAATTTTTTATTCCCTACTAAATCATTTAAAAACCAGGTCTAAATCAAAATCAGTTTCGTTTTAGAATTCGTCTCTTCGCTGGATTATCAAGCTAAAATGTGAATTTCAAAATTTTTGATTTGAATATATTTAAATTCAAAATATTTTATTTTCGTATTGGTATTATTTAACAGAAGTATCGAATTTCGGAACCTTATTTAGAATGAAGGATATCTCACAATATTTAACAGATTTTGAGATCAACCTACTATCAGTTGATCGTGTAAAACTAAAAGGTCTTTTTTTAAATTTAATAAAGAATTACACTCGTGAACAGATAATCAATGATTTAATTGCCCCTTCATTAACCAAAATAGGAAGAATGTGAGAACTCGGTGATGTGGCTCTCTCACAAATTTATATGAGCGGAAAATTATGTGAGGAGATAGTCACAGATCTCTTTCCTAAATATTCAGGAGCACTCAGGAGTTCTCCAAAAATTGGTCTAGCTGTTCTTGAAGATTACCATGCATTTGGTATGCAGATTATTAAAATGTATTTAAAAGCAGTAGGATTTGATGTTATAGTCTATGAATTAGGGGTAACATGTGAAGCCCTCGAACAAAAGGTTACTGAAGATAAGATAGAAATTCTATTAATATCGACTTTAATGCTCAGATCTGCATTAAAAATTGGACTTTTGACTGAAAATTTTAGAAAAAACAAGAGAAAAATATTGGTAATTGTGGGAGGAGCACCTTTTAATCTTGATAAAGATCTATGGAAGAAAGTTGGTGCCGATGCGACGAGTATTAATGCATTCGAGGTGATTCCCCTTATTAAAAGGTTACAAAAGGTGGTAATTTGAAAAGTTCAATACAAAGAGTATTTACAACTATTGGACATAAAGAACCTGATAAAATCCCATTATTTTTGCTTGTAACGATGCATGGCGCAAAAGAATTACATATGAGCATCAAAGAATATTTTTCTAAAGCCGAAAATGTTGTAAAGGGGCAATTATTACTCCAGCAGAAATATAATAATGATTGTATTAATACAGTCTTTTATGGGGCTATAGATTTTGAAGCTTGGGGTGGAGATGTGAGATTCTTTGAAGATGGACCACCAAACTCAGGAAAACCAATCATTAAACAAAAGAAGGATATTAAAACCTTAAAAACTCCCATTATTGAAGAAACTGAATGTCTTAATAAAGTTGTTAGAGCAATCGAGTTATTAAAATCAGAAGTAAAATATGAAATTCCTATTGTGGGTTTCATAGTTTCCCCTTTCTCTTTACCTATTATGCAAATGGGTTTTAAAAATTATATTGAATTACTATATGAAGATAGAGACCTGTTTAACAGCTTAATGAAAATGAACAAAGAGTTTGGAATAGCATGGGCAAATACGCAAATAAAAGCGGGAGCTACTGCGATTTGTTATTTTGATCCAATGTCTTCCCCGACCATCATCCCTCGTGATTTATATCTGGAAACAGGTTTTAAAATTGCGAATGAGTTAATTTCCAAAATTAACGGACCAACCGCTACTCATTTAGCTTCAGGAAGAGCTCTTCCAATAATAGAAGATATAGCAAAAACAGGTACAAATATACTTGGAGTTAGTGCAATAGAGGATTTAAGTACTCTTAAAAGAGCTTGTAGAAATAAACTAACAATATTAGGAAATTTGAACGGTATAGAGATGTGTAATTGGAATCCTAAACAAACAGAAATCATAGTAAAAGAAGTGATTTCTAAAGCAGGGCGGGGTGGAGGCTTTATCTTGTCTGATAATCATGGTGAAATCCCGTTCCAAGTACCGGAAAAAGTACTCCACGCTATAGCTGAGGCAATTGAAAAATGGGGGAAATATCCCTTAGATTGGGTTGGAGATGAGGAACAATAGAAGAGCATAATTTATCCCAAGATATTGACCCAATACTCAAAGAAATTAGTGATATTGGTAAAAAATCGGCTCTTTATGAATTAACATTTGAAATGATAAAAAATTTAGCACAGTATACTTCAGAAGAGAAAGTAATAAGAAAGATTTTTGAAATTATTTCTTCATTATTTTCTCCTAAAACAATAATTTATATGGCAATTACAAACAATAAAATTACAACTATTAAATCTATTCCGCCAAATATAAAAATTACAGAAATTTCTTTAGAGAAATTAAATTCCATCGAAGAAAATTATTATTTACTTGAAACCAAAAGGAGTTTTATATTAAAAATAACACATTCAAATGAATTATTAGGTTTTATTGAAATTAATGAGATAGAATATCCACAATATTTAAATAGATATTTAAACATTGCAATTGTAATTGCAAGGATATGTGGTTTATCAATAGCTAATGCACGAATTTATCAGAAACTTAATAAAACTTTAGAGGAATTAAAACTATCGAATAAAGATTTAGAACAATTTGCACACATTATTTCTCATGATCTAAAACAACCATTAACAAATCTAATCTTAACTCTTCATATATTGAAATCTAATATTTTGGAGGATGACAACCTGAAAGTTGTAAATAGAGCCGAACATAGCGCATTTAATTTGAATTCAATGATTGAAAAAATCTTGGAATTAGCAACATTTGGTCGTAGAAATGAAAATCTCATGAAAATTGATTGCAATAAAGTTTTAAAACAAGTAGTAGAGAATCTTTCCTATAAAATTGAAAAAAAAAAGGCAAACATAACATTTAATGATCTCCCAACAATATTTGCTATTGAGATAGAACTTATTCAACTCTTTCAAAATTTTATTGATAACGGTATTAAATATAACGAAAGCAACTTCCCTGAAATTCATGTCTCTGCAGAGAAAGTTGGGACAGATTGGTTATTTTCAATAAAAGATAATGGTATAGGGATAGATGCTAAAAATTTTAATATGATCTTTGAGCCCTTCAAAAGGGTAGGTAATAGTACCAAAAAGTATGGTACGGGTATTGGTCTATCTATTTGTAAAAGGATAATAGAGCGCCTTGAGGGTCAAATATGGGTGGATTCAACAGTAAATAAGGGGTCTACTTTTTATTTCAAAATGCCGATTAAAGACAAGAATTCATAAATTGAGGGATATAAATTTTCCAATAAAAAAAAGAAGAAAGAGTTTTTTATTTGATTATTAACTTAATCCCTGAACCCATAATAAAGGTTAATGAGCAGTAATAGTGTACCCTGTAATGTCAATGTATACGCGGGCGATTCAAAAATAGTAAAATCCCAATCAAATGTATAAAATAAAAGTGCTGATATTACTAAGATTAACACTGCTAATGATAACAGGTTCTTCCCTTTTTTTTTAAAAAAGCTCTGTTCTTCTGACATCAAATGTTCAATAATTTCCGCATCTGAAAGCGATGCATCCATATTTTTTACTTTTTCTCTAATATCATTCCTTTCTCTGATCTTCATGATTGATCTAAAAAAAGCTCCGATAATAAAAAGCACAATCATTAGAAGAACATCTGCAAGAGTATTTGTTGAAGTGAAAGATACACTCGGGTTTATGAAGATGAGTATTTGAATTAGAATTAGCATAAAAACTAAAAACACTCTAACAGTATATTTTGGCAAATAAAGAGGTTTTCTTTCTTTTTTTTCGTCAAGATTTAAATCAGATTTCTTTATTTCATCAACAATTTCTTTTAATTTCTCTGTGGTACTCTTTCTGGTTTCAAAGTAAAATGCGACTACTATAAATATTGCACTTATTATTAAACCGGGGATGTTTTCACCAGTTATTAAATATCCAAAAGGAAAGGACACAATCATAACTGTTATAAAAGCACGAACTGTCCCCCGAGGCATCCCGAGAGGTTGGTCTTCAATTTTACCATTTTCACTAAAACGGTTTATTAAACACCAAATGGTGAAAATACCAAATAAAATCCATGTAATCATCTTATTTTAACTTTTTTTGGTCGTTATTTTATTTTTGTATTTCTATTATTATTCAACTATATTATTCCGAGAAATATATCTCTCTCTTTTCATCATTTAAAAATTCATTAAACTCCTTTTCTTGAGCAATCTCAGCATCAGTTTTCTGATAATCTTCATCTTGTTCCCATTTATTTCTTTTATAATTATGATCAACGCATACACCCAACTTCGTGATATAATAATTCTTTGCTGGAGAATATTCTTTTAAGAAATTTTTGTTCTTTAATTCTTTAAAGAAATTCCATCCCTTACCATCTGTGCATTCATTTAAATAGATTAATAGTTTTTTATGAATTTTTCCTTCATCATCTTCAGTTCTTTTATTAAAAACAATATCTTTATCGTTATGTATGAAAAATAGAAATTTATAGTAGAGATCTTGTTTCATATTATCTTGTAACCCACCAACCTCGTTGTTGAACTCCTCCTTTTCTAACTCCATCTTATCTAATTCTTGTATTGATTTTTTTGCAAACTCAAGAACTTCACGTAATTTTTGATCATAATCACTGCTCCCGGCTTCAGGCTCTAAAGTTTCTGTCATTTGTACTAATTCATTTTTCTTTCTTTTTCTTTTCCAAATCTCACCTTTTAAGAGATCGATTATTCCTTGATATTTTTGATAAAAAAAGTTCTCAAATTTATCTATATTAAAAATATAACTTTTTACCGGATTCTCATCCTTAATTAATCCTTCCTTTAGTAAGGGTATTATTTCAGCGTATTTTCTTTGAATATCACTCAAAAAAATGGGTGTTTTCTTTGTTGACTTACAGAAATAGCTGATTAAATCAATATTTTTGATATCTTCTTTTAGTATTGATTCAGCTCTCTGCTCTAGGGTTTTTTCCATAATGTTCTTTAAAGTGAGGATCTTATATAGAACTGTAAAAAAAGTATGATAATTTAAGTTCTCCTTTATTGGAAATTACATTTAAGTTCTAATTAAACCCATACTTTCTTGAATTTTTTTGTGTTTTAACCAATAAAATCATGAATTATTTTGAATTATTCAAATGTCATATATGGTTTAAGTCAAATAAAAAGGCTTTTCCTTTTTTACCAATTACTTTCAGAAGCCTATTTTTTCTCAAACAATAAGTCATCTTTCTAGCTAACCCAATTGATTTTTTTAGAGCTTTAGAAAGTTCAAAGTTGGTAAAAGGTAGTTTTAAATTTTTAGGAATTAAAGTTAAGAAATCCGCAGGTTCTTGAAATCTTTTTTGATCAACAATATTAACCAATTTTCGATCTATGATACTCCAACCTTTTCTTCTCCAACTCCCTTTACCGTCATTAAGCTTTATTTCTTCAACATGAACAATTAATACCTCAATTGTTAGATTTGAATTCAAAATGATATGAGGAATCCAGATTAACTCCTCAAAAAGATTAACGAATGAATTATGTTTTGGAGATAATCTTCTCTTAGCTACTTGCACTCCGTTTTGATCCAAACAGATAATCCATTTTTTTTGCACTATTGGGTATATTAACCGAATTCTATGACGTTTAAGAAGGTTTTCTAGTTTTTTCCTGATAGCTGAAAAGTTTTGAGTTTGAATTTCAATAAGAAGTTCCCCTCGTACAATATCAATAATATAACCATCAATATTTGTTTCAATTTTATCTCCGGGTATTTTAAACCAGCTTTTTAATTCAGCATGGAGAGATTTTTCTTTCAAAGTACCGATTTGATTAGAAAGAGTAGAATTAGATACGCTTACCATGATTATACTTCTACCATATTTATATCATAAATTTGAATGTGTAAATAATGAAATTAAAAAGGTAATAATATTGGCATATGGATAAATTATAACTTCCTCGTAATTATAAGTCAAAGATTTTCCATAAACTAGGTGGAAAGATTTATTACTTTAATTTTATTGGTTCATATCGTAACATTGATTCATTTCCGCGTTCCATATAGAAGAATTCGGATTTTTCTGGTTCAAATTTACTATTAAGGAATTCAATAACTTTCAATCCTTTAGACTTTTCATCACAAATAAAAATATCAATACTAAGGTATCCGTGTTCTGGCCATGAATGAATCGCAGCATGACTCGTTTTTAATATTGCAATAGCGCTGTATCCATATGGTTGATAATTATGATGATATATATCGAGAATCTTTAAATTTGCGGATTGTAATGCAGCTATAAATATTTTTTGTATTTTTCCATTATCCAAAAGAATTTCTTGACTTGCAAAACGCATTTCTCCAACAAAGTGGTATCCAATGGGAAGAAACGGAAGACTAATTTTAGATTTCACTTCAGAAGTGTAAATAGGATTTGAAGTCAGATTGAAATTATACCTACTGGAGGGATTTATTACTGATTGCAGATAATAGAGATGGCTAAATTTTCCAATTATACTTGCTCCCTTGTAATGATTAAAATCAGAAATCATTTCATTGATAATAAACCCATGGTCTAAAACAGACCATTGAACTTTCTGCTTTTCCTCTGGAGGTTTATTTCCAAAACTAAGAAAACATTTTTTACCAATAATAGGGTAAGTTTTGCCGTTTACATCAATATTTGACTTTAAAACTTGCCTGGCTCTTTTTAAAAACAATCTTAATCCTTCTATAGTGTAAGGAGGATCCATTATTACCACATCATACTTATTAATGATATCTTGTGGACAGGTTTCTCTTAAATCATGATTTTTAACATTGAAATTCTTTAAGGAAAGTTCTTCTGCTGAATGTGAAAGAAAGTTTAAAACTCTACTATCTATATCTACAACGGTGATTTCTTTAGCTAATTTAGTTAATCCTACGGCTAATGAGATATTATCATCATCTCCTAAGAAAATAATCTTCCGACCTTCAATATCGCCCTTCTTTAATAAATAAAGTACTTTTTTTATCACCGTTTGGGCATCAGCATGAGATTGATCAAGAGCAAATTCTGGAGATGGCCGTTTATTAAGATAAACTCTAACATTATTTAAGTATGAAAATTCTTCTGGAAGGTCTTTTATAGTGCTATCAAAGTTTCTAGGAACAGGATCATACTCAAAGTGTAAATTCAACTTTGATTTTACCCATTCTCTACCTTTCTCACCCAGAAAATTTTTCTTTTCAATAATCCCTGATTTTACTAGTTCACCTCTAACTGCAGCAAGAGTTGGAACTGCAATTCCTGTTTTTTGGGACACAATTTTGTTTTTAAGGGAGGGAAATCGATACATTGTTAATAAGATTGAGCGTACTCCCTCAACACCTTCAGCTAAATGAGCTCTTTCAGCAACTAAGATAAGAATTTTTTCTACTTCTTCAATCATACTTTTAAAATTAATTAATTAATTATGAGTTCTTAAAATATAGTTTCTTTTCTCTTTTCTTTTTTATGCTAATAAAATTAATCAATGCTGCTATATCCCATTTTTGATAATGCATATAAGTTTTTAGAAGCTCTAAAAAAGTTGGAATAGGATGAAATTATTTTCTTTGAGAAGGAAAGTATTGGGATTAAGTGAAAAAGACCTTGCTAGCAGATGTTCGGTTTGTAAAGGACGTGGAATTATCAAAATAGATATGAAATTCTTACCTGATATTGTGGAATCCTGTGAAGTCTGTAAAGGATCAGGCTTTCAAGTTGAAGCTTGGCAAATTAGATACAATGGCATCTCTTTACCTGATGTAGGTAATCTTACTATCGATGAAGCTATTGAATTATTCGGTGGACACAATAATATCACATCAAAATTAAAATTCAGTCAAGATGTAGGTTTGGGTTATCTTCGGTTAAATCAGCCCGCTCATGCCCTTTCGGGTGGTGAAGCACAAAGGCTTAAGATTGTTAAAGAATTGAGTAAAAAATCAAAAAAAAGTACGCTTTACATCTTAGATGAACCTACAATCGGACAACATTTAGAGGATATTTCAAAGTTAGTTAATGTTCTGCATTTATTAGTGCAAAATGGACATTCTGTTATAGTTATCGAGCACCATCCTCATTTATTAGTGTCTTGTGATTGGTTAATTGAATTAGGACCAGGAGCAGGTCCAAAAGGTGGTAGAGTCATAGCAAGCGGTTCTCCTGAGGTGATAGCAAAGGGAAACACGCCAACAGCTCCTTATATAAAAGAAATTTTGGAGGAAATATCATGACCTGGATTCCACTACTGCTTTCAGATCCATCTCCGTGTTTGAGGTATTTAGTATTAAAAGACTTACTTAAGAGATCAGATAAGGACCTTGAAGTCAGGGAATTATTAGAACTCCGTGAGGAAGATCCATTAATTACGGAATTAACTAAACTCCAAAAATCGAGTGGTGCTTGGGATTCTTTTAGCTATAATCGCATTACGGTTGGAGATAATCTTCAAATAACTTCAATGGCTTTACAAAGATTAGGATATCTAGGTTTTGATTTAAAAAATTCATTTATTCAAAAAGGTGCAGAATTCATATTTTCACACCAGCAAGAAGATGGTTCATGGCTTATGCCAAGTAAAAATAAACTGGTTGATGAAGAAAAGGGATATCAAATGATGCCAATTCAAACTGCAATCCCATTATTAGGATTAGTAATGTGTGGTTATGCAGAGGATAGAAGAGCAGAACAAGCATATGAATGGTTAATAAGTAAGCGTTTAGACGATGGGGCATGGCCAGTAGGTATTTCATCAGGAAATTATGGAGGGATTGCAGGGTATCGACGTCTAGCACATTCTCGATGGGGTTGCCGCTCGAATACTACAGCAGTATTGTCTTGTTTGGCACATCATCCTAAAAGAAGGGTAAGTGAAGAAGCTAGACGAGCACTTGATTTGATTTTAGGAACTGATATGAAATTAAGGACAAACCTTGGGTTTTTAATTGCTAGACTTATGGGTTTAGAGAAGTCTATTGGAAGAATCACCTATATGGCCAAATTCGACATTGCACATATCCTTAATTTATGCTGGAGAGTTGAAGCAAGTGTTAAGGATAGCAGAATTGCGGAATTTGTAGAATTTATAAAATCTGAACAAGGACCTTACGGTTTATGGGAATATATTAATCATCCACAAGCTACTCGATGGTTGACTTTTGATCTTTTACGCTCACTATCTAAATTAGAAACTCAAGAAGACTGGATAAGTTTAGAACCTCTCACTCCTTTTAGATCATATCCTAAGAAAATTAGACGATTTTGAAAATTTAAAAAAAAAAAAATTATCTATAAGTATAGACAATTAACAATCCATCAAAAACTCTTTCTGATCCATTTTCTGCCAGTACTGTAGCTTGAACTTTAAGTTCATAAGTTCCCGCTGCTAGTCCTTCAATTATAAAATGTGTTGTTATGCTCTCACCAACAGAAATACCCACGGATGAGTCAATAATGAAAAATCTTTCAGATCCGGGTATTTCAACAGTATCTCTCATTATTCTTACTCCGCCTGTAAGCCATCCATTACCACCAGAAGGACCATTTGTAATCTGAGCATTGAACATGACATAAACGGTTTCTCCTGCATTCACTGTTATGGTAACATCCATATCTGTCATGTCGCCATAACTACTTCCAGTATAAAAAATACCTGCTTGTTCTACAGTCCATATTTGGGTAATCTCAGAACTCCCAGAAGCCTGTTGTATAATTGTATTCGGCATAATAATTACTGAATAAACGCCAAGACCACCTCCTCCTATAGCAATTATTATAGCAATAATTGCCAAACCATTACCTTTTCCCATATTTTTTCACAATATTTTCAGTTATTAAAAAATTTTAGATTATATTACATTAGACTTACAAAAATTTAAATGTGATTTTAAGAGATATAAATAGGGATGAGATGGGGAGATTACATTTATCAAAGAGATTTTAGATTTTTTCTAATTTTTTTACAAAGTTTTGCAAAAAATGTCCTTGGTTAAAGAAAGAATAAAAATTAAAAATCTTCTTTAGGTTCCTAATTCAGGGGATATTTTAGGAGAAGAAATTTTTTTTTTTTTGATTAATTGTAAATCTGGTTTAATAGATTTATAAATAAGTAGAAGGGGTACGAAGAACAAAACGAAAAAATATAAAATAACTCCCAAATCTGCTTCTCCGCCAATTATTCGATAAGTAGTATGTATATTATTTGGATTTCCATAATAATTTACTCCCTGGGCATTAATATCAAAACCAGAGTAATCTGATATAAAATAAAAAATTATCAGTGGAATTATGTAGAATAAAAATAGAGTATAGAACGATTTAATCAAACTCTTTTCAGTCTTATGGGTATAGATAATAAGAACTCCGAAAAAAATAATCATACAAATAGTGTAAAAGATATAAGTTTCAAGAAAACCAAATCTTTTGCCACAAGGGAACATTCCAGTACCCCATATATCAGTTATACAAAGCCATAGTGGACTTCCATCTGTGGTCCAACCAACCCAAATTGCACCCCATGGGTAATTCGTTTCGGCGCCAAGTGTAATATAACTTGGATGTCCAATGACATCAACAAATAAATGAAGTAAACCTCCATTCATTATCTTTCCTAATTTCTATATTGGACTTTTAAATTTCTTTTTTTTCTTTCATTGGTAAAACTCCTTAAAATGATTTGAATTATAATTCATTAATCTATTTCAATAAAACTTCAACAATTAATTTTCAGAATTATATTGTTTTTTCTTCATTAATTAGTAGGGTTTTTTTTTTAAATTTTCTTAAAAAATATTAAATTAAAAAAAAAAATCAAATGGATTTTATTCAAATGAATTCCAAACTTTATCCATTTAAGGTGAAAAATAAGTCAAGAAACATTTATAAGTTTACTTTCAATCTATTTTTTATAATAAACAATTCTAAAAGGATTACAAAGAATGAAAGATACTCAGGTTTTACTTATTCCTAATTATAAAATAAGTCTAAGTTTCAAGTTCCCTTTAGGATTAAAGAGATTATTGTTACTCTTATTATTATAGAGTGGCCTCTTTTTTTAAGGAGTATATTTTTCCTTTTAAAAGGTAAGGGCTATATTTTCTAAACAAATTCATTATGGGTTAAAAAAAATGAGTAAAAAAAACGATATTGTTGTTTCCGATATGATGGAGAAAATTCGAGGGACACTTATTCTACCTGAAAAAGCATATTTTTTTGATACAACGCTTCGTGATGGAGAACAAACTCCTGGTATTAGTTTTACTCTCGACCAAAAGATATTCATTGCTCAGTCTTTAAATGAACTGGGGATTGATGTAATCGAAGCAGGATTCCCAGTTATCTCACAAGGTGATTTTAATGCTTGTAAGGAAATTTCTAAATTAGGATTAGATTCTGAAGTCATAGGATTAGCACGAATAAAGAAAGTGGATATTGACAAGGTTATTGAAGCGGACATGGATTCAATTCATGTTTTTATTGCGACTTCAGATTTACACCTGAAAGTGAAGTTAAAAATGACTAGAGAGGAAGTTCTTAATGATGTAAGAGAACTAATATCATATGCCAAAGAACACTACTCCACCATTCAATTTTCAGCGGAAGATGCTACACGTTCAGATTTAGACTATTTAATTAAGGTAAATCAAGTTGCTGTTGAAAGTGGAGCTACTCGTATTAATATTCCTGATACAGTTGGAACAATTTCTCCAACTGCGTATGGTTATATTATCAAAAAAAACTATGAAGCATTACCTAAAACTGTAAGAATTGCAGTTCATGGTCATAATGATTTTGGGTTAGCTGTGGCAAATACAATTGCCGGATTTGAAAATGGTGCTTCTGAAGCTCAAACAACAATATTAGGATTAGGTGAGCGCGCAGGAAATGCTGCCTTCGGAGAATCTGCTATGTCTCTTTATGCATTGTATCAAATTCCGATGCGAGTAAATACAAAATTGATTTTTCCAACCGCAAAATTAGTCGAAAGCCTTTGTGGTGGAAAAGTAACAATAGGTCGTTTGAGTCCACTAATAGGACAGAATGCTTTTGCACATGAATCAGGTATTCATGCCCATGCTATGATTCAGCATGCTCGAGCTTATGAACCGATAACACCAGAATTAATCGGAATTAGTCGTACTGATAATGTCGAGGATATAATCAAACAATCAATTAAATTAGGGAAACACACAGGAGGTCACGCACTAAAAGCTAAGTTAGAAAATTTGGGTATTCACACTACAGATGATCAATTTGTCAATATTATGGGTCATGTGAAGGATTTTGGAGATAAGGGGCACGAAGTAACAGAAGAGGATTTCTATGCAATTTTAAAGGATGTCTTTGAAGAGCTACCTGAAGAAGATCAATTTGTAAAACTCGAAGAATTAACCGTATTGACTGGTTCTGTTACTCCTACAGCAACAGTACGTTTGAAAATTGATGATAACGGAAATAGTATTGAAAAAATAGCATCTTCAATAGGTGTTGGAGCTGTGGATGCAAGCGTTAATGCGATTATTAAATGTTTCGAGCCAATGAGCAAGATTAAGTTATTGAATTATCAGATTGATGCTATAACAGGGGGAACTGAGGCATTAGGGCACACAACTATTGAAATTATGGATCTTGACAGCAGACATATTGTAAAAGCAAGCGCTACTCATGAAGATATCGTGATGAGTTCAGTATTATCACTTCTAAAAGGGATGAATCTAATAGTTAAGAAAAAAAATAGATAGAATATTATAAAAATTAATTTTTATAAGAGAACATGGAACTAACAATTACGGAAAAAATAATTAGAGATCACTGCGAAAATAAGAATGCTGTTGCAGGAGATTTTATTTTAGCTAAAATTGATAAATGCCTAGCAAATGATATCACTGCTCCTATTGCTATAGAAGTTTTTGAAAAAGTTATTGAAGGAACCGAGAAAAAGATCTTTGATAGAAGTAGTGTAATTTTAACACCAGATCATTTTACACCAAATAAAGATGTTGCGTCAGCAAAACAATGCGAAATTCTCCGAAAATTTGCTCACAAATATAAAATCTCGAATTATTTTGAAGTAGGTCGTGGAGGAATTGAGCATTGCCTTATACCAGAACAAGGATTGGTCCAACCAGGAGATGTTTTCATTGGTGCCGATTCGCATACTTGTACTTATGGTGCTCTGGGTGCTTTTTCAACAGGTGTCGGTTCTACAGATCTAGGTGTAGCGATGGCTTTGGGGATGTGTTGGTTTAAAATTCCAGAATCAATGAAGATTATTTATTCTGGAGTCTTAAATGATTGGGTTTCAGGTAAAGATTTAATTTTATATACAATAGGTGAAATAGGTGTAGGTGGTGCTACTTATAAAGCAATGGAATTAACTGGGGAAGTTATTAGAAATTTATCCATGGAAAATAGGCTAACCATGTGTAATATGGTAATTGAAGCCGGAGCTAAAAATGGGATTATAGCACCAGATAAAACATCTTTAGATTATATAAAAGATAGGGGGGATTCCAGTTATAGAGTTTATGAAAGTGATAAAAATGCAGAGTATGTCGATATTATAGAATTTGAATGCAAAGATATAGAACCACAAGTTGCTTTACCTTCTTCACCTGAAAATGTAAAACCTATTTCTGAAGTGGATAATATGCGAGTGGAGATTGATCAAGCAATAATCGGTTCATGTACAAATGGTCGTATAGAAGACTTAAGAATTGCTGCTCGTATCTTAAAAAACAAAATGATTCATCATAAGGTTAGATGCATCATTATCCCAGGAACTCAAAGAATTTACCTTAATGCTTTAAAAGAAGGATTAGTTGAGATATTTATTAATTCCGGAGCCGTTGTTTCAACACCCACTTGTGGTCCGTGTTTAGGTGGACATATGGGAATTCTTGCTCCTGGTGAAAGAGCGATATCAACAACAAATAGAAACTTTGTGGGAAGAATGGGGCATAAGGAGAGTGAAGTGTATCTATCTAATCCTGCAATTGCTGCGTCTTCGGCTATAAAAGGTTATATTACAACTCCAGAAAGTATATGAAAAATGAATATAATAAAAAAGGTGAAAATGATAAAAGGAATAGTTATTAAATATCCTCAAGATAATATCGATACCGATTTAATAATTCCTGCTCGATGTTTAGTGAATTCAGATCCTCAATATTTAGCGAAACATTGCATGGAAGATTTCGATCCAGAGTTTCATCAAATTAAAAATGAACTTCAAGCAACAATTCTCGTAGCTGGTTCTAATTTTGGGTGCGGATCAAGTCGAGAACAAGCACCAATCGCTTTGAAAGCTTCGGGAATAGAATTAATTATCGCTCCCAGTTTTGCAAGAATTTTTTTCAGAAACGCGATTAACATTGGACTTCCAATTCTTAAATTTCCTAATTTAAATGCTTTAAATAAGGGAGATAATCTAGATATTGATTTTGAAACAGGATTTATAAAAAATTTAAGTTCTGACCAATCTTATCCTTTTACCAGATTTCCTGTCTTTTTACAAAAAATAATTGAATTGAAAGGTCTTGTAAATTTTGCCAAAGAAGAAATAACAACCACACAAGTCAAATCTTAATATAAATAGTTCTGAATAAGAATTACTATGAATAAAACAATAGCAATCACCCGAGGTGATGGATGTGGTCCAGAAGTAGTAGAAGAAGGGATAAAAATTTTAAAGACTATTTCTGAGTATACTGAATTCAATTTCGAATTTAAAGAAGCTCCCGCTGGAGGGAATGTATGGAAAAAAAGTGGGAGTAATCTTCCTGAGAAATCATTTGAGATTATTAAAAAATCTGATTCATTATTATTTGGTGCTATTGGGCTTCCTGACTTACCACCCGGAGTTGCGGAATCAGCAATCTTATGGATAAGACAGGAGTTAGATTTATATGTGAATTTAAGACCAATTAAGCTATATGATACTCTACGAGATAGATGCCCCCTTAAAGATGAATTTATTGGAGAGGGTATTGATATCACCTTTGTAAGAGAAAATACGGAAGGAATATATAAAGGCATAGGAGAAATATCAGAAGAGAAAGCACAAAGTTTAATGCTTTACACTAAAAAAGGTTGTGAACGAATTATACGATATGCTTATGAATTTGCGAAAAACATGGGACATAAGAAAATTACTTCAGTAGATAAAGCAAATGTGTTAAAAACAAGTCAATTTTGGCGTAAAATCTTTCACACAATTGGAAATACTTATCCTAGTATACAGAAAGAAGATGTTTATATAGATAGTTTTTGTCAATGGCTTATTCGTGCTCCTTATTCTTATGAAACTGTTGTTACAGGGAATATGTTTGGTGATATCATTAGTGATGAAGGAGCGTTTCTTATTGGTAGTTTAGGGATGGCAGCCAGTGGGAATATTAATCCAGGGAAAGTTTCAATGTATGAACCTATACATGGTTCTGCTCCAGATATTGCAGGAAAAGGTATAGCAAATCCTATAGGGACTATTTTAAGTGTAAAATTAATGATGGAGGAATCATTCAATTCCCCAGAAATTGGAAATTTAATAGATAAAGCTGTAGAAGAGGCTCTTAAAGAAGGAAGGACAATGGATATTGAGAGTAAATCTTGTAAAACGCTTACTACAATAGAAATGGGGAATCTAATAGCTAATAAGCTAAAAAATATGCTAAAAAAATAGTCTTTTAACATTTCTAAAGTGCGTTATAAGAGATGAAACAGAGTTTCGGGCACTTTCTAAACCTTGATATTAGAGAATTATACCGTGAGCATCAATAATATTATCAGACTTTTTAAATTCGTAGATATCTTCTTTAGAGACTGGATCGTCTAAAGTAATTATGGAAAGGGCTACATCTCCCTTTTTTTTTCGACCACACTGTAAGCTTGCTATATTAATCCCTTTATTTCCTAAGAATGTTCCGATAGTTCCAATGACTCCAGGAACATCTTTATTTTTAAGCACGAGCATGTAATTAGTAGGAGCGAGATCAAAAAAAAATTCATTTATTTCTACAATTTTTGGACGATCTGAAAAAACTGTACCCGCAATTTTAGTTGAGAGACCATCCTCAGTGCAGATGTAAATTTTAATATAATTTTCAAAATTAATTGGCTTTTCGAATTTTTCTAAACTAATCTTAATGTTATTTTCTTTTAAAATCTCTTCTAAATTAATATAAGTTATGACATCAATTAACCGCCCATCAAAGAGTGATTGCAATATCACTGCTTTAATTGGGGCAAAATTAGTAAATATTTCTCCTTTATACTTAATTTTCACACTCGTGATTTTCGACAGGTTAAATTGGGTAATAAATTTACTTAAGGAAGCCCCTAATTCTATATACGGTCTATATATATCAGCCATTTCTTCTGACATATTGAAAGAAATATTAACAGCATCTATGAATATTTTTGAATTAAGAGCTTGAGCTATTCTTTCAGCTGATATTTTTGCTACCTCAATTTGAGCCTCATAAGTGTTAGCGCCTAAGTGAGGGGTGGTAATACAATTATCTAATCCGATAAAAGGTGCATCTTTAGGATCAACAGGTTCTTGAGAAAAAACATCAATACAAGCTCCTCCAATTTTGTTGTTTTTTAGAGCACTATATAGTGCTTGTTCATTTACGACTCCTCCTCGAGCAACATTAACTATTACTGCAGTAGATTTCATTTTTTCTATTTCAGAATAACTAATTAAATCTTTTGTTTGGGCGGTTAAAGGAACGTGAATTGTAATATAATCTGATCGAGCTAAAAAATCGTCAAAATTATCGATTAACTCAGCACCTAAATCCTGACCTCGTTTCTTTGGAACAAATTTATCAAAAGCCACAACGTTCATGTTAAAAGATTGACATTTTTTTACAACCGCGGCTCCAATATTCCCTAACCCAATAATTCCCGCGGTTTTCCCTTGTAATTCTGAACCTCTTAAGGATTTTTTATCCCATTTGCCTTCCCGCATAGAAGTGTTAGCTTTATAAATATTGCGGGCAAAATTCAACATAAGGGCAATTGTTAACTCAACTACTGCATTTGCATTCCCTAAAGGAGTTATTAAAACAACAATTCCATGTTTATTACATTCTTCAATATTAATGTTATCGTAACCAGTACCAGCTCGTACAATAACCTTCAATTTTTTCCCTGCTCTAATAATATCTGGTGTAATTTTAGTAGCGCTTCTAATAATAATTCCATCAAATTGCTCTATGATTTCAAAAAGATCTTCTCTACTCGTTTTGTCATTAATTGTAATGTCAAAGTTTTTGAACCTCTTTAATATCTCAACTCCTTCTTGAGCTAAACCGTCTGATACCAAAACTTTGTAATTCTCTAATTCCATTACCATTCAATCCTAATAAAATAGTCAAAATTCAATTAAATGCTTATTAGAAATAATTACTGTAAATTTATTATCTTTTCGTATCAAAAAACTAGTATTATTGTTCTTAGTATTATTGTTCTTTTACTCATTCGTACGCTAAATGTTTTTTGTTACATGACTGAGAATCGTGTCAGTGATATAAAGAATTGGGTAGAGGAAACATTTTCCCTCGATTATGATCTTTAAAAAACTCTTCAATTTTTTTTATTCTAAATTAGTGTAATGATAATAACTATAAACGGCTATATCTCACTCTTAATAATTCTGTAAAAATCTAGGACAATTTTGTGGCGGTCTTCAGCTAACTTCTTAGAAATATCTAAATTCATTTGATCTTTTAACTTCAAAATCTTCTTTTCCAAATGATCTATGACTTTCTCAATGCCAGCTCCTTTTTTAATAGCAAAACCTATGGTTCTAAATAAGCCTATAGCTCCAAGTGCATCCAATTTATCAGAATCAGATAAAATTTTAGCTTCTAGAGTGTTTGGAAAAAAATTATTTGAAAAAGAGTGAGATTTTATGGAATGAACTATATTTTCAATTTCCTCCTGAGTAAGTTTAAAATCTCTTAATTTTAAAAAATTTAAGGCCATATCTGCTGAAATTTCAGCATGATTTTTTCCCTCAATATCTATATTCTCATGTCTTCTGCCAATATCGTGAAGTAAAGCAGAAATTTCAAGTATAAGAAGACTAGCATTTAATTTTTTTCCTAGGTAAAGACATGAATTTAAAACGCGTTTCACATGAGAAAAACCATGGATGACATCATCTCCCATATTATCTATAGAGAATCGTTTGATAATCAGGTGCATTTCTTGTTCAATCATAAATTTTAACCATTTAATTCATTATTCTTCCATTCTTTAAAGCGACTAAAACCATTTTTTTTTGATAAAATTTGGTTTGTTTCTTTATTAAAAACTACTGAGAGAAAATGAGATGACATCCGGGAATAACTCTCAGCTAAAATAAGTATTACATTGATTAAATCTTCGCTCTCCTTAAAAAACGGGAAGATTGCATTCCATTTATGAAAAAATCTATAATCCCTGCTAACTTCAATAGCTTTTTCAAAATAGAACATTTCTTGAGACTTTTTAGAAATTAGTTTAGATAAAAGTTCTTTTTTTTTTTTAGAAAAAATAGAACGCTTATATAATTTAAATGTAATTAGATTCTCAAACTCTTCGTTCTCATAAACTAAATAAAATATTGGAAGAAAACCGGGTATATAATGAGAACCTTTTGGGGATCGTATTTGAACAAGTATTCGGACAAAAATACGGAACACAAATAAAATTAAATAGATATATAAATAAAAAGAACTGAGATTTATTAGAAAGGAGTAACTAGGATTAATGTAGTAAGAAACAAGTAAAGTTATGAGATTTATTCCAGAAAATAGGGCTAATATGGGATTTATAGTTCTATCTGCTAAAATTCTAAATTCCTTTTTAGAAAAGGGGTAAAAAATTGGAACTTTTGAAGCAACTAAGAAATCTAATGAGATGTGAATGCTATATCCAACGAAGCTTGCAATCCAAATCTCAAAAAATGCAACTGAATTTACTATTGATATGATTAGGCTTATTAATCCAGTCAACAATAATCCTACTACATAAGAGTGTGAACCAGCTTTGTGAGATAAAAAATACATTTTCCGTATCTTCTGTAAAGGTTCAAGAAATACGTCAAGATCCGGAAAAACAGACATTATCCAGAGGAGAATAATGGCTAATGGGCTTATTTTTCCTAATAACGGAAAACAAGCTAAAGTTCCCATTAACAAGTGAGTGAAATTGTCCATTATTAATCAATTAAATTTGAGTAAATTCTAAAGGTTTTTTCAAAAAACAAAATGAAATCATATCTATTCCTAAAGTCAATCTTTCACCTCTTTAATTATGGTAATTGAAAGACTAGATTGGGCTAATATTTTAAATCACTTAAATTCCTAAATAAACTTTTCTTATTCGAGGTTCTTTTTCTAGTTCTTCTTTTGTTCCTCTCATTTCAATTTTTCCATCTTCAAGAACATGAATAATGTCTGCAACATTCATTGCCAATCCGATGTCTTGTTCAACTATTAAAGTTGTTGTACCTTCCTGCTTTATTTTTGCAATTGCAGTAAATATGCTCTTCTTTACTTTTGGCGCTAAACCTACCGAAGGCTCATCTAACAACAAAAGTCTTGGATTTGACATTAGAGCTCGGGCTATTGCGAGCATTTGCTGTTCACCTCCACTTAAAGTTGCAGCTCGCTGTTTTCGTCTCTCTTTTAATCGAGGAAAAATAGCATAAACGAAATCTTTTAACAATTTGTAAGTTTTTCTATCTTTTAATAGATATGCCCCCATCTTGATATTATCTTCAACATTTAAATCATAAAATAATCTACGACGTGATGGACATTGAGAAATTCCTTTTTTAGTAATTTTATGGGCCTTTAGGCCATCTATTCTTTCACCTAAGAATTTTATTCTACCTCTATCAGGTTTTTCTAAACCAGATATTAATCTAAGAAGTGTTGATTTTCCAGCCCCATTAGGTCCGATAACTGCAGCTAAAGATTTTACTTCAACTTTTAAATTAAGTTCTGCAAGCACTTTTGCGCTCCCATAATAATGATAAATTTTGGTTAATTCAAGCAAATCCTTCAACTCTTCCTAAAAAATTTATATCTTATTATTATTGATAATATAGCAAAATATAGGAGGCTATCCTATTGTCAATCTATCACTAAAATTTGTTGATAGATTTCATCCGTTTTTCACATTGACTTAGATTCTATTTTTTTTGAAATAGTGAGTAAAAGTTTCGTGATCTTTTCCGTGAGTTTTCATGATAATCCTTTTAAATTTACCAAAATCTAACCTCTCTTTCATGACATCTGCTCATCAATCAGCATGAACTGCAATTGTTATCTCACTATTTGGATGTAAGTTGAATTCCGGATTCTCCATTAAAGGCATAAATTCTCTATTAGGACCATATGCATTTACAGCACAGTCATCATAGATCTTATTATTTTCAGCATCCCATATTAACTGCAAATAACTTTGGATTAACCCTTTATATAATGGAAATAAAGAATGTTTACGGTTTTCATAAATTTCTTTGTCAAGGAATCCTAAAGCGTCAATAATTGTTCCATCATCTTTCAATTTCACTTCATAATCAATACCATTAGAAAGCTTACCCACAGGGGCAAATATAGTTAATTTTATAGTTTTTATTTTTAGAACCACCTCAAAATTTGATAAAAAAATAAATATTGTATTTTACTAAGGTCTAAATAAGTCCTTTGGCTTTAAGAAGTTTTGGTAATTCTTTTTTAAGCAGAACTGAGGATGGAATTTTTTTTTCCCCATTTATTACAACACAATTGGAGCGGATGTTTAACCGTCTTGCTTCATCTGAGTTTAAATTTTTTGTTTCATGATCAATATATTTAATATAGGGAGTTAGCACCATGAAAATTCGATTCATAAATTTATCCCATTCACAAGCACACGCATCTAGAGGAACATAAATATCTACTTGCAACATTCCATTATCTTCTTTACTCATTTTAAAAAACTTCTCTCTATTTGTTTAACTCCCTTTAGTGATAGTTTGATTCTTTTCACAATGGGATTTAATCCCACAATTAATACCCTTTTTTAAGCGTTTGGGATTCTCCGGGCTACATGATTCTTCATGTGAACATTGTGAATGAGCATTACAAGAATGTCCTAAATAATCAGGAGATTCACGAATTTCATTCATGATTTTTTCGATTTTTCTGTTCATTTCATCTTCTGTCATTGTTTCATATTACCATTTGTATAATTATTATAAAATATATTTACAATATATTTTTTGGGGAGTCTATTAATCGTTGTCCATTTATTGTTTCTCAACAATTATCGATTCAATTTCGTCTGATTTCCAAAAACCACGTTTTTTTAGATAAAGTCCTAGGTATACAATTCCCAGCATTATTGGCACCTCCCAAAAGAGTCCCATAGTTGTTCCCAGAGCAGCAAGCGGATATGCAATACTCATTGTAATGGCGGTAGCAATAGCAATTTCGAAGTGACTAGAAGAACCAATAATTACCGTAATAATCGCTTCCTGATACTTCATTTTAAATAATTTTGTGATTACTATATTATAACCAACTACAATCGCAAATCCTACCAACAGAGGGATTGAAACTAAAACTAAATTTTCAGGATTATTTATCAAAACAGCCCCATTCATTGAAAATAAAATTATTAAAGTTGATAATAAAGCTACAGTAGAAATTTTTCCTACTATTGGACGATAAGTAGTATTAAACCAATCTTCTCCTTTAAAACGAATTAACAATCTTTTACTGACTAATCCTACTAATAATGGAAGTCCTATGAAAAAGAATAGTGAGATCAACAGAAGTACCCAGTCAAGGGCAATATTTTGAATACCTGTTAAGAATGATACCATAGGTACATATAGAAATATAATAGTAATCGTGTTTAAACTCGTATTAACCACATTTTGCTCTTGATTCCCTTTTGCCATCGATCCCCACACCAATACCATTGCGGTGCATGGTGAACTAGAAAGCAATATTATTGCTAGTATTAGATCCTGGTGACCTGGTAAAAAAATACGTGCCATAAGTAGACCAACGAAAGGAGCGACAATCCAATTAGAAATAAGAGTCAAAATTATTGGTTTAGGATTTTTCCCCAACTTTTTCAATTCAGATGCTTGTAAGTTTAACATTGCGGGATACATCATAAGGAATAAACAAATTCCAATTGGCACTGAAATTCCCCCAATCTGTAAAGCATTAATAGCGTCACTAATGCCAGGTATAAGTTGGGAAATGATAATGCCAATTACAATGCATAATCCAACCCATAAAGTCAGATATTTCTCGAAAAAACTGATTGTTTTACCTTCTTCTTTACTCAATCGAATCACTTTTAGAACTTTTTATTTTAAATATTTATTCTTATATGATATGGTCATCTAAACTTGAATTATTAATAGAATGCATTAAATAAAAATTTGTTGATTTGAATAAGTTTTTATTTATATATCAAAATTGTCAATTCATTCATTTTTTTCTCCTCTTGGTATAAATATATAAATTTGGTTTCTCTTTCAATAAATTTCTTTAACAATCTCAAGGAAATATCTCCTATATTTAAAATGTAGGAAAGTTCAATAGACTTGTAAAAAAAAAAGGAAAAATTGGATTGAATTACTTAAGTTTCTTGATCCTATTATCAATTGGGCATGATGCTAAGCAACCTTCTCCGCATATACATGTAGCAGGAGTTGCCTCTGATAGCATAAATACAGTTTTCTGAAGATTTTCAATGACAGCTGTATCTCCCGCTTCCGTTGCTTTGGCAAATGTGCGACCTTCAACAGCATTCATAAGCCAACACTTTATAGGATCAAAAATCGGTTTTCCTGCTTCTCCGTCTTTAGAAATTGCATCACCTGGGCACTTTTCAATACAATCATCACAGTCAGTGCAGAGTTCATAATCCATTATTGGATCTGGTTCAATCTCTGCCGTTGTGAGAACACCTCCAAGAATAATATTGGGGCCATACTTCGGAACAAGCAAGTTTCCACTTTTTCCAAGTGTACCAATGCCAGCAGCAACACCTGCCATATTAAGCGCAATTCCACCTGGTTTATAGAACTCGAAGTCATTATATGGAACCCCTCCTAAAGCTTTTGAAAAGGTATAATATGTAACTTTGGGTATTGACAAACCCCCTATTGGGCAAGATTTAAATCCCTCGTCTTCAAGCCAGTATGCTAGTTCAGTCGATATTTCATCAACTTTTCCCCCCATTAGATGTCCATGTTCCCTAGACCAAAGATGGCCAGGTATTGTCTCAACCATACCTCTTGGTATTGGTACTCCAAATACAATCACACTTTTAGCTCCTGGTAAAACTGTTTCTGGTTGCATACCCTCAGGGGCTTCTTTCCATCTATCAACAGAGGCGACTCCTACAACTTTTGCTGTTAATTCTCTCGACTTTTCTTTGACATTTTGATTTGAAATTACCATTGATATATAACCTCGTTATTTTATATTTTTTTTTCGATATATTATTATTTTTACAGCTTATTTCTAAGATAACTTGATGATAAAAATGTATATCATATAAAAGTTTGTTGATTTGAATTTGTTGATTTGAATTTGAATAAGTATTATTAAATATGAAAATGATTTGTTATTTGAAGATTAAAATTAAAATATAATTACAAAATGGGGTTATATTTGAATAATAAACGTGAGAAAGAAATTAAGGTAACTTTAAGTAAATGTGAAGATGTTGAAAATGTTGATGATTATTTTGACCAATTAAGCATTCTAAGAGAGGAATTAAAACAAAATAATTTTTTCGGTGATTTAACTAAATTCTTCAGTGCTTTAGCAAATAAGAAGCGTATCACGATCCTCAATATTTTAAAGAGAAAAGATAGATGTGTATGTGAAATAGAGGCAATATTGGATGAATCACAACCAGCTGTATCTCATCATTTAAGAATTCTTGAAAAAGCTGGATTAATTAAGGGATGGAAAAAGGGGAAATTTACTCATTACGATATCGTTAAAGAACAATACTCCCGATATTTAGAGATGTTTAATGAAGAATTATTTTAAAAAAGATTAGCTAAATTAATATTCTATAAGTTATATGAAAACATGATTATTTCTCAAAAACCTCTAAAGGTACATTTAAATAATCCATAAGTATTAAATTTAAAAGGTAGATAGGTTTTTTTTATTGTAATTCAAAAATAAGAATGATAATTTCATAGTTTCCAAAATATGATTTTAA
>SDBS01000814.1_pt1 | contig 31275 bp, 34 predicted proteins | sample 2277091 | NCBI WGS metagenome assembly SDBS01 (sample SAMN10404972, study PRJNA504765) | marine sediment metagenome | isolation source: marine sediment core GS10_PC15, 163 cmbsf | place: Arctic Ocean: Southern Knipovich Ridge | collected 2010 | reverse complement strand
TTTATATTCTCATCAATGGTTGTTATCGTTACACTGCGCGTGAAGATACTTTGCTCATCTTCATTTTCTGAAAGTTGCCATGTGCCATTTGTGAACAAGAGTCCGTAACTGCCATCACTTACGGCATCCCAGTCGGTCTCTATAATAAACCGTGCAGCTACAACGCCTTCATGAGCTAATATCCGTGCCTCTACCGCGTTGTTTCTGTCAATCAATAGTCCTTGGCCGCCGAAAACCAAAATGACCGCGACTCCCATACCAAGCGTAATCAGCGCAAGACCGATAAGTATATCTAATAGGCTCTGCCCTGCAGAGCTACGCGGATTTAACGGATTATCAACAGATTTAACGGATCCATTCTTATTGAATATGCGACGGATTATTTGTAACTTTGGCATGCCAAAGTTTACGATGAAACCTAATTTATACCCTGAACTTTTCAGGTATTGGTAAACTCTTTGTACATCCACTTTTGGAATTTGAGATATAGACTTAAGTTCAACTAGTATTTTGTCATAAACTAAAAAATCTGGACGATAAACACCCACTTGCTTATCCTCGAACTCTACTGGCAAAGTTGGCTCTCTCTTATAAGAAATCTCATGCTTTTTAAGCAATTCTTCAAATACGTTGCCATAGATACTTTCTTTAAGTCCGGGACCTATTTCGTTGTAGATTTGCATGAACAAACCCCGAAGTTTATAGGATTCTTTTTCATACAGTAATGATTTTTTATTCTCCATAAATAATATTAATCAGTTTAATCCGTTGCAATCCATAAAATAATATTAATCAGTTTAATCCGTTGCAATCTGTAGTATCTGTGTAGCTGTATTGGAGCTACCAATACAGCGTGCCATGTTCATTAATATATATCTTCTGAGAAGTTACGCCGTTGCTTAATGTGGTTGTCGCGCTCACGATCGGCGAACCTGAAATTTGTAAGAACACTATTTCATCTAGCCCTGAAACAGTAATTGAGGACGAACGAATGTAAGTTTCATCAAAGCCGGGATTCCTCGAAACAAACGAGGTTCCTTGGAAAAGAATAAAGCCATCTTCTTGCAAAGCAACTCCGTAGCTTGACTCATATGTGTTTGCAAGCGCAAGATTCTGTGCTCGCCTCAAGATACTTACGGCATTTCTTGTCTCCGAAGTTAAAAGATAATTTCGGTAACTATCAATCCCAAATGGCAGGCCAACAGCAATCAGCAAGCCGAAAAGCGCTATAACAATTACAACTTCAATAATAGTAAGCCCGCTTTCGCGTTTCACGGTACTCATATTGTTATCAAATTCTTAGTCCTTGCGTCACTTTGTAGATAGGAGTAACAATCGCAAGCGCTACAAACCCGACAATCAATCCCATTAATAACATAAGCATAGGTTCAAGAATGGTAGTTAAATTCTTTACTAATTCATCTACTTCGCCCTCATAGTACTCAGAAAGATATAAGAGATTCTCTTCTAAATTACCGGTTCCCTCACCCACTCGAATCATCCCAATAAGCATCGGAGGAAACAGCTTGGGTCGTTTCTCCAAATACTTTGTCATTTCTTCTCCTCGTTTCACAACCTCTATAACGCCATCTATATGGGAACGGTAATAAAGATTACCAAAGGTAGTTTTTGCAATTCCCAACGCATCAATAAGTGTCATCCCGCTCTTTAAAAGCACGGAAAGCGATCTTGTGAAATTAGTCAGAGTAACGTCCACGATTATGGTGGAAACAAACGGTAGAAGGAGTAAAAATCTATCAAAGTAATTGCGTACCTTTTTTACAAGAAGCAACAGACGTACTGCGATTACAAATATTATAATGCCGCCAACCATAAGTAAGCCAAACTTATTAAGAAATGTAAGCATCTGGATTATCAATCTTGTTGTGAATGGAAGCTGAACCCCCAAACTTTGGAAAATCGGGAGAATCTTGGGAAAAATAAAAAGCGTAAGAAAAATGGTAATGCCGAGAGTGGCAAAAAGAATAATCGTCGGGTAAATTAAAGCAGAGCGAACGCGGTGCCGTACGCCCCTTTGTTTTTTGAGTTCTTCAGAAAGATATAACAACGCCTGGGAAAGAGTACCTCCCGCCTCTCCCACCTTAATCATACTAATGAACAGTTGCCCGAAGACGTATCTAAAGGGCTCTAAACTGTCTGTAAGCGACTGGCCATTGTTCACATCCTTAATAATACTTTCAATAATACGAGTTAGGGCTCGCGAGGATGTTTGGCGGCGTATAAGATCCAGTGCGTCAAGAAGTGTCAATCCGCTCTTAATACTAATTGAGAGATGACGCGCAAAGTTAATTCGTTCCTGAATAGGAACGGATGTGATACCAAAGAATCTTAACAACGAGATGTTACTCATACACAATACGAAGCACCTCTTCAATAGTAGTAAACCCTTCTTCTGCTTTTTTTAAACTATCTTCAACTATCGTTTTCATACCATTCTCAATAGCGGCGTTTTTAATCTGAGAAGCGCTTGCTTTGTTCGAAATTAAAGAACGAATCTCGTCGTTTACTTCCAGAACTTCGTATATGCCGGCTCTTCCTTTATACCCAAGACCGTCACACTTATCACACCCATCACCAACCGCATATACTTTCTTGGTCAAATAATCCTTAGCAATATCGCCCAGATGTTCAATGTCAGCAATGGAAAGCCCGCGCTGTTTTCGGCAGTTCAGACACGCCTTTCTTACAAGACGCTGAGCTATCACGATATTGACGGTTGATGCGACCAGAAACGGCGCTATTCCCATATCCAGCAGGCGCGGAAAAGTTGTTGCCGCGTCATTGGTATGAAGCGTTGAAAGCATAAGATGGCCGGTGAGAGCGGCGTTCACCGCAATATTAGCCGTCTCCGGGTCGCGAATTTCCCCTACCATGATAACGTTCGGGTCTTGGCGAAGAATGGAACGTAGACCATTAGCAAAAGTAAGGCCGGCTTGTATGTTCATTGGAATTTGGGTAATACCATCTACCGAGTACTCTATAGGGTCTTCAATAGTAATAATAGAAACCTCGCGCGTATTCAGTACTTTGATAATGGTATAGAGCGTAGTAGTTTTACCCGAGCCGGTCGGACCGTTCGCAAGTATCATCCCGTACGGTCTGCGAATCGCTTTCTGAATGACCCGAAACTGTTTCGTGCTGAATCCAAGGTCTTCCAAGCTAAACTTTTGAGCGGTTTCGGCTAAAATTCTCATCACTACGTTCTCCTCATAGTAAGTGGGAGCAATGGAAATCCTCACGTCCACTTCACCGGCATCTTCCATCTTCGCTTTAAATCTTCCGTCCTGCGGAATGTGGTGTATGTCTGTCTTGAGTCCGGAGAGCACCTTAATTCTACTGACCACTTCTGACTGAAGCTCTTTTGAAAAAGAAAAAGCATCTTTAAGGATGCCGTCAATACGAAAACGCACTACCACATTCTCTTCGGTTGGCTCTATATGAATATCAGACGCTCTTGTGCTGTATGCATATCCTACCAACAGGTCTACAAGTTCAATAATAGAAACCTCTCCGGGCTCTTTTCCAAGCTGCGCCTCTATAGACGATTTAAGCAATTTGATATTACGCATATTTCATTACCACACAAAACTTTACTATATTATAGCACAGGAAACGCTTGTCCGGGTCTGGAACCGTTACTCAGTCGACACTTTTTTTCTCTCGAAAAAGTCTATGATGAGCGAAATAATAATCCAGACAGCAATAATAGCGAAGACAATCACTATCCCAGTTGAGCCAGGAGATCCAATAGTGAGGGCAATGTCCTTGAAAGAATACACCAAGACACCGGCGAGAGCATCCCATAAAATTACCGATATAATTGAATACAGGAGAAACTTCTTGAATCGCATATGGATGATCCCTGCTGCTGTGTCTGTTAGAGCTCCAACACTAGGTAACCAATAGCTTGAGAGGATAGCAATGGGACCACGTTTCTCTAAGCGATTGCTTGCCTGCTCAATCGTACTTTTCAAACCAAATCGCACTAATAATTTATACCACCCATATCTCCCTAATATGTAATTGAACATATGTGCAATAAAAAGCCCAGCAGTTACCACAGCTACAACTAATACTGCTTGTGATATCGAATCTGCCAGGATTACACCGAGAAAAATGACAAAAACACCGGGAAAGTAGCTACCAACAAGGAGCACCCCCTCAATAATAGAGCTCAAAAAGATTATCGGGAGACCATAGTCGTCGAACCATATCTTAACAACTCCAACTAACTCATCGGTCGGTGGTAGATCAACAATTTCCCAAATGATGAATAGGGATAGAAAAAGTCCCAGAAATAGAAGTGGAATAGCAAGGAGTTTGAGGTAATATCTCATGTCTATTTTTGACCGCCCTCACCTCTTCTTTATTAATTATCTGCTAATCTTCCTTTAAGTGAAAAGTCTTTCAATTCAATTTCGATATCAAAAGCTCCTACTATTTCCCAAGCAGTATCAATGTGAACTAACTCATAATCGGTGGAATCAATATCTGTGCCAAATTTGGCATTGTAGTAATTAATTCCGTCTTCGGCAAACTTTTTCAAATCAACATTATAGTTTACCCACTGCCCTTCTCTTAAGTTGGGGTGCTTGTTGTCAACAGAAAAAGATGTGGAATTATCCATGACCGGATGATACATTGGAATCCCAAAAGTATCATTCATTATATATTCTCCTCTATTTGATATACATCCTTTATTTCCGGATTCTCCACGCTCATATGCTCCCGACCACCAATGCTTACTGCAAGAATCTATTAATAGCCAGTACAGATTCTGTGGACCATAACCTTCTCCTTTAAGTTTTAATAGGAAAACAATCCCGAATCCACCGTATCTATCAATGATTGCGCGATGTATCGTACATTTTTGTTCGTGAACGGTTGGTTCAAACTTATTCAGTTTCACATCTACGCTAAAGTTTAATTCCTCAAAGTCATTAAAATCTATGGATGTCTGTTGAATCAAACCGTAATAGTTCATGCTTATACTCGGCGGAGTTCTTTTATAATTAGTGATAATACAACCTTCTTTTTCTTCTACACTCGTATCCAGCTCAAGCTTTATCCTGCCGTCTTTGTAAGAGGAAACCCTTTTATGTCCTCCTACTGATTCAAATATTATTATTGGCTCTGTTGATTTAGGATTAGGAAGATTTTGGCAAAGATGAGTTTCGGTAGCCATTTCTGAAACTGCCCAGGCAGGTTCTTGTTCGCCAATAGGCATTTCACACCATTGGTCCAGAGGAAAATTACTTTCTGTGAATTCACCAAACCCCCACTCAAATTTAGTATCCTTAAGAAGTTCTATTTCTTCATCTTTGAATCTACATTCAGCGTCATAACATATGTAGCCGTCAGAACAGGATTTAGGTTCATAAAACTCGTCGGCGCAGCACTCATAAGGACAATCTGCCTTTTTGACAACATCTTCTTTCCCGACAGATGTAATTTTAACGTCATCTATTAAAAATTCTGAATTAGCAATAACGGAAAAAGAAACTGCGCCGGAGAGAATGGGATCTTCCACGTCTTCATGTTTTATTAAAAAATTGTCATCCAAATAGATGTTAATAATATTGTCACGAACTCTTACCTCAAGCGTGTGCCAATCCCTGTAATGGTCAACCTTAACTCTATAGGATATTAAATTATGGTTTGCATTGATTTGTTTGCTCAAATTTATTGCCGTTCCCTTGTCATTTCCTAAACCAATCCAATATGTACTGTTCTCCATTTCTGAGCGATATTCTCTAAAATTAACCATCATTGAACCCTTTATCCTCTTGAATCTGAATTTTAAACTGTAATCTTCCAATTGCTTATCAATCCTTGCCCAATAAGAGCCCACGGCTCTCAAGACCTTGTTGCCGTCCACTTCTTCTATGTTTGCCTTGGCTGGCTCTGACTCGCCGTTGTGATAAAAAGACCAAGTGCCTTTCTTTCTGTCAAAATTATCGCTGAAGTAAGTTCCTTCCTCAGGTTCTTCTTCCCTGTCTTGAACGAGGAGAAAATAACCACCAATAGCTAATACAATTACCAATATTAAAATTCCTATTCCTATTCCTATATTTCTTTTTGTCATATATACAATTATAAACTACTTTACCTTTCTTCTGTAAAAATCTGCTAAGAATATATTTTTTGTGAAAGTTCCAGCAGGTATACCTACTAAAACTACAAACATCACAAGAAATACTATACCCAATAAAATACTTTTTGATAAAGCTATAAGATAGTCACCAAAATTATTAAAAACAGACCTTACTATCCTCAATTCAAAGAAAGAAGCTATAGTTTCTTTGTTAATGAAATTTATAAACAATATTGGAATTGCAAATATTTCAAAGATGACACTAAAAAATCTTAAAAAAGGATTTATTATGGTTAGGCCGAAAGAAACTGCAATATATACTAACGCAAAAGGAAGAGCTTTTAAGAACATAGAGAAACCTAGTTCTAAATCACTGCTGAATTTAAAGGCAGGTAGTTTTTTAAATTTACCTTTACTAAACTCTTGAATTCTTCTAACTCCATATCCAGCCAAAACAAACCAGCCAATAATGGGTAGTAATATCCATAAAATACCCCACATCCCTTTTGGTCTATTAAAGGGATATTTAAAGGCGGTCTTAAAATCTAATTCAGTCATAGTAATATTATATATGAATTAGACTTCTTACTAACTGATTAATTCTAGTTTTTTCTCACGAGACCAACTTTTTATCTGTGTTTCACGCTTCAATGCTTCACTTTTTGTTTTCAATCTTTCTGTATAAACAATTTTTTCTACTTTATGCGAAGCGGTATAGTGACCACCAACTTTATCTTTATGTTCTTTAAATCTCCGTTCAATATCATTGGTGATACCGGTATATAAACTACCGTCTTTACATTGGATTAGATAAACGTAATACATAGCGAGTACGAAATATTCCTCACATTCGCTCGGGATCCTCGTCACTTTAATTTAAGGGCCGAGGATTTGAACACTTCCTTATCCTCAAATAGGATTCGTCAGTGCCTTCTTCTTTTTATTTTAGTGGGTCGGAGACTCTGATGAGCACAAAGTGCGAAGAAGGGCTGCCGGGCAGGGATTCGAACCCCGATACCCGCCTTCAAAGAGCGGTGTCCTACCATTAGACGACCCGGCATTATTACATTATCATTTATACTACGCACCATAACAAATCGCAAATAAAACCCGAGAAACTTAAGACGTTATGAAAAAAATCTACATCTTAATTATAGTCCTTGCGATTTTAGGTGGTTATTTCCTTCTTGTTCAAAATAATGGAGAAAAACCTGAAATTAGTAATATGACAGCAATAATGAAAACAAACTTCGGCGATATTGAGCTGGAGCTTTTTGCGTCTGACGCGCCGAATACCGTGGAGAATTTCATTACTCTTGCAGAGTCCGGCTTTTATGACGGTGTAAAGTTCCATCGGGTAGTCAAGAATTTCATGATTCAGGGCGGCGATCCCTCGAGTAAGGATGCTTCCCAAAAGGACTTATGGGGAAGGGGTGGTCCCGGCTACGCCTTTGCTGATGAGATTCATGCAAACAACCGCAACATCATTGGCACAATTGCTATGGCAAACTCAGGACCAAACACCAACGGCAGTCAGTTTTTCATTAATACTGCTGATAATAATACTCTTGATACCGGGCACACTGTTTTTGGAAAAGTAATAACAGGAATGGATGTTGTTGCAACTATTGAGAACTCCCCTACTGATGGTCTGGACAGGCCGGTTGATGGGGTGGTTATTGAGAGTATTGAGGTTTTGAGATAAAGAAATAACCGACCTACTCAGCAGAAACTTACGCTCGGATACTGTGCTCCTCACTCGGTAGACGCAATGAACGACCGCCCCCGAACTCGCTTTGCTCAGACACCGGGAGCGGTCTATTACGTTCCCACCTCACTCAGACAGTATGCGCCCTCTCTCCAGCGCACTGCCGAGCAGGTAGTTATTTCTTTTTGGTTGATTATTGGTAAAGGAAAAAGGATAATAAAGGTATGAAAAAATTGCTTCTCATTGTAGGTGGAATAATTATATTCATTATCATCCTTGTAATTATCAGTGGCGGCGGTGATAAAAAAGAAATACAAAAGTTGAGCGACCAAGAATATACTACAGCTTACAAATTAGCGTCTCTACAAAGCAATAAAAGAATTGGTACTACAATACCATCACCCGAACTAAAAGATGAATTCGAAAAAATCCTAATTAGTCTTAATAGAAAATGTACAGAGGGAAACAAAGAAAAAATCGGCAATTATATTTACAAGTCTCAAGAAATGTTTACACAAAAGGGTGTGGATCTAACATTACTTGAAATCGCTACACTTATCGATGAAAGTATCCCGGAAGATGTGGATTCTTTGGTAAGCTGCGCTGAAATCGCTGCTATGCTCGTTATGCTCACTGAATCTGAGTAGCACTATAGCAGTATTAGAATTAAACGGCTAAACGGCTAAGTTCTAACTTAGCCGTTTATTTTCGCATTGTTGTGATATTATGAAGATATAGGCAAAATTGTCTGGGGCTTATCAAGTAACTAGTTCGAGTCCCTGTCCGGCAGCCAGTTTGAGCGTAGTGATCGCGCACGAAGAACATTGGAGACAACTTGCTATACAAATTTATTGGTTGCGTTAGTATAAAAACATGAATGAAAAACCAACGGAAGCACAATTAGAGATATATAGGCAACGATATGAGACATTTCGACATCTTGATAAACTTCGTTGGCAGATGTTACAAATTGCAATTGCGACTGGCTCTGTAGTTTTGGCATTTGGAACAAGTACCTCAACAAGACCTGAGTGGTGGACATGGGCCGCTGTGGGAGTGATTTTGTTAATCTTAGGAATTGCTATGATTCGAATAGGAAATGGAGTAAGAAAAAATGGAGAGGCTCTGCGTAATGCTGGTAACACGATTGGAGATACAAATATTCCTAAGCAATTATCAAACAGTAGGAGTGTTTCTTTTTGGATCGCAATCACAATGATAATAATTGGTCTGGTGAGCCTCAAATTATCTTTTTATTATCTAACCTACCCTATATAAAATTAAATATGCATAAAGTTTTCATTAGCCATCATCATAATAATGACCAAGCGTATAAGGACGCCTTACTTTCTATGAATGGTGAGGGGTTAAATAGAATTTTTATTGACGGTTCAGTTGACACTGGTGATATAAGTGAAGATCTTTCCGATGAACAAATAAGAAGAAAGATTCGGGATGAGTACTTACGAGATACAACAGTAACTATTGTACTTGTGGGCACAGAAACAAAAGACCGCAAGCATGTAGATTGGGAAATTCATTCAAGTATGTTTGATGGATCTGTTAACAAGAAATCTGGTATCTTCGTAGTAGTTTTGCCTTCAGTAGATAATGACTACTATACTGCCGCCCATGGAGATAATGAAAAGGCAATGATATATCCTGAAAAAACTCACGGTTGGATAAGTATCGATAATAGAGCAGAATATGAAAGACGTTACCCTTATTTATCGAGTCGTGTAATCGACAACTTGTTAGTAAAAAATGTAAAAATGTCAGTTGTTCAATGGAATAAAATTTTTAATGATCGTGCAAACCTAGAGTTTTTGATAGAGGAAACTCATAATTCTCGTACGAGTAATGATTATGATATGAGTAGGGGGCTAATGGGACGAAATCTATAATCAATAAACAAAACTATAAACAATATTAGATCAAAGTGTGTCGTTTCGGTAAAATAAAAATATGACAAAAGAAGAAATAATAAAAATATTCAACGATTTTCGTGCCGAATATAATATTGAAAGACATGAACAAGTTTGGAGAAAGCAGAGTGAAGAATTTCGGCAATTTTGGCGCGAGAAAGTTCTTAACGACAATTACCCCGAGTTGCTAGAAGAAGATATGGACTATGTTATCAGGTTTTTTGATAAAAATGCCAAGGGCGCGGGGGAATTTAGGGAAAACGGCGGAGAACATGCTGCTAGAGCCGGTATATATCAGGGAATGTGGTATAGGGCGCTTAAGGGTTTAAAAAATAAACAAGATATAAGAGAAATCTTAAATCAAATTTTTGAGGCAAAAGACGACGGTTCTAAAATAGACCTTGTTAATAAATTAGAAAAAGTAAACCAAAAAAATAAAAATGGTTTAACGGGTGAACGCGCCATTATTTTGAATGCTCTCCTTTTTACGTATACTCCAGATAAATATTTAACTATGCTTTCCTTAAATCACAGATTTGCTCTTGTAGATTTTTTTGAACTTGGCGATTCAAAATCGTACAAGACTTATGGAGAGAAAGTTATTAAAACAAATGATGATATTGTTTCCGGATTTAAAGAAAAATACGGCGTTGACACCACACCTATGATATTGAGCGATTTTGTTTATGCGTATCTCGAGAAAATTTATCATTGGAATAAAAAAAATGACGATTTCAATCAAGGAGTGGCAGACGACGTGGAAGAAGAGGAAGGGTATCCGAGTGTTCATACACCTACTCTTATTGATAAAAGTGGTTTTGCCCTCGAAAAACACCTTGAGGATTTTTTGGTTGCAAATTGGGAATCCACTGAACTTGGTGAACTATATGATCTTATTGAGGAAAATGGCGAAATCGTTAGCCAACAGTATTCGACGAAAGAAATCGGCAATATTGATTTACTGGTTATGGATAAAAAGAGCGGAAATTACGTTGTTATAGAATTAAAAAAGGGCATGACGAGTGATCAGGCTGTTGGTCAATTAACTCGCTATATGGGTTGGGTAAAGAAAAACAAATCCAACGGGGAAAAAGTAAAAGGAATCATTATTGCTGGAAGCCAAGATGAGCGTCTTAAATACGCCCTTGAAGCGGTTCCAGATGTCGAACTCTTTATTTATAGAATCAATTTCGTTTTAGAAAAGCCGTAAATCTATGGGCGAGAAAATTGACGAAGAAATAAAAGAACTTATGGAAAATAAAAAGGTTGCAAGTATATTTGTTTAATTTAAAGTCAAAAAATAAATTAACACACCATGAATTCCACCAAAGAACAAAAGAATTATCGTTTATTAGTAAGTCAGGCAGAAGACGCTTTTAACAATGGGAAGTATCTTGAAGCCTTTCTGATTCAGTCTTGTGTTTTTGAGGGAGTTGTAAAAAATTATGTGTTCTCTATGCTCAAGCCTATTTTTGAAGCTACACCTGATCTGAAACAAAAATCTAAAAACTTTGAGATGGCAAGACTCACAGATGAATTATTTCTTGCTGGGAAGATAAAGAAAGATTTGTATGAGAATCTAAATAAATATCGAAAAAAGAGAAATGAAGTTATTCATAAGATATTAAAATATAAGAACAAAAAACAATTTGAAAAAGAACTAAAGGAAGCCAATCGATTAGGAGTAGATATGAAAGTCTTTATTGTTGAAGAGATGGTCAAAATGCGCAAAGGAAAAACTTCAGCTGAATTATCAGCAAAAATGGAACATGATCTCAACGAAGTTATAGCAAAACTTCCTAAAACAATTAATCGTGAGTTTGGTCCTGTCTTCAGGAAACTAGAAAGAGATATAAAAAAATATAATATAGATAGCCCAAGATAGATGTCACTACTGTCAAAGATGTAAATTACTCAATTCTGCTTTCAGATGTCTCATTTGTCTTATTACCAATCCCCGACCTAGGCGGGGTTAATTAATTAATAGAATTACCTCCAGATAATCCTTATACTGATTGAAACTGGTTGGTTCTAGACTGGGCAACACAGCCATTTTGTGTATGGTTCTGAAAAGACCAAGGAGCATAAAATACCCAGATATGAAGCAAAGATAGAACTAATCTCCTTAAGGAACGATCAAATAACAATACAGCGGCTGCCCATCGTATGTTCTATTCGTCATTACTTCTCTATTAAGAGCTGAAACATTAGGAATTAAAGAATCAGGGTCATAAATAAAAAATATTAGATGGTCACACTCGGGATGATGACGGTACATCTCGATATCGTCGTGAATCTCTCTTGAGATTTGCTTGCCGTGTGTTTCGTCACGAATGAACTTAGCTTCAATGATCGTTCTTGCCGATTTGGCGAGAAAGTCCTTTATTGCAAACCTATTGCCAGTTTTGGCAGTCGGATTTTCGTGAATCAAATCAGTTACCCAAGGACGCAACATTAAATAAATAGCATCTTGCACATCTGACTCGCTCTCGAGATTCAATTTAGTTCCCTTTGAACGCCTTGTATTTAGATACCTAACGCATTCACTAAATTGTTCTAGGGCAGACACAATTCTGGAATGAGAAATTTCTGCATTAAAATCTTTTTCAGATAACTCAGTTTTAAATTCAGCAAGTCCGGCAAGAATTTCTGCTTGTTCCTCAATTTTTTTGCTCACTTTTTAGATCTATAAAGGTGATTTGCAATGCTTTCCAAGATTGCATCGTAATCCGCTTTGCTCTTGTTTTCTGGTAAATGTATATGAAGATCAATTCTTACAGCAAGCTCTTTTGCGCGAATGCCGACACCTCCACCGTTGTCACCTGAAACTTCCTCTTCTTGATCAAGAGGATCTTTATCTCCAAAGGTAGCGTATGCAGTTAATGCTTTAAAGGTATCTACTTGAAGTTTAATAGTTTTTTCGCTACCACCAGAGTTAATATTAAAGAAGTTTCTCAACTCTTCATTCGAAGCTTTCTCGGGATTAGATATATTTTGAAAAAGCTCTGGGTAAGAATTCTTGATCTGATGTCCCAACACAGCTGCACCAGTGTCAGGTTTCATGTAATTCGCATAATGCTGCGTTGGCTCTCCTCCAGGCGACAAAAACTCTAATGTTTTAAGAACCCGCAAGATACTATTATCATTACCACTTTTAAAACCCCACGTCTTTAGAGTTGAACTTGTAACCTTAGGAGGCTTCGGCTTTTGAGGTATAAGTTCGAGAAAACTCCGAAGGGTTTTCGGGGCAACTGTGTATGGGTAGCGGGGTTCACCAATCGCATCACCCCTTTGTTTTTTGGAAGACTGTTCCATTCTTTTTGTTGTAGTATTTTAACTCTTTTTCTGTTGATTTGCAAACGTCCAGCCTGTCTTTTCTACGTTAATCAATCTCGACCAAGATGGGATTGAAAGGTTTTAGTACTAGACCGGAAAGCACAATCACTACTCCCTTTTCCTACTCAAAAAATTCGCGGGATAGTTTCCGACCGAAATAAGTTAAAAAAATCGCCATTCAGGCGATTTTTTGATAGAATCAGAACAACGTGGCTAAGCTCGCTATTAATAAAGTAATTAGAACTCTTATTCAAGCTGATGTGTTTTTTCTTTCGGCTTTTGGTTTAATTACCCCGATTTTTGCTGTTTTTATCACCGAGCAAATTAGAGGCGGGGATGTCAGAGTAGTCGGATTTGCTGCTGCTATTTACTGGATATTAAAATCTCTTTTTCAGATACCAATCAGTAAATTTTTGGATAAAACAAAGGGAGAAAAGGATGATTTATACTTTTTAGTTATTGGTTTCGTCATAGCAGCTATTGTGCCTTTTGGCTATATTTTCAGTTCTTTTCCTTGGCATATTTATGTTTTACAGGCTATTTATGGCATTGGTCTGGCAATGGTTATTCCATCTTGGTGTGCAATATTTACTCGTCATATTGATAAGGGGAGAGAAGCTTTTGAATGGGCATTAGACAGTACAGCCTTGGGTTTCGGCATAGGAATTACTAGTGCAGTTGGCGGAATTTTAGTTAGCCAATTTGGTTTTAATTTAGTTTTCACAATTGTTGGAATCGTTGCTTTGTTGGGAGCCTTACTCCCCTTGTTGATTTATAAAGACATAATGCCCAAAGGCAAGCATTATTTAAAGATTTCAGAAGTTAAAAAGCCGCCTTTGCTATAGTTTATTTAGATAACTAATTAAGATTTTGGAGGAGCAGGTTCAAAAAATTCGCGAAATAGCGGGAAAGAGATAAAAAAACGCCGCTGATTCTATCAGCGACGTATAGGTTGAAATCATTCCATTAGAGAAACGAGTTTACGGATTGCCTGTTTCTCGATCTCACTGCCGGAATAGGTAAGTTCATAAAGCTCGTGCGCTTGCTTTGATGTGGAGACAAACCCAAGCCATTTGAGAAGGACTTGATTCCTGAGCTCATTGTTGTTTGGGGTATGCCTGCAAAGCTTTTGCGCTTCCTTTGGTGTAGAGACCTGTTGGAGCTTCTCGGAGACAAGCTCAGTCCATTTAAGAAGAACTTGATCCTTAATCTCACTGCTGAAAGGGGAATACTCGTAAAGCTCGTGCGCTTGCTCCGGCGTGGAGACAAGTTCAAACCATCTAAGAAGGATATACCTCCTAATCTTACTGCCTAAAGGAGTAAGATCGTAAAGCGCTTTCGCTTCCTTAAGCGTGGAGACTTGCTGAAGCTTCTCGGAAACAAGCTCAAGCCATCTGAGGAGAGTTTGTCTCTCAAACTCACTGCCGGGAAGGGCATGTTTATAAAGCTCCCACGCTTCTTCTGGTGCGGATACCTGTTGAAGCTTTTCCTGCAATCCAGCTTCTTCCGGATTAGACATACCCAAAGCGTCGGCAATCTTTGCAACAGGAATTCCTGTCTCGCGCGCAATCTTTTGCACGTCAACTGAAGTTTCCATAACGAATCTCCTTTTTAAACGGTTAATGTACTGGCTATAATATAGCACGACAAGCATTGTGTTGTCAAGGATAGTTCTAAAAATTCGCGAAGTATATGCTATAATAAGTACTGCAGTATCTCCTTATACTGTGTACGTTGACAAGGTAAAAGCCGATAACCCGATAACCCGACAGGAGGATTTATTATGTCACGATCCCCTCCAAGTTTAAACTCAAGCCGTTTTTCCCGTGGCCTGAGCGATATCACCGGCTAAAAGCCTGCCGGTGGGAGCCGTCCCCACGCGCTCGGTACGGTTGGCGGTACTAAGCTCTGTAATTTAAATTTCTGTAGTGAAATTTAAACTCCTGTAGCAACGGTGGCTGTGCCTACAACATAAGCCCCTAGGTTTTTACCTAGGGGCTTTCTTTATAAAAAATCCCGAAACGGAGTTACGTTTCGGGATTGTTGTTTAAGAACTATAAGTAAGGTTGTTTACTGGAACTTAATTTCCAGATTGCATTGTGGTACCCTTTGGCATCGTAAGGTCAAGCCCCAGCTGTCCCATAATCAACAGCGATAGTGCTTGGTTGAAATCAACCGTCTGGCTGTCTGTGTTACCTCCGGCACCGGCTCCGCCCATAATGATGTGCGGCACCTGCCGTTTGGAGAACGCATCAGCCCATTGCTGCATTACTGCTGTGTAGGTTTCCAGCTTCTGCTTCAGGGCTCCGTCGGCAAGCAGAACCAAGCGTTTGCGTTCAGCCTCACCCTGACCGAGGAGAATTTCTTTCTGCTTCGTCTCAGCTGCAGCTCGTTTCTGAAGTTCAGCTACCCGGAGCTCACGCTCTGCACCGATAATGCCGACTTCCTTCTCTTTCTGCGCCTCGACAACCGCTCTGACTTTCTTCTCTTCGTTCTCGTATTTGGCCTTCATCACATTCGCCTTGCCCTCGGCTTCCTTGGTAAGCGCCTCTTGCTCAGCTTGTTGAGCTTTAGCTCTTGCCGTGGCGACCGCCATCAAAGCTTCCTGCTGGGTGCTAATCTGCTGCTGCACCTTTTCAGCATAGACGAAAACCTTAACCTCAAAGTTGGCGAGAGTAATTCCAAGACCTTCCAGCGGATTTTTCTGGTAAAAGGGACTACCGGCACCATCCTGTTTAATGATCTTGAAAGTTTTGGTAACCTGTTCTCCGGAGACAGGATCATCAACCTTTCTGGTCTCCTCAGAAGTTTGATATAGACCATTCTGAATCTGATCCCACGCCCACATAATGAAATCCGGGCGTTTGTCCGAGTAAGATTCCCGTGCCGACATCAAGTTCGCAGTAAGCCGCAACGCATTTCTGAGAACAGGCTTAATAAGCTTCTGCTCCATATCCTCATAGCTGCGGAAACCTGCTGTGAGGACCAGGTCGAGGACCTGCTGCTCGCTAACGGGCAAGATGATACGGCATGTTCCCGAGATGTTACACAAGGAACCGTCGTTAAAGCGAACCTCCATACTTTGGTCATACCTGGCTCCTTCTTCTTGATCGGCGGTGAAGTAAAAGGTCTCCGCCTTAGGCCAGGTTTGGATATCGCCGAACAACTGCAGCCACAAACCAGGTGTTAGTTTGGCGCTCATGCTTCCGGAGACAGCTGCCTGTTTGATCTGGTAGGTTCCCTTATTAACAGTCTCAAAGATCTTGCTCGTCAGGGAAAATGCCACGATCAGTGTGATGGTAATGACCGTATACTTAATAATCCTCTTCGTGGTCCAGTATGTTTGATTCATTCCGTTGTACCTCCTGTGTTACTGTTCTGTTGCTGGGTTACCGGCGGAGTGTTTCCCTCGACTTTCATCGAGCTCACGGAGCCTATCTTCATCATCTGATAGGCCTTGCTCCACCGTACTTAGGTTTTCTGTGACTTCAATCTCGGCCCCTACAATTTCACGCTCATGTTCCTTTTCACAAAGCTCTCCTTTTTTCGCTTCTAATGACGAAGCTCTATCGTCAGAGCCGTATCTCTTCACAATTGGTTTTCCTACGAACTTCCACAATATCAAGAAGCCAAGTCCAACCAAAATGGCGGTTATGATAAACTGCGCATACATGAACAACCTCCTTTTTACTAGGTTTTCAAAGAACAAACGTCTAAACACGATGATAATATATATAGAATAATATGTCAACATATTTGACACATATACACGAAAAGTGTAAAGTGCTGTCAGTTCTTAATCTTTCTATAACTATCTTACGAAAGGAGATCGGTGGTGAAAAAATACATTTTTCTGTTTCTGTTGTTCCTGATTCTCTTGTGGATGGTAACTTGCGGCAGTAACAAGCCCGCTATAGCCGAGGTAAATCCCAGCTTCTGGCAAGTGCATGGAATTTGGTTCTTGGTCTTCATGAACATCTTCCCTCGCATCACAATGCTCGTGGCTACCATTCATCCCATCGGATTCATTAGTTGGATAGGTTGGTTGTTCGCTCCAAGGTTGCTTGCTGCAATTCTTGCAACGCACTACTACTGGGACACAAACCCCATATTGTGTATCATCACATGGATTGTTGCTCTCGGTGTTACCGGCAAAACCAGTTCAATAACGGTCTCCAAAATTTCTCAATTGTACAACCGCCACTAAAGTCCTTTAACGGCTCAATCTTATTGAGCCGTTTTTTTGTACTTCTCCCCTACTCAAAAAATTCGCGGAATAGCGAGAAAAATAAATGGCTCAATTGATTGAGCCATTTGTGTAAAACACGTTTCTGCCAATTTTTCCGTGCTGTACAATCTTTTTTTCTTTTTCCAGTTCATTCAGATACCGTTCCGCAGTAGCGTCAGAAACACCAAGTAATTTTTCGACATCGTTGTTCTTAATCTTTTTATTCTCTTGCAAGAATTTTAAAATTCTTTCTTTGTTTTCCATCTTCTTTTTGTTTGGTTCCGAAATCACTCCGCAACTTTGTGATACCTTATTCCTAGCCCGCGAAATAGACAAACGACGTCCAAACCAAACTCCCGCCAACCCAACAAAAATTAAAATTAAGTAATCCATTATTTTTATTATATACTGTTGGGTCTTTTTTGTGTGGTATTATGGAGTTGTAATGGAAATAATCCTCTCAACTCGAAATCGTAGTAAGATTGAGCAGATCAAAGCATCCTTCGTAGGTTTGGATATTATCGTTTTGTCCCTCGATGAGGCGGGTATTCAGGGTGAACCCATTGAAGACGGAACCACGCTTGAAGAGAATGCCCTGAAGAAAGCGTTCTTCGCGAGAGAGCATTCCAAAAAATGGGCAATTGCAGACGATACAGGTTTTTTTATTGATGCACTCAATGGAGAGCCCGGTGTCCATGCGGCGCGTTGGGCTGGTGAAGGTCTTAAAATAGAAGACATTATGAACTTCACCCTGCAAAAGATTGAGAATGTCCCGCCTGAAAATCGCACAGCAATATTCATGACCGTTGCTGCAGTTGTATCACCGGACGGAGAACAGTGGTTTTTTGAGGGGTCTGTACGAGGGAAAATCTTGACTGAACCTCGCACCGCGTGCCAGCCCAACATGCCGTACAGTGCCATCTTCGTTCCCGACGGACAGGAGAAAGTGTGGGCGGAGATGTCCGTTGAAGAAGAGAACGCGATTAGCCATCGAGGAAAGGCGTTCCGAGAGGTGCGTGATTTTTTCACCCAGAACCTTCTGTAAAAAAAACGCCGCTGATTCAATCAGCGGCGTATAGGTTTGAAACTACTTCATTAGAAAAACTATGGTCCTGATGAGCTGTTTCCTGATCTCACTGCCGGAAGGGGTAAGCTTGTAAAGCTCTATCGCTTCTTCTATCGTGGAAACAAGCTCAGACCATTTTAGAAGAAGCCATTCTTTGATCTCACTACCGGAAGCGAGAAAATTGTAAAGCTTTATCGCCTCCTCTGGCGTGGAGACAAGCTCAAGCCATTTCAGAAGAACCCGTTTCTCGATCTCACTGCCGGGAGAGGTAAGTATGTAAAGTTCTCGTGCTTGCTTCGGTGTGGAGATAAGTTCAAGCCATCTGATAAAAATTTGATTCTCGATCTCACTCCCGGAACGGGTACACTCGCGAAGCTCTCTCAATTCCTCTGGTGTGGATATTTGCTTGAGCTTTCCCTGTAGTTCAGTTTCTCTTGAAAAAGGCATCCATAGGGCATCAGTGATCTCCTCAACGGGGATTCCTGTCTCGCGTGCGATATTTTGCACGTTAACTGAAGTTTCCATAACGAATCTCCTTTTTAAACGGTTAATGTACTGGCTATGATATAGCACGACAAGCTTTATGTTGTCAAGGATAGTTCAAAAAATCGCGGAATATATGTGCTATAATAAATACTGCAGTATCTCCTTATACTGTGTACGTTGACAAGGTAAAAGCTGATAACCCGATAACCCGACAGGAGGATTCCTTATGATAAGATCGCCTCCGAGCTTACGCTCACGGCGTTCACGGCATCCCGAATCGCGACCAATAACCAACTGGTAAATCGGCCAGGTTGGTGGGATTAGTCTCCCAAACTAAGCCCCTAGGTATTACCTAGGGGCTTTCTTTATCTTGTTTGAGTTGGTTCCGTTTTAGATACATACTGTAGAAATGGAACCGCTTGCGTCGCGTATTAGACCAAAAAATCTGGATGAACTCATCGGCCAAAAGCATTTGGTTGATAAAGGAAAACCGCTCAGAAACGCTATTGAACAGAAGCGCCTATTCTCATTTATTCTATGGGGACCTCCCGGTGTTGGAAAGACAACGCTTGCCCGTATTTATGCAAACACACTGGACGCAAAATTCTATGAGTATTCTGCCGTCTCAGCCGGTAAAACAGATATACGAAAAATTATACAAGAAGATGTAAACAACCAACCAAAAGTTCTTTTCTTAGATGAGATCCACCGATTTAATAAAGCGCAACAGGATTTTCTTTTACCATGTGTGGAGACAGGAGAACTAACTCTTATCGGAGCCACAACTGAAAACCCGAGTTTTGAAATCATCGCACCGCTCCTGTCCCGGTGCAGAGTCTTTGTGTTAAATGAACTACAGGAAGAACAAATGTGTCAGATTATTGACCGTTCTGGTATTGACCTTGATATAGAATCACGTGACTGGCTGATCCGTATTGCGAACGGAGATGCCCGACAAGCACTCACCATACTTGACCACGCATCACAACTCTACAATAAAGTAACGGTTGAAACCTTGCGCGAGGCAGTGCAATCTAAACATATTCGTTATGACAAAAAAGGAGATGAGCACTACAATACCATCAGCGCATATATTAAGAGTATGCGGGCGAGCCAGCCCGACGCGGCACTATATTATCTGGCTCGTATGATTGACGCGGGAGAAGACCCGAAGTTTATCGCCCGCCGGATGGTTGTTTTCGCAAGTGAGGATATCGGTCTTGCGCACCCTACAGCGCTTGTAGTCGCAAACGATATATTCCGCGCAGTTGAAACTATTGGGCTTCCAGAATGTGCAATCAACTTAGCCCACGGCACAGCTTATCTTTCTAAATGCAAAAAGGACAGAAATTCATATAACGCATATCAACAGGCAATGGAAGATGTAAAAAAATATGGGAATTTGCCAATTCCTATGGAAGTTCGGAATGCCCCCACTAAACTTATGAAAGAACTTGGATATGGAAAAGGATACGAAAAATATACGAATAAAAGTTTTTTACCGAAGAAACTGGAATATAGAAAGTATCTAAACTCTGATTGAACTAATAATTTTCACGTCGTTCTGGTTTATCCACCTAACCTTTGGTTTTTAGCAGTTTCTTCATCCAGCTTTCTCTTTCTTTTGCAGTCTTTTAGTATCTTATTGCTACTCGCGGGTACTCTTCTTATAAGCAGAGTTTGTCGTCACGTATAAACGACAACGAAAATAGATTATAACACCAGCGTTTAAACGGCTCAGTTAGAACTTAGCCGTTTAATTTTGTTTGACAAAAAAAATGAGTTTATGTAATATATGTAACAGAAGAATAAGCTCATTAACAAATAAAAAAGGAGAAAGTTATGAAAAGCAGAGTGTTTACTCTTGAATTGATTGGGTGTTTTATTTTTCTGCTTTTTGCAGGAATCCAGACCGGTTTGGCTCAAGTATCCCCCTCTCCCGAGATGCTGAAACAGATGCTGGAAGAACTGCAGGAACGCGGGATGACAGTAGAGGAAGCTCAAGAAGAAGTGCAGAAGCGCGGGATGACAGTAGAGGAAGTTCGAGAACGAGTAAAAGAGCTTGATATTGAAGTTCCTGAGCGTGGAATGACAATAGTAGAGGAAGCTCAAGAACAGGCAAAAGAGCTTGATATTGAAGTTCCCGAAGCTGCTGAAGGCATTGAAGAGATAGAAGAGGAAAAAACAGAGCCGCCAAAAGAACCTGAGGAAATAGAACTTCCATACTTTGGCTACAATCTCTTTAAAGAGATTCCAGATGCTTTCCGGCCCAGTTCGGATGGTCCCATTGATGAAGGTTATTTGGTTGGTCCGAGAGATGAATTGAGATTGACTCTATGGGGTGATGTAGAACTTCAGTATGTCCTCCCGGTTGATCCCGAAGGCCGCATCTTTGTACCGAAGCTTGGTCAGAAAGTGGTGGCTGGCAAACGACTGAATAATTTACGGGAAGAAATGAAAGTCTGGTTGTCCAAAGCTTACGCAGGACTGATTGCTGACCCGCCAAGAGTAATAATGGATCTGACAATATCCCGTATTCGCCCTGTCCGGGTCTATGTTCTGGGTGAATTAGCCCAACCTGGTGGCTATACAGTAAGCAGTAATTCCACTGTCTTCAATGTACTCTACAGCGTGGGCGGACCGCTCACGAGCGGTAGTTTGCGGAATATTCAGGTCATCCATGACATTGGAGATAGTTACGAGGTAACCACCGTGGATATGTATAATCATCTACTGAAAGGGTATGAGCCTCGTGAAGTACATCTGCGCAATAATGACCGTATTTTTATTCCTCCGCGGGGAAAGACGGTAGCGATTATGGGTGAAGTTAAGCGTCCCGCAATTTACGAGCTCTTGGACAAGGAAGGGTTTGCTGAACTTCTGGAATACTGCGGCGATCTAACGCCTGAGGCATATGTCAAACGATTCCAGATTGAGCGCATTATTCCCTTTGAAGAACGGGACGATCCATCCGTTGCCCGGAAAGTGATTGATGTGGATATGAAAGAAGTGCTCTCCGGAAAAGAAGATGTCTTGCTTGCTGATGGAGACAGAGTGCATATTTTTTCTATTCTGTCTTTTTTTCAGAATGCGGTTAGCGTGAGTGGTGCCGTCTACCAGCCGGGACGCTATGAAATCAGTGACTCGGTTCAAACGGTGAGAGACCTCATTCTCCAGGCAGACAGTTTAATGGGAAATGCCTACTGGTATAAAGCTGAATTAGTGCGAATAAACGAAGACAGCACGGAGCAGCTTATCTCTCTCAACCTGTATGAGGTCTTTGCTGACGTTCCTACTCAGAATATTCCGCTTTTTCGTAGGGACAGACTGCACGTCTACTCCATTCAGGAACTGGAAGAGAAACAGTGGGTGCGTATCACGGGTAACGTACATACGCCAGGCACCTATGTCTTGCGGGACAGTATGACCGTATATGACCTCTTGTTTAAGGGAGGCGGTCTGCTGGATGAAGAGTTTGTCAAAGAGACATACTTGGAACGAGCTGATCTCTTTCGGAGAACACCGGACGGGAAAGACGAACGTATTATCCCCTTTCATCTCGGCAAGGCACTGAACAATGAAGGCCTGGCAGAAACATTACTCCGTCCCAAAGACGAAATTCGGATATATTCGAGATATGTGGATGAAATGATTGTGGAGAACTATGTTTCTGTTAACGGAGCGGTCAAAAATCCCGAGCAGTTCAGATTGCAGGAGAATATGACTCTTGAAGACCTGATTATCCGGGCTGGAGGATTTGCCGAGGGAGCGGATATAACAAAGGCGGAAGTCAGTCGGATTGCTGGCAAAACAGAAGGAGCTAAGTCCAGTCAAAAATCCGTGACTTTTATTGTGCCTTTGAAGGAAGTAGAGAATCTTCCTATATCCTTTTCCTTAGATGATACGCTTCGACTCTCTTATCAGGCAAGAACGTTCTTGTTGAGCCATCGGGACAGAGTCTATATACGGACGGATCCGGATTACCAACCTCAACAAACCGTTCAGGTTAGAGGAGAAGTCTACTATCCGGGTGAATATCCGCTTCAGTACGACAACGAGATGTTATCAGACATCATTCAACGTGCCGGAGGACTACGGCCAACCGCTTATCCAAAAGGAGGACGGTTGCTTCGTCAAGATAACCAGCTTATCACCAAGATTGATAGAGCTATTGAAGGCGTTGAGCGTGCCGACGTTGTTTTGTTGCCGGGAGACGAAATCATTATCCCGCCGGTACCTAACACCGTAACGATGCGCGGAAATGTAGCCAATGAGGGACTGTTGAAGTACGAGAAGGGACGTCGCGTATCTTACTATCTCAGACAGGTAGGCGGCGTTGACGAACGAGTGAAGGATATCTATTTAACGCAGGCAAACGGTGCCAGTTACGGTCTGAAACGTTGGTTTCTTTTACCTGATAGGAATCCAAAAGTAGATGACGGCGCCATTATCGCGGTTGTCCAGAAACCCCCGAAAAGAGAAGTGGCATTCGACATGGGAAAAACGTTAATCAACGTAACAGCTGTTGTCACTACCAGTCTCTGGCTTATGCACCTGCTTAATCAACTAATACCTAACTAATAAGGTAAAATAGTCGGTCTGTGTCAAATTGATACAGACCGATTTTTTGTTGTGGTATTATGGAGATGTGAAGAACAAGAAAAAACTCCTTCGCTACTTAATAATAATCTTCGTACTCTTGGTCGCACTTTTCATTATTCGCGGAAGCGAAGATACTTGGCTTTGCAGAGACGGTGAATGGGTGAAGCACGGAGTTCCCAGCGCGCCTAAACCAACCGAACTATGTAATGGTGGCAAAATTGAGAGTTTTGAAGATTGTGTAAACGCAGGTAATCCAGTTATGGAAAGTTATCCCCGAAAATGCCGCGCCGGGGATGAAACATACGTTGAAAATATAGGAAATGAGCTTGAGAAAATAGATCTTATTCGAATAAACACACCCAGGCCAAATCAGGTCATAACCAGTCCCCTTTTAATAGAAGGAGAGGTACGAGGAAATTGGTTCTTTGAAGGAGATTTTCCTGTAATCCTTACTAACTGGGATGGGCTTATCATCGCAGAGGGATTTGTAACAACAAAAGAAGAATGGATGACAGAAGATTTCATCACATTTGAGGGAATACTTGAGTTTGAAAAACCGGAAATCATAAACGGCTTCTCCAATAGAGGAACTCTTATTCTTAGAAAAGATAATCCTTCCGGCTTACCGGAGTATGACGACGCGCTTGAGATACCTATTCTGCTACAATAAGATTATGGTCGATACTCCCAAAAAACTTCTCATCGCAGAAGATGAGAAACCTCTTGCCAAAGCTCTTGAACTGAAATTAACTCACGCCGGTTTCATAACAAAAACTGTATATAACGGAAAAGATGCGCTCTCTGTATTGCAAAAAGAAAAATTTGATCTGCTTCTACTTGATTTAGTAATGCCAGAAACTGATGGATTCACCGTATTAAAAAAGCTAAGAGAACAAAATATAACCATACCGGTAATAGTACTTTCCAACTTGAGCCAGACGGAAGACGAACATAAAGTGAGAGCATTAGGAATTCAGGAGTTTTTCGTTAAATCCAATACCTCTATTTCCTATATTACTAATTACATTAAACAGATTCTCATTAAGTAAATACTTAATCTTTTTCTTTTATGAAAATAGATAACAAGAAAATTATAGAATCTCTAATTCAGGGAAATTATATCTCCTCAGAGGTAATTAAGAATGCGGAAAAACTCGCGAACAAGCAGAATATTTCCCTCTATGAGTATCTTATTTCTGAAAATCTCGTAACCAAGGATTTACTCGGTCAAGCAATTGCCGAATCATATAAAATATCGTACGCGGACCTAAATTCTCTTCCGCCATCACAAGAACAGATGTTAAAAATTCCGGAAGATACCGCTAAAGTACTTCGCATTGTGCTCTTTTCTGAAAATAAGGATGGGGTTACCGTTACAACGGATAATCCGTCGCAACAAAATCTTATTCCCGAACTGCAAAGAATTTTTTTATCTCAGCATATTACAATTTCATACTCTCTCCCGGAGGATATAAACGAGAATCTTCTGCGATACGAGAGACCATTGTCGTCCCGCTTCTCAAAAATTATTGAGGAGCAACAGCATATTGCTCCTAAGATTCTTGAAGAAATTTTCAAGGAAGTATTCGCACACCGTGCTTCCGATATTCATCTTGAACCAAGGGTGAAAGAAGTCGTAATACGACTCCGTATTGACGGTGTACTTCAGGAAGTTGGCCGCATACCAAAAGAATATTATGAAAATATTCTTAATAGAATTAAGGTGCAGAGTAACCTGCGTATTGATGAACACTTCGCCGCTCAGGATGGCTCAATGAGATATGAAAAAGATGATAAAATTTTCGACCTGCGTATATCTATTATGCCTACAATTGAAGGAGAAAAGATTGCACTAAGAGTCCTGGCTTCTTATATCCCAGAACTCGCTCTTAGTGAACTCGGTCTCTCTAAGAATAATCAAGAAACACTTAAGGAAACCATTAAAAAACCATTTGGAATGATTCTGGTTACAGGTCCCACTGGATCAGGAAAAACAACAACGCTTTATGCGCTTTTGAATCTTTTGAATCGTGCCGCACTAAATATTACCACGATTGAAGATCCTGTAGAGTACAGAATAACAGGAATAAATCAGATACAGGTAAACCCTCAAACAAACCTAACATTTGCAAAGGGGCTTCGCTCCATTGTCAGGCAAAACCCAGACGTTATTCTGGTTGGTGAAATCCGCGATGAAGAAACCGCCGAAATTGCCGTTAATGCCGCGCTCACTGGACATCTGTTATTCTCAACCTTCCATGCCAATGATGCTGCTACCTCCATTCCGCGCCTCATAGATATGAATGTTGAGCGGTTTCTTATTGCTTCAACATTAGAAGTAATTATCGCTCAACGATTGATACGCCGCATTTGCGAACAATGCCGCTTTAGTATTTCATTATCGCAGGAAGAACTTTCCAAACGTTTCAAGGAAGCCAGAACATACTTCCCTGAAAAGAACATTACTATTTACCAAGGCAAGGGATGTAATGACTGTCATCAAACCGGCTATAGAGGACGCACTGCTATTTTTGAACTTCTTCATATTACTCAAGAGATGCAGGAGCTTATCTTACAAAACCCATCTACGCGGCAGGTCTTTGAACTGGCGCGGCAACAGGGATTTCAATCTATGTTTGAAGACGGAATTGACAAGGTGAAAAACGGTATCACGACTATTGAAGAACTTCTTCGTGTAGCTCCTCCACGATAGCAATGAATATCACATAGAATTATGTTCAGCACGAAAAGCGGTAAGGAGCGCGATTACTTTATTGAAAACTTAAGCATGCTCGTTGAGTCCGGCATGCCATTTCTCTCAACGCTTGAAGCACTCCAAATGGGGATGCACTCTAAGAAAATGAAAAGTGTTTTAAGTACTTTAAGAAATGAAATAGAGTCGGGTTCTCCTTTTTGGAAAGCACTCATGAAAACGAATATATTCCCGGCACGTACGATTTCACTTGTGAGAATCGGAGAAGAAACAGAAAAGTTGTCACAAAATTTAAAAGTGATTGCATTACAAGAAGAAAAAGAGCGTTCATTCCGTTCCAAGGTTCAGTCTGCATTATTATACCCGGCATTCGTGCTTATATTATCCCTAACAGTCGGTCTTCTAATGGCATGGTTTGTTTTACCAAGATTAGCAACGGCTTTTAGCCGTTTAGAGGCGGAACTGCCGTTAATTACAAAAGCAATAATTAACATCGGTATATTTATGGAAAATTATGGAGCTGTTTTTCTTCCTATCTCATTAGTAGTGTTAGGCACTATCACATACTTTGTATTTTTCTATCCTAAAATGGGACCTGTTAGGCAAGTACTTTTTCTTACTATCCCAATAGTAAAAAACTTGATTCGAGAAATAGAAATCGCACGCTTTGGATATTTTTTAGGTACACTACTTAATGCCGGGTTACCGATCACTCGTGCGCTTGACTCACTCCAAGAATCAACAATCTCCACGCCATACAAAAAACTTTATACACATCTACAGACGGCGATTGAAGAAGGAAATTCTTTCAAGAAAAGTTTTTCGCTGTATAGTAAAGCAAATACACTGATACCCGTTACCATTCAGCAAATGGTTACTGTTGGGGAACAGTCCGGGAACTTAGTCGACACTCTCCTCAGTATCGGCCGAATTTTTGAAAAGAGAATTGAGGCCACGACAAAGAACCTTGAAGTAATTTTAGAACCGGTTCTCCTGGTTCTGGTAGGCATTGTTGTTCTCACCGTTTCACTCGCTATTTATCTTCCTGTTTATGGTTTTATTTCCGAATTTAGTCGTTAGCAGTATGAACGGGTTTACATTAATTGAAGCATTAATAGTTTTCTCAATCGTAGCAATCCTTTCTGCGATTTCTCTTCCTCCTCTCTACTCTCTTAAGGTCAATAATGATCTTGAATTGGCTGAAATAACTATCGCACAGACCCTACGGCGCGCCCAAACGCTTTCGCGCGCCGTAGCGAATGATGAGATATGGGGAGCATACGTAGAAGACGGCGCCCTCACTCTCTTTAATGGACAAAGTTTTCTCGGAAGGGATACCGGCTTTGACGAGATTTCCGATTTGCCTGCAACCTTAACACTATCTGGCTTGCAAGAGGTAACTTTTACCAAGTTGGAAGGCATGCCGCAAACTACAGGAACCATTATTATTACCTCATCAAGAAATGAAACAAGAACAATCACCATTAATCAAAAAGGGAGAGTTGATTACTAAAGCCTCTGCCGGATTTTCTCTTGCGGAAACGATTATCGCAGGCTCATTATTTACGCTTATTGTCGCAGGACTGGCGGCAGCGTGGTTGTACGGTCAAGAATCAACCTTGCTGTCCGGACAACGAACTCAGGCAGTCTTTTTGGCAGAAGAGGGATTGGAGGCCGTGCGAAATATACGTGACAATGCGTTTACTAATCTCTCAGACGGTACCTATGGGCTTGTGATTTCCAATGACGAATGGATACTGTCAGGTTCGCAAGATACAACTAATATTTTCACGCGTGAGATTACCATTGGTACAATTGGTGATAACAGAAAACAAGTTACCTCCACCGTTACCTGGAGCCAGAGTGAACAAAGAACCGGTGTTGTTACGTTAGTGACTCGACTTACCAATTGGCAGGAAAGCGTTATCCTTACCACGTGTCCTGTTTTTTGTCAGTCTGTTGGCTATACCACTGGAATATGCAGGCAAAACGCGTCTTTGTGTAGCTCTAATGAAGAAACACATGAATCTGACGGAGACCAATATTGTACAATCATACCGGTGATGGACAGCTGCTGTTGCAGACCGTAACACATAAACCACGATGCAGAACAAAAATCATTTTGAAAAAGGCATTACTCTTGTTGAACTACTAATTTCACTCGGTATCATCGCGACATTACTCACACTGATGGTAACGTTTTTTTTCACTCTTTCATTGTCACGAATTAAAAATCAAACCATGACCGAGGTGGAACAGCAAGGCGCGCAGGTCATGCAGCTGATTGTTCATACAATTCGTAATGCAGAAGCAATTATCATTCCTGCTCAGGGCATTACTTCTTCATCACTCTCACTTGATGTTATAAATGCAACAGACGACCCAACTGTTTTTGATCTTGGAAATGACATGATTCGTATAACAGAAAGTACTGACTCCCCTATCCCGCTCACAAATACCAGAGTAGCTGCGTCAGGCCTAAGTTTTTATAATCTCTCACGCAACACGACAGCCGGCACAATACATATCCAATTTACCCTTACACATGTCAATCCAAGCGGTAGGAACGAGTACGACTATACAAAACTGTTTTATGGAGGAGCTACAGTACACCATGCATACCAATAGACATAGTGATGGATACGTTGTTCTCGTTACCGTGATTGTTCTTGGAGCAATTACGGCACTAATAACCTCATCCATATTAATTTTAGGACTTGACTTGTCCCGCACCAGTCTCGCACTTGAACAATCGAGCAGTGCCAAGGGCCTTGCTGACGCGTGTGCTGAAGAAGCACTTCAACAAATACGCGATTTTGCGCCGTTTACAGGCACAGGAAACCTGATATTTGAACAGGGAACGTGCAGCTATACTGTTGCGAATACCGGCGGAGACCAGAGATTAACTACAGCTCTTGGCACGGTTGGAACGGTTGTGCGAAAAGTGAAAATAACTTCTGATGCAATTAATCCAAATATTAATATCATTTCCTGGCAGGAGGTAGCTGATTTTTAATTATTTGTGTTGTATTATATTAAAATATGACCGAAGCCTTCAATCAACAATTTAAAGAATATAAATATCTGTGCAGGAACTTACCTGATGCAATGCTTATTTTGAGTAGAAGCAGCCAAATTTTAATAGCTTCAAAAACGTTTGATAAATTAACCGGATATAGTCAGAAAGAACTGATTGAAAAAAAATTGTTAGATCTACCACTTTTGCCAAAAGAATATTCAAGCTATATAAAGGAGAATATTAAAAAAATATTAGCAGGTAAAGAAGCTCCTCTTTATGATATTGAAATAACAACTAAAACCGGTAAAAAAATAATTGTTGAAATTAATAGTCGTAGAATTAAATATAAAGGAAAGTATACGATCCTATTAATTTTAAGAGATGTAAGCAAACAAAAAAACTTAGAGAGGGCAATAGAAGAGAGCGAAAACAGGCTACGTTCGTTATTGGAATCTACACATGATGCCGTCATTTCCATAAATAATCAGGGCAATATTATTTTTTGGAATAAAGGAGCTAAAAGAATTTTTGGTTATTCAGAGAATGAAATAATTAATAAACCTCTTGTTTTATTAATTCCCGAACGCTTTCGTAAAGACTTTAAAAAACAAATGGAGCAACTGTTATCAACAGGGAAATCAAAAATTCTTGGAAAGATAATTGAAATGGCTGGTTTAAAAAAGGATGGTAGTGAGTTTTATGCAGAACAGAGTATTTCAAGTTGGAAAATTGGAGAAAATCTTTTTTTCACGTCAATTGTCCGCGATATCAGCAAGCGTAAGAAAACAGAAAAAGATTTAATAGAAAAAAGCACTGCCATAGAATCGTCCATTAATGCAATAGCTTTTACTGACATTGAAGAAAATATTACTTATGTCAACCCTTCCTTCCTTAAACTGTGGGGATATAACACCGCAAAGGAAGTTTTAGGAAAATCCATTACAAAATTCTGGGAGATAGAAGAAAAAGCCCAAGAGATAATAAGAGGATTAAACAAAAAAGGCGGCTGGATAGGCGAACTAACTGCTAAAAGAAAGGATGGTTCATTATTTGATGTTGCGCTTTCAACGACTATAGTTAAGGATTCAACAGGTAATCCTATAACCATAATGGGTTCATTTATCGACATTACAGAACAGAAGAAAATTGATCGTGCCAAAACTGAATTTATCTCTCTTGCCTCGCACCAGCTTCGGACGCCTTTGGCCACAATGAATTGGTATCTTGAAATGCTCCTTTCTGAAGACAATGGTAAAATTAACACTCAACAAAAAAAATATTTAGAAGAGGCCTATACTGCTAATCATCGATTAGTAAAATTAGTTAATGCCCTTTTAAATGTTTCAAGAATTGAGTTGGGAACATTAATTGTTAAGTACAGGCCAACAAACTTTATAGAAATTTCAGATAGTGTATTAGATGAGTTTTCAGTGAAAATTAAAGATAAAAAAATAAAAATAGAGAGAAATTACGATAAAAAGTTGCCAATTATTAAGAGCGACCCCTACATGATAGAAATTATTTTTCAGAATTTAGTTTCTAATGCAGTTCAGTATACTCCAAAAAACGGCCGAGTGAGTATTGAAATTAAAAAACAAAAATCAGATATCCTTATTAAAGTAGCAGATACTGGTTACGGCGTTCCAAAAGCTCAACAGGCAAAAATCTTTGAAAAATTGTTTCGGGCTTCCAATATAAAAGAAAGAGAACCAGATGGTACCGGTCTTGGTCTCTATATTGTCAAAGCAGTAATTGAACAATCAGGCGGAAAAATATGGTTTGACTCAGTTGAGAACAAAGGTTCAACTTTTTATGTTACAATCCCTCTCAAGGTCATGAAGAAAAAATTAGGAACAAGGTAGTTAGACTATTTATTATTTGGTAGAAAATACATACAGGAATGATGCGACACCTGCTATTACGAATGACGTTATAAAAAACTGGCTAATCGGCAAAACATACGCCAAAAACATAACCGGAATTAGTACGACTATTCTTGATAGGTGGTCAACCACCCCCTGTCCTAACACGAACTCTCCGGGCATCTTTGCCGAACGAACAAGCTGGTAATATTTAC
>SDBS01000813.1_pt1 | contig 31291 bp, 28 predicted proteins | sample 2277091 | NCBI WGS metagenome assembly SDBS01 (sample SAMN10404972, study PRJNA504765) | marine sediment metagenome | isolation source: marine sediment core GS10_PC15, 163 cmbsf | place: Arctic Ocean: Southern Knipovich Ridge | collected 2010 | reverse complement strand
GTTTAAACGTTTTTGTATATCGATTTGCATAAACCGCGCATATAGCCCCTGCTCTCAATTTGAAAATGCTAGATAAAATAAAGAGTGTAGCACATTCCATCTCGAAATTTAGAACATTTGCCATACGAAGACTTGGAATGAGCTCTTCTTTTGTTCCATCCTTATAACCTTGGAAAGCTGATCTAGCTTGTCCAGCATAGAAATCTGTAGTTGTTGCAGTGATTCCAACATGATAATTAACCCCTAGATCTTCTGCAGCTTCAATAAGTGCCTGTAATACTTCATAATTGGCAACAGCTGGATATTCTACTCTAACGTAGTCTTGACTTGTTCCGTCTAGGCGAACAGCGGCTGTGGATATTATAAGATCTCCACATTCAATATTTTCCTGAATAGCTCCTGTACTTCCTACTCTTATGAAGTTCTCAACACCAATATTAGCTGCTTCATTAACTACTATTGCCATACTTGAAGGACCAATACCACTTGAAATAGCGGAAAGTTTAACATTTTTATATTTACCCGTAAAAGATCTAAATTCTCTATGATGCGTTATCTCTTTTGCTTCATCCCAGTAATTCGCGATCTTTTCAACTCTTTTCGGGTCTCCAGGAACAAGTAAATATTTTGAGAGATCCCCAGCTTTACAATTTATGTGGTACTGCCTTTCTTCATTTGCTGGCCATTCCATTGAAGAATCATCCATTTTTTTCACCCTATAATTAATAAATTCATTTAAATTATTATTTTTATATAGAATTATCCCAATTCATTATTAAACACTAACCTCACTCTATTAATTGATGTTACATGAATATGTATCCAATAGGTAAATCTATACAGGAAATTAAGACTCCTGCGTTACTCTTGGACTTGGACAAATTCCATTGGAATATAAAGAAAATGTTCAAGTTCGCAAAACAAGTTGGTATTAATGTAAGACCTCACGCAAAAACCTTTAAATCTGCAGCTATATGCAATAAACTTTTGGAAGCTGGCGCAATAGGTTTAATGACTCAGAAGCTTGGAGAGGCTGAAGCTTTGCTCAATGCTGGGGTTCTTTATGGCGATAAGAATATTCTTATCAGTCAAGAGTTAGCTGATCCAGGAAAAATAGAACGGCTAGTTGGTATGAACGTTGCTATGGGGGAGTCAAAAGTATTAGTTGCGATCGACAATGTAGCTGCTGCTGAACTTCTATCAAAAGCAGCTCTTAGATGGGGTATTAAACAACATGTCATAATTGAGCTATCACATGGGCGATGTGGAACAATACCTGGTAAACCATCTGTTGACTTGGCGAAGAAGATCGTGAACCTGAAAGGCTTGAAATTCAGGGGTTTATATGGCTACGAAGGTCCGGTGAATAAGAAACTTGCCCTCCAGAGGAATAAGCTCACAGTAGACACGGCTAATATGATTAGGGACGTTGGTATAGATGTAGAAATTGTTAGTGCTGGATCTACGGGAACATACACAGTGACGGGTACATATTCAGGTATTACAGAGATAGAACCCGGTTCTTTTGTGTTTGGGGTTGGTTCTGAAGGTTCAGGATATGGATTCAAAACAGTGAATGATGTTCACTTTAAGTCTTCACTTTCAGTTCTCACGCAAATTATTGGCTGTAACTTCTCTGATAGAGTTATTACAGATGCTGGATTGAAGGTGATGTCGTCAGGTTTTGGTTCACCACTTGTAAGAATGGATGGAGAAATAATAGACTGTGATGGCATTAGTCTCTCTGAAGAACATGGGACGGTTTTATTTAAGAAAAGAAGTGTATTACGGAAGAAGTTAAAGTGGGGTCAAAAGTTAGAATTTATCCCAAGCCACTGTTGCACTTGCGTAAGCTTACATGATAATCTATTTGTTATCAAAGATAAGAAATTAGCTGCTGTATGGCCAATCACGACTAGAGGTAAATATTACTAAGTTCTCTGAAATATCACAAGCAATAAATTTTCAGTTATCTTAAATTGTGATCCTATACTTGATTCACTTCACAGTGATTATTTCTCAAGATTTTTCCTTTTTTTTTTATCTTACTGCTAAATCTTCCATATCTTATTTTCGAAAGATAAAAAGCGCCCTGGCCGGGATTTGAACCCGGGTCGATCGGGCGACAGCCGAACATATTATTCCAGTGAAAAGAGACTGATCCCCTTCTTCATGACCGGACTATACTACCAGGGCTTATCGTTAGTAACATTAAACTCATAAATATATCTTGCCTTGTTTAAATATTTTCTAACCTTCTTTTTTAAAAAGTTATGTAGTAAAAAAACTCTAAAATATGTTTAACTTAATCTCTTTTATTATTTAAATAATCTCGGATAATCTTTACAAATAAATATAACCTCCTCTCTTTACCTTTCATATCCCGCGGTAGCTCAGCCTGGTAGAGCTTCCGGCTGTAGACATTTACCCTATGGTAAGAGTTATTCAGCTACTAGGCGTACAGAAACCGGATTGTCGGGTGTTCAACTCGCCCCCGCGGGACCATAATCCTTTTTAAGCTATAATTCTAGATAATTTCAAAAAAACTTAAAACTAGATTGAACACTTTACTACACATAACCTAAGGGGGCCCGTAGCTCAGAAAGGAAGAGCATCGGTAAGGGATTAACGAAAGGTATACTCTTGATGAAACTTTTATCTTCTGGAAGAAATCCGGTGGTCGCGGGTTCAATTCCCGCCGGGCTCGCCATCTATTTCATTTTTCTTCATCAAACTTGATCGCTTTACATATTTTTAATATACTATATTTTAGTAATAACGTTGATTTCATCATATGCGATTGAACGAAAAAGAAGACTTTAGAATAAACCTAAAAACTTGTTGTTTCTCGTCTTTTACAATCTCAAAACAGTTTTACAAACCTAATTTTCACTTATTTTTTTGTTTACTAGGGCATATTTAAATGAGTGATCTACAAAAAGGTTAAACGTTTTTCTTCTAATACGCAACGGGTGAACATAATTGTTATGACAAACATGTACTTAAATTGTATAGATATTAAATATAATTAATCTTCATTTTTATAGTATAATTTTTAACGATTGTTAAACAAAGATTAAACGTGAGATGAACACAGAGTAACCGTTGGTGAATACAAATAACACCCGTTAGTGAAATCCACAAAAATAATTCTCTTTTTTTACGGTTTATCTTTATTCGACTTGGGGTAATCTTAACGACTTTTTTTGTTAGTAGAGGGAAATTTCTAAGTAAGGCTAAAAGTTATTCATCAAATAATTATCATTAAACTTAAGGTGTGAACTGTGCACGTTAGACTCCGCGTCCTTGTTTCTGGTTGGGTTCAAGGCGTTTTTTTCAGGTCGGAAACTAAAAGAGAGGCGGAGAAACGAGGTGTGAAGGGTTGGGTAAGAAACCTTTATGATGGTAGAGTTGAAGCTGTTCTTGAGGGGGAAGAGGAAGCGGTTAAAAAAATTATTGAGTTTTGTCGAAAAGGCACCCACCATGCTAGAGTCAAAGACGTAGAGCTAAAATGGGAGGACTACAAGGGAGAATTTCGAGGCTTCAAAATAAAATGGACTGTATAGCGCGCGTAGGTCAACCAAGCTGCTAAATTATTTTATTATTGATTGTACTCTACCGACTTTGCCGTCTGTAAGTCTTACCTTGATTCCGTGGGGATGCGTTGAGCTGTTGGTGAGTATATCCTTGACGATACCCTCTGTCAATTTACCGCTTCGCTGGTGCTGCTTCAAGACAATTTTTACGTGGATGCCCGGCTCGATCCGGCTCCTCTCTTGATTAGGCTGCATTTCTAGCCATATAGGCTTCGTGGCTTATAGGTCGTTTGCACTAGCTAGCTAAATCCATCCCTTCTCGGAACCTAGGCTTCAGTTTATGTATTTAACTTTTTTATAATTGAATAGAAACTATAAATTACTGGGATAATTAACATTTTGTCATTTTTTCTCATATTATTTTTGATCACTGCAACCATTCGGAAGAGTTTTCTTGAGGAGTCTCCTTACCATGTTGGTTATGTAAGCGTTCATTGATTTATAGCGAGTTCTAGATGTTCCTAGATAAATCTTCTAATATCCTCAGGAATTGAGATTATCCTTCTCTCGGCATTATATCCACTCTCCTGTCTAACATCCGGAGCAAATAAGTCTGCTATAATCTTAAATTTTACAGTGAATTTAGTCAGATTGACGGTGAAATCGTGAAATGGTTAGAGAAGTTTGAAACCTATATGGAGGAATTAGAAATGCGTGAAAAAAAATCGGAAGAAGACCTAAATATGTTGAAAAATTTGAACTATATCAGTTTAAGAGCATTATATTCGCCTTAATCGATTGAAGCATTTTAATACCTCACCAATTAGTTGACATCCATAAATGAACCTGCTACGATAAAATATAGATAAATTAGAAATATGCTAGTTTATTTTCTCGCCTTAGCTTTCAAATCATGCCTAAAAGATTTTATTTTTCTCTGTTACTCTTCCTCTTCTGCAGTTAATTTGCGGTTCTTTGAAATTAAATGATGAATTTTTTTCTCAAAATCCTGTACTGTCTTCTTCCAGTTATGGAGATCCCGCTTTAATTCTTCAATTTCCTTCATCCGCTTTTCATTTTTGATCATTAAATTTTCTAGTTTAGCTGTTATAAACACTAGTTTTGTGTAGTCATCTAACCTTTTTTTTCATTATCTTCAATTTTGTCTTTGAGTTCTTTTATTGTGTTGTTCAATGCTTCATTTACTTGGATTCCCTTTTGATTGATCGATAGGTCTGGAATTGATTTTTTATAAACTTCCTCAAGTCGTTCTTTTGCATCATCAAATCGAGCATAAATCGCATTCAATCCTGTTTGATACCCCATCATCGCTTCGGCTTCATCTTGACCATAACGTCCCACCCTCAATCGAAAAAACTTCCTCAAATTGTGCGGCCGCATCATTATTCTATTTGTCTTTTTGTCGATTTCGAATAAGTTAGCTTTATCTAAAGCATTTCTCCATATCATGTTAAAATTTTCAGATCGAAATGGAAATAAAAGATCTCCTTTATTTTTTCTAAAAACTTTAGGAGTTCTACGTTTAGCTCTCTCCATGTATTTGTCTCGATATTTGAGCCATTCTTGTACCACTTCTTTAGCTTCTGGAGAAATGAATGTAATCCTTTTTTTCCCGTCTTTGTATGTTCCCCTTGAATCTTAATCTTCACGGGATAATGGTCGAATTCAATATCGCCTAATCTTATCCTAACCGTTTCTCTAATTTGCATCCCACTAGATGATAAGACTAATGTTAATGCTTTACCTTGTAAAGGTAGATACTCAATAATTCTCTTTAATTCGTTATTGCTTGGAACTTTCTCCCACGTTATAGAATCAACATTTTTACTATTCACGTTTCTAAAGAACCGTTTAGGAAACTTTATTCCATTATCGTCTAAGAAGACTTTTACTGTGTTGAGCCTTGATCCCTTTGTTGATGGTGCTTTATCATGTAGGCTATCTTTGAAATTGAGAATATCTTCTTGGTAATCTCTTTTTTCACTCATATATTTTTCGGCTTTTGTATCTAAATTCTCGTTTTTAAGTGTGGGATAGATGAGATTGAAAAATTGTTTGATTCCTACTTTGTAATTAATTTTTGTGTTTTCAGCTTCATATTGACGGAGGAATTGTGTTACATTTATTAACCTTTCATTCCCCCATAATATTGAATCACATCTTGAAAATACCTTAATGTATATAAAATCAGTGGTTAATATAACGTATACTATGTCATAGATGATAATATATGAATGTCAAAATTATTCTCAAACAAAAGATGAAATTTAAGGACCCTTACCTAATTTGTGGTCTTCCTGGAATAGGACATGTCGGGAAAGTAACTATTGACTATCTTATTAAGGACTTAAATGCCGTTTTATTCGGTGAAGTGTATTCACACTTTTTTCCTTCATACGTACTTATTAACAAAGATGGACTCGTTGAATTGATGAAAAACGAGTTGTATTTCTGGAAAGATAAAAAATTTAAACATGATTTAATACTATTCACTGGAAACACTCAGGCAGTTTCACCGGAGGGACAGTTTATAATAGCTGAAGAAGTTTTAAACACTCTCCTTACTTTTGGAGTGAAAAAGTTATACTCAATAGCAGCCTATGTTGGTGATAAACCGGTTGAGGTACCTCGGGTTTATGGAGCAGCAACTGATCCTATACTGATTGAAGAGATGAAAACATATGGCGTACTACAAATGGGGAATGGTAATATAGGCGGTACAAATGGGTTAATTATTGGATTAGCAAAGACAAAAGAACTTAATGGAATGTGCCTACTCGGTGAAACTCGTGGATACCAAACCCCTTCAGGACACACTGTAGTTGATATTAAGGCTGCAAGAGCTGTACTGAATGTTCTTACGCAAATGTTAGGTATCCAGGTGGATATGGCTCCTATAGAAAGCCGAGTGGATCAAACTTCTGAATTCATCACAAAATTGGAAGAAGCTGAAAGTCTGATGCTTAAACAGGTCCAAAATACTACTCCAAAGAATTTCTCGCGATATATCTCTTAATTATTTGGATTTAAAATGTCTAAAACTATTTGGGTAAAACATTTTAGAAACTCCAAGCTAAATGAACCAATTGCAATCGTTGGTTCACCAGGTTTAAGATCTATTGGAAAATTGACAATCGATTATTTAGTGAAAAAACTTCAAGCTAAGTTAATTGCTGAATTATACTCTACATATTTCCCTCTTATTTTTCATACAAAACCGTCTTATGCTTCACATCCAAGATTACTTGGAGACGCTGGTGTGAGTATAAGAAAAAGTGAACTAGCATTTCCAAGAATTCAGTTTCATTCTTCAACTTTTCCAGATCTTCTTCTTATTAATGGGTACCACGCAAATTTTAACGGTCAATATGCAGTTGCTGAAAAAGTTTTAGATCTTTTCGAAGAATATAATGTTAAAAAGATGATTGTATTGGCTGGTCATGGTGGGAAGGGAAATGAGATTTGCTGTGCAGCAACCAACTTGAAGCTCATACAAGAGCTGAAAGAAAAATATGGGCTTGAAGTTGAATATCAAGGATCTTTTTATGGATTTTCTGGTTTAGTTTTTGGATTGGCTAAATTAAGAAGCATTGAATCAATATGTCTATTTGGGAAAACTGAATCAACTTCGGGAGAGGCTGAATCCCCAGATGAAAACGCAGTTAGTGTAATATTGAAATATCTTTCTCGCATACTAAAAATTGACTTATAATAGAAGTTATATGTCGTTTTGTATTAATATAATTGATCGAATTATCCCCTTTTAATTAGAAACATTCTAATTAACATTCTCAACAATATGAAAAAAAACTATTTGTTAGATTGAAATATAACTTTATTTTAAGTTGATGAGTCACAATCATTTTTTGTTTTCTTCTAACTATTATTTCATAAAATTGAATATAGCATTAATGTTCTATAACTTCATAATAAACGATTTTAAATCATTTGTATCTTACTAAAACTTGGAACTGGTTAGATTGACAATGATCTTAACATGTTCTCTAGTAACCACAATTAACAAAAAAATACATTCTAACTATCATAGCCTATCAAAAATAATTTCTTTCTATATTAATAAACTGATTTATTTAATTTGAGTTAAAATACTGTTAAAAAAATGTTTGATAAATCAATATATACCTTATTTAACTAGATTTCCTGTTAGAAATAAAGCAAACTTTATAAGTTTCTCATTTGCTAAAAACATTATCCTCATACGATTTGAGGGTGCCTCTGTGTCTTGATTAGAACATCCAATAATCCAGTAACAAACTAATTTTCAATGAGTAATTATTAAAGGGGATATATGTTTACTTGCCTCAAAAAAAATATAATTTATTTAATCATGTGTTAGTACCTAAACATATTCTTCTAACCGAAGAAGAAGCCCAAAGTATTCTTAAACAATACCGAATAAAACCATACCAATTACCTCATATTAAAGCTTCAGATCCAGGGGCTAGAGCTATTGATGCAAAAACAGGTAACATTATTAAAATAATGAGAAAAAGTCCCACAGCTGGGAAAGCAATAGCTTATCGTTATGTAGTGGATTGATCTAATAAAGAAATTCTCAAGGGAGTATATAAAAACTTGGTTATCTCTCACTCTGATTTGTGGACATTAATGGAATCTTTTTTTGAAGAAAAAGGGTTAGTAAGACAACATTTAGAATCCTATAATAATTTTGTTGAAAATGAACTGCAAAAAATCATTTATGAGAAGGACGAAATTCAAATATATGCAGCTGATTACCCTTTCAAAGTTAAACTTAAAAAATTAGAAATAGGAAGACCCAGAGTCATCGAAGTCGATGGGTCAGATCATCCAATATTTCCTTCAGAAGCGCGATTTAGAAATCTCACGTATGCTGCGCCATTATATCTGGAGATGAGTATCGTTAAAGATGAACGTGAAGAAAGTTTTGAAGTCGTCCATATTGGTGATCTTCCAATTATGTTAAAATCTAATCTATGTTCGCTAAGCAACTTCTCCTCTGAGGAATTAATGTCAGTTGGAGAAGACCCTAAAGATCCGGGCGGATACTTTATTATAAATAGATCTGAGCGAGTGATTGTCGGATTAGAAGATTTAGCTCCAAACAGAATCCTTGTAGATATAGATTCAAGTGGAAGTAAGCCTATCTATAATGCTAAAGTATTCTCTAGAACTGTAGGCTTTAGAGCTAGAATAACCTGTAAGGTTAAATCAAAGGGGGCTCTAACTGTATCAATTCCAGGTCTTCCTGCTGGAATCCCCCTTGTTATTCTTATGAGAGCTTTAGGAATAGAATCAGATAAAGAAATCGTAGAGATTGTATCAACCAATAAAACAGTTCAAAGCTTACTAGAGCCCTCTTTTGATGAAGCTTTAGGAATAAATACTATTGCTGAAGCTGTTACATATATTGGAAATAGAGCTTCTTATGGACAAATTGAGGAGTACAGAATTAGAAGAGCTTACAGCCTCTTAGATCGGAATTTTCTTCCACACGTGGGAAATACTCCTGAACAACGTCTTGAAAAAGCTTATTTTTTGGGAGAGATGGCTTCAAGGTCAATCGAATTAAAATTAGGATTTAGAGGAGAGGATGATAAAGATCATTATGCAAATAAACGTTTAAAATTAGCTGGGTCCTTGCTCGCAGACCTCTTTCGTCTCGCGTTCAGAAATCTATGTCGAGATATTAAATATCAATTGGAACGGATGAGTGCTAGACGGAAAAAAATTACCATATCCGCTGCTGTTCGACATGGTATTATAACCGGTCGAATAAAACATGCCATTGCCACGGGTAACTGGGGTTATGGGCGAGTTGGGATAACTCAGCTTCTCGATAGAACTAACTGCATTTCTACTTTGAGTAATTTACGACGTTTACAATCACCTCTGAGCCGTAGTCAACCAAACTTTGAAGCTCGAGATTTACATCCAACACATTGGGGCAGAATATGTCCTAATGAAACACCCGAAGGATCCAATTGTGGACTTGTTAAAAATCTTGCTCTTATGGCTAATATTTCCGTTGGCACTAATACAGGTGCGATAAAAGAAGCACTTCTAACATTAAATGTCGTTCCTACAAAAGAAGTGAATAATGAAATCAGAGCTCATGATATCAAAATTTACGTTGATGGTGCTTTAATAGGCTATACCAATAGTCCGAACTCTGTTGTTAATAATTTTAAACATATGCGAAGACAGGGGTTAATCAGTTCTGAAGCTAACATCGCTTACTACACAGACCAAGATAATGATGTTATTTCTAAAGAAATCATAGTTACTTGTGACTTTGGAAGAGTCAGGCGACCACTTATTATTGTTGAAAACGGTGAATCTAAACTTAAACAAGAACATATTACCAAATTAAAATCTTCAGAACTGACATGGTCAAATCTAATCAAAGAAGGTATCGTTGAGTACCTTGATGCTGAAGAAGAGGAAAATGCTTTTATTGCTTTAGACCCATCGAAAGTTACCCTTAAACATACTCACTCAGAGATAGCTCCCTCCACGATCTTGGGCATTGCAACTTCAATTATACCATATGCTGAATATAATCAATCACCCAGAAACTCATATGAAGCAGCTATGTCTAAACAAGCGCTAGGGATTAACAGTATTAATTTTAAGAATCGTGTTGATACCCAATCACACCTTCTCCATTATCCCCAAAAACCTCTTGTTAAAACAAAACCGATGGACATCCTGGGCTACACTGATAAACCTCCTGGTCAAAACTATGTCGTAGCAGTACTTTCTGAAGGATATAATATGGAAGATGCATTAGTATTCAATAAATCATCTATCGACCGTGGATTAGGTCGATCTACATTCTTTAGAGTTTATAAAGCTGAAAGCAAACGTTATCTTGGTGGGTTAAGGGATAAATTTGGGATTCCTGAAGCTGGAACGAGAGGTTTTAGAGGTGAACAATATTTTCGTTTCTTAGAGAATGATGGTCTCGTTAGTGTTTCTTCTCAGATTGAAAGAAATGATGTCCTTGTTGGAAGGACAAGTCCACCTCGTTTCTTAGAAGAATTCAGAGATTTTGAAGTTAAGGGACCTACAAGGCGAGATACATCTGTTACTATGAAACACATGGGTGTAGGTATTGTTGATGACGTCTTTCTAATGGTCTCCTCAGAAGGTAGTGAACTAGTAAAAGTCAGAGTTAGAGATCAACGTATACCTGAATTAGGTGACAAATTCGCATCTCGCCATGGACAGAAAGGTGTTATGGGTATGATTGTACCCCAAGAGGACATGCCTTTCACAGTGGCGGGTATAGTGCCAGACGTGATTATTAATCCCCATACGTTTCCATCTCGTATGACTATAGGTCAATTCATTGAATCTATTGCTGGCAAAGTTGCTGCTTTACAAGGTGAGATTGTAGATGGAACACCATTTAGCGGTAAAAAACCTGAAGAGATAAGGGATAGTCTTAAAAAACTTGGATTTCACCATGGCGGTACAGAAGTTATGTATAATGGAATAACAGGAGAAAAATTTGAAGCTAAAATCTTCATTGGATTAATATACTATCAAAAGCTTCACCACATGGTCGCAGATAAAATGCATGCAAGGGCTAGAGGTCAAGTACAGATGCTTACACGACAACCAACAGAAGGCAGGTCAAGAGGTGGAGGATTAAGATTTGGAGAAATGGAAAGAGACTGCTTAATTGGACATGGAGCAGCTTTACTCCTGAAAGATCGACTATTAGAGGAGTCAGATAGGAGTATAATCTATATCTGTGAAACATGTGGGTATTTGGCTTATTACAATTTTAAACAACGTAAATATTTTTGCCAAATTTGTGATGAACAAGGACACATTTCATCAGTTGTTGTATCTTATGCTTTTAAGCTTCTACTTCAAGAATTAATGTCCCTCTGTATTTCACCAAAGTTAATGTTAAGGAGGAAAGCATAAAATGGCTCTAGTTGAAGCTGAAAGATCTAAACTTGTCGACGGAATATCTTTTGGTGTTTTCTCACCAAGTATTATTCGAAAACTCTCTGTAGCAGAAGTCTTTATGGCTGACACATACGATGAAGATGGTGTAGCAATAACATCTGGTCTAATGGACGGTCGTTTTGGAACTCTGGAACCAAGACAGAGATGTCAGACATGTGGCAATACTGCATCTATTTGTCCTGGGCATTTTGGTCACGTTGAATTAGCTGTTCCGGTTCTTCATCCAAGTTTTGCTAAACTCATCCACAAACTTCTTAATATGACCTGTCGAAACTGTGGTAGAATTCCTCTTCCGAATGAAATTCTCGAAGTGTATCGTCTGAAAATTGAAAATGAAATAAAAAACCTTGGTTCACAGTCTTCTTTTTCATTTAAAAATATTGGAATAAAGACGAAAAAGAATTTAACTTGTCCGCATTGTGGTGCCCCTAATTATAAAATTAAATTTACCAAACCTACATCATATCTGGAAATTTTAGATGACAAGAGTGTTAATGTATTAACGCCTAATATGATAAGGGAAAGACTTGAAAGAATTTTACCTGATGACTTAACCCTTATAGGTCTAGATCCTAAAGCATTTCGTCCCGAATGGGCGGTTCTTCAAGTGCTTCCAGTTCCACCAGTATATGTTCGTCCATCTATAACCCTTGAGTCTGGAATAAGATCAGAAGATGATCTCACTCATAAATTAGTAGACATCATTAGAATTAACCATAGAGTGAGGGAGAACATTGACGCTGGAGCTCCGGCCTTAATCGTTCAAGATTTATCTGAACTCCTCCAATATCACGTTACAACATACTTTAATAATGAATCCTCTGGTATACCTCCTGCTCGCCACAGATCGGGCAGAGCTCTAAAGACTCTCTCTCAAAGATTGAAAGGAAAAGAAGGAAGATTTCGAAGTAATCTCTCGGGAAAGAGAGTTGATTTTTCTGCTAGAACCGTAATATCTCCAGATCCAAACCTTGACATAAATGAAGTTGGTGTTCCCTTAGCAATTGCTAAACAATTAACAATTCCAAAAAGATTGAATTATTTGAACATTGAAGCAATGAAAAAACTTGTAATAAATGGAATGGAGAAATATCCCGGTGCCTTATATGTTGTTAGACCAGATGGAAGACGTGTCAGATTAGAATTTGTCTCCGAAAGAGAAAAAGTAGCTGAGCTTTTACAACCAGGTTTTATCGTGGAACGACAATTAATGGATGGCGATATCGTTATCTTCAATAGACAGCCTTCTCTCCATAGAATGTCTATTATGGCACATAAGGTTAAAGTTATGCCATATAAAACGTTTAGACTTCATCTTGCTGTTTGTACCCCGTATAATGCTGATTTTGATGGAGATGAAATGAATCTTCATGTTCCTCAAAGAGAAGAAGCGCAAACGGAAGCAGCTCTTCTAATGAAAGTTCAAGACCAAATTCTATCTCCGCGATATGGTGGTCCTGTGATAGGGGCTACAAAAGATTTCATCACAGCTTCATACGTCTTAACAAAGAGCACAACCAAGCTCACAAAGGAAGAAACTTATAGAATTCTCATGGCAACGAACTATCAAGGTTCCATTCCTAAACCAGTAATCAAAAAACCAGAACCTCTTTGGAGCGGTAAGCAAATTTTCAGTCTATTCTTACCTAAAGGTTTCAATTACGTCTTAAAAGCAAGCATATGTCAGAGTTGTCATCGCTGTAAATTTGCTGATTGTGAAAATGATGCATATGTTATCGTTAAAGATGGAATTTTACACAGCGGAGTAATTGATGAAAATTCTATTGGAGCAGAAAAATCTGAGAGTATTTACCACAGAATCGTGAAAGATTATGGTACACAAATTGCGAGTAACTTTTTAAATTCTATATGTAAACTTCTCAAAGAATTCCTTACTATGAGGGGCTTTGGATACTCACTTGATGAACTTGATCTATCACCAAAGACACATAGAAAAATAAGTAAGTTAATAACTTTGACAAATACAAAAGTTCATGAATTAATAGAAAAGTATGACCAAGGAACATTATCAAGGCTTCCTGGGCAAACACTTGAAGAATCACTTGAAATATTCATAATGAATGAACTTTCAAAAGCTAGAGATAAATCTGGAAATATTACAGACGCATTTTTTGGAATGGATAATCACGGTATCATAATGACAAGAACAGGTGCCCGTGGATCTAGTTTAAACATAGGTCAAATGACCGCATGTTTAGGGCAGCAATCCGTTAGAGGTAAACGAATCTTTAGAGGATATAAAAATAGAACCCTTGCTCATTTTGAACCAAGAGATCAATCTCCAAGAGCAAGAGGTTTTGTTGTCTCAAGTTATAGAGACGGTCTTGATCCAATCGAATTCTTCTTTCATGCTACTGGTGGAAGAGAAGGACTCGTTGATACCGCTGTTCGTACACAACAGAGTGGTTATATGCAACGAAGATTGATAAATGCTCTAGAATTTCTAAAAGTTGAAGCGGATGGAACGGTCCGTAATTCTAAAGGAGATATTGTTCAATTTAGATACGGTGATGATGGAATAGACCCTGCGAAAAGTGATCATGGCAAGGCAATTAATATTGAAAGACTCATTGACACTCTCAAACTAACAATGTCTAAAGGAAAAACTGTAACAAAGGCCTATATTAAACAAGAATTACTGAAAATAGAGAATGAGTTAACTCCTCTATTACTTACAGAACTTAGAACTAATGCATCAAAAACAAAACTAAACATGAAGGCTTTCAATCAACTGATTCAGACCGTTTTAGCTTCCTATAAAAACGGTCAAGTTGAACCTGGAGAAGCTGTTGGAATTGTAGCAGCACAATCTATTGGTGAACCTGGAACTCAGATGACCCTGAGGACTTTTCATTATGCTGGTATAAAAGAGATGAACGTTACTTTAGGGTTACCTCGCCTTATTGAAATAGTGGATGCTAGAAAAAACCCATCAACTCCGATTATGAACGTTTATCTCAATAAGGAACATAGTGCTACAATTGAGAAATCTACAAAGATTGCTGAAAAAATAGTTTATTCAACTGCCGATGCAATCTCTTCCGTCATTTACATGGATCCCATAAAAGCATCTATAGTGCTGAAAATAGATAAGAAACGGATGGAACATAGAGGTATTATCCGAGAAGAACTTGAGAATGCTTTTATTTACAAAAACTGTGCTGTAACTATAGATGACGATACTGTCATCATAACTCCTGAAGAAATTGCAGGTTTAAGTAAACTTTTATCTAAAGTTCCTTTAACGCATATTAAAGGGATTCCTGGGGTCCGAAGAGCCCTTGTTACAAAAGAGAAAAGTACATGTCTAATAACTACGGATGGTTCAAATCTATCTAAGGTTCTCAAGGTTCCAGGTGTAGATACAAATAAAACTTCAACAAATAATGTTCATGAAATAGCTAAAACCCTGGGCATAGAAGCTGCTCGCAATTCACTTATCAACGAAGCTAGAGGTGTTCTTGAAGAACAGGGACTGGATGTTGATATTAGACATGTAATGCTGGTCGCTGATATTATGACCGCGAATGGTACGGTTTTACAAATCGGAAGACATGGTGTAAGTGGTAAAAAATCTAGTGTTATTGCAAGAGCAGCTTTTGAAATAACAGTACCAACTCTGGTAGATGCTGCTACCAAAGGAACAAGGGATATGTTTAAAGGCGTTACTGAATCTGTGATAGTAGGTCAGAACATTCCTGTCGGAACGGGAATAATCGAAATTTTTATGGGGATAGGTAAAAACAATAGTGAGGAAATAGAAATAAAAAGCTAGTTTATTAAAGATCCTGTCTGGAGAATAATATTGATGATTGATCTTGATCGAGTTATCAGATTGGCAATTCAATCTAAGAAAATCTATTTTGGTTCGAAGCAAACACTCCGTATGGCTAGAAATGGAAGAGCAACAGCAATAATTCTTGCTTCCAATAGCCCCAGTAACTTTCGGAATGACATAGAACATTGTTCTAAACTTTCAGAGATTCCTTTATATACCTATAATGGCACTAATTTAGATCTAAGTTTGGCTTGTGGTAAAAAATTTACTATTTCTGCTTTAGCTATCAGGGAAATTGCTGACTCTCGACTCCTCAGAATGTTAACGATACCGACTTCAGAGACAGAATGAATATAAAAACAATATAAGTCTAATAAATATAACAATTTTTAAAGGAATACGAATTAAAATGGTTCAGAGAATTCGATTAACTGGTAACGAAATGCGATACATTGCTCTTTTCGAAAATTTAACAGGTGAACTGGCCAATGACTGCATTATTGATGATAAACGAGATAGAATAATCCTTATCGTTAAACCTGGAAACGCAGGTCGTGCTATTGGCAGACATGGTTCTCGTATAAAACTTATGCGCGATATGGTACAGAAAGATGTTGAGATCGTAGAGTCTGCTGATACTCCAATTGAATTTATTAAAAATTCCTTTTCTCCAGCACATGTTAAAGAAGTTCGTATCACAGAAAGGTTGGATAATAAAAAAGTAGCGGTGGTAACAATCGATCAACGTGATAAAGGGATCGCTATAGGAAAGAATGGGAAAACAGCGGAGAGAACGCGTTTATTAGCAAAGAGATACTTTGGAATAGATAATGTCATAATAGTTTAACAGTAATACATTAACCTGGATGTTTTCTGTTCCAATTCATATTTTTTATGTAATATTTTCTTTTATGGGTATATTACACTCAAACCTTTTTTTTGAAACGAGGTACTATGAACTCAACTTGATAACAATTTAGCTGAATGAAACAATGTTTAGAACAGGGAATGTTACGAATTTGTTCATGATAATATTTTGTCTACAATTTTATCAACCATCTTAGCTATTGCAGGAGCACAGGTCAATCCTGGCGATTCAATACCTATTAGATTTATTAAACCTGGGAAACCAATATTCTCTTCATGCTTTATTATGAAATCTCTAAAAGGTTCATTTGGTCCATTAAGTTTAGGTCTAATTCCTGACATATCTGGTTTCAAGTTTTCCTTTTTTATAAAGGGAAGATATGCAATGATATTCCTCCAAAATTTATCTAAATTTGATTCAACTTTATAATTGATTTTATCAACATAGTAAGCGTTTGGTCCAAACCTTAATCGTCCCATAATATCTGGAACGGTATGTACTCCAAGCCACCCTTGATATTCCTTCATTGGAGGTGATGGATAAATTAACATTTTTACGGGAGGTTTCCCGATTAAGGAGTAATAATCTCCTTTACACCAATGTATCCGATATTGTTCTTTATCTATATCTATCCCCACCATCTCAGCAACCTTATCTGCGTATAGTCCCGCTGCATTGATAACAAGTTTAGTTTTTAAAGAAAACAGTTCGCTACCACTTCTAGTTTTTATAGTATATCCATCTTCACTTCGATCTAGATTAACTACTTCTGTATTACAGATAAGAGGATCTGTTTTACTGTCTTGACACATTTTTCTGTAGAAGAAATCCATTAATCCATGCGCATCGACTATTCCTGTTGAAGGAGAGTAGATAGCAGAAGTTGCATTCACTTGAGGTTCAAAACTGTGTATCTTATCTTTACCAATAATTTTTAAATTTGTTATCCCGTTCTTGCGTCCCTGCTCCAGAAGCTTTTCGAGTTGTTTCTCTTCTTCTTTTTTTGTTGCCACGATTATCTTTCCGATTTTCTTGTAGGCTACATTATTCTCCTTACATATACGATAAATCATAGGGTTTCCATCAATGCAAAGTCTTGCCTTTAGCGAATCAGTAGGATAATATAAACCTGCATGTATTACTTCACTATTTCGACTACTGGTCCCTTTACCGTAACCTGTTTCTTTCTCTAAAATGTATATTTCACGGTCTTCGCGAGTTATCTCTGAACCGATAGCTAAACCGACTACACCCGCACCTATGATTACGATGTCAACTTTATCCATGTCTAGACCTTTTGAATAACTGATTCAACTACTTATATTTCTAGGATATAAAATTCTTTTTTCTGTTTTTAACATTTTACTCAATAACTCTACCTTCTCTTGAAGTTGTTTCTAACTTACTAATTTCTAGAAATTTGAAATCTTGAAGATTTAGCATTATATCACGTAAATTAATTTTAACAAGTATTACAATTTAATATTGCTATATATTCCGTGAATTTTGAAAGTCATGTAGTAGAAGAATAACTAGTTTCCCTCCACAATTAACTATAAGTAATGATGACTCTTTATTTTATCCTGTCGCTTCCTTTATCATTAAAATTTTTTGATAATTTACCCTAATAAATCTTGAAATTATGTTAATCAAATTTATTTACTGAAAACAATACTGTTAAAATAACTCTTTTTTTTTATATTTCTAACCATTTAATAAATAATGAATACTTGAACTTTCCTACTAAATGCAAAAGCAATATATATTACTAAGTTAAAGAAAAGGTACGCGATTTAAAATAGAAAGAGGGTTATAATGTCTCCTAACGGTCTATATAGTGCTCGAAGTCTCGTAAAGAAACGAAAACATTTCCGATGGAAAGATAGATACTACCGGCGAAGGACTTTAAGATTAGATATTAAGTCAGATCCGCTGGTAGGTGCTCCAATGGGTCGCGGAATAGTTCTAGAGAAAGTTGGAGTTGAAAGCAAGCAACCCAATAGTGCTATACGAAAGTGTGTACGTATTCAGCTTATTAAAAACGGTCGACAGGTGACAGCTTTTCTTCCAGGAGATGGAGCTCTTAATTATATTGATGAACATGATGAAGTTACGATCTGTGGAATTGGCGGAAGTAGAGGCCGTTCTATGGGCGATATCCCTGGTGTCAGATATAAGGTAATCGGTGTAAATGGAGTTTCCCTAAAATCTTTAATCCTCGGAAAAATCGAAAAGCCTATCCGATAATCAGTTATTTTCTAATAAAGAATCATTTATTTCCTAACGTGATGATAATGCGATTCTTTCCATTTCATCTTTCTTTCCAATAGCGTAGCTTCGGCTATCCCTCGCAGCAGCAGTGATCAGTTCGTCTGCTAAACATTCTTCAACAGTTTTTCGGTTCCCAAATGCTGTTTTTCTTGCACCATCAGCTAGAAATCTCAGGGCGAGATCAACTCTTCTTTGGGGTGATATATCGACCGCTTTATGATAACTGATACCTCCATAACTAATACGTGTCGTGTCTTCACATGGGGCTGCGTTTTCTATCGCCCGAGTTAAAATCTCTATTGGGTTCTGACTTGTTTTTAATTGAATAATTTCAAAAGCTAATTTAACAATGTTTATCGCTTTAACCTTTTTTCCACCGCGTTTACCAGGACGCATTAGATTGTTTACTAATCTTTCAACGATATTGACTTTAGATTTGATAAATCGTTTATGTTCATGTCTCCCTCCGCTATGTGGAAGAATAACAGGTTTAAGGGCGATATACTTCTTTAAACCTGGATCTTGAATCTCTGTGTTATCGAAACTCCATTTATTGAAGAGTTTGATTTCTATTTCTGTCTTTATTTTTTCACTTTTTTGAACCAAGAAGTACACCAATTCCAAAGTAACTTGTCGGACAGTATCTTACAATATAAACTTTACCCATACTTTCTATGGTACACGCATATATCTACTCAATAATGCTCTTATAATTTATATAAATTTAATGTCTAAGAACAAAAATCTTTAATATAAGTGATTCACCTAGCCATTATCCTAATTAGTATAACTTAAAATATATTATCGAGAAAGAATGGATGCGATGAAAAATGAGTAGTTCAAAACCACACTTGAACTTGGTTATAATAGGCCACGTAGATCATGGTAAAAGTACATGTATGGGTCACTTACTTTTCCTGAAAGGCGCTATAGGTGACCGTGAAATAAGAGAGCACGAAGCTGAAGCTAAGAGAATAGGTGTGAGAGCCGATGAAGTCAAATATGCTTGGGTACTTGATAAACTTAAAGAAGAGCGGGAAAGGGGTATTACGATTGATCTTGCTTTTTGGAAGTTTGAAACAAATAAATATGTCTTTACAGTCATTGATGCCCCTGGACATCGAGACTTTGTCAAAAACATGATAACAGGTACAAGTCAAGCCGACGCCGCTCTTCTTATCGTATCGGCGAAGAAGGGTGGTTATGAAGCAGGAACCGGACCTGGAGGTCAAACAAGAGAACATATTTTTCTTGCATATACCTTAGGCGTTTCCCAAATACTTGTCGGTATCACAAAAATGGATGATTCCACCGTCAAGTGGAGCCAAGAAAGGTTTGAAGAAGTAAAAGACGGAGTTTCTGATCTATTAAAAATAACAGGTTACAACCCGGCTAAGATTTCCTTTATTCCAATTTCAGGTATTACAGGTGATAATCTAGTAGTGCCAAGCAAAAATATGGCTTGGTATAAAGGATTGACAGTTGAACAAGCTATCAATAATTTTATTGTTAAACCGAAACCCACCAAAAAATCATTAAGGATTCCAATTCAGGATACATATACAATCACCGGTATTGGAACAGTTCCTGTAGGAAGAGTTGAAACAGGAATCTTAAAAGTTGGAGATAAAATTATATTTATGCCCCATGGAGCTAAAGGAGAAGTGCGAACAATAGAAACGCACCATGTACAAATTCCAGAAGCAGGCCCCGGAGATAACATAGGGTTCAGTGTTAAAGGTGTTGCTAAAGGAGATGTTCACAGAGGTGATGTTCTCGGACATTTGAATGATCCCCCCTCGGTAGTTAAGGAGTTTATTGGTCAAATAATTGTTATACATCATCCAACGGCAATAGCCGCCGGATATACACCAGTCCTCCATACCCATACAGCAACTATGGCAACGACTTTTTCTGAATTGATTCAGAAAATTGATCCAAGAACCGGGCAGGTTATTGAAGAGAAACCTTCATTTTTAAAGACAGGAGATGGTGCTTTAGTAAAGTTTCGACCACTCCGACCAATCGTAATTGAAGAATATTCCAATATTCCACAACTCGGTCGATTTGCTATTAGAGATATGGGCACAACTGTTGCAGCCGGTGTTGTAAGAAAAATCACGGAGAAAGCATAACTAAAATTATCTAACTTTACTATTTATGGTATATCTTCTTTAATATCGAGGTTATAAATTACTGAGACAGAAAATGAATATGTAGGCGGAGTTTATATGGTACAAAAGGCACGAATTCACCTCAAAAGCACGGATATATCTCGTTTAGAGGAAATATGCTCTGAAATAAAAAACATAGCTGATAAAATAGGTGTTAAGTTAGCTGGACCTATTCCTTTACCAACAAAACGATTAGTTGTTCCTGTTAGAAAAACTCCTTGTGGTCAGGGTAACCCTTCTTGGGACCACTATGAGATGCGTATTCATAAAAGGCTAATCGATATTGATGCTCATGAACGCGTGATGAGACGAATCATGAGAATTAGGATCCCTGATAATGTCTATATAGAGATAACATTAATTTAAAAAACTTAAATTCTTACTATTATTACCTTTTTTTAGATATAGGTATTCCATCACTGTAAGCACAGGGGATTTTATATTTCCTCACACATGCTAGGCATCGAATAGGATTGCAGAGTTCTGTACTCAAATATTTTTCTCCACCATCAGGAGCAATCATTACCATAACGCCTTCCTCAATTTCACTAGCCTTCTGACATGCTATATGGAATATGGCTCCTGAGCTTGGTCCTACAAAAATACCTTCAGTAAGGGCGATAAGTCTTGCAGTTTCTTCTGCATCCTCTGGAGATACTTCATAAATTTTATCTACAAGTTCTTGCTTCCAGATTTTTGGAACATACTGTGTTTGCAGGTTCTTTAAACCTTGTATTGATGTATTTGGTTTAGGTTGGACCCCAATTATCTTAATTTCAGAATTATACTCTTTAAGTTTCTTTGAAACCCCTACCAATGTACCTGTTGTTCCAATACCTGTGAGAAAATGGGTAACTTTACCCTTTGTATCTCTCCATATTTCTTCCCCTGTAGTTTCATAATGAGCTAGAACATTAGCTTGGTTAGCAAATTGATTTGGCATAAAATATTTTTCTGGATTATTCTGGACAATTTCATGTGCTAAATCTTCTGCACCATCCATTCCTTTAGACCCTTCACTTAGTATGATTTTCGCGCCTAGGACAAAAAGGATTTGTCGTCTTTCTAAAGACATAGTCTCAGGCATAACAAGGGTTAACTTATAACCCTTTGCACGACAGACTAAACCAAGACCAATTCCAGTATTTCCACTAGTTGGTTCTATGACTATCTTATTTTTTGTGAGTTCCCCGGTTTCTTCGGCTTTTTCAATCATGTACTTTGCTATCCGATCCTTAATTGATCCTCCAGGATTAAATTTTTCAAGTTTTATATACATTTTTAATTTAGGATTTGGATTTAATGAATTCACTTCAACCATTGGTGTATTTCCAATGAGATCGACAATATTCTTCACAATCATATAATTTCTTCTCCAATTATTGCGATATACTTCTACTTTTTGAAGGATCTATTTATTCATCATATGTACTTGTAACTTTCATTTTCTTTACAAACCTCTTACTAAAGAATTTGACGTTTTACTTAGACAATATGTTGATACGAGAACAATTTCTTAATGTTCCCCGTAGCATCTTATATCCGAATAAACTGTTTAAACATACAATAAAAAAGTAATTACTAGGTTATTGAGATAATGATTGAAGCCCTCCTTCTTAGTAAAATTGCAGACTCAGAAATGGGAATCGGTGGGATACTTTTGGTTCTCCGTGGAAGAACAAGTGACCATTTCATCGCCAGTTCAATATGGGTTCTGTTTCTTGTGTGATACTTCTCATCTTATTCCTCATCCTTTTCTCAGAAGCCTTAGACTTAACTTTCTATTTTAATGTCTTTCTAGCCTTTGCCGTTGGATCAATTACTATGACAATCTTAGATACAGTCTTGCTACATCTCGAGCTGGGGAAAAAGGAAGACTGTATTATCAAGTCAAAACAATTACAATCCGGATTACTAATACTAATCGGAATCACAATATACAATATACCTGAAGGCGTGTTCAGTAGTACTGGTTACTCACTTCAGCCGCAGCTTGGACTATTAATAGCCGTGGCAGTTTTCTTTCATAATATGCCTGAATGTATAGCAACTGCAATTCTCTTGATTTCTGCGGGGGATAAAGAAAAGAGATGTAATTCTAGCAAAAGTTATTTCAGGTTTAGCAAAACCACTTGGAGTACTTCTGGGAGGGATCTTACTTGTCAACACATCGGATGAGACGATTGGTTTTGCGCTTGCCTTCACAACTGGCGTAATGACGTATATTAAAGCTGCCAAGCTCAAACCAATTACGCATAAACACGGCCATAAATATGTCGTATCTATGAGCCTTCTTTGGGGAATGATATTTGTGATGATTCTTAACAACTTACCCCTAATTATGGACCACGAATAAGATTAATCTCCGTGTTGACAACAGCTGAACTTGATATAGATGAACCGTATAAGGATGATTTATGTGGAAACTGTGAAAAATACATAATCGCTTTTCCCACTAAAGCTTTGGAACCATATAAACTAAAGATCAATCGTTGTCTGACGTACGCTGCAGAAGATCCAAATGCTAAAAACGTCCCAGACGATGTAAGGAAAATTGAAAAGAGACTCATTAAAAAAAATATTCCGCATAGCTATATAGAATGTGCAACAGGCATTGAGACTTGTTCTATTGGGAAACCTCTTAGGACTGAGAAAACCATGCCACTAAAGACTTAATCTAAAATAGTGACATTTTATGGATAAATAATGTCATGTTTTTGTTCCTCGCTGAAATCAAGTCTCCTGCGATGATGGTGGGATCAACTTGAGTTTTCGTCTTCGTCACTATTACAACTACCCCCTTAGCTTCTTTAAGAGCTGTCTCGAAGCAGTTGATTCATTAACATCTAATCACTTTATCAATTAAAATAAATTGAATAGTATGTAATTTTTAAAAAGGTGCACACTACTTATACTATTTGTGTGAAATAGATATGAAACAAAATCAAATCCATTTTTTTGTAGAATGTACTATATCTGAAGGAAATCTTGATAACTTTAAAGACATAGCTAGAAAGATTAGTACTTTAATTCAGGACAATGAACCTAACACAAAAACATATCAATGGTATTTAAACCGTGAAGGTACCAAATGTATCATACATGAAGTATATCCAGATTCCGAAGTAATGCTTGCTCATGGTCGAGTAAAAGACTTCAGAAAAATGCTTTCTCAAATGGTAAAGATCGCTCCGATCACAAGTTTTTATGTGTTAGGTGATCTTACAGAAGAAGCAAAAAAAGTTATGACGGGTTCATCAGGGGATAATATATATTCTTCATTTACAGGATTCACAAGATAAACTTGTATCCCCTTCCAATGATCAATCTGAAATTAAGCCTTTCCAAAACCAGAAGAAAATTCTATCTTTAATTTTTATTATTTTTTATTAAACTCTTTCTTGTTAATGTTCACTTTCAAACTTTTGAAGTATACGGGTGATTTACTAGAAGAGCCCGTTAATGTAAATGAGCTGTTAATATGAATTTTGAAGCAAGTCTCTTTAGTTGATCCTACATATGTTATGAATAACTCTCCTGGCTTACCTACTTTGCTCTCCTCATGAACTAATTTAATGTGTCTATCTCTAATGGTAAACCAAGATTCGATTTCTCTTCTCATAACAGATTCTATAGCGTCGAATGGTAATCCTTTATATTCAAGTTTAAACTTCACCGTTAAGGCTTTCCTACACTCTTTGGTAAGAGCAAAGATATATACAAACTTTTTCTCTACACGCTCAGAACCTTTCAACTTATCTGTCAAAGAGAATCCTCAACTTCATAGTTATATCGTGCAGGCTAGAAATACTTTTCTTTTAGTTCGTTGGTTAAAAAATTTTTCAATTTTTTTAAATAAAAAAGTAAATTAATTACCCGACAAAAGTTAAGTGGAATTAATTCTCTCCAAATAATCTTTTTGAACTTACACATTCTTAAAAGAGCCTTAGTCTCCAGAAAAACCCAGAAATCTCACCCTGATTTTAAACAAAAAGAGGAATGTTATGATTGTTAAGTTCAGTTCAATATTTTACTTTAGGGTTGAATGCTTCAAAGATTCCGTTGGGGTTTCCTTGCCAGCACCAAACATGTAGGTCGTAGTGCTAGGGTTGTTCTTCATCATGCGATTCCATAGGTCCATACATAGTAGTTCCTTCGAACAGTATTAGCGGGGGAATTAGGTCATGTCCAGTCCTTGGGCATGTCGTAATCAAACCAAGGTCCAGTATAGGAACCATCTGTTCCAATCTCCAACAAGAAGTATTCAACCCCTACCAGTCTTAGGCCGTTTTCGGTTTCGACGTACAATAATATTTCTGGAGTTCATTCGTCTACATTTAAATCGCTTATTTGTATGAAGTTTACGTAGTGAATACCCCTTCCTAATCCTGAGAGCGCCACGCACTCTTCTGTAGATACTTACCCATCAGCTAGTACAATCGATACATCATGGTATTTAGTGGTAGCCTATCGTGTTTTTTCTAGAAGTTTTGCTGTTATAGAATTTATTGAATTTGGAGTTGCGAACGCTATAGAAATTGCATATAAGCTCAAGATTAGTGAAAATATGGTCAGTATACTTCTCGTTTTCTTCATTTTTTCTCTCGTTTTTTATATACTTTGCTTGTTCTTTACTAACATAAACTGGTGAAATACAACTACAAACATAATTCTGCATACTATTTATGGATCGTAAACACGTAGCGCAGAAAGTTTTAGTTAAATCTAGAGGTGCTTCATAATTCCGTTTACGTTTTAAGCATGAATGACGTCTACCATTTTCGTTTCTTGGTTCCCAATGTCCATCCATAAATTTCCAGTGAATGTTCGCCGAACAATATTTACATGCACCTATCTCTTATATCAACCATAAAATGTCAGTGAGAAATAATTTTATTTTATAAACTTTTAATATCTATATTGCTTGTGAAGTGTGGTTACTATCACATACATTGATTACTAAAAAAATATACACTATTGTTTTTTTCTGTGACACTCTGCACTTCCAAGAAAGGATTAGTTTGTCTCTCTTCTTGATGGGTCGCTTCTGTGGTATCCTACACGTCTTGGTTTATATCATTCCACGATTTGGTTCTAGAAAGGACTTTTTGAGGTTTCAATGCTGAAACTAATTAAAGGCGTTCTACTCACTCCAAAATTAATATATTATCTATAAACCAACCAAAGGAAATTCTTTTAATGTTATTATACGTTCTGTCTTTAGGAGTTCTAACACCCACTTAGACATTTTAATTATCTTCTTCCTTTTTTCATAGAATTATTTTAGTTTTTCAGATGCGAATTAATGTATTGTTTTTCTAAAAACTTAAATGTAAAGTTACGTTTAAACTCGAGTATAAAAAGTATAGGAGTGTAACGACTGTTAATTCAATATAAAATATTTAATATCAAACGTTTATATAGAAATAACATTAATTTACAAAACTTAAAAAAATTTAATGTTCCTATATTTTATCTGCAAATTCTTTTTTGATAAAAAAGGAAATATTTTACAAAATATACTTAGCCGGGATTGCTGAGTGGTTTAAAGCGCAGGCCTTGAGTAATAGAAAGAGAGTCTGTGACTCCTTGAGTCTCGGGGGTTCGAATCCCTCTCCCGGCGCCATCATAATTCATGGAATTGGACATGTTTTAGTTAAAAATTCGATGTAACTATCTTCAGTCATTATGATTCAGTTTACAAGTATCTTGTGATGGATTCAATGCTAAAGGAAACCTCCGAATATGTAATGGATTATTAAGCTACTCTCTGGATGATGTTTTTGGTACTACCTCGAAGACCACTGTGCATATTCTTTTACGTTCTTTAAAAATAGTCGTTTCACCGATCAATAAAAAGAGCCTTGAGATATACCTAGATTTCATAACTGAGTTATCTGAAATATCTTTTCAGAAGGGTGCTTGTAGCTGTGGGAATTGTGCAGTGTTGTTCTCTGACATTTTCTTTAATATCAAATTCGAAATATTCTATCGGAATTTTGAGAAATCTTCGTAGAAGTGACTGTCTTGAATGTAGTTTGTTGCCTAATCACTAAGGGTTTAACAATTTTGAACATTTACAAAGAAATCGATTATTATGACATTTAGGCAGTCTACTATTTCAAGAATGAGCTAATGGACGGTTACTCCGAAGTTTCAAAACCATGTAAAAGACTCGATTATAGAGAAGATAATTTCTCTATTTACATTCTTGACATAGTCTATTCGTTGAATTTATTTCTTGAATGAAAAGTTTCCTACACCTTTCTCCTTTTTGAATGTTTGAACATAAGAAAACGCCTAGTTTTTTCTCTTCATCTGTCTTAGGATAGCTTGTCCAATAGACCTCCTTTATCATTCCTGTAGGACTTATCTTTCTAATTGCAGTTGAGGCATCACTTTCCAATTCCCACCCATATCTTGTAGCTAATCGAAGATCACGATCATTAAAGATCTTTTTACCAACTTGAGTTATAAGAAATTTCTTAAACCAGTTTATGTCAGGATCTATGCTAAAGTAAATGACTTTGGATACATATCCGTCTGGGCAGACATAAGCTCCAACTATATTATTCGCGTTAGACCACAATTCGTCTAAAGTTGTTAGTTTGTTACAGTGTCTTCGACATTTTCCCTCAAAATTTAAATATATATTTACAAAATCTTTCAACGTTTTATGACTAATAAAGCGGTGTTCTCGTAGAAGGTTCTTATAGTAACTACTTGAAAATAGTGCTTCCCAAGAATTTTTTGTCACTGAAACTGCTTCTGAAAAGCCAGTGAGTAGGTGGATAACTTGTCCATTTGCATATTCAACGAAGACTTGGGGAATCAGATAATCTTCCGACCAATCTCCATACTCTTTAACAAGTTTATCTGATACGATTTCTTGTTCAGAAATTTCTATATTCAAAACACGAAGTGGTACTTCAAAGTCTTTAGCTATTTTTTCTGCATTGCTTAATGAGAAAGGAACACAATGTGGACAATAATTGGCAAGAACAATACTAACTTGATTAATCATTGTTTATTAAATCACCTATCAATTAATAATATGTTTTACTTTAATTTTAATCATTTACACATCTCATGTAATTTATATAAGATTTTTAGTTAAAAAAAACAATGAGGTTTAGATATTGCGTTCTATAGATACAATTGGAGTTACCAACGAAAAATATATTTATTTAACAACGATAGGTCGGGTGACTGGAAATCTACACACAGTCGAGTTGTGGTTTGCAATTGTCCAAGGAAAAATCTATCTTAGTCACGAGGGGTCATATACAGACTGGATGCGAAACATCATTAAAAATGATCATATCGTGTGTAGAATTAAAGATATTCAATTTAAAGGCAAAGCGTGTATTTTCAAGAAAGGTAAAATGTTTGAAGTAGGGAAACATGCCCTCTACTTAAAATACTATGGCAAGGCGAGTGAGAACATTATCTCCGATTGGTTCTCAGAATCGACTATAATCGAGATTTACATAATTTAAAATGAGCTCTCATCCGAGGATGTAAATTTATTTCACGGAATAATTTCTTTATTTAACAATATTGGAGATTTTTAGTGCGTTTTTTCTCTCTTTTATTAAAATAGTAAAGAGTATCTCAGATTTTCTAATCAGATCTGTTTTTTAGATGAATAGTCTCCCATTTTACATTTTTTTCCTCAATTGCTCTCTTTATCTTTCTTTGTAAATATGTTAGTGAAGCTTTTTCTCCAGTTTTAATTTCTACAAAAACAACTGTGATTGATTTTCCTTTTTTTGTATCTTTCAATTCAGTATAGCCATTGAAAATTACGTAATCAATCGGGGAACCTATGAATCTTGCATCTGAGGGATTATACTTAAATTGTTTAGTGAAAGGAACAATTTGTTCACCTATTTTCCCTTTTATTCCTGCTCTGCTTTTATTCAGAATTTCTTTTCTTAACTTTTCTTTTAGTTCTAAAAATTTCTTTTCTGCTCTAATATCCATTTCTTTAATTATAAGATTTCTTTCTTTTTTTAAATAGAGAATATAAAAAAGTAATGGCGCAATACTAATGATAAATAATGTGATTACCATTTCAAACATTTATCTTTCCTTCTTCGAATAATATTAAAAAATTAAATCATGTACATTCAGGTCAGAATTATCATATATTTCTCGGTTTCTTGAAGAATATTTGTTCTTTCTGAGCCATATATGGAATTCCATCACTTTTATAGAATAATTTATTGATTTTTCAGATTTTTAGTTAAATCACGAATCTATCCAATTGGTATGACTATTGAAAAAAGTTAAGTTGATTATTTTAATATACCTGTGATTATCCACTAATGCTGAACGGTAAATTTTAATATCTTGCTATAATCACTCTGCTTTCTTATTCAAATTGTACCTGTTACTCTCTTTTTTAATTACTCTCAATATTTAGATCAGTTTATTGTATCCACGAATTCTTTTCCCTATTAAGCCAAGAGTAATTATGCTCATACTAAGGCTGATTCCGAGGATGATTTTAATTTGAAATGATACATTACTTAAAGATAAAAAGAACACTCCAAAACCTAAGATGAATCCTGTAAAAAATCTGAGTTTATTATTACTTTTCCTTAACTTCCAGGTTTGAGTGATCCAATCTAATGCCAATGGTACACTGAAAAGAGTGCAAAGGATCAGCTGACGTGTAATGTCTAAACTAGAAAGAAAGTTGAGACTTGAGATAGTATAAAAAGTCGATATAGTATAGAAACCTACAATATATCCTGTACAACGAGCACATAATCGTATCTGATTGTTCAAAACTCTTAAAGTTATCCAGTGTCTATGTGCTAAGAGTCTCCATAAGTTATTTGTTTTCAGGTTGTACTCAGCTACTTATTAGTTTTTGTCCGCAATATGGACATAACGTGAATTCGGATAACACTGCTTTTCCGCATGATGGACACGTATTTCCTATCGGAACTCTCGGAATTTTAAGTGGAGATCTAGCTTTGAATTCCACTATTTGGTTCTTAGCCGCTGAACTATATGAAGCTTTCACAGTTGTGCCTCCTTCTTCAACTTCAGTTAACTCAAAATAGATCGCCCCCAGAACAGGGTCCCCTATTGTAATAAGTCTTGGAACAATAGATTCCTTTACTACGAATCTTGGTCCTTTTTTCCCGCCTCCTGTCAATTTCGAAACAAATGATTTTGGCTTTGCATCTTCTTCTTTAGCTTTTTCTCTCCAACTATCTACCTCTTTATTGATAGTTTCATACGCTTCATCTATGTTTTGAGTTGTATACCATATATCACTCTCCCCAGTGTGTGGTCGAGAAGATTGACCTCCTCCACTCCTTGAGATGAGCGGAATTGCAATTGCACAACAGATAATTGGAAGAAGGGTGGAAATAATGTCAAAACCTCCGTTTGGAGCGTCACCAAAAAATGGAAAAATCAATTAAAATCACCGTTTATTGATTTCAATTAATTATTTACTTAGGTATATAAATATAGTCTACTCTAAAACCTAATAATGCTTTAGGACTTGATTTTTTTTCGTTATTATTAGGTAATTGCTTCTAATGCTTTGTAAAATTTTTTATATGCATATTTAAATTCAGGATCTTTTGAAATTGATACTTTTGCTTTCTTAAAATTTAAACAAAATTGTTCTTTGTTTCCATTTTTAATTGATAAGGCACTTTCTTTTATTTCTTCAAGTAAAATTTTTAAAATTTCTGGAAAAGCCTGATTCTGTTTCTGAATCTCATAGTAAAGATCAGGATTTTCACTTAGGACACTCTCTGAGATTAGGAGTTGAAGGCTAAATGTTGTTCCTTGAAAATTCTTTAACTCTTTAATATCAAATTTTGATATTGTCTTTGCAAATACGATGTTAAGAAAATGTGGTAGTGCAAGAGTTAGGGCTATCATCTTATCATGTTCTTTTCCACTTTTAATTATGTGTATTGAAGCCCCTTTAAATAATTCTGAGACTTCTTTGAGCAGTTCAGAACTCTTATTCACAGGAATAATTAGCATTTTCTTTCCGTCAATTGTTTTTGCACCTGGACCGAACAGTGGGTGAACGCTTAATGTTCTAATCCCTAAAGCTTCAGCTTCTTCTAAGGCTTCAATTATTTCACCTTTTACGGAAGCTATGTCAAATAAGATGGATCCTGCTTTCATATTCTTTGAGATTTTATGTATAATCTCAGCTGTTACTTCAATTGGTGTAGCTATTAAGACAATATCTGCTATTTGGCTTGCTTTGTACCAATTTGTTTCATATTTTACTTTTATCTCCTTTGCAATTGATTCAGCTTTCTTAGGTGACCGACTGGAAATGATTACATTATATCCCTTATTTTGAAAGAACTTTGCAAACCATTTTCCCATTCGCCCTGTACCGCCAATAATTGTTATCTTTTTGGCCATCTTTCAATCTCCTCACCAATTCTTTTGATTCCCTCTCTTATCTGCTCTTTATTTTTTCCTAAGGAAATTCTGAAATGTTCCGAATATTCTCCGAAGGCGTCTCCTGGTGCTATCGATACTCTCTTTCTCTCCAGAAGTTTATCAGCGAAATCTCTTGATTGGAAGCCTTCGATATTTGCTTTAGGGAAAATGTACATCCCTCCTTCAGGTTTGATAC
>SDBS01000812.1_pt1 | contig 31320 bp, 28 predicted proteins | sample 2277091 | NCBI WGS metagenome assembly SDBS01 (sample SAMN10404972, study PRJNA504765) | marine sediment metagenome | isolation source: marine sediment core GS10_PC15, 163 cmbsf | place: Arctic Ocean: Southern Knipovich Ridge | collected 2010 | reverse complement strand
TTTTATCCACCAGAGTCCTATGATTGTGGTTGGGAAGTTAGCGACTAAAGTTGTGATGATTAGTCCGGTTATTCCGTAGGTTGGTATGAGGATTATGCTTAGTGGGAGTGCAGTGGCTAAGGTTACAAGGGTTATTTTCAGGTTTACTTTGGTTTGGCCTTGGCTGGCTATGAGGGCTCCAATGCTTAGGCTTCCGAATGCTGAATAAAGGTAGATCATGGCATATAACGCTAGATAGAGTGGGGCCTCTGCATAGTTTTCGCCGAAAAGGGTGAAAATTGCTGGTTGTGCCAAAACTATTACCAGTGCTGTTGCTGGCACAACAAGGAGCGCTGCGTATTTTACGGAAAACTGGAAAACGTTTCCCAGTGTTTCTTTTTCTTTTTGCGCGTTGAGTTTGGAGAAGGCTGGGAAGAGCACGGTGGTTATTGGTGTGGCGAAGAAGGTGATTAATACGGCAAAGTTTATGGCCACCGAGTAATTGCCGATCAGCTGGTTTATGACGTATAATGCTATTAGAAAGTTTTGGAATTGCGCGACGAATCCGCTTAGGATTCCGGAGATTGAAAGGGGTAGACCATACTTGAACATTGTTTTTAGGTTTTCTATGATTGTTGACTTTTCTTTGGTGGGTTTCTCTGTGTTCTTGTAGAGGACAATGTAGAGCATTGCAATGCTTACTAATCCGGAGATTAGAAAGGCTATTGTGTTTCCGATGATGGCGCCGTAGACGCCTAGGCCGATTATTACAAGTAAAAGTGATAGAACGGCCTTCAGGGCGGATTGGAGTACTATTGTAATGCTGTGGAGTTCCATTCTCTCGTAACCTGTGAAGATGGATCGAGCGGCAACTAGAAGTGCCTCTCCTAATATGTTGAAGGATGCTATTCGGATCAATGGCGCTATGTCAGGTCGTTGAAGAAAATGGGTTGCCATGAAATCTGAGAGGATAAATGATAGGAGAGAAAGAGACAAGCCTAAGGTCAGCTCGAAGAGGACACCAGCAGATAAAATTCCTTTCACTTTTGCCATTTTGTTTTCTGACTTGTATTTGGCTATAAATCGTGTCATGGCCGTGTTTATGCCCCAGTCTCTGAGTAGTGCGAAAAGGTTTGGGGCAACTACTGCGATTGCGAGTATGCCGATTTCGGAGGGAGATAGTAGTCTTGCTAGGAATATGATGCCTAATGCGGATATTATTGTTGAAATTATTAAACCGTAGAAGAGATTAAATCCGCCCTTAACTGAAACTCTAGCTAACCCTATTGCTTCACTCACCGAGACTCTTTCTCCTATACGCGTTCTCCTAACTTTATTCTTTCAGCTATACAACCATTCTAGTTTATTAATTATCTGAAACTGGGTAACTTGAACGTGAAACGTCTTGTCGCGTGCGTCCTCAGGAATTTCTGGAGATGGTTTTAACATGAGTCCGGTTTCCCATAAAAACTTGGAAAATAGCCTCTTTTTCCACGTTAAGCGTGCTCTTTAACCTTATTTTTTGGGTTTGGGGTTAAAATTTAGTCCTCACATACGAACTTGTTTTATGTGCGTATATTTGCGCGCGCAATGGAGCAGTCAAACTATATTCTCAAACCAGCAAAATGTTACTTGATTATTAGACTATTAGTAGTTGGGTGTTTTGTTGGTGATTATCTAACAGAAATGTTATATAATAGGGGGAACCTCTTTGGCGGCTTTAGTTTAGCGATTTTCTTGTTTTGATAATTCATTTATTTTTGCTTTGAGGTTAGAATGTTTGAGTCTAAGAAGGATTCGTAGAAGGCCTCAAAGTTCATGTGATGTTGTAAAAATTCATTGTGGGACATGGTTTTTTTGAGGTTGGGATGTTTTTTTAGGTATTGGATTGCTACTTCGTTTAGAAGTTCTTGCTCTTCTTTTGAAAACCCTTCATACAGATTTCCAATTACTCTACCTTGAAACTTGCACTTGTCACATATTATGTATGAGGTTATGAATTGGTTTAAACCGCAATTTGGGCATTCTGTTCGTTTCTTTCTGAATTTTATTTGTTGATTCCTTTGTTTGGCGTGTAAAAGTAGTTGACGAACGTTTTTCAGGTATGGTTTGCCATCAACAATTTCTTTGTTTCTAAGTTTTTTGACTAGATTTAGTCGAAATTTTTGATCAAACATATCCTTGTCTTTTGGCGGTTTTAGGCCTGAATGTATTGCAGCAATTTGGATTTCTGTCCAAGCCTCTTCGGCGGCTAGTTTTATTGGTGCTTTGTAACTGAGTTCGTATGCCCATCGCAAATTTTTTAAGAGAGTGAAATAGTCTTTTTCGTTTTTGAATATTATTGCGAACTCGTTTTCTGGTTTTGGGGAATTTTTTTCGATTTTTTTTATGATGAACGTTAATGCTTTGATATATTGTTTTGCTCTTTCTCTTAGGTCATGGCGTCTTTTCCTTTTTACTCCTTTTGTAAGGAAACTGGCGGTTTTGAAGATTTGGTTGTCTTTAGTGATTTCATTCCATAATACTTTAGGCATCTTTTAGATATTCCTCAGGATTCAAGATAAAGTTACATTCTAGTGTAACGAAAATTTAAAGGTTTGTGTGTCAATCCGCAGATAGTTGATGATGATGAACAATATACTTCGTGAAAGGCGAATTTTTATGATAAGAGAATACGGCCGCAGTTATTCTTTGAAGAAGGCTGTGAAACTTACAGCTACAGAGTACGAGTGCAATGAGGCAACTCTGTATGTTGATTGGTCGAGGCGTAAAGTTTGGCTTAAAGAGATTTGCGATTTTAAAGATGCTGGAGTTCGAATTAGAGAATTAATATTGGACCAGGATAGACTTATGGGAGAGATTGACGAGTTAAAGGAGAATGCTGACAATTCAAATTGCAAATTGGGGGCTCTAAAACTTGCGACCCATACCCGATTCAAGATGATCGACGTTTTGCGAGAGTTAGGCAATCAAGAGTTAGAGAGAATTCGATTGGAAGAAATTGACAAAATGTTTCCGGATCCTCTCTACAGAACGGCTCCTAGCCTTGGTTTATAGAGAGTGGAGATTTTGCTATGAAGAAAGAAAAGAAACAGAAAAGGATTAGGAGTTTACAACTTTTTTCTGGAAACAGTAAGGAAAATTTTGAGGATCTGATGGCTAAGCATTCTGTTTCACATAGAGCTTATTGGGATATGTACCATAAAGCAATGATGTTGAATGATTTTAATGCGGCCAATAAAGCATTATCGAAACTCTTGGGTCTACTTAGTCAAGAAAGTGAGATTTTAATTAGGTTTGGGAAGATAGGACCTGATTCTTAGGTTTTCAATAGCGATTAAGCAAAACTTACTCGAGATTCGTGAATCTGATCAGTGGATTAATGGTTAAAGAAGCTTCCAAAACTAGGAGTAGACTCTTCGGGAGATTCTAGAGGCACATCTTTGGTACTATTTTGAAAGTTTACGAAGAGGCTTACTACTATCCTAGACTTTAATGATTGGGTTAGAAAATGTGGTTTTAGTTCTTTTGGAATTTGGTGATTAGATATTCGATTATTTTTAGTGGTGTGGTTAGGATGGTGTGACTGGTCCTAATGTTTTTAGCATTTCTTTGAGGTTTTGGGCGCGTGTATATATCGGTTTTCGAAATTATGCTTATTTGTGGTTGCTGGAAAAGCAATAGTGGAAGAGCTGGATTTGAATAGGCGTTATTTCGTGGTTCTGCTGATTTCTGGCTTATTGCTTGTAGCGGTTGTTCCTTTAGAGAATATTCTCTCTAACCCATCTACTGATGTTGATTCTTCTTCGGATTACATCCCGACCATGCATATTCTACAGGATGTTGAAGAAAGCCGTGACGGAATTGGGAAATCTAGGCTAAAGTATGTTCCTGGTGAGGTTATTATTAAGTTTAGGAGGGAAGCAACTGAAGACGAAATTTTTGGTTTAGGAGTTGGGCAAGGAGTACAAGAAGTATATGTAAGTCCTTTTATGTTTGCTAGGAGGTGGAGGGTTCCGCCATCAAAGACGGTGGAGGAATGGGTGAGTTTCTTTGATAGGCATCCTTTGGTGGAGTATGCTGAGCCAAACTATTATGCGTATGCCTCGATGACTCCGAATGATCCTGTTTATTCTTTTCAGTGGCATTTGGATAATCCAACTTATGGGGGAATTAACTTGGAGGCTGGTTGGGATTTGGAGACTGGAGACCCCAATGTGGTGGTGGCTGTGGTCGATACTGGGGTTGCTTACGAGGATAATGTGGCTCCCTCTTATTGGCATATTGACACTTACAGGGCTTATGGGGGTTCAGGATCTTCTTGGTGGTGTGGGGTGAGTTCAGCTCCCTCCAGTTGGACTGATCTTTATGGGTCTACGGCTGCGCCGGGTTATGGGAATGGTTGGAAGGAGTATTTGCAGCATAGTTTTGATTTGAGGTCGGCTACAGGAACTGTGACTTTTTCTTATCAGTATCGGTGTCATCTTGAGGATGGTTATGATTATGCGTTTGTTGAGGTTTCTTCTGATGGAGGGGTTAGTTGGGTTCAGCTTAAAAACTACACTAGTTATGGCTCTTCTTCTTCTCCTCCGAAGGTGGAGTGGAGGTTGGATTCTGTGGATTTGTCCAGTTATGTGGGAAGCGAGATTTCGGTTCGGTTTAGGGTTTTTAGTGATGAAATAGTTAGTGATGAGGATTATTATTATGATTATGGTCCTCTTGTAAAGTCCTTTGATTCGGATGGGGCTTTTTTTGTTGATGAAATCACGCTGACGCACGGAGAAGGGACGATTTTTTATGATGATGTGGAGTTTGGAGAGGGAGAGTGGGAGACCACTGAGTATGAGCAGGCTCCAGATTTGGCTGGCACCTCTTTCTGGACTAATTCGGGTGAGGTTCCTGGAGATATGGTGGATAATGATGGGAATGGTTTTGTTGATGATGTGGATGGCTGGGATTTCGTGAATGTTGATGGGCATCCTAATGATGATGGTGCTCATGGTACTCATGTTGTTGGGACTGTGGCTCAGACGACGAACAATGATTTGGGAGTGGCTGGGGTTGCTTTCGGGGCTACTGTTTTGCCAGTGAAGGTTTTGAATTCTGCTGGTTGGGGGACTTATCAGTGGATAGCGGATGGAATCTGCTATGCAGTGGATAATGGGGCGGATATAATTAGTTTGAGTTTGGGTGGTTCTAGTCCATCAACTACTTTGGAGGATGCGGTTGCTTATGCTTACAGTAATGGGGTTGTGGTTTTTGCTGCGAGTGGTAATGGTGGGGTTGGCAGTTTGGATTATCCGGCTGCCTATGATGCTTATGTTGTTGCTGTGGGAGCTACCCAATACGATGAAACTAGGGCTCCTTATTCTAATTATGGGTCTTCTTTGGATGTAGTTGCCCCTGGAGGAAATACTGGGGTTGATCAGAATGGTGACGGCTATGCTGATGGGGTTTTGCAGAATACTTTTGGTGATACTCCGGTTGATTGGGCTTATTGGTTTTATCAGGGAACCTCAATGGCTACTCCTCATGCTTCAGGAGTAGCTGCCTTGCTTTTAGCCATTAATCCTACTTTATCTCCGGATCAGATAAGAGATGCGTTAGAGTTTACTGCTGAGGATTTGGGAACAGTTGGCAGAGATGACGTTTACGGTTGGGGGTTGATTGATGCCCAGGCAGCTTTAGAGAGTGTTTCTCCTCCCGTGCATCTTCTTTTAACTGTTGATCCGGATCAAAGCACATATTCTTTGGGACAGGAGTTATCTTTGTTTGTGAACGTCTTTAATCAGCAAAATCCAGCTCTAAACTCTACTTTATCTTTGACGGTGACTGGTCCCGGAGATTACTATCTTTTCGATTTTCAGAATATAGTTGTTGCAGTGGATACGGTTGGAGAGTACAGTTTTGGTTGGGTTGTTCCGGATGTTGCTGGAACGTATGTTGTTGAGGTGAGTTTGATTCCTCCTACATTGACGGCATATGATGCTGTGTGGTTGGAGGTTGCTTAGTTTTGATGTGTGTGCAGGGTTCTCATATGTCAATGTTGGAAATATTGTTTATGTGTGACTGATTGAAAATATGATTTAGATAAGATGAGGTTAACGATCTTCATGTTCGGTGTTTGGGACGGTTATTGTTAGATAGGGAGGATTTATGGTGGTTAGGGAATTTTATCTGAGTAAGAAGAGGCAGGTTGGAATCGCAGCTATGTGTGTGGTTTTGGCAGTCAGCTTAACTGGATTATGGCCGATGGGTCAGGTTGCCGAAGCTGCTATATTGGATCCTCATCCGGGATTGGTGGGTTGGTGGCGCTTCGACGAAGGAACTGGAATCTTAGCTGGGGATAGCAGTGGAAACGAAAATAGTGGTGATATCTACGGTACAACTTGGGTAACCGGAAAATACGATCAAGCCATCAGCTTTAATGGTGTGAATAATTACGTTATCGTTCAAGATTCCAATAGTTTGGATTTTGGGATTGCAACAGATTTTAGCATCAGTTTTTGGTTTAATCCCACAGCAACTGATTGGCACTTAATCTTGAATAAAAAAGACGTAAGTTTAGGAACAACAGCGGGTTATCAATTTACGACACTTAACGACGGTCTATATGCATTTATCGGCGATGGAACAAATGGCATAATTGTGACCTCTACGTACATTTCAAAGGGGGTATGGCAGTTTTGTACATTAGTTGCTCAACGCAATAGCACTGCGAAATGGTACATCAATGGAATTCTTAGTGGAAATCCCGTAAGTATGACTAGTTTAGGTAACTTGGATAACTCACGAAACTTGTACATCGGCGGGAGCGACAGTTATTATAATGGTATGCTCGATGAGGTTCGTATATACAACCGCGTCCTCTCCCCTGCTGAAATCGAAGCTGACTTTCAAAACGGTCCCGATTTCTCGGGAACACTTCTCGCTAAAGTACCAAAGGGCACAACTCAGGTTATTACAACTCTTACATGGAAAGGAGCCGGGAGCATAAATGTAACGATAATATCTCATTCCCAGAGCTATACAGAAGAAGTGATACCTGTGTACCAGAAAACCACTTTCTCAACATCAGATGGCACCTCTAAAATGTTTAATATAAAACGCCTTTCAGTTTCAGTAATCGCTCTATCATCCGAGCAGATTTGGTACATTGAGTTAGCGTTTGATAGTGCCATTGCGTATCAGATAAGTGTTGAAGTCCAGAAATAGGTTTGTACAACTACCAAATGAATTTCGTCCAAAGGGTTTAAATTTAGCGCACATTTTTATTTCCTCTATCGAGTTCACAAACTAATTTTGTGTGCATTCACTTCAATCTCTTGTGCGCGTAACGAGTTGAGTTGTTCTTTTGTTGTTGAGAAGCATTATAGTGATGGGGCAGTTTTTTTAAATTCTTGAATTAACGTTGGATTTTGGATAATTATGCGCGCGCGGTGGAAAAACGAATTGAAAATTAAACAGTGAGATGTCTAACTGTTTTGTCAGGATTTGCTGGCTGGCAGGTGTGGGTTGCCACCTGAGGGTTTGAATTTAGTTATGTTGAAAATCACGGGTTTATAGTTTAGGTCAAAATCGATTAAACTCAAGTTCCGAGTTACTCTTCAAAAAAGAGTGTTTAATCAAAAACGCTTCTTCCTTGTAAAAGAAACAAAAAACCGAATTCAATGGCTTTAATCATAATGTGTTTTCTGTTCTGAGTTTTTCTCTAATGGGTATTTCTGAGTTAAATACCATTTTTTTTCCGTTCCCTAACCAGAGAGGGAGAAACGAGAGGTCTCGGGTCAGCCTTTTGAGACCAGATAACTCTAGGCTTGCGGCTTGATCGCTGCCCCACAGTGTTCGGTCTAATGTGATGTGTCTTTCGATGACTCTGGCGCCTAGGACGACAGCAATCAGAGATGCTGTGTATCCTTTTTCGTGTCCACTGTACCCTATAATATGGTCAGGGTATCTTTTTTTGTATGTTTCAAGGACTTTTAAGTTGAGTTCCGAGTTTTCGGTTGGGTACGAAGAGTTGCAGTGCATTATAACAAGTGAAACGTCGTCTAGTAGGCTTACGGCTTTGGCGATTTCGGATGTGGTGCTCATGCCTGTAGACAGAAAAATTGGTTTAGCCGTATCTTTTACTTTTTCCAAAAGCTTTTTGTTAGTCAACATTGCGGAAGGGATTTTGTAACAGGGTACGTTGAACTCTTCTAGAAAGTCTACGCTTGCAAGGTCCCAAGGTGAAGCGAACCAGATGATGTCCTTCTTTTTGCAATAGTTATCTATATCCTCGTATTGTTCGCTGTTGAACTCCATCTTTTTTTTGTAGTCTAAGTAGGTCAGTCGTCCCCAAGGCGTAGCTTTATAATTGTTTTTCTGGTTTTCAGGTACACAAAGTTCGGGAGTTCTCTTCTGGAACTTTACAGCGTCACATTTGCAAAAACTTGCCAGATCTATCAACTCTTTTGCGATGTCGATATTTCCATTGTGGTTTATCCCTATCTCGGCGATAAAGAAAACAGGCCAGTCTTCAGAGATCGTTTTGTTCTTAATTTTTATTTTTTTCACAATTATCCACATCTTTTGATTTTATTATCAGTTCGCATATGTCTCTCACGAACCCTGCTCCCCCATAAAATGAGGAAACATAATCACACGCACATTTTACAATATCAATTGCGTTTTTTGGGCATGCAGCAAAACCAGCTTTTGTGAGTACACACATGTCACCCAAGTCATCGCCACAATATGCTATTTCATCATCTTTCAAAGTGAATTGTTTTTTCAGAAGTTCATAAACTGTTTCTTTATTTCTCACACCAGTGCATACATATTTTATGCTCAATTTTTTCATTCTCTCTTGGACAATTGGTGTCTCCTCTGAAGTTATGACCGCAATTTTAACACCAGCTTTGCTGAGCATTTCAATTCCTTTTCCGTCTATCCTTGAGAATTTCAAAAATTCTCCGCCATGTTCATTAACATAAACCGCTCCATCAGTGAGTGTACCATCAACATCAAAAATTGCTAGTTTAATTTTATCGAGACCTACAAGCAAGAGTGGAAGTTTCTTTCGTAAAACATATTCGACTATTTCGAAATCAAATGGTGTATCGATCTCAAAAGATGCCCAATCAGGCATACCATAAGTTAGGATATTGCCATCCAGTCTATTTTTTCTGTTGATAAGAATCTCTTTTTTGGTGATATAAATCGAACCGTTTTCAATTAGCTCCCATTGTTTATCTTGTCGTCTCGGTCGAGACTGGTAGTTGTAATTTAATGGTTTGTTTTCTTTAGACCAGAAAAAGGATTTGTTCTCAGTAACACTTAACAAGGAATCGCCTGAGCCATCGATTATAGTTTCTATGGCGTTGTCTATGTCAATCGGGCGCCTAATTGGAGAAGTGGGTTGTAAAAGTACAACGTAGTCTGGCTCAATTCCTTTTATATGCAGTTGCTCCAAAACGTGTGTTAAAACAGGTTCAGTTTGTGCCGTATCTGTAGCCAAGTTTTGTGGTCGCATAATTACTTTTGCACCATATTTTGTGCTGATCTCTGCAATCTCTGGATCTTCTGTTGAAACAATAGTCTGATCAACATAACGAGATGCCAGGGACTGCTCTATTGAATGAGCAATTAGAGGTTTGCCCAACAGTTTTTTGAGGTTCTTGTGTGGAATACTTTTGCTGCCGCCTCGTGCAGGAATAATCGAAATGATATAGTTTCCTTTATACATAGATGACAAACCTAAAGATGATATTTGCAGTTAACTATTAAATATATGTTTATATTATCCAAAAATTGGATCATACAAGACACGTTATGCTTAAGCTCTAAAAATTTGAGTAGCATATTGTTGCATAGCATCAAGTTCCTTTTCTATGTCTGAAAAATGTTCAAAGAAATGTGAAAGGATAACAAGATAAATTAGATATTTCAATCTAAAGCAGAAGAGTAGTACAAGCATAATTCGTGTGTAAGACCTTAACATTGTATGAAAAACAATAATATATCGCTTCTGATATCATAAACAGAACGTTGCGAGTTACAAGACCAAACGTTACAGAGAATTAAAAGGGGAGTTGTCTTCGATTAAGGAACAGATCAATCGTATGTTGCAAATGACCGTGGCACTATTAACGCCTTCATTATCAAAGAAAAATGAAATTGTCAGGGTTAAGTATGGAAATTTGGGCTGGCTTTATCTGACAGATGAAGAAATCAGAGAAGGGTTCAACACCTTAGGTTCACGAGAGAATTACATTCCATTTGACAAATTCATAAAAAAGGAGATATTGTTTGTGATGTTGGAGCTCACATAGGTTCTCATACACTCAGGATGAGTCAACTTGTGGGCGAAACAGGAATTGTGTTGGCCGTTGAGCCAAACACAAGGAACTTGGGCTTGCTCTGCTTAAATGTTAATTTAAATAGCTTAAGAAATGTTAGGTTGTTCAAAAATGCGCTCTCAAATTCATCAGGCAGTGCTAGACTACACAAAAAGTCTGGTCCTAATAGTAATATGTATCACAGTCTAACTCAAGAGTGGAAACAGGAAGACTGGGAAGAAGTTGAGACATTATCTTTAAGTGATTTTATAAAATTGGCAAAGGTGCCTCAAATTAGTTTTATGAAGATAGATGTTGAGGGTGCAGAAGAGTCGATAATAATTCATGATACTTCAATCTTTGAGGATAAACGAATAAAAGTACTGTATATTGATCACCATTATGGTGTTAATTACAATGCAATAATTGAGCATCTAACAAAATTCGGTTACAGTTATGAAAAAATACAACGAAGTTTTCTTTTGTACACATCCATTTAAAGACCTGTGACCTTAACCTTTATTATTGCTCACCTTTTTTAATTCATTTTCCTCGCTCAAACGAGAAGACATTCGCATACGCACTAGTCAAAGAAAGATGTTTTAGTAACCAAACCATCTCAAACGCGCAGAGATCCACACAAAATAGTTCACGTCACAACGAAGAAAAGATAAAGGGCGTATCGTAAATTGGTATGCATAATGCGAAGCACTCCACAAAAAATCAATAATAGTTTTTGCAGTGTCAAATGGATGTAAAGAGGGATCTTGGTCGTGCCTAGTTTAAAAACCGGGGGATGTTGCCGAAACAAGAAATAATTGTGTAGATAAGGCGTTACCACTGACAGCATTTAAGACGCGCCGTACAATCTTCGTTCTGCAATGTTAACGAGTTTATCCAAACTTCGGATGGAAGAATGCCGTAAGAACAGCCATATAGCCTTTCAGATAAAGCCTCGTACAATAATTGCCACAGATAGTTCCTTGTTGTCATTCCTGCTCCCGTATCCGTCTCTAGCAACGATAACTGTCTAAATTAGAGTGTGTAGCCTTTTAAGAATCTCTTGAGAAAAGTGCCCCATAAATTTCCAACATTTTATATGCAAGAGTCAATGCGTATTTGGCTACCCCGTTTAACATGATAGCTTGCGCTATAATAACATTTTAACTTTCGATGAGACATATCCAATCCATCTTTTTTGGGCGTTATTGTTAAAAACTTAATCCGGATTGCTGATTTCTTGTATATTTTGAATTGCTTGCAGTTCAGTGAAAGTGATGCCTGAAGAGTACAACACGTTCAAAGTAAAATTGCCGTTAAGGTGCATCGCTCTAAGACCATTATACTTTCTATTATGCTATACATCACATAATGATGTATTTTTGGCATTACCTAATTTTATAGTGCTTTCGTAGTCCCAACAACAAAGAGGAATATCTCCATCCCATGTTATTCTCATTTCATTCCATAAATATTCGCATTGAATTTTATGATGGTTAAAATCTAGCTGTTCATTTTTAATAGCACCACCCCAATTATAAAATTTAGCTATAAGTAGTTCATCTGGTACAGATACCCATTTTTTCATAAACATATCTACTTCATTTGCAACCTCAGGGATTTTTGTCATTCTAACTACAACATATGGTTTTGTTTTGTGTAGTGATTTTTTTTCTTTTTCAATAGATATCCAACATTAAACTCTACTTTTTTTTAGATAATCTCTACCAGTAATAAGTTCATAATTTTCGTTTGTAGCTGCATTTAGATGCATATATAATTTATCTATCCTAATTTTATAACTTCGTCACAAACTTCTTCATTCAAAAGAGATGCATTTGTCGAAAATTTAACTTCCCGAAAACCTTTTGTTTTTACGTATTTCAGCATATCGATTATCTTTGGATGCAATAAAGACTCACCAGCTCCTGTAAGAGAAAATGTCGGCATATTTGCCTTATACTTCTCACACTCATCCACAACTTTCTTGAATAGACTAGAGATAAAACCTCTTTTTGCTTTCACACCTTTGTTAGGACACATTGAACAGACGTAGTTACAATAATTTGTTGGTTCAATTGCGATTACAGGAGGAAAATTAGGTATATGGATTTAACAAACTTAAAATACCGTTTTTTTGACCATTTTCGAAAGAAAGGAGGCAAGAAACTATTTCTCAATGGTTTATCCCAAGTAGAGTTAATTTTGACGCACCATTCCCCTTTAATTCCATTAAGCTTCTCTCAACAAAATAGTAAGCGCTATACGCATTTTAGATGACTTTTCGTAGCACGAGACCTTATGATGATAGTATTACGGAAGTTAGGATATAACTTCGCCAAAACTTTGCAAAAGGAACCAAATAAATCCCTAGAAGGAGGACTTTGGTTTGTGAAAATAATGTCAACGATATTATATTTCATTTTAGTTAGGATATAAACTAGCTCTTTAACGCTATATTCTCTAAGATGGTCTATGTATGGTAAATTTTCGCCTCTTCCGATCTCTGAGTTGAAGAAGGTATATGAAATGCTAGGTGGCCGAATACCTAGTAGACACGTAAGTCTGTTGCTTATACATAATGCGTTAGGTGTACTCATGACAAGCCAGCCATTACTCTTTAAAACTCTTCTAATCTCCTTGAAGATATAGTAGGGAGGGTGTCTCGTGATTAAATGTTCAAGGACCTCCATAAAAAAAACTGCGTCAAAGTAATTATCAGGAAAAGGTAGCCCTTTCAACATGTCAGTTTCTTTATAGTTTATGTTATATTTTTGAAAACTTTTTCTTGTGTACGAATCGAACTTTATGTCAAGTGCATAAGTTTCATAGCTAAACTCCCCTGAAAGAAGAAAAGAGAACCACCCATGTCCAGCTCCAATATCTAACACTGTAGAACCTTTAGGTAGCTGAGGGATTAATACTGAAAAGTCTGAAGTACGCTTCATATACTTATTAATATCAAGATTATACTTTTTTTCTAAACTATGAAATTGATAACGGGCAAAAAGTCTAAAAATAGCGTTTTTATTCATATTCCTCTTTCCGACCGTTCTTGGCGATAACCCAGTAAAATACGATAAATGCTGGAACTATGATTGTTACATATATAATAGTCGATGGTAATGTTTCCCATTCATTCCATTCCACGGTAGCAGATGCTTTTGTTAATGCTCCGCTATACGTAAAGCTGTCACTTATTGTGTAAACATCTGAAAAGCTAAGTGAGAATATTGTTTTGCCATTTATTGTAATATCCTCTCCAGAAGCACTTAATTTCAAGTAGAGTGCTGAGGATGCTGCCCAAAATTCTTTAAAGGATGCTTCACCGTTGCTCGTTATTGTTGGTGTTTTCACGTAAAACTCTAATGGATTATTATCTTGACGGGATGTGTTAAAAGATATTTTTCCAGTCATAACTGTCTTTACAGTGCCCTCGTCCAAGTCCATGAGAACAAATTCACCGCTACCTCCAAAGGCAACTGTTACATTAGATGATCTTGATTCTATTTTTGCGTACATTCCTCGCCCATACTCTATGTTTACGTTGTCTAAGTATATTCTAGAGTTAGTTTTAGTCGCTATGGAGATGTCACCACTTAACGGAATGGATGTGCCATTCTCAAGAATTATTTCATAACCATTAGTAATTGGTAGCACAAATGATGGACTCTCAACGATTATATCGCCATTTAGAGAAACTGATCGAAATATAGCCTCGGTCTTAGTGGCAGTTGCGACATTATAATCCATGACTTTAGATAAAGATGGAATATTGCCAGACATGTTTAACACAGTTTTCAGAGTCTCGAACACGTTGCCAGAGTTTTTTCCGTACTCTTCTACGTACGCCACAATGGGATATATATTGACGTAATATATTTCTCCGTCACCCCATCTAGTATAGATCGTGAAAGGAATTTTCTCACCATTCATACCGATGTACCATCTAAGTACTTCGTAATTTGTATCTAACAGGTTTACAGAGATCTCGGGTAAATCAACTGTAGTATGCCCAGTTAAGTGCGTAGCATACACGGTTTCTTCTTGTGGTGGCGCTAAGTAGTTCGCAAAAAAGCCATAACCATTTGTATTTAGAATAATCAGTCGTCCACCATCTTCAACATAACTCAAGTAGACATCCCCAGAGGTCCCTTTAAATTTATTGTACCCTGTAAATGAGAACTCGTCAAATCTTAAATCAGTGAATAACCTAGTGAATAATCCTACCGTGCCTGAAGGCGTTGTTTCTTTCCATTCAATTATTTTTTCACCATTTAGATAAAGGTTATGTGTAGAGTTGATTATTTCCACTTTGATGATGTATTCTTGTCCAAAGATAGCATCTACGTTAGTGGGGGCGTATTGAGGTCCAGGAAAAGGATATAACGTGCCATTATCTACTTTGTCGAAAAGCACTTTGATTTTCTGATTGTTTATCCATGCTATTATAGCAGAGTAGTAGTTATTTGGATCCTCATATCCATAAAATAGGCCAAAGTATCCATACTCAGCACAATTCATGGGAGTGACCTTAAACTCGGCTGTAAACTCGTTAGCCAATGTTCTGGCAACAGCTACACCTTGATTAGGGAATTGTTCGGGTAATAATGATCCATTTATAATACTCCATTCAACTTTGGCTTCAGCCAAGTTTTGGAATGTTAAAGGAGCCCAATTATTCAACTTGCTTGAGTTGCTGAAATCGTCATATATTTCTATGTTTATCTTGTTTTCCATATAGGGATCGTATGAAAGTATTACGTTTTCTTCACTCAGAAAATTTTGATCAATATCTAAAAACGGGGTATATGGTATGTTGCTTTGAGCTACAACATCGTATGCATACAGATACTCCATACCCACAACATCAAATGGAATTATCAAAGCCGTATCACTATTCAGCAGGGGCGAGAAGATTATGTTTGAGGGCAAACTATAGATCTTCACCTCGCTGTTCTCAAAAAGAGGATTAATATTGGTTAACAAATGACTTACGACGTATGTTGAACCGAGCTTGGTAAGGTAATCGATATCTCTTTCATGAAGATACAGATAGTTTTTATGGATGAAGGTATTCTGGCTAAGACTCCTCCAAACAATGTCGGGATATTTAGATGAAACGACTATATTGGTCATTATTATGCGCTCTGATGGAGCCGCCAATCTAAGATTTGAATGCGATATTGATGTCGGTGCAAACACTCTCGAATCGGGGTTCTCATTAAAAGTAGCATCGAGAAAAGCAAGGGCCTCCAGTTCACTGTCAGACATGCTGAAGTTATGGGCCTGAGCAGAGCGGTTATCTATGACAACTAACGCAGATGAAATACCATAGATAATAATTAATCCGGCAATTAATGTGACGAAGGTTAACTTCTTGAAACCATGTTTTACTTTTTTGTTTGATTTTAACAAGGAGTAAAATCCTAAGCCTCCAAGAACACTAGTAGGAACAACAAGGAACTGCTGAGCCAAAGTGGCCTCTCGATACCCAGTGTTAAACAAATTGATGTTGACATAAGATATCGCTCTACCAGCGATGAATAGAAATAGCCATAAAATAATAAAGATTCCAAAAGCTTTGTACTTCTCTGGGTTCTTTAAATACAGATAAGAAGCAATTATTGCAAAGAGACCTGAGATCCCCTGGAACTCGGCATAGAAAAACCATGGCACTTCAAGTGTTCTTAAAACATATGATGTGTTGAAGACGTTTACTTGGTTAGTGAATACAAGAAGAGACAACAGCCATAAGAATAATACCAATAATACAATCTGACGACTGTATTTTTTTATTCTATTTGTCAACAGAAACAGAAAATCATTTTTCACGGGAAATAGAAGTGAAGCCAATGTAAGAATGAGGGGTACTGCTAGTGCCAATATATTTGATAAATTCCAGTACACATATTGATGGAGAAAAAAAGGTGCCCTTATTAAAAATGTTAGAGTAAGAGCTAAAATGTTAGCATAAAGGATTGGCTTTGTTTTCGAATCTCTTGTTAACAGATAATATATTGGAAAGAAACAGCTGAATACGACGGCCACTGCAGTATTTGAATTAAAGGACGCTAAAATGGCTATCGAAGAAATAATTACAGTTGCTTTTGCATTAAGGTTTTCTTTCTTTAAAAGGTACAACAGAATTAGACTGCTGATCCACGCGAAAGTAGGGGATGAAAAACCATATATGGGAAATATCGCCCCCCTCAAATAGGAGGCCCCAAGATATGTGGACTGATCAACCAAATGGTACATCATTGCTTTGGAGGCGTCTCCCAAGCTTATTCTCAAAACTGCGTAATACAACCCTGCGAAATCGGCAAAAATCGAGAAAAATAAAGTTGCCACCATTGGTAAACGTTTATCGATGTTATTCAAATATGCCTTTGCTAACAAATAGAACGTTGCAATCATCATAAAGTTTAGAAAGGCCAGACCGGTCTGAAACACAATCAAAGGCGGTTCAACGAGCGCATATATTGTACCAATAAACAAATGATGAAACATATAGTTAAAGCCTCTATAATAGTCGGGGTACCTCATTAGGACGCGGGCATCGTTATAGTGTAAATTGATATCCCATCCAGGATCTTGATACAAAGGTGATAGCGAAACAATTGCCGTAACAAATATTGCCAATATAAGTAAAAACACAACATGCCTAACATCGAAAGAAATACGCCTGTAATTAGCAGAAGGTTTCGGGCGTTCATTGCGCTTATATTTAATTAAGAGAGCTATAACACCTAAAACAGTATATGTGCCCAAGAGTATAATTAACCAAGAACCAATTCTTAGTGTGTAATGTAAAATGTACACCAATGCAGATGTCGTGACATAGCCAAAAACAGAGCTGAAAATGACTTTTTCCAGCATACAGAGATGCTTTGAAAAAGCAAAGAGATTAACTACACAATAACCGATAAGAAAACTTGAATTTAAAATTGCAAAAACTAGGCTAAGTTCAGTTTGCACTTGAATTAGAAACAATGAAAAAAGCAAAAAAACATTCACTATAACAAGCGAAGCTTCCGGAAGATAATGAACAAGGCTCGATGATGACCGTATCTTCAAAACAAGTACATGCTCAACGCCATTAAATGACAATGAAAGACACACGGTTAGCAAAAACCCAATTATTGAAAATATTACTCCTAGAAAACCACCTATCAACCAAAAAATATATGTGGGCACTATTGCGGCGACAATTGATACCGATAAAGTCTTACCAAGTCGCAAAAGCATCAGTTTCCTTTAAGCATTTCTTTGTATACTATTTCAAATTCATTCGCGACATTATCCCAATTATACCATTTTCGAACAGCTTCTTTCCCACACTCTCCAAGCCACTCTCTTAAAGCAAGGTTTTTCAGAAGCTTAATAACTAATGCTACAAAATCCTTAGAGTTCTTTCCAACTAATAGGTAACGTTTAACTTCAAGTCGAAGACCCTCAGCTCCTATGGGGGTCGTTACTACAGGTTTTCCCATCGCCATAGCTTCTAAGACTTTATTCTTTATCCCGCTCCCTATCCGTAGGGGAATGATAACTACACTGGCTCTCGCAACATAAGGTCGTATATCTTGAACGAACCCCGTTAAAACAATTTGTTTTGTTCTCGCGTTTCTCAATATTTCTTTATGCGGATTTGCTCCAATAAGGTATAGTTTTGTGTTTGGCAAGGTTTTCCTAATCTGTGGAAAAAGCTCTTTTATTAAGTAAAGGACAGCATCAACATTGGGGCGATAGCCCATGTTTCCAAAGAATATAATACTAGGATATTCCTCTTCAATATAGTCTATCTCTTCAAAGAACTTGTTATCAACACCATTAGCAATGACCCTGATGTCGGAGGAAGGCATTCTTTCTTTAAGATGATTTTTGTCCACAGGAGATATTACAGTTGTCACTTTAAATTTTTTCAACAAATATTTTTCAATATTGTACATTCTTCCAAGATGATATGTGTAGAGAAACTTTCTTAAAATATTCTCATCGAGTCTTATAGATCGCATTAAATTGAGTGAAGAGCAATCAGTCATGTCCAAAAGCATAGCTGGAAAAGTTAGGTCAGACAGTAAAAAACCGGCTTGAGCGAGATGTGCATGTATTATATCAGGATTGTATTCCTTGATTATCTCTTTTGTAACACATTCCACATCGCTCTTCAATTTAAATATCCTATTGATTCTCTTAGGAACCATTCCAGGCAATCTGGGTAACAGAATGCGGTCCATCAGTTTTTCCTCAACATAGAAGCAATTATTAAAAACGCCATTTTTAAGGTAAAGTTGGGTAATATCGATTTGTGACTTTGCTCTCTTGGTAAACAGTAAGTCAACTTTATGTCTTTTGGAAATACTCCGAAATACGCTAAAGAGCCTTAATGAACCTCCGTCGATTATTGGATATGTGAGCGGGTATGTTATAAATACAAGGATTCTCAAAACTTGCTCACTTCATCTATTCTTGCAAATCTTTTGTTATAATATCAATAATTCTCTCTGCAGACATTCCATCGGAAAAGTATAGGTGTTCTTCAACAAATTTTTCGCGTTTTCTTCTGTAATTTTCGGTTTCGAAATAATTATCACCCTGAAATGTAGAGTTCGCATGTCGAATTATTTCCGTTTCAGTTCTCGCTTCAAGGGCTACGCCAAAAGAGGCGTATGGTATCAAATCTCTACCTCTGTCAACAAGTTTAGTCGTAATCAATGGTTTGCTCAGCAAAATGGCGTCAAGACCAACTGTTGAATTTCGTATAATAACTAAATCGGCCACTATTAGCAGATCCAACAGGTCCACTTCATCTTTAATAATTATTGTTTCAGGCTTATTCATTGCAATTACAACTTTCCTCTCAATATCATCTGTATTCTGCGTAGGATGAAGTTTAATTATAGCTCTTGCTCCAACTGTTTTGGCCGCCTTCAAACTTCCACGAACCATCAACATTTTATCAATAGGCGTAACGTCTAGGATTATTGGCTGCTCGATCACGAGGAAAACCTTTTCAACAGGGTCAATTCCAAGATGCTTATAGATTTTGCTTTTAACCTCAGCAAAATTCATGTTCAGTAATTTCGCGTAATATAAATCAAATCGTGGATTTCCCGTAACAACTATCTTATCCGGAGCAACACCTCTTTTCACTAAGACGTTCTCGTAATAATTACCGTTAACAAACATTTTATTAGTAGATATTGGACCTACTTCTGGGTGATCTCCAATAATTCCTCTCTGACAATTATATGCCCTCACACCCAAAGATTTAGCAGCAAAAACACAACTTTTTGCTCTGGATTCTCTTTCATTAGTGACAAAAATCGCATCTACGTTTAATTTTTTAGTAATCTTCTTCGCTATAAGGTAATCTCTGACTATTGGATATACATAAAAATAGAAAATCCTATCCAGTATTCCTATGACTGTATCGGATATATCGTAGCCACTATATTTGATATTTCTAATGGCATTACATCTTTCCTTTATAACTGACCACCGATATGTAATTTGTCTAACAGTTTTCATTACTTTAGTCAGTAGCTCAAAATCAAAATATGAATCGAACTGTTCAAAATCTATGTTGTTTTCGTTCAAAGGCTTAACAGCGTCCGATCCCCAATCGATAACAAGTGGTTCCAGTTCACAGCCATTTTGTAAACTCTTCACTAGGGGGATTACGGTATCCACTTGCTTTTTGTTGACTGTGAAAAAAACAATTCGTTTTCTAGCGTTAAAGGGTTTCATTTTATAATGTTTACCGTAAGAACACCTGTACCAGAAGCCTCGTGATAAAGCGCAAATGTTTGAGAACAAAGCATAAATCATAGTTGAAATTTGTAGTTTGTCTCTAACCTCAAATTTAATTGGAAAACCACGAAGATTCAAAGAAAAATGAAAAACTTGAGATCCGGTCATCGTGCCCAATTTATTTATGTTTGCATTGACTTTCTGTGGAAAGATATTGGCAATTATTCTCTCGTAGACACCGTAAGGTTTGAATATTCGTATCTCCTCAGGTATCAACTCTTCCACTTTCAGTATCAGCGCATTAATTTTGTTTAATATAGGTCCAAGGAAATCATTAATGAAACTAGTTTCAATAATTTCTAGAACAGAATAACCTTCAGTTGTTAAGATATCCCTGAAAATGGATTTTCCATTATAACGTAAATCATGTAGATGATTAACGATTTCTCTTGCTCCTTCCAATCCATGGTAAAAGTTAGTTTTTTTGAGAATGTAGATATTATCCATTTTTCTAACTTTAGGCAAATTTTCATTTATCACTAAAAGAGCTACATTATTATGACCTTTTTTACTGACAAAATCTTCAATTTGCTCCCTCTGTTCCGAGTTGGAATAAAATATTAATGCCCTAATTTCCTTGCACCTACAGAATAAAAGGGTTCGATTTACTAAAGGTTGATAGAACATCAAGTGCATGCCCCTCAGTAGACCAATATTCAGCTAAGAATCCTATCCTAGTCCATCCATCACCAGCAAAAGGGTTGAAAAAACTGAGAGCAACCAAGATTTTCAATTTTTGATACTTCGCAACGTTACTAAATAGCAGTACATTGTTGTCTTAAGGTTCTAATTTGAGATTTGCGGTAGAATTAATTGTTCCGACATGTGTTCAAGGTTCTCTTCGTTAGCTTCTATTCATAGAGTTTGAATTGTTGGAGCGATCTTTGTCAAGCTTCCAGAGTTCTTTCTTCGCTAATATTCTCTCTGACACATTCATTGGCGTTCTGGCTCATTTTTCTTTTATTACGGGTTCCAACATTTGTTTTTCCATGGAGTTTAGGAATAGTTTTTCAATCATGGAAGTTCGGTCAAATGTGAAATATTTCTTTTTTTCCATTACTATTTTATTAGCGTGAACATATTTTTCATTTGAAGAAAGTAGTGTTTCAACTCTAGAGGCTAACTCTTCAGGATTTGCAGATTGAAATAGTAATTCTTCATCCTCAAGTAGTTCAGGTATTCCTCCGGATTTTGACCCTAAAACAGGAATATTTAGAGAAAAAGCTTCCAGTATGACTAATGGGCATCCTTCATATAATGATGGAAGAACTAAAACGTTGAAATCGCACATATAGTCTAACGGATTTTTTACCCATCCAGTAAAGATGATTCTCTTCTGCAAATTCATTTGCATGGCTAAATTTTTTAGATACTTTGTAAGTGAACCGTCACCTACGTAAACAAGTACCGCCTTAGAGTTATGTTTGCATAATATATAAAACGCCTTTAATAACGTTTCAACCCCTTTTAGGGGCTCAATATGTCCTACAAAACCTATGATTGGAGTACTTTTTTCTTTTAACTCGTGCAAGGTTTGTGTGGATTTAGGACTTGCTGGCGTTACATTATTGTACACTACTTTAATTTTGTTAGGATTCATTTTCACCCTATTTAGGATTCTTAGTTTTGTATCTAATGAGACAGTAATTATCAAATTAACCTTAGGCAGAAAGACTTTCTCAAGCATTATTGAAAGATAGAATTTAATTTTATCAAATGCCGATCGTATAGTCAGCTCTTGTACAGTAGTTCCATCGCCATGTGCATAGTAAACTAGAGAAAGATCCTTTTTTAATTTCTTAAGAAACCATCCAAGAGCCAAATCTTCCACTTGAAAACAGAGAAATAAATTAATATCCTTTTTTAGCAAACCGAGTGATCTGGCGAAGCTTTCAAGCAAAAAAGGTATAGAAGGAATGACAGGAAAATGTATTTTCTTAACCGTATGAAATATCAGCGATTGGGATGATGAGGTGGCTCTACTAAGGGTGATCAAATGTACCGTATGTTTTCTCCTTGAGAGTTCGATTAAAGGACACACGAAACAATTGTAAATCGAGATCTCTCTTGCTGAATGATACAACGCAATTATGTTTAGTTTACTTTTTCGCAAGATTTTCTTGGTTTTCCTTCTTAAAGTTTAGCTTCAATTTAAGCTTGGAGCCTCCCCGGTTAATTGATTGTATTTTATTATTCATCTGTATTGGGGGATAGACATGGTTTAATATAGATTGCCGTATCGGTTACTCCATCACTAGTCCATATGCAACGCCATTCTTTAAAGAGCTCAGATAAACGTTTCCAAATCTGAGATGCTGGTTTATCTTGTTTAGCTCTTGAACTAGGGCTTTGAGAAATTGAGGGAAGATACCAATTAATATTATCAATGATCAATAATCCGCCAGGCTTTATTTTTCGTATAGCTTCAAGTGCACATTCATCTCTATATATACCATCAATGAGCGCGAAGTCCACACTATTGTTCAAAGTTTTTTTGATTATCTTAATATAGGATTCTTTTTCTTCTGCATAAACTAGATTTACGTTTGCAAGATTGTGTTTTAAAAGTTCTGTCCTAACATGCTCATACCAAATGAAATTGTGCTCTATGCTTGTAAGGTGCTTCACACGTCTAGCAAACCAAATACTACTTCGTCCACTACCATACTCAAGTCCAACATCGGTTTTCCGAAGCCAACTTGACAAAAACTTAGTTACATATTGTGTAAGCCACGGGCAATCTGGATGAGCCAACTCAAATAGATAGAGTTTTAAGCGATTATATAGGTATTCAGGCGTCCAATGGCCAAAACCTTTTGAAGGTATAATCTTCCTAAGCTTTCCTGCGAATGACCATTCGTTCTGGTTATGTTCAGGATGTGTCATTTCTGAGCCTCAATATAGATACTTGCTTTTCTATGTTCTATTTTTTCTAGGTCTGGACATAATCCTAATCTAAAACCCAATATTGTTATTCTATGGAATCTTGCTGACTTTAGCAAGAATGCTAGGGACTCTTCATCATACATCCACCTATGGAGACTTGAGAATTCTCTCTCTAGCAGTGGACGTTTACTTAAACCTTGTATACGCATAGACTCTAAATACGCGTGTCCTAAGGGTTTTTCAGGATTTCCAAAGAATTCTCTATCACCGTCAATATATTTTCTTGCATATAATTTGAGATCTGGCACACATACTCTAAAAATTCCATTCTCTTTAAGGACTCTATGTGCTTCTCTGCAAACTTTCTCAGCTTGAGTATATATCAAGTGCTCTAGGAGATGTGAACAGTAGATAGCATCGACAGATCTTGTTTTGAAAGGTAATCCTTTCGTAACATTGTGTCTCTTCACGTTTTTTCTTCTCCAGTCCGCCAGTAAGGTATCTTCTGAGATTAATCCAAGTTTATACATTATTTTTTTAATTACAGGAAATTTTGATAAGTAAATGTTCAAGGAGTTATCGATGTTTACCCACCCTTCAACTCCGGCCGTAGCTGATCCTAAATTAATTTTTAGCATGGTTTGCGCTGGTCTCGATCTTGCACTCTTCATTCTAACAACCAGTTATTTTTCGTTCGTCCTATGTGCATAACTTTATTGCTGACAAAAATCCTTTAACCATACGTGAAATATCAAACTCGCTTTCTACTTTTTCTCTTGACTTTTCACCCATTTTTTTCCTGTAATCTGGAGCATGAATCAGATTTTTAAGTGCAATATATAATGCCCGCGGATCTGCCTCTTTAATGATATAACCATTCTCTCCGGAACGTATCATTTCTATTGCAGCTTGAGAAGCATGTGTCGCCACTACGGGTAACCCGCAGGCCATCGCCTCATTTATGACAAAACCCCAAATGTCTTCTAGTGTAGGTAATACAAAAATATCTGCCGCGGAGTAAAGCCTTATCAATTCTTCTAAAATCAGTTCTGAATGAAAAATTTTGAAATTTTTAAGCTTAAGAGAATCAGCAAGATCTTTTAGGTGAAGCTCAAAGGGACCACTTCCCACGACCACCAATGCAATGTCATCACGTTCTTGTTCAAGTTTTCCATAAGCATACAGAAGATATTCAACGCCTTTTCTTCTGATCAACTGGCCTACATAGAGGATTACAACTTTGCCTTTTAACTCAAGTTGACCTTTCAACTCCTCCTTACACAACTGGTATTTATGTGATACGTTAACAAAAAGTTCATTGTCTATAGCGTTTGGAGCCACAACGACCTTTTTCGCATCAGCTCCTAAACTAATAACGTAACTCCTCGAAAGTCTTCCTGGGACTACGACTGCACTCGATTTCTTTACAAACAACATCCTTAACGGCCGAGTTATAGCTCCTAGGATTGACTGAGGCTCTTTCACTCCTTCCGTCCAATAAATTATGGGAATTTTCAAGAATTTCCCTACTGCAAAGGCAAGCCACATTGTCGGATCAACATAGCCGCCCAACACCAACACGTAAGGCCTGTTTAAGGCAAGTTCCTTCACGATCGATGGGTTCAGACTAAGATCCCCGGCTGGTGTTTTAAGGGGTATCCTTGGAAGAACCTTATGATTGTAATTATAGTTTCTTGGCCATAAATCCCACTTACGCGAATTATGTTTTACTGTGCAATAGTAGACCGTTAAATCTACACTTTGGGAAAGCCTTTCGAACAAAGGATGCCTATACGGACCTATTGCAGTATGTATCAATGCTACGTTTATATTGCACACTTTCTAAGTATGCACCACAAATACTATTTCGTAATGCCATTTTGGCTCAAAAGTTGCTTTTAAATTACGAGGCATTTTATTTTCGCACTAAAGCTGTTAGTTCCATTGGACCCCAGAATATTTTCAGCAAAATCATATTTAAAATAGGGGTAACCCTCAATAAGTTTGGAAATATATTCACCCAACCTTCAGAAAGCATCAATATCTTGAAGCCTACGTTTTCAAGAAGATTTCTAAAAGTTTTCTCGTTCCAGCTGTATAAATGCGTATCCCTCGCATCATGGGCTATATAACGAGCGTTCGGCACGGCAACCAAGACATATTTTCTTGTAACGATTTTCAATTCTTCTAATGCCAAGTAGGGAGAGGGGCAATGCTCTAATGTATGAAGACATGTTACCAAGTCAAAACTATCACCAAGGTAATATTCTGAAAGTTTTTCTACATCGGCGTAGTTCACTTCTTTAAATATGCTCTTAGCTTTTCTGATACAAACGTCATCTGTATCACATCCTTCGACCTTAAAGCCATCATTTTTAAGGATCCATAATAATTCTCCTCGACCACATCCAACATCAAGAACAGTCACTACATCCCTAGGGAAATATCTTAAATATTTGAGCTTCTCCTTTGGTCTCCATGATTCATAATCTAGGTGTCCAGCAAGCCGGGGTTTCAAGTAGCGGTTCAAAAATCCCATTGGGTGAGCTCCATTAAAAATTGTTCTGGTTTTAATTGTAATTTCGCTTGCTATATAAGTTAAGAAGGATGTTAATTACCGAGGTGTTTAACGAGTTCTTCATAAACTTCTTCAAGCTTTGAAATCGTCTTCGAAATGCTGAATCCCTCTATTACCATGTTGCATTTTTCTCTAAACGAATTCTGCTTGTCCTGATCTAGTAATATTTCAAGTAACGCTTCAGCCAGATGATTCGGATCGGGCTTAACAACCAGACCTACTTTGTCTCTAAAATACTCTGCGATTAGGCAGTTCTCGCTCAAAATAATCGGCGTTCCGCAGGCAACAGCCTCAAGAACGGTCAGTGGAAACGCTTCATATCTTGATGGCAGAACGTACACATCTGCGTCTACGTATGCCTCGAGCTTATCCTTACCATACAATGGACCTGTAATTAGCACTTTATCATCTATCTTCAGAGTCTTAATCAAAGCTTCAAGTTCACCGAGATATCTATCGTCAGGACCCACAACCACAAGCCTAACATGCCCCAACTTCTTAATGATATTTGCAAAAGCCTTAACCAGAATGTCAATTCCCTTTATCTTGTGTATTCTGCCCAAGTAAAGCACTATTTTCTCCTCTTCAGGTATGCTAAACTTGTTCTTGAAACACCCTTTAGGTGGCAAAACAGCATACTCTGACAAGTCTATCCCATTAGGAATTATAGCGATCTTCTCTTCTGGAAGACCCATACGCATATACTGCTCAGCCTCAACAGAATTAAGAGCAATAACTTTAGCAGCGTCTCTCAACAACTTATATCCAAAAAAAACATCAAAAAAGCATTTCAAGCTTTGTTTTTCCATAATCCACGGAAGTGATCCGTGGGCTTGCAAAATGTAGGGAATACCATATTTTTTAGCATAATGATGAACAACAAGATTTTGAAAAGTTCTATACTCGTGAAGGTGAACGATATCGAAGGATTGAAGTTCTTTCTTGACTTTTGAAACTAAATAAGGAGTTATAAACAGTTTTGCTTTTTTCACAGGCACCATGCTAATGTTTCTAAAATAGCGCGTTTCTGTTCCATCAAGTTCAGCAAAGGTTTTGCTAATTCTAGAGTTCATGTCCTTTGCATCTGTTGTGTAAACGACAACTTTATGGCCTCTTTCAACAAGTTTCTTTGACAATGCACAGACCATTTTAACTGGTCCTCCAAAGGCAAAAGCAGGGTAAAAATAAGGTATGACTTGAAGAATTCTCATGTTTCACTCACCCAACAAAGGCTTTGTTACCATTTGATTCAGAACCACACATAATCTCTGAGATATTTTCTGCTCATCATGATTGTGTTTTACGTAGTGGTAGCCATTTTCTCCAACGGTTCTTGCCAAGGCATCATGTTTTAAAAGGTTAATTGTATTCTCTGCAAACTGGTCAATTTTTGAATATACAATCCCACGTTCTGGACCTGAAAGTAGCAAAACCATTCCGGGCAAAGGTGTCGCCAAAACTGGTTTCCCACAAGCAAGATATTGAATTATTTTTCCAGGTATAATTTCTCTAGTGGTTGAATTAATAAGAAAAGGATTAATGCATATTTCAGCGAGATGGATAAACTGTGGCATCATACTAAAGGGCTCAAAACCAGTCAAAACAACATTCTCTTCAAGACCTAAATCGGCGACAAGTTTCTCAAGTCGATCCAACAGGGCACCTCCCCCAACAATCACCAATTTTGCCTCAGGAATTTTTTTAACAACTTTCGGGAACTGCTCGACATACAAATCTAGACCGGAAAACTCGAACAAGGTTCCAATGAAAACCACAGTTTTATTTTCTTCAGTTATTCCCAATTTTCGTTTGAGTTCCGCAGAATCAACATCAGGATTGAAGGTGTTCATATCCACGCAAAAGGGAAGCATTTCCACTTTGTCTTTTTCAGCACCTAGTCTTATTACATATTCTGAAAGTTTTGGAGATAATGTTAAGATTTTATCTACGTGTTTGTACACCCATTTTTCAAGCGAAAGAGTAATTGGCCTTAAAGCCTTGTTAGGAACCAACATGTGTAGGATATCTATCGACCTGAAAATTACAGGAATTTTATGTTTCCACGCGATTTTTACGGTCTGGTAACCATTTGTAGGAACTGAATACAGAATTATTGCGTCTATTTGTTTTTCTTTAACAACTCGTTCAATTTCAAAGTAGTGAGTAAATAATGCAGTTGCTCTATCAAAGACAGGTGTTTTAATAAAACCCGGTCGAATCAACGTGGTCATAGAACCATTGCCGGTTCTGCTAACGTTATTAAAGACTCTTGTTTTTAATGTTCCAAGATCAAATATGTTCTCTTTACTCCATTCGTGTTCAAAGTCAATTACAAACACGTTATGTCCTAAACTAGACAATAGTTCTGACCAACTGTGTATCTCAAAGACAACTTTTTTGAGCAAATCAACTTCGTGAACAAAAAGAATATTCAAGATATAACTCACTTAACTAAATCTATGACCATACGTAGACCAGCGACGCTCGTCTTCAAGTCCTTCATTGACCCCATTTTTTTTATCCGCTTCCAAACATAACTCCCCCTTAAGTAAAAAGAGGAATACGCTTTCTTATTCCATTTTCTCAATTCTTCTGGAGTCAAAGATGCTGTTTTGAAAGACGGATAATCCACAGACTTGAGATCAGCATACACATATTTTTTCCATTCAGTAGGCACGTACCCCTCTTTTATAGCAAGATCATAAAGATCGGTGCCAGGATATGGAGTTGTCAAAGAGAACTGAACAAACCCAGGATCAATCTTCTTAGCAAAATTTATGGTATCTCTAATAGTATCCGGCGTTTCTCCCGGAGACCCAATCATAAAATAAGCTACTGTATCAATACCAGCCTTTTGTGTTAATTTGAAAGCATCAAGTATCTGCTTTAGCGTTATGTCCTTTCGAAGGTTGTCAAGAATTGTTTGGTTACCCGATTCAATTCCATATTCAATCATATAACAACCAGAATCTTTCATAATTTTTAACATATTAGCATTTACTAAATTAACTCTCGTTTCACATGTCCACGGAATATCCAGATCAAGTTCTTTCATTCTGTTACAAAGAGAAACAATTCGTTTCTTGTCTAAGGTAAATACATCGTCATAAAATTTTATCTCTTTGATACCAAACTTTTCAATCAAAAGCTGAATCTCAGCTATCACATAATCTGCACTATTTCCGCAATATTTCTTTCCAAAAACGGATTTGGAACAAAATACACACCGGTAGGGACAACCTCTACTAGTAATAATGGGCATAGCAGGCAATCGACATCCAAAAGGAGGATGTAACCGATATTTATCCATCGACAACAAATGAAAAGCGGGAAAAGGCAAACAATCAAGGTCTAAAATAGGAGTCCGTTCTGCATTGCTTCTAATAACCTGCCCATCCCGATAAGTTATTCCACGTACATCATTAAGACCAGCTATCCGGTCTTCATCTAGCGCTTTAACTAGCTCAAGCATAGTCTGTTCTCCCTCTCCACGAACAACTACATCTATCGCAGGAGTGCTACGCAAAGTCTCTTCTGGAAGTATCGTACCATGAGCCCCGCCAAGAACGACTGGAATATTGCTGTCAGTTTTTTTCACCACTTCTGCTGTTTTAATAGCTTCATCAATCGCTGGAGTAAGAGCAGTTATCCCCACAACATCTGGTTTTTCTTTGGTAACTATTTCGGGAATCATATCTTCGGACAAACCTAAAGCAGGTAAATCCAATATTTCTACGTCATTTCCGTTTTCCATCAAAACTGCTGCAATCATGGCTAGACCCAAAGGTGGTTGGGGATACTTAGTCACATAGAACGGATTAATTAGCAATATTTTTTGAAAATCTTCAGTCAAAATGTAACACAGTTTTGTTCTCTTTCTCGTCAATAATTAACAATAATTTCCTAGATGCCCCATAGAAACTTTTCATGTATTGTCTTCGTCTCAACGTATTTATAGCTCAAAAATATTAAACATTAGGTATCAGCAAAATTCTGCAGATTTTTGAATATTATCCCAGTTTTCCATGAACCATTCATGAGTAGATTTTAGACCATCTCTGAAGTCCATCTTTGGTTCATAACCTAAAAATTTTTTCGCTTTCTCAATTGAAGCAAGAAGTCTCGTTTTCTTGTCCCAGTTTCTTCTCTCTGTGTAAACTATGCTCGAATCGTTTCCAGTTAACTCGTTGACCCACTTAGCAAGATCACTTATTTTTATTTCCTTTCCTGTGCCAATGTTGATTGCTTCTCCCACAGCCTCTTCGTAATAAACCATAGCCAATAACGCATTAACAATGTCCCCTACATAGGTGAAATCTCTTGTTTCATTGCCAGTTCCTGTAATTGGTAAAGGTTTTTTGTTCATTGCCAAATAGAAAAAGTTGGGTATAACATTTCGGTATTTTCCCGGAACTTCTCCTGGACCATAAGAATTGAAGAACCGAGCGTTTACTATTGGCAGATTATACAGATTATGGAAATAGTTGGTGTAGAGTTCTCCAAGCATTTTCGTGACTTGATAGGGAGTGTAAAGTTTCATTGACACGTCATGTTCCTTGAATGGTATTTTTGAGTCTGAACCATAGATTCCGCAGCCAGACGAAGCATAAATGAACCGTTCAACGCCGACCAGATGTGAATATTCAAGAACTTTAAGCGTACCCATCCCATTTACCATAAGATCAGTCTCAGGATTATCCACTGAATTTTGGTTAGCAAAATGGGCTGCCAGATGATACACTATCTCCGGTTTATTTTTGAATGCCCACTTCAGTTTTTCGTCGTCAAGGACACTGCCTTTAACAAAAACAATCTTTGGGTTTACCGGAATGTTCCATTCGTAGGAAGAAGAAAGATTATCTAGAATGACAATTTTTTTGGTGCCCAACTCAGTTAAAGTTCTGGTTAAATTCGATCCAATCGCTCCTGCCCCGCCGGTTACAAGCACAGTTTTCCCATCAAACACATTAGATACCTCTTTCTTCACAGCATCCACCTTAAACTACCACAGTTATTTGCCGTAAAATTCTTTGAACCATTCAACAGTTCTCGGCATACCTTCGTCCACCGGAACGGTCAGTTTGAAATCCAAGTCCCTTTTAGCCTTTGAGGAGTCTGGCGTCTTAATCTTAGTAGTGAAAGGTTCATCCTCTTTATATGTAACCAACAAATCGTCCTTCCCAATGTGTTTCAGGATTAAGTCTGAAACATATTTAATGGTGTATTGTTTGTCTCCGCCCAAATTGTAAACCTCACCAGACTTAAAATTGTCAATAATGTTAGCTAATGTTCTGCAGAGATCCTCAACATACTCAAGCGTTCTTTTGTGCCCAAGATAAACAGTGTAGGGTTCATCTTCAATTGCGCTGTATATGAACTTGGGTATCCAGCCACGATAAGGAGTATATTTATCCCCGGGTCCATAAACATTGAATAATCTCACGCGTACAGTCTCTGTACCAAACATGGTAGCTGAATTCAATATCTGTAACTCGTTAACCCATTTGGATATCGCATAATCATTCATCTGCTTAATCGGTATTTTATCCATAACATCCTCGCTCATCACCCCATCATAGTCACCATAGACTTCTGCACTTCCAAAAAAGATCAAACGAAATCGCTTCTTCTCCTGCAGTCTAAGAATATGTTTTGTACCCACAGCATTGGTTACCCAAAGATTCTCATAATAATCTTCACCATTCCATCTTCCATATTCTGCAGCAGCATGATAAA
>SDBS01000811.1_pt1 | contig 31329 bp, 32 predicted proteins | sample 2277091 | NCBI WGS metagenome assembly SDBS01 (sample SAMN10404972, study PRJNA504765) | marine sediment metagenome | isolation source: marine sediment core GS10_PC15, 163 cmbsf | place: Arctic Ocean: Southern Knipovich Ridge | collected 2010 | reverse complement strand
CAGCGCCTCGACAGACCAGCGCTTGTTTATTTTACTGAGTGTGGCTGCCGTAATTATATTGACTGTGCTGTTCATCGCAACCAGTTATAAGCACAAGGTTAAAGAACAAAAAGTCACCAATAAGGTCTTTGCTAATTATGCTCAAAGAATGGGTTTGAGCCGGCCCGAACGTCAAATCCTGCTGGACATAGCAAAAAGAACGAAACTAAAGCGAATCGAATCAATTTTTACTGTGGTCACCGCTTTTGACCGCGGAGCCGCCGAATTAACAAAAGATGTCCTTGCACGCCGTGGAGCTAAAACGAGCAAAAACCTAAGCGCTCAGTTGTCCGTTCTTCGCGAAAAGCTCGGTTTTGAGAAAAATAGTTCAATCCCGGCAGGCTCGTCAGCAAACTCGTACAAATCAAGCAGCAAACAAATTCCTACGGGCAAACAACTTTATATGACTCGCCTTAACACAGTCGAGTCAACAGAAATCGAATCCACTGTCATAGAAAATAATGATGTCGAGCTTACCGTCAAACTTAATGTGTCTTTGGAAAGCGAGCCCGGTGAGCTTTGGTCCGTGCGTTATTATTTTGGCGCATCGGTTTGGGAGTTCGAGACTTCTGCGATAAGCTGCTACGGCAACATTTTAGTTCTTAATCACAGCAATAACATACGATTCATCAATCGCCGGCGTTTTCTGCGCGTTCCGGTAAAAAAGCCGACCTTCATCGCTCGCTTCCCATTTGCAAGAACGTTGCTGCCTAACATTAATAGCGGCAAAGAAACCGGAGGGGATTCGGCTAACATATCCGGGAACACATGGGGGCCGCCGGAATTTGTGCCGGCATCTGTAACTGAACTGGCCGGCCCCGGACTGCGAATAGAAGCTCCGCTGGAAGTAAAGGTTGGCGACAGGGTGCTGGTGATACTTAAGTTAAGCGAAGTAGACGACAGGCCAGGTTCGAATAGAACCGGCAAAATAGCTCCGCAAAAAATCGTGGAAGATATTGGTGAGGTCAGGCACACCAAAAGAATAAAAGACGGTTTTTCAATAGCAGTTGAATTGATAGGGCTCAGCGATCCGAACATTAGCGAGTTGATTCGCGCAACTAATGCGGCTTCTCTGAAAACCAGGGCCAAAACCAAAGGTGCCCGGACCTTCAACAGCAGCAATGATAACAAAAAGTCAGAGCAGCCGGAGCCTGCAGTATTGCAGGGAGTCTGAAATGTCAGGGATTGCAGATCAGGTCAGTACAAGCATTGACGCGTTAACGCTGGAGTTCGATATCATTGCGCACAATCTGGCCAATGTAAGCACGGTCGGATACAAGCGGAGATGCAACGCGTTTTCAAAATCCCTTGAGGCACAGGAAGCAGAATCATATTCGCCCGGAACTATCGACTTAAACTCGGCATTCGATTTCTCCCAGGGCAGCATCGTTGAGACAGGCCGGCCGTTGGACTTTGCCCTGCACGGGAAAGGATTCTTTGCGATAGAGACGCCCGAAGGGCCGCTTTACACCCGCAACGGCACATTCCAAACTAACCAAAACAGCCAAATCGTCGATTCGCTGGGGCGTATCGTCGCAGGCGAGGCCGGCCCGATAACGATACCGAACAACGTGGGAATCTCGCAACTGAACGTATCGAGTGACGGAACCATCAGTGCCGGCGAAATTGCTATTGGAAAATTCAGGCTGGTCGATTTCAACGATAACGAAAACAAACTCGTGCCGACCGGCGATAGCTGCTACCGGATGCCCGATGAGAATATACAACCGGTCGCAGCAGAACAGATCGTCGTAAAACAAGGATACCAGGAAGCTTCAAACGTCCAGATCATAGACGAACTGGTGGACATGATACTGGTGTCAAGACTCTACGAAGCAAATATGAAAAGCCTCACAGCGGCAAAGGAAACTTCCAGCAGTCTTATGAGTGTAGCCATGGGTTGAGAAGCCACTAAGATAATAGGAGAATAATATTATGTTGAGAGCATTTTCCACTGCAGCGACCGGAATGACTGCCCAACAGACGATGGTAGACGTGATCGCTAATAACCTCGCCAACGTCAACACAACAGGTTTCAAGCGAAGCCAGTTAAATTTCCAGAACTTGCTTTATGTCACAATGAAAGAACCCGGCACGGAAATAGCCTCAGGTATAAATTCACCCAGTGGTATAGAAATAGGCAGCGGAGTCCGTGTCGCATCAACGATAAAAGTTTTCAGTCCAGGAGAACTCGAGAATACTGGCAATCCTCTCGACATAGCTATTGCAGGTGACGGCTTTCTTCAGGTGACTATGCCAAACGGGGATTTACGGTATACCCGTGACGGCTCTCTGTTGACAAATGCCAACGGTGAATTAGTTACCACTGGCGGATACGCTATAGAGCCGGCCATCAGTGTTCCAATAGACGCCGTTTCCGTGACTATCGAAAAAGACGGAGGAGTTAATATTGTCGATTCTTCGGGATCTCAATCGGTCGTAGGCACGATTCAACTGGCCCGCTTTCCAAATCCATCCGGCCTATCAAGCAAAGGTGGTAACCTGCTGGCAGAAAACGTTGCAAGCGGCACGCCCACGACCGGCACACCGGGAGAAAACGGCTTCGGTTCAATCCAGTCGGGATTCCTGGAAAAGTCCAACGTGCAGATGGTGACCGAACTGGTCAACCTTATAACCGCACAGCGAGCATACGAGATCAACTCGCGTGCAATAAAGGTGGGCGACGATATGCTTCGAACGGCAAATGGCATCGTTAGATAGGGAACCATAATGAACGGAAGAAAAAGCACAAAGGCACAAGGGTATAAGAACACAAGAATATTCGCAGCTTGTGTGGTTATGATTTTTGTGCTTTTTTGCCCGGTATCGGCAAATAACAAAACCAACGATTCACAGAAAGACTCTTACTTAAAGATTTACCTGCCGAGAGAAGTCACGGTCAAAGACAGCAACTTAAGCCTGGGCCAGGTCAGCATCATCCAGGGCGGAGAATCTCTTGTAGCCAAGGCAGGCAAAATCGCATTAGGGCGGATTTCTGTACCCGGCCAAAAGATTATCATCGACAGGCCAATGGTTTTAAGCAGGTTGGCGTGCAACGGAATTCCCACATCGAAAGTAACATTCACCGGTGCAGAAAAGATAACGGTAAAACAGCAGCATCAAACTATCAGCAGTAGTGAATTTGTTACCCTGGCAAATTCTTTTTTAGAAAAGAATCCTCCCGGTGATTCGGTTTGCAGATGGAATCCAGTACGTAAACCCAAGGATTTTGTTATTTCCGCGGCGAGCGGCGACATAAGCTTTTCTCCACGATTGGTCAAAAGCAATATAAGAAACCGGGCGAGGATCGAGATTGCCGTGCTTTCCGGAGGCAAAAAGACCGGGGTGCGTGAAGTGATTTTCGGCCTGACATACAACCATCAACAAGCAGTCACGAAGATTGACATTCCGGCGGGCGGTATAATCAGCCCTGAAAACACCAAGATCGAGGCGACTGTGTCGAATAATCCGGAGCCTGCTGACTTCAAGCCACCTTACGGCCTCATTGCCAAACGCCGGCTGCCGGCAAACACCGTGCTTCGTCCAAATATATTAGGACCTCTCAAATCCTCAATTATTGTTAAGAGAAATCAAAGTATTGTTATTCGTATCGAAAAGCCCGGATTTCTGATTACAGCCACCGGAAAAACTATGCAGGATGGCAGGACCGGTGAATATATCAAAATACGAAATATGGACTCACAACGAATAATTCTGGCCAGGATCCGCGAAGACGGCAGCGCCGAACCGGTGTTATAAAGAAAGCATTCTGCAATAATTAATAAAAGCAAAACCGACAAAAGGAGAAGTAATGAACAATAAAATATTATTAATGATTGCCTTAACAACTTCGATATTGCTCTCAACCGACTGCTCACAGGCAGGTTCCATCTGGGCCAGGAGGAACAAGAATATGAAAGCTGTATACGCCGACGATGTCGCTCGCCAGATAGGTGACGTGCTGACTATCAAAATCACCGAAAACAGTACGGTCGATAACAAGGCAAAAAGAGATATGAAGAAGGGAACCAACCGGTCGACTATTTTTAATGGAGACATTGGCGGTTTCGCGGACCTCGGCGAATTTGGCATGAGCGCCGAATCGGACAATGAGTTGAAAAGCAAAGCCGATTACAAGGACGAACGGAAGTTTACCGACAGCATTACCGTAGTCGTAATGGACATCCTGCCGAATCGCAACCTTGTAGTTTTGGGAACTCGCAACCGCAATATTTCAGGTGATATACAAACCATCGAGGTAAGCGGCGTAGTCAGACCGAGTGACATTGCGTTTGACAACAGCGTTAAAAGCGAGCGGATTGCGGACTTTCGTATTGTATCCAGGAACGAAGGAGTTTCAGCGCCATACACCAAACCGGGCTGGCTCGGCAGCATATTAGATATCGTTTCGCCGTTCTGATTGCGCCATACAGGCAGATTTAATTTTCTCAGAGTGATAACTTATGAAACCAATAATGAGAATACGAGCTAAAAAGCAAAAGAGCATAATAACACTAATGACTTGTGCACTTATGGCTTGTACGTTTGTGCCCGGCGTCGGGCAATGCGAGCGAATAAAGGATATTGTCGACATTCAGGGCCTTCGAAGCAATCCGCTCACAGGGGTCGGTCTGGTGATTGGCCTGGCCGGCACCGGCGATACAACATTGCTTTCACGACAAATGCTGACTAATATATTGAGAGATTCAGGTCTTGTTCTCAATCCTACCGACTTGACCGGCGGCAATATTGCCGTTGTCATGGTAACGGCAGAGTTGGGCCCCTTCGCTCGTGAAGGCTCGCGAATCGATGTTGATGCCTCCGCGATAGGAGACGCCAAAAGTCTCCAGGGTGGAAAGCTTTTGCCGACACCTCTAAAAGGCCTCGATGGTCAGGTTTACGCCATAGCCGAGGGGGGGATTTCAATCGGTGGCTGGACGGCAGCGGGCGATAAAGCCTCGATTACAAAGAACCACCAGACAGTCGGAAGAATTCCGGGTGGCGCCACTGTTGAAAAAGAAGAAATTGCTACATTTGTTGAACACATCGCCGGCAAGAGAGTAATTACGCTAAATCTCAGAAACGTCGATTTTTCAACTGCAAGGCAAATCAGTCAGGCCATCAACCAGGATTATCCAGAAAGTGCCATAGTCGTTGACGCCGGCACTATTCAAATTAAAGTGCCCGGCGAAATCCGTCAGCAGGACATAGCCGGCTTTATAGATGACATTACAAAGCCGCAAGTCAAGGTCGATGTCCCCGCGGTAGTCGTTATCAACGAGCGCACAGGCACCATTGTCGTCGGCGAAAACGTCGGCATATCCGCAGTGGCAATTTCCCAGGGCAGTCTCGTTGTAAAGATCAAAGAAAGCGAAATCGTTTCTCAGCCTACCGCTCCTTTCTCTGATTCGGGTACAACGGAAATAGTCCAGGACACGAAAATAGGAATCGAAGAACAGCAGGCGTACCTTATTCCCGTATCCCGGTCAGTCACCGTCTCGGAGCTGGCCAAAAGCATCAATGCCATAGGGGCGACACCGACAGACTTGATAGCGATATTCAATGCCCTGAAAAAGGCCGGCGCCCTTCAGGCCAGACTGGTGATAATGTAGGAGTATTTTCATGGATAGTGCCAAATTGATACTAACTGACCCAGTCTCGCCGCCGGTGCCGCTGGAGAATCTTCATAAATCGGATTTCAACAATATCACGGAAGAGAAAAAAAAGCAAATCGCCAAAGATTTTGAGTCTGTCCTGCTCAATAAAATGCTGGATCAAATGAAGAATACCATCGGGGACTGGGGCTTTGAAAAAGACGGGCCTTCCAATCAGGTACAGGGAATATTCTGGATGTTTCTTTCACGCGATATTGCAAACAATGGCGGAATCGGATTATGGAAGGATATACACCAATTTCTAAACAATGCCAACCGGGCAAACACTGCAGGCAAGTCACTGGATGAGCAAACATGAAAGCGGCAGTAGTTTCAATAGAAGATAAAGTCGAGAAGTTGCTGGCTTGTTTGGACCAGGATGTGCAGCATATGCAGGAAAGTCTGCTGCGGTTGAATGAAATGCGCAGATTGGTTATCAAACGCGACGAAGACGCTTTGGGCAAACTGCTTGAGAGCATTCAAACCGAGGCTGGCTGTTACAGGAATCACGAATTAAACCGCAAATCAATACGGAAAGAATTGGCCGACAGTCTGGGCTTCGGCATCGAGCAAATGACTTTATCAACGCTTCAAGAATGCCTGCCGGAAGCAAAAAAAGACCAGGTAACCCGGATGAAAGCAAAGCTAAGATCGCTGAGTGTGGAACTTAAGAAAGAATATTTGAGTACCGCTTTGCTCTTATCTGAATGCGCCAGATTCAATAACCTGCTTTTGAGAGGTATTTTCGACCTCGGCAAGACAGAGTCGCTTCACTACAACTCCAATGGTGAAACCAGACGGCAAATTGATATGGCCTTTGTAAATTTACAGATTTAAGGGGCATCACCTCGCATCTGTTGAGCTTAAGCTAAACAAAAGCGAGGCCGGAAGCCTGAAAATCGTAGTCTAAACGGATATAAGAAATGGATAGTTTTGGTATAGGGATCAGCGGCCTTAATGCAGCTCAAAGGGCCTTTGACATAATCGGCAATAATATTGCTAATGCAGCTACTGAAGGCTATCACCGTCAGAGACTGAATCTGACTCCGGGTTATTCGTCGCAAATCGGCCCTGTTATTTTGGGTGGAGGTGTCGATATTGCCGGGATTACCAGGATGATTGACGGCTTTCTGGAAAAAGAGATTTTGCGGCAGCAATCCTCGTTAGAGCAGGTCTCGCAGGAACTTTCTATGCTTCGTACGGTTGAAAGCTCATTCGGCGAGCTTTCGGGCAGCGGTGGTTTGAGTACGGCTTTGGATGACTTTTTCAATGCTCTGCGGGACCTCAGCGCCCATCCGACAGAAACAATCTGGCAAAACCAGGCTGTAACCTCAGCTCAGACCATGGCTGCCAAATTTAAAACCCTCGGACAATTTCTGACAACATTAGAAAGCCAGATTTCCCTAGAGGCAGAGAATGTAACCAATCAGATTAATGTTCTGACAGGCAGAATAGCCGAACTCAACCACAATATAAACAAGCAGGAAATAAGCAGTGGCCAAGCCTACAATCTGAGGGACCAAAGAGACCAGTGCATAAGCGAGCTATCCAAACTAATTAACGTAGAGACCGAGTCCAGAGAATATGGTGTAGTAGACATTAGCACCAACGGAATCCCCTTAGTGGTAAGCACCTCCGCTTTTGAACTGGAGGCGGGTATAAAAGAAAATCTCGAACTGGGTATTACCGTTGCCGGTGATTTAAATTACACCACAGACGTTCAAGGCGGACGGCTCGGAGCATTATTATCGCTAAAAAACGACCTGATCTCCGGCATTCACAACGATCTGGACAACCTGGCAAATGCAATAATACAACAGATAAATCAATACCATGTCCAGGGAGTAGGTTCGGAAGGCTCATTTACCGAACTGACCGGCTTCTCGATGATAAGTAATAACCTGGCTGATTTTGACCCGCCCGTTTCCGATGGCAGCATATATATCAGGGTTACCAATACGAGCACCGGCGCAGTAACACGAACCGAGGTCCCGATCGATGCATCAACAGACTCGTTAACCTCCATAGCCGCTGCTGTTACAGCCATCACAGGGCTGACCGCTTCGGTCTATGATTTCAGGCTTCATATACAAGCCGACACAGACTACAAGTTTGATTTCCTGCCCTCTGTTCTCCCAACACCTACAAGCAGCGACTTCACCGGGGCAATATCGCCGCCGGCCATATCGGTATCGGGCATTTATACTGGTACGAAAAACCAGACTTTTACTTTTACGGTATCAGGCACCGATTCGGTCGGAAACGGCCCATTGCAAATTACCGTAACCGATGGTGACGGAAATACGGTTACTACACTTAACGTTGGCTCGGATTACGCAGCAGGTGACAGGCTTGATATCGGCAATGGAATTAAAATAGCCCTTGGCATCGGCGACCTTGCTGACGGCAATACTTTTGAAGTCGATGCTTTTGCTGATACGGATACATCAGGAGTGCTTGCTGCGGCCGGAATCAATGCCTTTTTTTCCGGCAACAACGCTTCGAACATTGCGATTCATTCGGATATTTCCGCCTCGCCGGGCCGTATTGCCACAGCTCTTGGAGAGGATACATCAGACAATAACAACGCATTACGAATGGCAGCTTTAAGAGACCAGGCCGTAACCGCTTTGGGCTCCTTGACGCCCGTTGAGTACTATCGCCAGTTAATCACGGATATCGGCCAGCAGGTCTCTGTCAAACAGTCACACCAGAAAAACGTCGAAGTCATGGTCCAAAACCTTGCCAATCAGCAGGGCGAAATCAGCGGCGTCAACATTAACGATGAAGCCGCGCGCATGTTGATCTTCGAGCAAATGTTCAAAGCAATGGCCAAATACCTGAGCACACTTCAATCGTCGCTATCAACCATCATGGAAATAATATAAGAAATGAGCGGAGCACTTAACAACATATATAATAACGTAAGTTATGCTTTGTACCAGCATTCTGTAGAAATGGCCCGGCTGCAGGAACAAGCAGCTACCGGCTCGCGGATAAATCGGCCCTCCGATGATCCTTCCAGCTCATATCGTGTAGTAACTCTCAACTCTCAGGAACGATCTCTGGGAAATTATATAAACAACCTCTCGGAAGTCGTCGGCACATTGGAGCTTTCCTCTGCTGTTATTCGGGAAATAGGATCAGCTCTCACAGAGACTAAGGTACGTCTGACTCAAGTAATAAGCGGTATTTACAACGAAGAAACCAGAGAGCGGGCCGCAGAAGGAATCAATGATATATTAGAACAGGTAGTCTCATTGGCTAATACCAAACACATAGGCCAATACCTGTTCGGGGGAAACAATACGACATCGGCGCCATATCTCGCCGAATACACTAACGGAGAAATCACCAGTGTAACTTATCAGGGTAGTCTTGAGAATCGAGAAATAGAAGTAGCTCCCGGCATAAAATCGTCGGCTTTTCACGTGGGTTATGATATCTTCCACTCAGATGATCGCAGCGATCCGGTTTTTATGGGCGATACAGGTGCCAAAGCCGGCACCGGAACGTCAAATCTCCAGGGTGACACATGGCTGACGGTAGCCGACCCCATCCCTCCCGATCCCGGCAATTACGTCCTTTCCATCGATGGCGGCCTGAGCACCTTCAATACCGATGGCACGGATACCAACCTGGCAGTAACCGACTCGATGACCGGAAAAATCCTGTATGTCGATACCACTGAAATAAACAGCACCGGAGTCGAGATGGTAAGCATACCGGGAACTTACGACATAATCAATACACTGATGAGTATCCGCGACATGTTGAAAAATGAAAGAGGTTTTTCCGATGCTCAATTGCGAGAGTTGCAGGATAACTCGCTGATCGCACTGGAAGAGATAAACGAACTTCTGTTGCAAGCCGAAGTCTCTGTCGGTTCGAAAATAGGTTTTCTGGACAATCTCAAAGACAGTCTAACGAACCTGAAGTATAACGCCGAGGATGAAGCGACTCTTCTACAGGAAGCCGACATTGCCCAAATAGCCATAGACCTTTCCAGAAGTGAAGTTCTATATCAAATATCGCTGTCAATAGCCGGAAGACTTATGTCCATATCGCTGCTGGATTTCATCAGGTAGCCGCCGGGCAAGAGATTCGAAAAGCAGAAAGACATGTTCTTAAACAACATATATGTTTGATATTTATACAGATTTCACGGGGGATACCGCCAAATTGCATATATACGGCAATACCACCTAACGGCACGGAATTTGCTCGTAAGACTATCAAGGCTTCAGCTATTTTCGTAGGCAAAATCCGCTTCGCGGGACTTTAAGGGAGTAAAACAGATGACACTGGGACTAGATTCGAACCCGTTTGGCGGGCAAGCACAAAATAACGCATTTGAAAACATAAATCACTACCAGAGGGGTTTGCAATTAGCCGAAGCCGGCAGATATCAGGATGCCCTTGTCTGCATACAGGAGCATCTTCATACGGCACCCGACGATGCACAAGCCCTGAACGATACCGGAGCAATTCTCCATTGCCTGGGCCGCTCGAATGAAGCGATCGATCATTTTGTCAAAGCTCAGAGACTGCAGAATGACTCGGCCGAGATAGTATGGAATCTGGCCGAAGCATATCTCGCAACCGGCAGAACAAACGAAGCCATGCAGCTTTTCGATAAAATGCAGCAGTTGGGCGTGCTGAATGCGGATGTCCTGAACAGAACCGCCAACGTATTCCTGAATCAGAACAATAAAGCAGATGCCATCGAGATGCTGCTTCGCTCACTACGAATCTGCCCCAATCAGGAAATCCTCAAGCCAATGGTCGAGGTGATTCGCTCTAAAAGGCCGAAGGTGGCTTTTTTCTGTGGATTAACAGGAGATACAAAATTTCTAACTGATATTTACGCATTCACCGAACGCCGTTTCAATGTGAAGTTCTTCGAGGGGCAAGATGTTAATCAAATGTATGAATTGATGAAATGGAGCGACATTTCCTGGTTCGAGTGGTGTACCAATATAGCAGTGGAAGCGTCAAGACTACCTAATGTATGCAAGAAGATTGTCAGGCTTCACCGTTTTGAAGCCTACGGGGAATGGCCAAGCCATGTCCAATGGGAGAATATCGATTCGCTCATAACCGTCGGCAACTCATTTGTCGAAGAAGCCCTGTTGAAACAGGTCCCGGATATCAGAAATCGAACACAGCTTATTACAATCCAGAACGGCGTGAACCTTGATAAATTCAAGTTTACTGATAGATCACGCGGCAAGAATATTGCATCTGTGGGGTATCTGAATATGAGAAAGAACCCAATGTTCCTTATGCAATGTATGCAAAAGCTGCATTACATTGACCCGGAATATAAGCTGTTTTGTGCCGGAGATTTTCAAGATCCGATGCTCGAACAATATATCAAACACATCGTTCGGGCACTTAAGCTGACGGATGTGGTGTTCTTTGACGGCTGGCAGGAAGATATGAATGCCTGGTTAAAGGACAAGCATTATATTGTCTCTTGCAGCATCGGGGAAAGTCAGGGCATGGGATTGGCCGAAGCGATGGCCTGCGGCTTAAAACCGGTGATTCATAATTTCCCGGGTGCGGACCAAATCTTTCCAACCGAGTTTTTATACAACATCGCTGAAGAATTCTGCGAGCACATTCTCTCCGAACAATACGAACCACAAAAGTATCGCAGGTTCGTCGAAGAAAATTATGCACTGAAAAACCAGTTGCCCAAAATCAACGATATTTTCACTCGACTCGAAGCAGAAATAGATGCACAGCAATCAGGAATCCCGCTCTACGATAATCCACTAAACCTGGATCCTCAAATAGTGGAATTACCAGCGGAGTCTCACCCTCCGGTATTCGAGAACAGTCTGATTGTATAAATCTTAGCTGCTTAGAGAATTTTAGATATTTTTGGAATGACAGAAAACTACGAGAAAAAAGCTGGGCCGGTTGTCAGCGTGCTTGTCCCGACTTTTAACCGGCCACAATATCTCTCTAAGGCTCTGGCCAGCGTTTTGCAGCAGAGCTATAGAAATCTCCAGGTCATTGTAATCAATGACGGTGGAGAAGATAGATACCCTTTTTTCAGAAGCAAAGATAAAGCACGAAAAGAAAGATTTCTATTCGGCAATCGAACTACTCAAAAACAGAAAAACAAATACTTGAAAATCCTATCCGGCATGTATCAAGTAGTTGCTTGTTTTCCCCGGCATAGGTATCGGGGAACGATTAATCGCGGGATGGGAATCCTTGAAGGAACAGAATTGCTATGGACATAACACAAAACAATGTTGACCAGCAACACGATTCGACTCAGCATTATGAAGCTTTGCAGGAAATGGGAGACTGTTACGCTTCTGTCGCCAACTACAAACTGGCACAAGAATACTATGAAAAGGCCGCTGTCTTGGAACCGGATGCACCGGATCCTTATGTCGGACTTGGAGTAGTCGCCCTGCAGAATAATCAGCTTGATGATGCCGAAATATCCTTCAAGGTCGCCTGCAGGCTGGATGCCAATTGCGCCAAGGCTTATGCCGGCCTGGGCTTGACTGCACAGCAGAGGACCGATTACAAGCAGGCATTTGAGATGTATCTTAAAAGCCTTGAACTGGACACCGAAAATCTCATAGCACTACTCGGCCTGTTTCAGGCCTCCTGCCAGATGGGTTCATTTGCACAGGTTACTCACTACCTCGAGATATATCTGAACATGCATCCGGGTGACACATCCGTTATGTTTCCTTTGGCGGCGCTATATATGAAAGACGGCAGGTTCGAGGAATCCAAAAATGTACTGCTGGACGTCTTAACTCTGGACAAGAACCATAAAGACGCCGCTAACCTGCTGGAAGAAGTCGAACACAGTCTGGCCCAGGAAAATCAGGCAGGTACTCAAACCAGATGAGCACTAATAAACATATATCTATGCTGGATGAATTGCAGAGCCTGTTAGAAAAGCAATTAGAGCTGGCCCATCAGGGTAATTCTGCCGGTAAACAGATCGAGGTTTTAGGCAGGCAAGCGGATTGCCTTGTAAAAGAAATCACACAAGCAGGGATTCTCGAACGGCCTGAATTCGAGAGCCAAAAAAAGAAATTGAAAAAATCGTACGAGGATTTACGCCTGGCCATCACAGCCCAGAAGGCCGACACGACCGAAAAACTATGCCATGTTCGCAGAGGCAGAAACATTGTAGAGACTTATCGCAGCAATATTTAATTAAAAGTAACTTTGGGGACACAATCCGATGAAAAACTATGGCTCTATCAAACGGGGCCTCATTACAGACAGAGCAGGATTCGCCAGAGCAGATCGCAACGTTGGGCACCATTTCAAGCCCTGCCGCATTCTGTCGGAGGTACAAGTTGGCAGACATTATTGATATCACAGTTCCTTTACGGTCTGAGATGCCTTGTTCAAGGCCATCTGCATTAGTACCTATGTGTAATAGAATAATGGAAAAGAATCCTATGTCGGTGCTGGATATAGGAATCGGGTTTGGAATATTCGGCTTTCTGGCCAGAGAATATACCGATGTTCGACTTGGCAGATACTTTAATTGGAAAACAAGAATAGATGGAATTGAGATCTTCGAAAAGTACATAACACACTTACAACGGGAAATCTATAACAATATTTATATCGTCAAGGTTCATTATACGGGCAGATTGCAGGACGGCACGGTATTCACCACCACCATTAACAGCGCTGCCCTGCAGTTCAAGATCGGACAGAACCAGATAATACCGGGTCTTGAAAACACCATAGTTAGCATGGCACTCGTCGAATCCAAGACTGTCAAAATACCTACGGCCCGTGCGTTTGGCCCGCAGCGCAAAGAAATGATACAAACAATAGATCGAAACCAATTTCCGAAACATTTGAAACCAGTGGTGGGCCAAAAATTACAAGACTATCAAATGGATGGTCAGATAATCAATGTAACTGTAACCGATATTTCCGAATCAACTGTAACACTGGATGCCAACCATCCGTTAGCCGGGAAAGACCTGATCTTTGATATCCAACTCGTGGAAATTCTTTAATCTCTGCATATATCAGACAAATAGTTAAGTAAAAAGTGCTTTTGAACGATAATAAATTGTGTCTCGTGTATATTCCGGCCGGATTCGCGAATTTTGGCGAAAGTATTAAACTTAAACAATAAGGCAAACTGAAATGTCGACATTACGTCTTCCAGGGCTTTTAACAGGGATCGATACGAGCCAACTCATCGCCCAACTGATGGCTGCCGAGCGCCGTACGCTCAATATATACGAAGAGCGTAAAAGTACATGGGACGAGAAAAAAGACGCTCTTGGCACTCTTGAAACCAAACTGAGCAACCTAAGAAACTCGGTTCGTGCTCTTTCCGATGCTGATGAACTTCGCGCCTTTTCAAGCACATCCAGTGACACTGACAAAGTGACTGCTGAAGCATCCTACAATACTTTTGAAGGTAATCATACAGTCGTTGTTAACCAGTTGGCCTCCGCTGAGCGATGGGTTCACACCGCCGGCATTGAATACGCCGAGGATTACGTAGGGGCCGGCACGTTTATTTACTCATATAACCATCAGGAAACAAGCATAACGACCACGGCAACTACAACACTTGAAGGCCTGGTCGGCTTAATCAATAACGAGGCGAACAATCCCGGCGTTACTGCAAGCCTATTGTATTACAATGGCACCTACCACTTAGTGCTAAACGGCAATGATGCCGGCACCGATTATGAAATCTCAATCAACGCAAGCAGTACGGAAGTTTGGGAACCCAACGCCGAGCTGCCGAACCCCACTTTTACTGTTAACAATGACGATGCAACGCTGAGTTCTAAGATAATCGACCTCGACCAATTTACAGGCAGTCTGGGGACAGGAGATAAAATTAGAATCACCGGTAAGGATCATAATGATGTTAATATAACCTACGGTGTGAATGAGTATCTGGATATTACTATCACAGAAAATACAAAGCTGACCCATCTTATCTCTGAGATTAATGATTATTTTGACGGAATCGCCAAGGCAGTTTTTGAAAATGGCGAGATTGTCCTCACAGATAATACTTCTGGAGCAAGTGGACTTGAAATTGGGTTATCTTTCACACAGGGTAGCGGCTCAACAGCAGACCTGGGCTTACCTACTATGGCCGTTGAGACAGAAGGCGGCACCGTAACAGCGGACCTTACAGGTTTTGCAGATGCAGACTTCACTGAAAGCCAGTCAGCTCAGGATAGCGAAATAAGGGTTGATGGCTACCCCCCACAAGCAGGAGGAATTGCTGAGGTGCAGAAGCTGTCTAAGACCGACAAGGCAGATGGGGGTACCTTTACCTTAACTTATGACGGACAAACGACTGGCGCGATTGCATTTGATGCTACAACTGCCATGATTAAAGATGCACTTGAGCTTTTGCCAAACGTCAATCCCGATGATATAGGTGTGAGTGATAAGAAGTTGAAGGACGATGGTGATACGGTATTCACATTTCGGAATAATGCTGGTGATGTTAGCAAGATTTCGATTGATACCATTAACCTGACTGGCGCTTCCGATTGGACTTTTTCGGAATTTACAAAAGGCGACAGTACAAATTGGTGGATCAAAAGAAGCTCTAATACGGTAGATGACGTCATTTACGGCGTAACGCTGCATCTGCACGATACGACTGATGCCGCCGGGGAGGAGATCACTCTGACCAGAGATATCCAGGTGATAAAAAACAAATTGACCTCTATGGTTAACGCCTACAACCTCGCTGCTGTCTATATCCAGGAAAAGACCGGTTTCAACAACATCCTGAAAACTTCCGGTGTCTTAATGGGAGATTATGTCGTTTCGACAATCAGGTCCCAGATTCGCACACCTCTTATTTCCCAGACCAGCGGATTTATAAAAGATATAGACAATTTCCTGATGCCCGGCCAGATCGGCCTGGAGCTTGATAGGGACGGAATATTAAATCTGGATACGAACGTCTTCAACGAAGCCATCGCCGAAGATTATATGGGCGTCCTGGCCCTGATTGGAGCGGACAAAACCGGCAGCAGCAACAGCAATACTATTGAGTTTTATAATGCCAGCAGCAATTATACGACAGCGGGCAACTACGACGTTGAGGTGGTTGTAAGCGGCGGGGCAATAACCAGCGCCAGAATGAAATTATCAACCGAATCGACATGGCGAGATGCAACATATATCGGTAATATTGTCACGGGTGACAGCACCTTCGACAATAACGGCAATCCCGTGTACCCCGAGAACGCCCTTCAGCTCAGCATCGACCTGAGCCAGAACAACACCTTCACCGCCACGGTCAGAGTCAAGCAAGGCTTTGCCGGAACAATAGAAGATGTACTGGACAATATGCTCAAAACGACTACCGGCTCAGTACAAATAGATCAGGAACGCGTGGACGACCAAATAAAAGAAATCCAGAAAAAAATTGAGCTTGAAGAATACCGTCTTACCATAAGGGAAGAAAGATTGATCACCCGATTCGCCCGTCTTGAAAGAACCCTGGCCTTGATACAAAGCCAGATGGCCGCCCTGGGATTTGGTATGGCATAAAAGTCAGTATATTTTTAGTTCTCCCACGCTTGGCGATTGCAAAAAAAACCGAAACCCTCCACCGCATCCGCCGGCTTTATTTTCTACGACGCAAACGATAAATCATAGCTAACACTTCCGCTACCGCCACATACAAAGCATCAGGTATAGGATTGCCGGGTTCGACCGTTGAATATATTGTTCTGGCCAGTTCCGGCCTTCTTACGATAGGCACTCCATAAGCTCGTGCAATTTCTCTAATTTTCTCAGCCAAATGGTCTGCTCCCTTGGCCACCATCACAGGCGCCTCCATTCCCTTGGCATCATAACGCAGCGCAACAGCCACATGAGTTGGATTAACAAGAACCACACTGGCCTTGGGAACTTCCTGCAACATGCGCCTGGATGCCATCTCAATCTGGAGTCTCCGGATTCGACCTTTGACCTCCGGCGAACCTTCTGTGTCCCTGCGATCCTGCTTTGCTTCCTGACGCGTCATCTTCAGGTCCTGGATATACTTCCACTTCTGATAAAAAGCGTCGGCAATACCTATTACCAGCAGCACAACACCGATACGTATTAAAAGACCGAGTATAATCCTGGCAATAACTGCAAGTATTTGTGTAGACCAGGCCCATCGAAGCGTAGCAAAAACATCAAGCCTGCTCTTAAGGTAGAACCAGACGATCAGTGAAACACATAACAATTTTAGTATGGAAGCCAGAAGTTTTACTATAGATCGAGCGTTGAGAAGTTTTCCAAATCCCGCTACCGGATTCAGTCGATCGAACTTAAGCTCGATAGCTCCCGGCGCAAAATTAAAGCCGCTTATAGCAACGCCGGCCAAAACCGCGCCTACGAAAAGTACCGCTAAAATCGGAAGAGTAACAAGCATTAAATCGGCGGTTTTTCCATTGATAAAAGCCAGAAAGGATTCTGTGCTGGCAAAAATGACTTGTTCGCATGACAATCCATGCTTCATTTGAACTATGAACCAATTCGTCAGACTCGGACCCAACAGAGCAACCATCGCTATCAACACAAGAAGCGTCACTACCGAGGTCAGCTCCTGGCTCTGCGGCAGTTGCCCTTTATCCCGGGCTTTCTTAAGTTTCCGGAATGTCGGATACTGTGTCTTCTCAGCAACCGGCTGCTCTGCCATAATTATTCCCCGATGCCGGCACGAGAGACAGGACTCTTTTAGTCCTCATCTCCGGTACTCGCTTTTACACATCACAAGGGCAACAGTTTGCCCATCAATTGAGCAAATTCAGCTACAAATGAACTAATAAACGGCAAAAATAACGCCACCATTAACAATCCCAGTCCTACACGCAATGGCAAACTGATAAATAAAATGTTCATTTCCGGGACCATGCGTGCTAACACAGCCAAGACAACCATTAGCAACAGAAACGCCGCCAATATCGGTGCGGCCAGTTTCAGGCCGTGTATCATCATTGTTGAGCCGGCTTGAATTATCCCTTCGGTCAGAACCGGCATTGTCGGGATACTGCCGGCAGGAAACGACTCATAACTTCGTGAAATTATCAGCAAAAACATATGGTGACCGTTGGCACTGAGAAACAGCATGATAAATATCATCTCCAGCAAACTGCCCAGCGGCTGTGTTCTCTCACCGGTCAATGGATCTAAAATCTGGGCCATAGCTAAACCCATCTGTCGTTCTATAATCCGACCGCTGAGTTTAACCGCCGCAAATACAAAAGTAACGATTAATCCCAGAGCCAATCCATACGTAGCTTCATTAGCCATCAACAATACTGCCTCCGCGGTAGAAATCCGGCCCGCAACAACGGGGACGGGTGTTATCATCGAAAAGAAAATCGCCAACAGCACGGTCATCGCTACTTTGATTCTGATCGGAATGCTTTTCCACCCAAAAACAGGAATAACCAGAAAAAACGCCGAAATCCTTGTCAGCACCATCACAAAACCAAGCAGCTTTTCGATCATCAGCGCCATTTATCTTCAGTGCCCGATATTTTGGACATGGCCAAAAATCTCGTTGGTGAATCTGAGTATGATTCCCAGCATCCAGCCGCTGCAAGTCAATATGACAACACCGACGGCCAGAAGCTTCGGGACGATTGTTAAGGTCATATCCCGGATGGAAGTCACCGCCTGAAGCAAGGTCACCACCAGTCCCACAATCATACACGTCAGGAGAATCGGAGCTGCCAAAAGCAATGCCGTCTCAAGGGTATGCCTGCCTAAGTAAAGAACGAAACTGCTGTCCATCTGTCAAATCCCCACAAAAAATCTGCGCTTTAATTAAAACTCAGGCTGAGACTCTTCGCCAGCAATCCCCACCCATCAACAAGAATGAATAACATCAGCTTGAACGGCAGCGAAATCATCACCGGCGGCAGCATCATCATACCCGCACTAAGTAAAACACTCGCAATGACCATATCTATAAGCAAAAAAGGAATAAACAAGAGGCAGCCCATCTCAAATGCCGTGCGGAACTCGCTGATAATAAATGCCGGAATAATTATATGCAAACCTATCTCCATAGGACTGGTAGGAGGCTCAATTTTGGCCATCTGCACAAAAAGAGTCAAATCGGCTTCCCGGCATTGTCGCAGCATGAACTCCTTGATACAATCGCCGGCCCTGGTCCCGGCTGTCTGAAAATTAATTTCATCCGCAATATAAGGCTGGATCGAGCTTGTGTTAATCTTCGAAATCGTAGGCGCCATTGTATATAAAGTCAGGAACAACGCTAAACCTATTATGGCAACAGTAGGCGGTATGGTTTGCGTGGTCAAAGCACGCCGAACAAAAGCCAGAACAATAACTATTCTCGTGAATGATGTCATCATTACCAAAAGGCTTGGTAAAATCGCCAGACCGCTGAAGATGATTACCAGTTTGACAGGAGTCGACCAATCTTTACCTTCGGCGGCGTCGGCCGTTGCCTTGTCTATGACCGTCATCAAATCTCCGATGCTTGGAACGCCGATTGCCGGGGTACTTACTTCAGAAGCATCGTTTGGAAATCCCGGCAGCTCAGGTTGCCCGAGTGCATTGGCGCCCTGACCAAAGAGTTCGGCACACATCATAATAACAACCGCAGGAAAAAACGTTCTATTAAGCTTACCGGCCATCTATATTCTCAATTATAATTCGCTTCTTTAGCTGATAAGTCCAGTATATCACTGCCCAGATCGGCCAATTTCGTAATATTCTCATTTGTGCTGCCTATAAGGAACCGCCGATTACCTATTTCGAGTAAATGTACCGCCTTGCGGGATCCGAGATGGACTGTTTCAATAATACGAATTTCTTTGCCCGGCAGGTTAGCAATCTTTGGCAGGAGCTTTTTGGAAACGTAAATCGCCGCTATAAATAAAGCAAGAACAAACAAAACCGCAAGTACTGCTCGAATGGAAAATCCTGCTCCACCAGGATTAAAGTCCGATCCCCTGAAAAAATTGGGATCATTTGCAAACAAGGGACTATTTGTCGATTCCGTTCCTGCTTGCGGCTGATTGGGATCGGGCTGTGATTTTTCAGACTCCATGCCATTAGAAGCGGGCTGGGCTGAGCAGATTACCAACACACCGGCACCCAAAGCTACCGCTATCAAAAACAAAAAGATTTTTTTCTTAAATTCAACCACACTTCAAAGCACATCAAAAACAATTCTCGGGCTGTCATTTCGCGACATACTGCGAGCGCATTAGCACTAATAAGTATTCTGAGTGCAAATAGCGTGCCGAAATGCTAAAAAGGGCTTTGATACACCGTCAGCAGTGATTTTAGGCAAGAATCGCGCGCACGAATATAAAAGTTGTCGAAAAACTTGACAAGCGTACAAATTAATCACTTGCCCTTAAAACCGCTATCAATATCTGCGAATGCTTCGAAATTGGGCTATCGGGCCCCACCCAATCCCCTCCCGGGCCCGCTCCCCATGAATAAACAGACCACTTAGTTTGGCCGCCAGCCAGGCTACGTCGCGATTGCCCCCCCCCTGCCGCAGACAGTGTACCTCGCAAAAAATCTGCCACTATTCGGGCACGCCTCGCAGAGAGTAACCACTTCTCTTTATCACTCTTTCCATCAGAGGCCATGCCGAGGACATATAGTTCGACCGGCTTTCGGCTGGAATTCTGCTGTAAATCCAGACTAAATCCTCTCAAAAACTTCCTCGCCGGCTCATTTAGATCAAAGCGATCCTGCGGAAAGTGAATATTGGTTACCGAATAATTAGTTTTCTTTGGGACTACTTGTGAAGGCAAGATCTTTATAGACTGGCTGAGTTTATTAAAAATCCGACGAATTTCTTCTTCTTTCGCATTTATGGTCCTGCCCTCAAATAACTTATCAGGTTTGCTTATGAAGTACATGGTTTTCACATTACCGAAATCAGGTCTCGGCTTTTTGCCGGAAAGCATCCCAAGTCCAAAATTTCTAATAGATTCAAAAAAGGAATTTCGGCCAATGTCAATTAATTCCGGGTCCTGGACACTCGCCAGGCTCAGCAGCATCACAAAGAATGTAAGCAGCAGAGTTACCATATCTGAGAACGTAACGATATACCCCGGAACTTTAGGGCCTGTTTCCTCAATTGACTGAGGCTGTGGCTTCAATTGTAAAGACTCCGTTCCAACAGAACTATCTCAACTGTACGTTCATCCTGCTCATCACTTCCAGAGCTTTCTTGAGGCATAGTACTTGCTGCCGAGATGCTGAACCACTTCTTGTTAAGGTTTTGCCTGGTTGTAAGATACTCCACCACTGCCCATGCCCGTGGCAGACCAAAGTATTTACTGTCCCCGCTCTTGTCTTCGTCAAGAAGACGCGTGGGTCCGTTTTCGCTGATAACTATCCGGCTGGGTACTTCTTTCAAATATGACGCCATAGTAGTCATAATATTGCGGCCTTCAGACGAAATAACTGTGCCTTTACTCCAAAAAATTCTTTTCGATGAGATTAAGAATACCTTCCAGCGGCGAAAATCCACAGGTTCTGTCTCCTGTTTTAAGCGGTCTTCCAGGCCTTTAACTAAGGTAGGTTTCTCGCTGCCCGCGTCCAGATCTGCCGTATACTCGATTTGCATGGTAGGCAAAAAAGCATCTTTGTTTGTTTCATCCGGCTTGCTGAGCCCGGACAGAGACCCGCTGAAAATCGCCTTCAACTTCCAAAAAGCTTTGTTATCGAAGGAGGAAAAACTCAAAAGAAGAACAAAGAACGTCAACAACAGCGTCATACAATCACTGAAAGTTACCATCCATTCCGGTGCGCCCGGGGCATCATCGGATTCCGCCTGTTTGTTCGCACGCGCCATTATATATTAGCCTTTACTTCTTCCCGTCTGCCCTGGGAAACAAATGCCTGCATTTTTTCCCGAACAGCAGTTGGATTATCACCTTGTGCAATAGCACAGATGCCCTCTACAATCATTTCCATTGAGATTGTCTCTGCCTTGGAGTAAATCCCCAACTTGCCCGCTAATGGGATAAAAACCAAATTAGCCGCTAATGCCCCGTAAAAGGTGGTAAGCAAAGCTACCGCCATTCCTGCACCGATCGACTCCGGTGAATCCAGATTCCTGAGCATCTGAACCAGACCAATAAGTGTGCCTATCATCCCAAAGGCGGGAGCGGCCGAACCCATAAACTCTAAGATCTTTTTGCCGGTGGAATGGCGTCCCTGAAGGTATTGTATCTCCAGAGACATAATGTCCCTTACTGCCTCGGGCTCCTGCCCGTCCACAAGCATCTGCAAACCCTTAACAAAAAACAAATCGCTTATCTTGGGAATCTCCTGCTCCAGGGCCAATGCCCCGTCACGTCTGTTGATAGCTGCGAAGTTAACCATATTCTGTACCAGTTCCGACGGCGTGGTATTCTTGGTAACAATCGTTTTTTTGACCACTGAGAATATTCCAAGAAACTGAGGCAGAGAAAAATGTATAAGAGTAGCACACAACATACCGCCCATTGTTATTGCCATCGAGGGAAGATGGACAAACATCTGCCAACCGCCACCAGCAACAATGGCGGTTATAATAACTATAAAACCAAGAAGTATTCCTATTATTGTTGCAATGTCCATAGAACTACGTTCCCTCGACTATTTGTTTTAATCTCTGACACAAAGCTGCCGCAAGCGCTGGCTCGGAAGTAGCTAACTCAGCCAATAGTTTGGCTTTGGTCCTTTCGGTCATATAGTGCAGTATCTTGACCGCATCATCAAAGCTGCTGCTGACATTCCCGGCCCCGATAGCTTGTATTTTGCTCGTACCCTGCGCTGCACACAGATTAGTCAAAATTTTACCGGCGCTGGCCACTTCCATCTTGTCATAGGTAGCTGCTATCGACACCAGATTGGTCCTCTCTGCCTGGTCAATCTCAAGCCTGCTTTTAAGCAGCTTGTCACGCTCACTTTTGAGATTGGCAATGATTGAAGTAAGTTCGATTCGCAGATTCTCGAGGTTTTCGATGTCCTCCTTCAACACATCCTGAGCCAACTGCAACCTCCGCTCCCGGATCCCATTTGCCTGCAGCCTGTTGTTATACTCCTGCATTTTTTCACGGACATCATGGACAAGATTCTTGAGCTGTTGCTCTGTCATAGCTTTTGTCATCGGGACGGAAGCAGCCGCAACAGTTTGAAACTGCCGGAGCCCTGGTTCGGATTCGCTGCCGGCAAGTGCAGGTTGCTCCGGTTCGCCAAGGAGGCTTACATGAGACGGTGGAGTAAGCCACGTGAAAACGAACGCTCCGGCAAAACTTACTAATCCCGCAGCCGCTGTTATTATGATAAATTTCTTACTCATAGGTCTTCTCCCAATTTCGTGATTTCCGAACAAATGAAATTGTAGCCCCCTCATCCAGCTCTTTTTGCTCAAGTTTCTCTTGTTCCTTTATAAATTGTATCTTTGCTTCAACTCTTAATTTCTCCAAACCTTCTTTGAACCTTCTGACTTTTAAAACTTCGGCGATTTTCTCTCTTTGCTGTGATTCCAGCTCTTTTATATTATTTTTAAGTTTTTTAATCTGCTCATCGCTCGCAGTCGAATATCTCAAAAAGAATTCTTGCTCACCTAATCGCTTTTTCGGATTCCCTTCGGTCAATCCTTCGATGATACTCTCTAACATTTTCTGTCGTGCGAACAGTTCGGCTCGCGTCTGCGCCAATCCTTCTGTAAGTCCAAACAGTTCCGCCCTGGTTTTCTGCTCTTCCTTTTTTTTTATTTCAAGGACACGCTGCAACCGCCATACAAAACGTTTCATTTAATTCTCAATTTTCTACTCTCAATACCGGCTTGCCTTAAAGTTATTGCGCTCGTGAACCCAACAGTTCATCCCATGAATTTGTAATAACAGTCAATCGCTCGACAGTTTCTGCAAAATCCGTTCTCTCACGAACAGGCTGAACAAGGAAATCCCTTATCCTGTCTATCAATGCCAATGCTCCGTCAATATGCCGATTGCTGCCCGGTGAAAACGCCCCGATATTTATCAAGTCTTCAGCATCAATATAAATGGCGTATATTTCTCTGAGCTTCTGTGCTGCAAGCTTGTGCTCTTTGCTTGTCACCACAGGCATTAACCGGCTGATGCTCTGTAGAATATCCACAGCAGGATAATGGCCCCTCTCGGCTAATTTTCTCGACAGAACTATGTGCCCGTCAAGCAGACTCCTGGCACTGTCGGCAACAGGGTCAGCCAGATCATCGTTCTCGACCAGGACTGTCAAAATGCCCGTTATACTTCCTCTCTCGGCACAGCCCAAGCGCTCGACGAGTCTTGGCATCAGTGAAAAAACGCTCGGACAGTATCCCTTGGTGGCCGGCGGCTCACCCGCTGCAAGGCCTATTTCGCGCTGAGCCTGGGCAAAGCGAGTAAGCGAGTCCATCATAAATAAAACATTTTTCCCCTTGTCCCTGAAATATTCGGCAATTGTAACAGCCACAAACGAGGCCTTTACCCGCTGAATCGCAGGTGAATCCGAGGTAGCCACGATCACAACGCTGCGTGCCAGACCCTCCGGGCCGAGATCCGACTCGAGAAATTCTCGAACCTCCCTTCCTCGCTCGCCTATCAGCGCAACGACATTAACATCCGCCTCGCTCGAATTGGCAATGTCGCCAAGCAGAACGCTCTTACCGATTCCACTACCCGAAAAAATACCTATTCTTTGTCCCTTGCCGCAGGTCAACACCCCATCTATCGACCTGATGCCCAGGGCCAAATGGCTTGTAATCTTCTCTCGACTAAGCGGCGCCGGACTACTCGCATCCAATGCCTTCTTGTCCATCCCTAACAATGGACCTTTACTATCTATAGGTTCTCCCAGCCCGTTTAATACTCTGCCCAGGATACTATCGCTAAGGGTAATATGACGTGGAGTGGCTCGGGCAGTTACCGTATCGCCCGGTGATATGCCCTCTATATGCTCCAGCGGCAGCAAAATAAGATGGTTGTTCTGGAAACTCACCACCTCAGCCATCACTCCCTGACCATTGCGAATCCGGATGCAGCAAAGCTCTCCCAAACCTATTGCCGGGCCTATAGATTCAACCGTCTGCCCGGAAACCCGCACTACAAAGCCCTGACAATCCAACAGATTTACATCGCGCAGCACCGAGTGAAGCCTCTCAAAATCAATCTGATTGTTTAAAGTCTCACTTATAGCCATAATTTAATTTGCCTTCTCAAGCGCTTTGCCAATTCGTTCCAGGTTATCATCGATCAGCGATTTAATAATCCCTTTCGGGCTTTCAAGTAAACATTCCGCTCGCCCGATATTGGGATCGGGAATAAACTTAATGCCGGTTAAAACACCACCCGGCCCGTCTTGCTGAGCCTTCTGGCATTTTTCAAGATCTTCAGGATTCAAATGCACTATCACATCCTGGCTGCCCGGTGCATTTTTGAGGGCTTCTTTGATGATGGATTCTATTTCGTAGTCCCCATTTTCCACTTTTTGCATCAAAATCTTCCTGGCGATTTCGACCGAAAGTCTGGCGATTTCTTCTCTGTGCTCGGCATATATCTTGTCGCAAAACTGATTGAGCCTGGTAATCAGACCATTGAGTGTCTGGCAAGCCCGTGAAAAAGCAGCTTTCTGAGCTTCAAAATCCTGTCTTGGAATTTGCCCGGTTTCAGCTTTTGAATCCTCTCGATCAGAATCTGACAATTGACTAACATCGCAATCGGCATAACTATCCAGTACCGTTGCTGAGATAATCGGTTTATTAAGATTTACTGTAAGTGTCTGTGACATTTTGCTATCGCCCCGTCACCCTAAGTGTACCCTTCTCATTAGCCTCTCGCAGCGGCTTGACGACTTCTTCTCTCGCTTCAAGAACTTCTTCTTCCAGCGGCTCCTGCATCAATGAGGTTTCTTCATCAAGCTTCGCCACAGCCCGCTCAGATATATTTGAGCGTATCTTTTGAGCAATATCTTCATCCGCTCCATGTAGTGCCAAAGCCAACTTGCCCGAGTCCACACTTCGCAGTGCTTCCTGCAAAGACCTGTCCGCTATTGACAGAATATCTTCCCACGTTATCATCAAAGCCCTTACCTTTGAGCCGACTTCCTCATCGTATTTGCCGATCTCATCAAGCAGTTGGTCTCGCAGGTCATTTCGCAGACCACTTAACACAATAGCCAGTTTTCGTAAAGTCTGCTCCGGTTTTTCCGCAAGGATTTCTCCCTTGAAACTCTTCAGCCGTTCGGTAATCGTAGATGCTATTCGCTGTTTAACTCCGCTGCCTATTGATTCCGGATCCGCCATCTTGCACACAGCCTTAAGACGAGCTTCTTCGTCCAATAGCGACAGAACCTCCTGGCTTTTCTTCGGAGGCAGTTCCGACAGTACCACTGCGATCGTTTGTGGGTGTTCACCCTCCAGAGCAAGAACCAATTCATCCGTGCCGGCCAAACGAATATCCAAAAACAGGTCCTTGTGTTCTGTAGCTATTTTTATCTGCGATTGAATTTGCTTAGCCTTCTCTTTATCAAGAACATTTACAAGCATTTCGTTGAGAAAAGCCTTTACACTAAATTTCTGATTTTGTTCCTGGTGAAGTGAGTTACAGAACTCCCGGACAATCTTAGCTTGTTCCTTAACATCCCGCCGTTCCGATGCATCGATTCGCGCAAGCTCTATGGCAATTTCCTGAATCTCATCGGCACCAAGACCCTTGAGAAGCTCAACAGCAGTTAAAGTATCCAAACTCATCAGTAACATTGCAGCCTTTTGTTTACCCAACAATGCCATATACGTAATCCCTCTTGTTATACTTTCCTTATCAATGTCTTTCTGGCAATTTCTACTACAATACCGGTATTTCTTCTCTATACTCGGAAATATCAGCCGTGATTTCACCGGACGTTATATCCGTCTTCCACAAATGTAAGTCCGCTTTTCTCATTCATTTCGCGCAAAATCCGGACAATTTGCTCACGCGCACCTTCAATATCTTTTTTCCCTGGAGCCGAAATAAGTGACGCTTGCTCATTCACAGCAGCAACAGCCCCCTCAGAGAGATTAGACCTGATTTTTTCGGCAATTGCTTTATCAACATCGTGTAATGCTAACGCCAGTTGATTTGCATCTACACTTCTCAAAGTCTCTTGTAGTGACTTATCCATCACTTGTGGTATGTCAGCCCAAACTACCATTAACTCAGTAACCATTTCACCTGCCCGGCTGTCTTTGTCACATATCGCACTAAGCAGGCCATCCCTAATCTCTTTATCGAGATCTCGCACAATTAAAGCGACTTTCCTCAAAGACTGTTCGGACCAGGACGGTAAAGGCTTACCAGTGCTATGTATTGCGATAGCATTAAGAGGTCCGCAGACTTCCTCTGCTATTAATGCCTTTGCTTCGGCCGTCATTGTCTTGCAATCGCTCATCCTGCCGATAACACTGACCCGGATGCCTCCATCCAAAAAGTTAAGCACTTCCAGCTTTTTTTGGGCCGGCAATTCCGATAAGACTACCGCAATAGTTTGAGGATGCTCGTCCCCCAGAACTAATGCCAACGTTTGAGCATCGACGGAACAAATAGATATGAAAGGATCACGATTGCACAATACATCCTGTATCTGGGTCTGAATCTGCCCTGCTTTTTCTTCGCCTACCGTACTTTTCAGCACTTCGTCGAGAAAGCCGTTGAGACGAAATGTTTCCCCTGCCTGCAGCGAATGATGGAACTGCCGTACAATTTTATTGCTCTTGCCGCCGCTCTTAAAGTCGGCGGCATCCAGATATGCCAACTCCACTGCCAATTCCTGGACCACGTCAGCATCGAGATCCTTTACCAGCTCCGCAGCAGTGGCGGCATCCAGGCTCATCAACAACATTGCAGCTTTTTGCTTACCCGTTAATGCCATTTATTTACCCCCCTTTTTCTTCAATCCAACTGGTAAACAATTGCCTGACACGTTCGGGATTATTTTCCAAAGCACTGGCTATCTGTTTGCGTAATACCAACGGCTCCGCTCCTCCCGCTCCACCAGTAAGAAGACCGGCGGGGCCTTCAGTTCCTGTAAGCTGCTCCTGTCCGTCTGCCATTTTCACTTTTCTCTTTGCGCCTCTGAACATGCGAAGAACGAGCAGTGCGCACACAGCCATAATCCCCAACGAAGCCTGGCGTGCGATCGCTACAAAATCAAGCCCGGCCGACAGCTCTTCGTCCAGCAGGATCTCGGTCGAACGTTGAAATTTGACATTAACGACTTTAAGCGAGTCTGCACCTGCAAGATCCAAACCGAGCGCATTTTCAATAAGCTTTTCCACATCATTAGGATCCATTATCGTCGTAGTCTGTCCGCCGGCCTGGGCTTCATTCACATCAGCCGGCGACAAGTCAACAACGGCGGCGACCGACAAAGATTTTATTTCACCCGGCAATGTAACCTCATTCGTCACAGTCTTGCCGACCTCATAGTCGGTAAGAATTGTTTCATCCTTTTTTAAGCTGCCCGCTGTGGCCTGGCCTCCAGACGATTCACCGCCGGCTCCGGTTTCGGAACCAGTTGTAATCTCTTCCTTTATAGCAACCCCCTTTGGATCTAATTTTTCTGTGACGGTGCTAACGCTGTTCATATCAATAACCGCATGAATCCTCACCTTTGCCCGGTCGCGCCCTAAAACAGCGGTGAGCATTTCTTCAACCTTGTTCTCCAAGTTCTGCTCCACCCTTTCCCTGTAATCCTGAACGGTGCCGGCCCCACCGGCCATAGTCTGGTCCGACTCACTGGAAAGAAGACGGCCCTGGCTATCGATCACGGTTACATTGCCCGATACCAGCCCCTCGACACCACCGGATACCAAATGTGTAATGGCAGCTATATTCAAAGCGCTCAATCTGTAACCCGGTCTGAGCCGAAGGACAACAGAAGCCGTCGTCTTGCCCGCTTCAGATGTGAAAAGCGTTTGTTTCGAGCTTACGATATGGATCCGCGCCTGATTCACGCCGTCAATCATCTGGATGCTCTTGGCAAGCTCTTCCTGTAATGCCCGCTTGAGATTAACACTTTGAACGAAGGGACTAATCCCGATTTTCTCGTTGTCAAATATCTTGTAGCCGCTCTGCCCGCCGGCAGGCAGCCCCTCTTTCGCCATATCCAGACGTAGCTGATAAACCTTCTCTTTCGGAACGTAGATACTTGTCCCGCCGTTTCGCAATTCATACACAACGCCCTGCTCACTGATCTTCTCTGTAATCTCAGCGGCTTCTTCAGGAACAATATCGTTGTACAGCATTCTCAGATCAGGCCTGCGGGCCCAATGTACAAGCAAGCCACTGGCAATTACGAACGTCAGAACGATAGCAACAAGAAGAGCCCGTTGAACCAGGCTTATCTTTTCCCAGATTGCTTTTATCTTTTGGACAAAGCCCATGAAATCCCTTCGAACATTGATTATTACCTGCCGGAGAGAGCACGAATAACCAACAACGGATCGCAATCAACTACAACGGCATATTCATCGTTTGTTTGTACGCTTCAATCAGCTTGTTTCGAACGCCCACAAGAAGCTTGAAACTCATATCAGCCTTAGCCACGGCAGAAACCACCGAGGTAATATCTTCGTTCTTGCCGGACAATAAATCCTTGATAGACATATCCGAAGCCTGTTGAAGATCATCGACCCTGGATATGTAGTTCCCGGCAGCCTTAATAGTATCAGCAAAATCTGCTTTCTTGCCGTCGGCACTTCCAACTTTCGGCATCCCTGGAGAATCAGTACGAACTCCCGGCTGTACGGAGTGCAGGGATCCGGTCACATTTGCATTTACGTTGATCATCAATTATTCCCTAATTTATCGAAGTAACTCGAGTGTGGTTTCAATTATTTGTTGATAACGTTTCAAGACAGCAACGTTTGCCTGATACATACGTGTCGCAATATTAAGATTCATCATCTCGATTGGCAGACTGACGTTCGGCATAGCGACATATCCTTCTTCATCCGCCAGAGGGCTCCCGGGATCTAAAACCTTCAGAAAGTCACTCATATCCGTGACTATCTTATCGATTTTGACGCCGCCTAAATCATCGTCTGATCTGAACGTAGCTTCAAGCCTGCGGTAAGGCTCGCCCTTGCCGGCATCGGATGTACGGGCATTAGCAATATTCGATGAAATCACTTTCATCTGTCTGCCCTGTGCCCGCAAACCCGAAATCGCTATATCTATTGGGCCGAAACTATTGTCAACTTTCATCTGTTCTGTTCCTTTTCTCGTTCCTTTTCTGATCCCGGTTTGACTCGAAAACACCGGCAAGAAAAAAATGGAAAACTACTTTACACTTATTGCTAACTCAATTTGGCTGTACTTCTTGCTGAGCAGCCGAATATAAGCTTTGTGGCGAAGAGTATTCTTTATCATTTGCCCCACTTCGGTTTCCAAATTAACATCATTACCGTTCGATTTTACAGGTGTCTGTTTAGGCTGGTAAATTTGTGCCTCAACCTCGCTAAGGTCAAATTCGCCGGATGAACGCAGGCACTTGGCAAGCAACTCTTCAAATTTGACATCGATCCTGCGGTATCCGGGGGTTTCGAGATTGGCAATATTATTGGCAATCGCTTTCTGGCGAAGAGTCTCAGCCTTTATGCCGGCATCAATAAGGTCCATTATATTTTCTGTTTTGGACATCAGCAGTTCCCAAATATTTATACACAAACCTTGTCTGTAAAATAAAAATAGCAATAATCGTGCCAAATCCCTTTGACCGGTCATTTTCAGCATATTAATCCCTGCCATGTCCCAAAAAAGCCATTAAGCGCAAAAAACACATGGTCGATTGGCAAATGTAATGTCAGGATTTTATACAAAAAGGGAGCGATTCTTGACATTCCGTCTCGATGAAGCCCTAGCTTACCCATGCCCCCACCTTGCAGAGACCAAACTCGCAAAATGAGTCACCCCTCTAAAGCCAAACCGGAAATTTTTACCTATGCATAGGAATATTTCTCCGCTAACTCAGCCAGCGGTATATTTTTAGACCGGCCAATATATTTTCAATGCCCTTAAGTATTTTGTTTACAATTACTTGTCGTCTGGAGACGTCCATCCTTCAAATAGTGGCACACTAATTGCTCTTATTAATTGACTCAATAGGTATTGCTATATGAATATAAACTTGTTAACAATCGATAGTACTTTAAAGGCAACAACGGGTACAAGTTCAGTTCTATCAAAGTCTGATGAAGTCAGAAAAGGTGCAAAATTTTCTCTGACTCCGGATGATAAACATCCGCAGGTCAACAGCTTTGAAAAGCCAACGGCCGATAATGTTAATGAGGAAATCCAGAACCGGAAAGAGCCCATTAGTAAATCACCGCAAGAGTTTACACAATCGATCCGCAAAAAACCAAAGTCCGAAAATCCCTCCGAAGCTGAGAATAAAACCAAGCCAAAAGAGCAAAGCGCAGCTTCCGGCACAATCAAGCAGCCGAACGAACAGCAAAATTTAATAAAGAGCTGGTTGGCTGAACACTCTATAGCCGTGGAACAAAGTAAAGAAGGTACCGCCACGAAAATTGATCCGAATGCCAGCCGGCAACTTGCCCAAATTATCGCTAACACGCAAACCG